>Ga0208788_1000994_pt1 | contig 13908 bp, 14 predicted proteins | sample Wag4_2014_7_11_3_FD_187363 | JGI IMG/M metagenome (GOLD analysis project Ga0208788, IMG submission 187363) | Fresh water mixed with fracking chemicals microbial communities from Ohio, USA - Utica-2 Time Series FC 2014_7_11 (SPAdes) (version 2) ... | reverse complement strand
TCGATTCCGTCACGGTCACGTGGTCGGCTGACTCGAGTTGAGCCGCGTTTTTCGGCAGCTCGTTCAGCAGCACGTGCGCGCTTTGCAGCTGGATGCTTATCGCGTTCAGTTGCCTTTGGCGTTGGGCCACGGCCTTCAAGTTTTTGCTTACCGCGACCACCGGAACCAGCCGTTGCACCTTTTTTAGAGGTGCGGATCGCACCTTTGCGCTTGGAATTGCCAGCCATTACTTCTCCAGATTCCAGCGCACACCATCAGATGTGTCTTCTAATGCGATGCCAGCATTGCGCAATGAATCGCGAATGGCATCTGCAGCCGCAAAGTTTTTATTTTCTTTAGCTGCGTTACGAACTGCTATTGATTGTTGCACAAAATAATCAAGTGCTGATTCAAGTTGTTTCGCGTTCTTGCTGTCATCTGCCCATGTTGGTGACAGTGGGTCAACACCAAGAACATCAAGCATCTGGCGTACTGAGGATAAGCAACCCTTAAGTGAAGCAGCGTCAGCCTTTTTAGCAAGCAAAGTGTTGCCTTCGCCAACAACTTCGTGCAGCACGGCAAGTGCGGCTGGCACATTTAAATCTTCATTCATGGCAGTTGCAAAATCTGAATTGATTTGATTTGCAGTTAACTCAACATCGCCAACAATTGCCGCCGCGCGTTCCACGAAGTTCTCAATTCGCTGGAATGCCACGGCGGATTCTTGCAATGCGCTATCGGAAAACTCTAAGTTGCTGCGGTAATGCGCGCTAGCCAAATACCAACGAAGTTCAATTGGGCGGACTCGCTTTGCAACTTCAGTCACGATAAGTGAATTACCAAGTGACTTCGACATCTTTTCGCCAGCGGTTGTTACCCAAGCATTGTGTAACCAGAAACTAGCAAAACTTTGACCAGCAGCTTTGGATTGCGCAACTTCGTTTTCATGATGAGGGAAAACTAAATCCAAGCCTCCACCATGAATATCAAATGCATCACCTAAGTAAGCCTGTGCCATGGCAGAACATTCAATGTGCCAACCTGGTCGACCATTGCCCCAGGGAGTTGGCCACGATGGTTCGCCAGGCTTTACTGATTTCCAAAGCGCGAAGTCACGAGAATCTTTCTTGCGTGACTCACCCTCGGAATCTCCAGCAGGCAAAAGGTCATCGATTTTCTGGCCAGAAAGTTTTCCGTAATCAGCAAAAGATCGAACGTCAAAATAAACATCGCCTTCAGCAGCGTAGGCATGTCCACGCTCGATAAGAGTCTGCATTAATTCAATCATTTGTGTGATGTGACCTGTTGCGCGCGGCTCAACTGTTGGCGGAGTGCAACCCAGAATCTCGTAAGCCTTTTGGAATTCGCGTTCGTAGTGAGCAGCAACTGCCCACCAGGGACGATTCTCAACTGATTCTTTAGCCAGGATTTTGTCGTCGATGTCGGTTACGTTGCGTACAAGTGTTACGTCATAACCAGAAACTCGTAGCCAACGCGCCAACACATCGAAAGCTACGCCGGAACGAATATGGCCAACGTGTGGGGCAGATTGCACAGTTGCGCCACAGACATACATCGATACTTTGCCCTCGACCAATGGGGTAAATTCTCGGACTGCTCGAGTTGCAGTGTCATAAAGGCGCACGGTTCAAGGTTACCGATCTTGCGGGGCTTCTAATAATGCTGAAGCAATAGCGGCTACACCCTCGCCACGACCAGTTAAGCCAAGGCCATCAGTTGTGGTGCCAGCGACTGAGACTGACGCGCCTGCCAGTGCCTTGGACATTGCGGTCTGCGCTTCGTCACGGCGAGATCCAATCTTTGGTGAATTGGCAATTACTTGGACGCTGACATTAACAATCTTCCAGCCCGCACTCGAAATCAAGCGCTGAACTTCAGTCAATAAATCCACGCCTGATGCGCCGGCCCACTTTGGATCAGATGTGCCAAATACCGATCCCAAATCCCCCATGCCAGCAGCAGACAAAATCGCATCGCATGCGGCATGTGCGGCAACGTCACCATCGGAATGGCCTTCACAACCGGCGGCTTCATCTGGCCAACTCAAGCAAGCTAAAAACATCGGACGACCACTTACTAGTGGGTGAACGTCAACGCCAGTACCAATTCGCAAATTACTCACTTGTTGCCTCCAACAAACTCAATGCATGTTGCACATCAGACATAGTTGTTATCTTCAACGATCGCTCATCACCAGCGACACTTACAACTGGTATTCCCAAGGCATCCATTAATCCGGCATCGTCCGTCGCAACTACTTCTGGATTTTGGTAAGCCAAATCTAAAGTTGCCCGATCAAAACCTTGCGGTGTTTGGACTCGTCGCAGTTGGTTTCGATCTACGGTTTCAATCGCAATTCCTTGGTTATTCACGCGCTTGATTGTGTCAACGAGTGGCAGAACTGGGATCACAGCTTTTGCACCACCACGAATTGCTGCGACGACATTTTGTGTGACTTCAATTGGCACAAGTGGTCGAGCTGCGTCATGGACTAAAACAACTGAAACATCTTCTGGAACCATGCGAAGCGCATTTGCTACAGACTCTTGACGATGTTCACCACCCGTAACGATATGAATCTCAGCATCAACTTGAGCAACCTGATTACTTGCTTCATCAAGTGAATCTGCAGGAGCAGCAATTATCAATATGTCCGCAACGGCGCTCATTGCTAATGCGCTACGAGTTAATAGAGACAGACCACCTAAGGCAAGGAATGCTTTCGGAACATCCGCACCTAAGCGAACCCCTGATCCAGCGGCAGGAATAATTGCCGCCACTCGTCCAGTAGCGGCAGTCGACATTAGGAGGCCAATACCTCGTCGAGGACTTCCTCGGCACGAACTTCATTAGTTTTTTCGGCTAATGCAATTTCGCTGATCAACTGAGTGCGAGCGCGAGCTAACATGCTCTTTTCGCCAGTTGATAGTGGCTTCTTTTGGGCGCGACGCCATAGATCGCGGACAACTTCAGCAACCTTAATAACGTCACCTGAAGAAAGCTTTTCGGTATTTGCCTTGAAGCGGCGAGACCAGTTAGCAGGATCTTCAACATATGGCATACGTAGTACGCCAAAAACTTTTTCTAGGCCAGCCTGGCTCGTTACATCGCGGACACCGACTAGGTCCAAATTGTCAGAGGGCACGCGAACAGTCAGGTCACTCTGGTGCACCCGAAGTACTAAATACTCGCGCTCTTCACCTTTAATCGTGCGCTTTTCTTTAGAAATGATGTCTGCTGCGCCGTGATGAGGGTAGACGACAGTTTCCCCGACTTTGTAGGCCATTTAAATTGATCCTTTGGTTGCCTTGATCTTCGATTCTACCACGCGACACGCCGTCTCGATGCCAAAAAAACCCATTAAACAATGGGTAATTCGCCTGGTCACCAGAAGATTGGGTTTTCCCACTTTTGTCTCTACGGGCCAGAAAAGCCAAAAAATCAAGCAAGTAGACTTAGGAATAAGACATTTTTGAAACTTGCAATTCATCTAAAGGGGATACATTTCATGGCGCGTAAGAACATCGCAGTGGCAGCATTCCTGAGTGCCGCGGTACTTCTGCTTAGCGGATGTGCCACCGGCTTTGACGCCGCGACTAATACCCAAGGTGACTCCGGAAATGGTCGGAGCATGGATGTTGGGGCGCTCCAGATTCGCAACGCTACCGTTGTAGTGGATCCTGCCGATACTTCCCGCGCAACTGTTCTAATGACTGTAATAAACACTGACGATGCAGTTGATGACGTACTAAATGGCGTAGCTGCCGCTAAGTCAGTTGGAGTAGATGGCGAAGTTAACATTCCACTTCCATCAAAAGAAGTTGTAAATGTTGGTTTCGAATCGGATTACCGAATTGTGTTAACCAGCGTTACTGGCGAACTTGAGCCTGGCACCTACGTGAATCTTTCATTCCTGTTTGCCAGTGGCCAATCCGCACCTATGTCACTTTTGATCAATGAAAAGTCAGGCTTCTACGAAGATATCGAAATCCCAGCTGGCGGGCAGACTCCAGTTACACCAGAGCCAGCGCCGAGCGCTTCCTAAGCTTCGAAGCGATAGCCCAAACCACGGATCGTTGTTAAGTAAACCGGGTTTGCCGGGTCAGGTTCGATCTTTGACCGAATTCGCTTGATGTGAACGTCTAAAGTTTTGCCGTCACCAACATAATTCGATCCCCACACGCGATCCATCAGCTGTCCTCTGGTTAAAACTCGACCGGAGTTACGCATCAAGAACTCAAGTAGTTCAAATTCTTTAAGTGGCATTGCAACTGGACTGCCATTGATTGACAACGCATGTCGCTCTACGTCCATGCGAATTGGTCCACCTTCAACAGCGCCAACTGCGTCAAATTCGAAATCGCCACCACGCCGCAAGACCGCTTTAATGCGGGCAAGTAGTTCGCGAGTAGAAAACGGCTTGGTTACATAATCGTCAGCGCCAAGCTCCAGGCCAACTACTTTGTCGATCTCGGTATCTTTGGCTGTCAACATAATCACTGGCGTGTTTGATTTAGCGCGGATGTACTTACAAACTTCGGTGCCAGAAACTTCCGGAAGCATTAAGTCCAGCAGTACTAGGTCAGGATTTTTGGCATCAAACTGCTTGATACCTTCAGCGCCATCTGGGGCAAGGACTACGTCGAAACCTTCGCGGGCCAGCATGAACTGCAGTGCGTCGCGGAATGACTCTTCATCTTCGATAACAAGAACGCGTGTCATTTAGCTGTAACCTCCGTTAAGTTTGCCGACCCGTTTAGGTAGGCAGGGAATCGTAATGTGAATGTTGAACCTTGACCTAGTTCGGACCAAACCAAGCACTCGCCACCGTGGTTGGCACAAACGTGCTTAACAATTGCGAGCCCAAGACCGGTGCCTCCGGTGTCTCGTGACCGAGCTGGATCAATTCGATAGAACCGTTCAAAGATGCGCTCCAAGTCCGAGCTAGGGATTCCTGGTCCTTGGTCAGTAACAGAAATTTCGATCATGTCATTTACTAGACGTGTGCCAACGCCAACGCGGGTGTTGTTTGGCGAATACCTAATTGCATTTGAAATCAGGTTGCTAAGTGCGGTAACTAATTGTGGTTCATCACCAAAAATTTGTGCCGGCTCAGTAGCTTCGCCGATCGTCACAGTGATGTGTTTTTGTTCGGCCGCAATCTTTGTTGAATCAACCGATTCCGCAATGATGCTATGAACATCAACAGGTACTGAATTGCGAAGTGGCGCGTCCCCTTGTACTTGAGACAGGGATACCAGGTCAGCAATCATCGCTGTCAGGCGCTGAACTTCAATTTGCATTCGACTCGTGAAGTGCCGAACTTGTTCGATGTCAGTATCAGCGGCTTGGACTGCTTCCGCCAAAAGTGATAGCGCCCCAACTGGTGTCTTAAGCTCGTGCGAAACGTTAGCCACAAAGTCTCGACGCACATCGTTTAATCGTCGCTCTTCACTTAAGTCTTGCGCGATCAATAGTCTGAGCTCGCCATCGATTGGAGAGATCTGAATCCGCGCTTCCCAATCGGCCAACTTTGAGCCGGTTCGCTTGATTGTAAAGTCCCGGCTCTGAGTTTTTTGAAGTCGCTGAACTTCCCGATTCATTGCGCGAATCTCAACAGGTGCGATTCGATCATTGGAAACTAATCCCATCGCCACGCAGTTGGCGCTGGATTCGATGACGTTGTCCGAGGGGTCAATAATAGCCGCAGCGTCTGGAAGTACATCCAGGATCTGGCTCAGAGCGGCTACCCGATCAGCTTGACTTTGTTTAGATTGGGCCTCGAGATCAATGATGTCCCCAGATCGACGCTTCAACATGCCAAAAGTCCTTTTATCATCTGGGGTAACGCGACCTTTGAGCTCACGTTCCAAGGATAGTTTGCCGACGCACCGGTTACCCTGCGTCCAGCCCCAATTTACCCAGAGTTCATTCAATCTCGGTTAAAAATTTGTCGGCTAGTTGCCCTGTGTTTTGAATAACTCGAGGAAACCTCTCTGCAATTTCATTCTGCAGGGCTCGAGGGCTGGGGATTACACTTAGGCATGCGCCCTGATACTTCAGATCAACTCAAACTGGTTAATGCCAAGTTAGTTGAAATGGCCGCACTGGTGGGTGTTGCGATTGATATTGCAACCCGAGCATTACTAAACGATGACTTATCTTTAGCCGAACAAGTGATCTCGTGCGACGATCAAATTGATGAACTTAACTCTGACGTTGAAGTGTTGTGTTTTCGTATCACTGCGCTAGATGCACCTATGGCCACAGATCTGCGCATGGTTATGGGCGGGATTCGAATGGCAACTTCATTAGAACGTATGGGTGATCTCGCCGTTCACATTGCTAAACAAGTACGGTTGCGTTACCCAAGCCCATCAATTCCAGCTGAGCTACAGGCAACGTTTTCTGAAATGGGAACAGCTGCCAGCAAGATTGTTGATGAAGCTGTTCAGGTAATTGAATCGCACGACGCTAGCCTTGCCGACAAAATGAAACAGTACGATGATGCACTAGATCGATTGCATCGGGAACTGTTTAATGTTGTTCTTGCCGATACCTGGAATCACGGTGTTGAATCTGCGATCGATGTGACCTTACTGAGTCGCTTCTACGAACGATTTGGTGACCACGCAGTGTCACTTGCGAGACGGGTTATCTATATAGTTACCGGCCAGCCCTACGCCAGCAACTAAAGGGCTTTGTAAAAAGTGACGATAGCCCCGCTCTTTCGCTAAGTTGGATTTGGTAAATTATGAAAAACACTCTGCCTGCTCTGAATCGAATTGCGATTCTTTCGGTTCACACCTCTCCACTGCATCAACCTGGAACTGGCGACTCTGGTGGCATGAATGTGTACATATCCGAAACTGCAAAAAGAATTGCTGCTCGTGGCATTGAAGTTGAGATCTTCACCCGCGCTACTTCATTGGCTGAACCTGAAGTTTCCGAACTTGCGCCCGGTGTTGTGGTTAGGCACGTCCCAGCTGGACCATTTGAAGGATTACGAAAAGAAGATCTACCGGCACAACTTTGCGCAGTAACGGCAGGTGTGCTGCGAGCTGAAGCAGCAAAGAACGAAGGTTTCTATGACCTTGTGCACAGCCACTACTGGCTATCGGGCCAGGTCGGATGGATCGCACAGGAACGCTGGGGCGTTCCGTTAGTGCACACCATGCACACTATGGCTCGCGTCAAGAACTTAACTTTGGCGCAGGGTGATGCTCCGGAACCGGCCATTCGGGAGATCGGTGAAGAGCAAGTAGTTACCGCTGCAGATCGCCTGGTTGCAAACACACATGCTGAGGCTAAAGAGTTAATTGAGCTCTATCACGCAGACCCCAATCGGGTCCGAGTCGTTCATCCCGGTGTTGATCTGGATGTTTTTGTGCCAGGTAATCAGAAGGCGGCCCGACAAGATCTTGGAGTAGCTAATGATGCCATTGTTTTGTTGTTTGTCGGCCGGATTCAGCCATTGAAGGCACCCGACGTTTTAATCGAGGCAGCAGCCGAGATACTGAAGCGAAGTCCTGATTTGCGCAGCCGATTAGTGGTCGCAATTTGCGGTGGACCCTCAGGCAGCGGGTTAGAGCGACCTGACGCGTTAGTTACTCTTGCCGAACAACTTGGGGTTTCTGATGTAGTTAAATTCGTGCCCCCAACGAGTCGTGCCGAATTAGTTAAGTGGTTCCAAGCCGCTTCAGTTTGCGTGGTGCCATCGCATAGCGAATCCTTCGGCCTGGTTGCTATTGAAGCCCAGGCCTGCGGCACTCCCGTCATCGCAGCGCGAGTTGGTGGATTACCCACTGCAGTTCGAGATGGAATCAGTGGCGTCCTCGTAGATGGGCATGATCCTGCAACTTGGGCCAATCACATTATCAACGTGGTAACCAATGATGAGTTGAGATCTCGGCTTTCCGCTGGTGCAATTTCTCATGCCGCTCATTTTGGCTGGGAAGACACAACAGACAAGTTAATTTCGGTTTACCAAGAGGCGATCAAGTCTTCAGCAGCTAGGGCAGATTTATGAAACTTTCTATCTCGGAAGTTAAGGAATTCCTTGCCTCGCAAGAATTGCAGTTCGAATTAGCTGGTGAAAGAACTGTGGTGGTTTCGTTGCCAGGAACGAACAAGCAGTTCGTAAATGTGGCTATGACTATTGGTGACACCATCTTTAAGATTGAAAGCTTTGTAGCCCGAAACCCGGATGAAAATCACGAAGCGGTTTATCGCTGGATACTTGAACAGAATCGCAAACTGCTAGTGATCAACTATTGTGTGGATCACTTAGGCGACATTTATCTATCTGGAACTTTGCCAATTCCCACAGTAGATCTTGACCAAATAGATCAACTGCTGGGTGTCATGCTGCAAACGAGCGACAACTCGTTCAACATATTGCTTGAGCTAGGTTTCAAGTCCGCCATCGAACGAGAATGGGCCTGGCGAACCAGCAAAGGTATGGATCTTGCGAACCTGGAATCATTTCGTCACCTAATTGATGACTAATGGTTACCCGAAACGGCCGTTTACGTAATCTTCAGTGCGTGGATCGTTAGGTGCGCTGAACAATCTATCTGTTGAACCGAATTCAACAACGTATCCAGGTTCGCCTTCTTCAGCTAAGAAGAATGCGGTTTGATCTGAAACGCGTTGGGCCTGCTGCATGTTGTGAGTCACAATAACTACTGTCATTGTCTCGGAAAGCTCACGAATTGTCGCTTCAATGCGGCGAGTGGAACCTGGATCAAGCGCAGAACATGGCTCATCCATCAGCAGAATCTCTGGATCAAGAGCTAGCGAACGTGCAATACAAAGTCTCTGTTGCTGTCCGCCTGAAAGTGATCCAGCGCTGGAGTTTAAGCGGTCCTTAACTTCTGGCCAAAGGCTCGCACGAGTGATGCAGCTTTCAACAAGTGAATCTTCATTACGAACTTTTCGTCCGGAAAGCTTTAGACCCGACAAAACATTTTCGCGAATTGTCATAGTTGGGAATGGATTTGGTTTCTGGAAAACCATTCCAATGCCTAAACGAACCGAGATAGGATCTACTGCCGGACCGTAAATATCTTTTCCGTTAAACAAAACTTCGCCGAATAATTGTGCGCCAGGAATCAGTTCGTGCATTCGATCAAGAGTGCGGATGAATGTTGACTTGCCACAGCCACTGGGACCGATCAAAGCAGTAACTGAGTTTTTTGGGAATTGTAGATTTACATCAGCCAGCACGTGCTTTCCACTGAACCAGACATTGATGTTGCGGGCCTCAAGGTGAACGTCGCCGCTAAGCAACTGTGAGTTTGTTGCTGTTGTTGTATCTACTGATGTTTCCACTTTGACTAGACCGCTTTCTGATAATTTTCCCGGTAGTTCGACTGAGATTAACAGCGCTCTGTTAACACTTTAGGCGGACTAAAGTTAATAACGGATGAACATATTTGGTCAGAAAATGCCTTACGTTTTGCCCCTAAAGGCCGAAAGCCCCCTAAATCAATTGATTTAGGGGGCTTTCTTAGCCTAGTGGTTAATCTTTGCTACTAGCTGATGCGGTCTGCAATTGCATTAGCTTTTGTCAGCAACGCGCCAGAGATTGGCGAGTAACCCAACGATGCGGCCCGACTTGGCCCACAAGTATTAAGCATGTACTTAACGAATGCTTTAACCTGCGCCGCCTTAGCGTAACCCGAATTATCGACGTCCACCATTGCGTAGGCTAACAAGGACATGTTGTAAGCGCCTGGAATCTTACGCTTGAAATTCAAGGTTACTGCACCTGTTTTTGCGTTGAAGCCGGCTCCTGTGCTGAAAGCTTCCAAGAACTTAGAAGCAGTGGCTGAAGTAGGTGAAACAAACTCTCCGTTTGCATTCTTAACGGTCGCAAATGGCACACCTGCAGTGGAGGCATCAGCTAGATCTGCATATCCGAATGCAAACTTGGTTGACTTAACTGTAGACACAAGTGCCTGTGAGTTAGCTGCACCGATCGAGCCCAATGGCATTCTGCCAGCTGGGTTACCAGATGCGATTGTTCCGTTCCTGGCCTTAGTCCAAACCTTTGGAGAAGTCTGGCGTAAGTAGTCAGTCAAGTTTTCAGAAGTTCCGGAGGATGCAGAGCGGTAAACAACGCGAATAGCGTTCTTTGGAAGCTTCTTTGCAACAGCTGCAGTCTGTAGCTTTTTAATAACTGGATCGTTCCACTTCTTTACCTTGCCGGACAGGACTAAGGCAATTGCGTTGGAATCAAGTCTTAGTTCGCCAGTCTTTAGGCCAGGAACTGTGTACAGGATAGCGATTGGACCACCCACAACTGGGATGTAAGAGTAATTGGCGCTCTTGCCAGAACGTAGTCCAGAAAAAGTTAGGCTTGTTGTTTGGGCCGCATCCGAAGCACCGAAGTCGACAGTGCCGTTTGTGTATGATGATCGACCAGTTCCGGAACCTGCAGGGTTGTAAGCAACGGATGTGGCTGGATCTGCTACTGCGCAGGCAACGACGAATTTATTAGCGTAAGAAGATCCGGCACCCTTTAGCTTGGCCTCATTGGCCTGAGCTGGTGCAGCTATTAGTACTGAGGTGATAAACCCCAGGGAAACGATTGACGTTAGCAGGCGCTTTGCCATGCTTACTCCTTTCATAGGATGGTAATTCCAATTACCAGTACCGAACTTAAGTTAGTTACCCGAATATCAGTTGTCTATTGCCTTACAAACAAAGGCTAATTAGGTGAACTTTTGGTTAACCAGTTTCTATTTCAAGCCGCTTCGGCTTACGAGGAATCGGGCCGTTCCAAAAAGCAGGCCAACCATAATCATCAAAACCATGCAGGCGAACCACGCGCGCGCAACGTCATTTTCGCCGCCAAGTAGCATCTGGGTAAAAATGTAGATCGGCAAAGCAGACATCGGCTCATTGAAAGGATTTGCATTGAGTGTCGTTGCTCCAAATGCGGTTAGCAACAGCGGGGCAGTTTCACCCGTAATTCTGGCAATTCCAAGAATCGATGCAGTTACTAGGCCCGGTCCGGCAGACGGTAGAACCACCATGCGAACTACTTTTCGTTGGGTAGCGCCTAGAGCTAGCGCCGCAGAGCGCAGGTCATCTGGCACCAACAACAATACTTCTTCGGCAGTTCTGGCAACTGTTGGCAACATCAGGATGGATAGAGCGATAGCGCCAGATAGGCCAGAGAACGGCAAAATTCCTGAGACGATGAGTGCCGCATAAACAAAGAGTCCTGCCACAATTGATGGCACGCCAGACATAGCCTGGACAAAGAATCTGACATACGGAGTCAATCTGCCTCGAACTTCCGTAACATAAAGCGCAGCCAAGATTCCAAATGGAATGGAAATGATCGATGCAAAAAGCACGATTATTGCTGTGCCAACGATCGCATGAAGAATGCCTCCAGTGGTTAATACAGAATCAGGTTCAACTGTGGATGCATCTTGGAAAAGTAAGTTTGACGAAAACGCCGCGATCCCTTTGGTAAATACTGGTAACAATACCGACATTGCAGCAGTAACAAAGATGATTAAGCTTGCTACCAACAGAACCTGCATTGAAGAGTTCGCAATGGAATACTTTCTCCGGCCAAATTTGGCTAGCAGTGCTCCGGTGATCAAATGTAAAACTAACCACGTGCAAAATAATCCCGACCCACCGCGAATTCCAGTAAGAGATACAACTAAGGCAGCGAGTAGTGGCGTACCAACATGTACTAGTAACTGTTGGTTACGGTAAACAGAGTCTGTGGCATCCCAAGGTTTGCGGGAGTTTGCCTTTGTAGTTGTAATTGTCATTTCTTTGCCTTACTCGAGTTAACCAAAAGTGATGCTGCCGCGTTGGCTAGCAGAGTGATTACGAACAGTGCCAAGCCTGCAGCAAAGAGCGCGCTGATCTCAAGAGCTCCAGCTTCGCCAAATTTTGCAATGATGAGCGAAGCAACCGATCCTCCAGAACTTTCCAAAATCCGATACCAGTTGACTTCATCAAAGAATAATTGCAACACGAAGAATACTGCGACGGTTTCACCCAGCGCGCGACCAAGACCCAGCATTGCGCCACCGATGATTCCGCCTCGACTAAATGGCAGAACTACGTCGCGAATAATGGTCCAACGTGAACCGCCTAGAGCTTGCGCAGCATTAATTAAATCCGGTGGAACAAGCGCAAAAATCTGGCGAGTAACAACAGCAACGATCGGCGTGATCATGATTGCTAGAACTAAGCCAGCCATGAATGGGCTTTGTTCGAATGCTGGGAATTGCACACTAAAGATTGGGATAAAGCCTAGTTTTTCATTCAGCCACTCAGCCCAAAGAATGCCGTGGGGAACCAAAACGAAGAAGCCCCAAAGTCCAAAAACGATGGAAGGTATTGCTGCGATCAAATCTATGAAGAGCGTGAAACCAAATACGGTTCGCTTTGGTATCAAGTAAACAATGCTTAGTGCAATTCCAACACCAAGTGGCAACGCAATGCCCACCGAGATTATCGCAATCAGAATCGATCCCCACAACATCGGCAAGATGCCAAAAGTTGGTGGGTCAATTGAGCCTTCGGATGGTAACAAGCCATCGCCGGCGTACCACGAACTATCAGTGAAGAACTGGAATCCGAAAGCCTGAAGTACCGGAGCGGCACTTTGTGCCAAGTAGCCAAAAATTCCAGCAAGGACTAGGAAGGAAACTAAGCCACCAAAAATAAGGATGCCGCGAAAGATCCGGTCCCCTTTGGTTCGAAGGACGGTTATGGCTTGGGGTGTTGGCTCAAGCTCTAAAGTGCTGGTCATCAACTTTTCCTTTTTAATAACGTGCGAGCATAAAAATCTTATACGAAGTTATTGCAACGAAGAGGCGAACCGATAGCCAATTTCTTGACTACCGGTCCGCCTACTATTTCGATTTAGTTAGTTGAACAGAGCTGACAGAGACGTAATCTTCAAGGTGTATAGACCGCCACCTTCGATGATTGCAGTCTTGATTGCCAAGTCCTGATCTGGATCGCTTACAAACAGACGTCCGGTACCAACAACCGATGGGTTGTCATAGCGTGCCGACGAGATGCTTGCAGTTTTACCTGAGTAAAGGCTGACCACAACTGAGTTACCGTTTACTGACTTAACAGAGTAAGTACCGTTGTGTGCTCGGGTTAGACCAACAACATTGATGATGTCGTTTGCCGCAACCTTGGTGCCATCAGCAACTGTTAGCGTCATGTCTCGGCTAAACTTTGTTGTGCCTGATTCTGCAGCTACAGCGACCCCGGATACTGCAACTTCGACTGCATTAGTGCGCAAGTCTGGGCGTAGTAACGCGGTAGCTGTTGCCTTTAGTGGATCTGAGCCAAATGACAGACCGTTTGAAGATGAGTTCAAGCCACCCAATGTGCTAACTGGGTGAATCTGAGCGTTGAATACGAATGTTGATCCGGATCCACCGTACAACTTCGTGGCGTCAAAGATGCCTGAGGCTTCTTCATCATTTGTCATTTGAGCGTTTGCATTTCCCACAGATCCGGATACACCGAACATGTTGGCGTCAAATGTTGCAACGGATACCAGTTTGCGATCTGACAAGCGAACTGCAAGTAGACGTGCTACCTGGTCGTTGCCACCTGGATCTTCTTGCAAGAAGGCAACGGTGCCATCATCAGAGATGGTGATGTTGTCCAGCTTGTTGACCTTTGCAGGTGTTGGCTCTAATGAAGTAGCCATTGGTGCTTCGGAGCCACCAAGTACTAGATCCAAGGTTGCACCCAGTTCTGGCTTCATAACGTTCTCGAACGTTAACTTCCAAAGTGCACCACCATCACGACCACTTTCTTTAACAGCAGGGCTGTTAACAGTCGCGCCGGTTCCAGTTGCATTTCCAGTCCAACCAGTACCGTTTGTAGCAGAGGTTGTGT
>Ga0208788_1000993_pt1 | contig 13908 bp, 14 predicted proteins | sample Wag4_2014_7_11_3_FD_187363 | JGI IMG/M metagenome (GOLD analysis project Ga0208788, IMG submission 187363) | Fresh water mixed with fracking chemicals microbial communities from Ohio, USA - Utica-2 Time Series FC 2014_7_11 (SPAdes) (version 2) ... | reverse complement strand
AAGTTTACTTGAATACCATACAATATTTGGAAACAAGTGCTTTACAAAGCTTCCTGATTCTGATCTAGAAACAAAGGGAAAGATGAGAAAAATCCTTTTCTCGATTTATTTATACTTTAGCAATTAATATTCAAAATTATTTTCCAAAGCCTGTGGGCGAGAGGTTACTCATCTGCCTCATGATCCAGCTTTGTCTACCCTTAATGTAGGAAGTAGGCCTTGCAGGACTCCAGCGCCTAGGATTAGGCAATACCGCAGCTATCAATGCTGCCTGCCCCTTTGAGAGCTTAGAGGAACTCTTATCAAAAAATGTTTGAGAAGCTGCTTCAATCCCATAGATCCCATCGCCCATCTCAATGACATTTAGGTATACTTCAAGGATTCGTTCTTTAGACCAAAATATTTCAATCAAGACGGTGAAATAGGCCTCAAACACTTTCCGTACATAACTTCTTGAGGGCCATAGAAACACGTTTTTTGCGGTTTGCTGCGTAATGGTACTAGCCCCTTTCACTCGCTTACCCTTTTTATTCCCTTCCCAAGCTTTCTTTAAAGATTTAAGATCAAATCCATTATGCTTCATAAAGGTCTGGTCCTCTGCACCTACAACTGCTTGAGGGGCATGCCTAGACATTTCTGAAATAGGAACCCAATCCTTCACTAGGCGCACCTCTTTTTCTGGATCAATTGCCTGTTCCACCAATCGAATTACCATCAAGGGAGTAATGGGCACCGGCACAAATCGGTATAAAATGACTAACCCAATCGAAAGTCCTAGAAACCATAAGGAAGTCTTCCAGATTAATTTTCCAATCCAACGAATCGCTTTCATCAGTATGAATTAAAGGGTGGCTTTTGCTTGTACAAATTGATAGAAAAAAATGGCATTTTGGTCATTGCTAATTTTTTCTAAATCTTCTTCCATCAACTTTAGTGCCTGAAGAGAGCACTCTCCTGATTCTAGGAGAGCGGGCGCAGCACTTTTTAGTAATTCTTTCCAATAAGCGGTGAAGACTTTTCTTTTTTCACCACTTCTTTTATCCAAATAAAATCCATCAAAGCGGGTGCTGCAAGCAGAAAATCCAGCCTCGGTTAGCAGATTCCCCAATTCAATTCCAACATCAGGGTTCCCTCCAATTTTACGCTGAAAGGAGCTCATCAACTCAAAATAAGATTGAAAATGCGGAAACCCAGGAGAGGTATACAAACTGGAATTAAATACTTCCGTCACATAAACCCGAGCGCCTGGCTGAAGATGTTCCTTGAGCTTGACCAAAAGTTGAATCGGGGATGAAACATGCTCCAAAGTCCAACAGACAAATGCGGCATCAAACTTTTCGGTAAGGCTGAGGCTACAGCCATCCTGCTCCACAAAACGCACCCGATCCCCAAAAGAAGCCAAATTGGTTCGCGCTTGAGCAAGTTGTAGTGCTGAGGAGTCCACACAAGTAATCTGAAGCTGCGGAAAACGCTCTAGCAAAATTCGAGTTTGGGCACCTACTCCGCTCCCAATTTCCAAAAGGTGCTTGCAATTCCTATAGTCTACTTCCCTGTAGACCATGGGTGCTAAAATCTCTGCTTGAGCTTGCAATCGAAGCTGCTCTTCTGGATCAAAACCATGAACATAGTTTGCCATTGGGGAAAAATAAAGTAGGTTAGCTATACTTTAAGGAACGAAGATGAAACTTTTTTACCCATTGAAAAATTCACTTCCCTACTTTTTCCTATTTTCGAATTCTTTACCTCTTAAACCTCCCCTCCTATGTCCCCTATCGCTATTGGCAGCTTTGAAGAATTTGAATCGTATTTAGGCAAAGAACTCGGGGCCTCGGACTATTTTCAGATTACCCAGCAACAGATCAATCGCTTTGCCGAGGCAACTCTAGATCACCAATGGATTCATACCGACCCTGTACGCGCCAAGGCGGAAGGTGCTTTTGGAAACACCATTGCGCATGGATACTTGACCTTGAGCATCGTCCCCTACCTTTGGGAACAAATCGTGCAGGTGAACAACCTGAAGATGATGATTAATTACGGGATCGAAAACCTTCGATTTGCACAGGCCGTCACCGTGGACAGCGAAGTGCGCTTGGTGGCGGGTCTTAAAAACATCACCAACCTCCGAGGCACCATCAAAGCAGAAGTGGAAGTTACCCTAGAGATCAAGGATCAAAAGAAACCTGCATTTGTAGGACTACTTATCTTCTTGTACCATTTTAACCCAGAATTAGGAAGCTAACAAATCGTTGACTACCGTGGCAGCACAGGCACAGCCAAACGCTGCGGGGAGAAAAGACATGGTGCCGTAGGCCGATTTTTTGAAGTTTTTACCATCGGTGAGCATGAGACTTTCTTTAATCACTACCTCGGTGGAAAACACTGCCTTAAACCCACCTTCAATTCCTCTTCTTTTTAGTCGCTTTCGCAGCATTTTCGCCAACTTGCACTGATGGGTATCCTCAAAGTCTACTACTTTGATTTGGGTAGGATCTACCTTGCCTCCTGCCCCCATGGAACTTACCAATGGAAACCCTCGATTCTTGGCTCCTTCAATTAGGTGCATTTTTGGAGTGAAACTATCGATGCAATCCACTACGTAATCGTAGTGATTGGCTTCCAAAAGCTCAGTCATCTGAGATGGGTCCAAAAATTTCTTAATCGCCTGTAACTTGAGTTTGGGGTTGATGGCCAGCAAACGCTCCTCCATCCAACCTGCCTTGGCTTGACCTACATTGAGTTGCGTGGCTGGGAGCTGTCGATTGACATTGGAGATATCCACTGTATCTCCATCAATAATTGTCATAGCCCCTACACCTGAACGGGCAATAAACTCGGCGGCAAAAGACCCTACACCTCCAAGTCCTACTACGAGTACATGTTTGGAGGCTAATTTTTCAAGGCCTTCACGCCCTACGATCAACTCGGTACGGCTCAGCCAGGCAAATTCATTCATGAAATCTTTCTTTTGGAAATGGCATTCCAGTTGGCAACCACACGCTCCGCTAGCATTGCCTCAGGAAGCTGTAAAATTAGGGAAGCGGCTTGATAAATCGCAGCAATTTCCAGTGCTGAATCATCGGTTTCGAAAAATACGCGATCGGAAGGACATGCCGATAGCCATTGCACAGCATTGCTGCTGGGCTGGAGCAGCTGCTTCCCAAAAGAAAAAAACACGGGAAAGGGGAGCAGTTGCCTTGCCAACTCAGGCTTTTGATTCCAACCATGCCAAAGAATAGCAGGGGGATTATTCGTTGATTTCAGGTATTCCATCAGCAGGTCATGTGCCTTGACGCAATGCAAAATCAGGGGGATTTCCAGCTGAGCAGCCAAGCTTGCTTGGGCATAAAAAGCAGCTTTTTGTAACGGAATTTCAGGGCCTTTTAGACGGTCGAACCCCGCTTCACCAATCGCCAAGACTCCTGGATCCTGGGCCACCTCCTGTTTGATTTTTTCAAAAGAAGCCTCCCAATTGGGCGCTACCTTCCAAGGATGAATCCCTACAGAAACGGGAATACCTGCCTCTATTTTGGTCCCTCCCGACTGGAAGATGGAATAAGGCTGCCCTTCGCGATGTGTATGGAAATCCCAACAATGCATTTCCGAAGGTCGAAAAAATAGCGTTGTGAAAAAATGGTGTCTTTCCCTTCAAGACAAAAAATGCCCCCAACAAGTCGTGCTTTTTTGGGGGCAGGTACACATCAACAAACTACTCTTAATCCAAGCGCTTACGTTCCTCAGAACTACCGGAGTTGGAATTCACGCGGAAGCTTTCTCCTTTGGAGAAGTTGTAGCGAAGCGTGATTCGTATGTTCTGATCATTCCGATATTGGCGAATTTGGGTGTCTATGTCGGAAAAATCGATGGCGGCTCGAATCCATTTGGTACGGAAAAGGTCTCCCCCATTGATGGATAAGGAAAGTTTGTCCTTCATCAACGATTTGGTCATTCCAGCATCCACCCATCCAAATCCTCCAATTTCTCCTTGCCCCCAAATCTGAGGACTGAGGTAAATGCCTACCAATTCAAACTTGAATCCTTTGGGTAGAATGAAGTTATGCTGGGTTCTTAGGAGATAGGAAACCTGGCTTACATCCAAAATATCCTTTCCAAGTAGAGACTTGAATTTATTGTAGTTTACCTGAACGAGGTTGGAGCTGTTCCACCATTTTGTCAATTCAACAGGCACCACACCTTGAAAATTGAAATTCTTGGTTTTGTCAAAATTTGCAGTGAAGGTGGTACTGCTTCGCGCCTCCTCATCTTGCTCAAAGACCTGCATAAACGCATCCTCGGTAACGCTGTAGCCCAAGGTAAACTGATAGGCTCCTTTGATGACATGGTCCATCTCAAGGTTTGTAGAATACTGAGGTCTCAGACTCGGATTTCCTTTTTCAGTAGTGAGGGGATCGATGTAATACACAAACGGATTGAGCAAACGGTAATTGGGTCGTGTGATCCGTCGGTTCACATTGTAGACTATTTGATAGCTGTCGCTGATCTTGTGCTGTAAAAATACGCTTGGAAACAGGTTGGTATATTTTTGATTGTTGACTTGATTGAGGGTCTTGGAAGTTCCTGTGACGTCGGAATTTTCCATCCGCAAGCCCGCCTGATAGGATAGCTTTGGAGAAAAATCTCCCTTCAACGAAGTATAGGCGGCCAATACATTTTCTTGGTAAATAAACCGATTGGAGTTGGGATCGGGTTGCAGCTGCCCATCGCCGATGCCTCGGCTTAGGTCTAGGTTATTGTCTGATTCTACCCAGCTCCCTTTTAGCCCAGCCTCGAGTACCTTTCCTCCTTTGAGGGGGTTGATCCAGTCCACCTTGGAAGTCAAGATGGTGTAGTACATGTCATTCAGTGTCAATACGCGATCGGTAGTCTGCGTAGGTGGAGTCAATCCATTCGAATAGGAATTTTTCAATAAGGCACTACTTGCCAATTCCATCACTGTAAAGTCTAGGTCAGCTGAAATCTTTCCCCCAAGCGTATCCAACTTTGCGTCATAGTGTAAGTTGGTAAAGAGCCTACTCGTCTGGTCTTCAGAATCATTGATTGAGCTGAAGCTTGTCGTATTGAGTTGTCCGGGGTTGGAGATGGAGGTACCCGAATCATTAATCCCATTGCTTGAGGTTGTGGATGCTTGGACATTGATTCCCAAATTCTGAGTGGGAGTTAATTCATAATTCGCAGCCCCAGTGAAAGACGGAGTATGGCTTCGCTCGACAATACGTGAATCTTGCAGAAAGGTGGATTTACCTCCTTCCACTTGAAAGTTTCGAGTGATTTCAAGGTCATTTATTTCTACATATTCATTGTAATTGAAGGTCCCGTTTGTAGTCCACTTTCCTTTTTTAACATTGAGTGTGAGGCCGGTATTAGGGGCAGCTTTTCCATTGTATTGGCCTCCGAGCATCACATTCCCAAAAACCCCGTCTACTGTATTTTTCTTTAGTTGTATATTTATCACTCCAGCGGCACCCTCCGCATCAAAGCGAGCGGATGGACTAGTAATGACTTCAATACTTTTAATGTTGTCCGCGGACATCGAACGTAAAAAGCTTGTCAAATCAGCCGCACTCATGTACATGGGCCGATCGTTAATCATCACCGTCACGCCTGTTCTCCCATTCAAGTTGATGCTTCCATCCGAGGTAATGAATACCCCTGGAGATCTTCCCAATATATCGAGGGCATTTGCCCCTTCTGCCATGACCGTACCTTCCACATTGACGATGGTCTTATCGGGCTCGATGATGATTTGTGGACGAGTTGCATTGACTGTGACCTCATCTAGGCCGGTTAGTTCGTCTGCAAGTAGGAGCGTTCCAAAATCTTTCACCAGACCCTGCTTTAGCTCAAACACTTCGGAAGTATAAGTTTTGTAACCCAAAGAAGAAATCACAAGCTTCACCTGAGCCGTCTTCGTGGATGAAATGGAGAAGCTCCCTGCTTCGTCGGAGACAGCACCTTCCACGAGCACGCTATCCGTAGAAAGTACCGCCACATTGGCAAATGCCACGAGCTCTCCTTTTTGGTTGGTAATGGTTCCGCGCAACAGGGCCGATTGGTTGGATTGAGCGGCAAGCGTACTGATTCCTAGCAGGTAGATAAAGATGGCTAAGAATAAAAAGTGACGGGTCTTCATGAAGGAAATAGTTGGCTTAGTTTTCTAGTAGATGCATTTTTCTATGAAAAGGATGTGCCAATTAGAAAAAAATGTAAAAAATTGCTGGAAAGCGGGATTTAGAGGGCAAGAAAATAGAGTACTGTCTCATTTTCGAACAGTGTTTTTCCAAAATGGAACAAAAAAATCCCGAACGGGCTGCTCGGGATTTTAGAAAATCAACTTTCAACTAGTTTACTTCGCAGCAGCGTATCGCTTGCTTACTTCCTCCCAGTTGACCAAGTTCCAGAAGGCCGCGATATAGTCTGGGCGTCTGTTTTGATAATGCAGGTAGTAGGCATGCTCCCATACATCTAGTCCTAGAATAGGGGTGCCTGGGCAATCAGACACGTCCATTAGGGGATTGTCTTGATTGGGAGATGAGCATACGCAAAGTTCTTTTTTGGTGTCTACACAAAGCCAAGCCCAGCCTGAGCCAAAGCGAGTTGCCCCAGCCTTATTAAAGGTCTCTTTGAAGGCGTCAAATGAGCCAAATTTGGCATCGATAGCAGCGGCTAGCTCACCAGTAGGAAGTCCTCCACCAGCAGGAGATAGAATTTGCCAAAAAAGGCTGTGGTTCCAATGACCACCGCCGTTATTTCTCACAGCCGCATTTGATCCTGCCACCTTCATCAGCTCCTCCAAAGATTTACCTTCTAGGTCTGTTCCAGCGATAGCAGCATTTAAGTTAGTCACGTAAGCGTTATGGTGCTTTCCATGGTGGATTTCCATGGTTCGTGCATCGATATGAGGTTCCAATGCATTCAGTGCATAAGGAAGTGAGGGTAGTTCAAAAGCCATGAGTGTAGGTTTTAATGTGTAGTAAAGATAAAAATTTTGTGTGCTTTTTTATGTCTTCTAAACCAGACTTTTAGACAAAAAGTTCTTGTCAATTAAAATGTCTTTTTTCGCAAGTTTTTGAAAAATTGAAGCATAAGCTGCTCTGACTCCTCTGCCATCATACCCGTAAACACCTTGGTTTTGGGATGGAGCATATGGGAATTGCACTGAAGATATCCTCTCTTGGGGTCTGTGGCTCCAAGGGTAAAGTTCACCTAATTGGCCCAGTAAAGTGCCCCTGCACACATGGGACAGGGTTCCAGAGTCACATACAAGCGACATTCGTTGAGGTATTTTGCACCAAGGTAGTTGGCAGCAGCAGTGATTGCCAACACCTCTGCATGAGCAGTTACATCAGTCAGTTTTTCAGTCTGATTGTAGGCACGTGCAATCACCTTATTTTTTGAGACCACTACTGCTCCTACGGGTACTTCCCCTTCTTCAAACGCAAGTTTGGCTTGCTTGAAGGCTTCATTCATGAAGTACTCGTGGGAGAAAATTTCCAAAAACTTTAGAAATTAAAGACGGCGAAAATTTCTTCGCGAACCCCTTTATTGATCACCATCGCCAAGATTAAGGACACCACCAAACCGGCAAGTGCTTTCCACACGTCCTTTTTGGCCAATCGGAAAGCGCGTTCTAGCCAAGCACCTCTACTTTTCGCTTTTCCATGCTTGCCCAATGCAATCGCAAACTCTCGTCCTGCCAATAGTCCAATAAATACCCAAGTGGTACTCATAGGAACATTGTTGTACATTTTGAAATAGAACAAAATAACGGCGTAGACCAAATCCACTAAGGTAGCGGCACGGACATCGGCCACATTTGTTTTCTCATTGATAATATCTTGGATTTTGTCTCCCTTAAGGAAAAAAATGATCCCTAAGCCAAAAAATACAACTCCAGTATAAACAACAAATTCAAAAACATTCAACTGGCGGGGTAAAAACACAGCAATATTAGCCGCATCCTGCATAATCCAAATTGCCCAAAGTGTTCCTGAAGTTATCCATTGTAAGACCATCCAGTAGGGTTTTGCCTCCCCTTTGAGGTAATTTTTTACAAAACGCTCTAAAACGTACCAAACAAGGATTGCTAATACAAAGGCCAAAACGTAGCCATAAAAACTTTTGCTCATCACAGATACGATTGTTCCTGCCTTGTAGGTAAATACATTGAGCAATAAAAACGTGGTAGATACAGGCCACCTCATTCGGGTCATGATGAGCAAGACGATTGGGGCTGCCAACTGTAGAAATACAAAACTTTCGGGTGCTTTTTCTAATCCTGGCGTACTGAGTAGTTGGAAAGAAACATCTCCCTCGAAAACAAACCAACTGTAGGTAATCGTGACCACCCAAATCAATCCAATAAACAGCCACAACCAGTACCACTTCGTTTTTTGATTGGAAACTATAAATGTTCCAATGGTTTGGATACTATCATTGGCAATGGCCGAATAAGCAGCGAGTGCAAATCCAAACCACATGGCAGCGTAAGTATATTCGGTGATAAATCCTGCAATAGAAATGAGGATTGCAAGAAGAATTAAATAAGGTCGTTCAGCTTTCGCCAAATTGAAAACCCCTGATACCTTCTTTGAAATGTATTCTTGATTTATATTCTGATCAATGGGCTTTTGTCTGGCCATGAGGTGAAATGGTTGTATGGTCTTCAAAAATAGATAAGATATTCCGCAACCCGTGTTATTAAATTGTTAAAAGAAAGAAAAACAATGTCCATAAACAAAATCCTAAATTGATTTCAGGGAAAAAAAGTCAACTTTTGCAAATCATATTTACTTGAAAGTAGGGTATGAAGATGCACAATTGGAAATCAATTAATTTGACCGCATCACTAAGAAATGGAAAAATTGGAGAAGCAGGAAAGTCCTATTTATGGTAATTTTTTTCAATACCTGCAGGTAATCCTAGCTTTGCTTTTATTCATTTTTGCAATTGATCTCCTTACCGTTGGTATGGGAAACATCAATGGCGGAATTGCTCTAGAAATTTTAAATGCCACTAAAAACCCTTTCATCAGTTTATTTATAGGTTTATTGGTCACCGCTTTGATTCAAAGTAGCTCCACGGTTACCGCTAGTCTAGTAGCAATTGTAGCCTCAGGAAATCTCACCTTACAGCAAGCAGTTCCAATCGTTCTTGGAGCCAACATCGGTACCACGTTGACTTCCACACTCGTGTCCTTATCCTATTTGATGAAAAAAAAGGAATTTCAAAGGGGCTTTTCTGCGGGGATATCCCACGACTTTTTCAATATTCTCACCGTCATTTTACTTTTTCCGCTTGAAATCTACTTTGGATTTCTATCCAATACGGCTAGTCACATTGCGAGCTGGTTTGCCTCAGACAATAGCTTTCAAGGTCCTATTGTCTACAACAGAATGTTTACACGAACCTGGACAGAATGGATAGTCACTCAGGTCAACCAACCTATGGTGTCCATGATTTTATCGGTTATTCTGGTATTTTTTGCTATCAAAGTCTTGTCAACAGTCATGTACAAGTCTTTCATCAAAAACACATTTCAGGATATCAATAAAGTCATTTTTCAAAAAACAGGGCTTGCATTTTTCTACGGACTATTCTTTACTACAGCTGTTCAATCCAGTACTGTGACCACTTCTTTGGTAGTGCCCTTGGTGGCTAGCAAAAAAGTGCCGCTAGCAAAGGTTTTCCCCTTTATCATCGGGGCAAACATTGGGACTACCATGACAGCCGTTATTGCATCCATTTATAAGCCAGAAGCAGCCATTGCCTTGGCTTTGGTACACGTGCTATTTAATACCATGGGCGCTCTGATATTTTTGCCCATACCAGGTATCCGAAAAATTCCAGTTGGCCTTGCCAACTTCATGGGGAAAATATCGATGAAATATCGATTAGTGGTGTTTGCCTATATTTTGCTCACCTTTTTTATCATTCCCTTTCTGCTTATCTACTTTACCATCAATTAAGCAGTACCCTTACTCCATTCATCCATCAAGAATTTGGCAGAGCTCGTACCCAAACGATCTGCCCCTGCCTGAATCAGGGCCAAAGCTTGTTCGAGCGATTTGATTCCACCACTTGCTTTAATCCCAATCGTGGAAGGCAAGACCTCCCGCATCAAACTGATGTCCTCCACCCTGGCTCCGTAAGGGGCATACCCTGTGGAAGTTTTGACAAAATCTGCCCCCGCATCCTGACAAATCAAACAAGCCTCTCGGATTTGTGCAGGACTCAAGTACGCGGTTTCAATAATCACTTTCAGGATCCTTTCCGATTCATGACAAACCTTGGCCAACTGCGCTAATTCTATTTTGGGCCAGGACATTCCCGAATGAAAAGCGGTTTGAGACCAGACCACATCCAACTCATCCGCACCGTTTTGAATCGCAGTCTTTGCTTCTGCTACCTTTGTTTCGGTAGCTTCATAACCAAAAGGAAAGCCAATCACAGTCACCACCTGTATATCCTGTTCCGTTAGCTCTCGCTTCACTTTTTTTACCCAGAAAGGAGGTACGCATACGCCAATAAATTGGGCATCAATCGCCTCAGCAATCAAAAAGTCAATTTCCCTTTCCGTAACGGTTGGCTTAAGCAAAGTGGATTCAAGGTGCCGATTTAGTTTCATTGGGATGGATCAGGGAGTTTTGCTTACATAATCACTCAAATACATAAAATCCAAAGTCAAACTCCCATCTCTGGCAATGGTAGCCCTTTCCAAAATAGGTGAAATTGGGTTCCCCAATTCTGGGACAACCCATTCTCGAAGCTGTCTGGAAAACTCAGCCGAAGATTCTCGTGGAAGTTCGCATGGTAAATTATCAATTGCCATCACGGAAATACTGTGCTGACTTGCAAATGGAGGGAGCTCTTGATAGGTATTTCGGTCCACATCATACACGGGAGCTAAAATCGTAGAAGCCCGATGCGTAGTGGGAATAGATCCATTGATGTCACAGGTAATGTCAGCAATTACAGAAATTGAAAAATTAGGTGATCGAATGGCCTCTAGCTCAAACAACCGAGGCGCTTTTGGGTCCCAGTAGGCTGCAGCAATCAAAATTTCAGCCACTTCGGTAAAAGGCATAAATTGACTTTCATAGGCTTCTGGATTGGCATAAAAATGGGCTTGCTCATAACCACCATCGGCAATCCTCCGCAAATAGTCTGAAGTAGAAAGGCAAGTAAAAACTGGTTCTTCAAAGTCACTTCGAAGAAAGTCCTGAGGCTCTACTTCCCGAATTCCCAAAATTTCTAAGATTTCTAAAGCCCCTTTCCCTACTCTTCCGCTACCAGTTACTATAATTTTGATTGGAGGAAGGACCACCTTCCTCAACTCTATTTTTAGATCTTCCAGATCCTTACAAGATGAAGCTCTCCGTATTTCATAAAGACCCGTCTTCTTTCCATAGGTCCAAAAAGCATTGTAAGCCCCCACAACACCCGCCCATCGCCCAAAGGCAACAACCCGTTCTCCAGATGGATTTTTCAATAGCTCATAGTCTATCAGGCGGATGGACTTCGCCAAGATGGCTTGCAGTAAGGCTTTGTTTCGTGGTTGCTTCTTGATCGTATGCGAAAAGAAAAAGTAAGTCTTTTCTGGAATCAATTGGTCAATCGGCACTTCCTTTACGCCAAATAGAACGTCCGCTTTAGATAGGTCACTGACCACCTCAATTCCTTGCTCTTGGTATTCCTCATCTGTATAGCAGCGGAATGCGCTTGATTCTACACAAATAGACAAGCTCTCACCAACCCTTTTTTGAATTTCATGAAGAATCTCTGGGGTAAAAGGCGTGCGTTGATCCGCTGGGATTTTCCCTTCACGGATGATTCCAATTTTCATAAAAAGAAAGTCATTTGGGTTGTTGGTTCTGGCAAATTCGCCCACATTCATTCCTTATGGGGTGTTGCAGGGACAAGTTAGAAAGAATTTTGGAGCCAAAGGCCTCCTACCCATCGAAAAAAGGATGGGGATTGCCCAAATAAAAAAGGGGCTCAACGCCCCTTTATTAATCGATTCCTAAGAAATCCACTTGAAAGATCAAGACCGAATTCTCTGGGATTTTGGGGTTATTTTTTTGATTGCTGTAACCTAGAGGCGAAGGAATAATAAACGTTGCCTTAGAAGCTGGTCGGAGTCTTTTGAATCCATAATCCCAACCTGAAATCACGGTAGCACCACCAATTACAAAACTAATTGGGGCATAGACTCTACCCTCCACAAATATGTTTTTGAGTCGCGCTAAATCCTCATAAGAAGTATCAAACACCGTACCAGTGGTCATCAACTTTCCTATGTAATCGGTATAAACCACGGTATTGTTCGTTGGACGAGATCCCTTACCCTCCTTATGGACAATTACCACCACGCCACTCGGATCATGGATGCGGTAAATACTATCAATTTTAGCAGTATCTAGGTAAGCAGCAATTTTCTTACGATCGTTGGCAAGGTTCCCTTCGAAATCATAAATAGGACCCTGATTAAATGGACTGGTGGTCTCACAAGCACTGAACCCAACAGAAGCAAGAATTAAGAGTAAAACAATAGTTCGCATCATGGATTTAGATTCGGGCCTTTTTTGACCTGTACAAGGTCAAGTTCAAAAATCAATGGAGAGTTTGCTGGAATCCCCCCACTTGACTGTGTTCCATACCCAAGACGAGAAGGAAAAATCACCGTAGCCTTTTCGCCAGGGTGCATCATGGATATCGCAAATTCAAATCCAGAAATAGTTAATCCATAGCCTACTGCATAGCGAAGAGGCTGGTACTTTCTTCCAGCACTGAAAATGCCATTATCTTTTGCAACCTGCTCGATAGAGGTATCGAAAATCTTTTTATCAAGCATCCTGCCTACATAGTTGACCGAGACGGTATCTCCTCTTAAAAGACTGTTTCGCTCTGGTTTGGTAGAAACTTGCCAGAACATGTAAAATCCTTCAATCGGTTCGCTGTATTCCTTAACGCTAGCAATTGGGTTCTCCTGAAGAAATTTCTCGATGGCTAACTTATCCCTTTCAATGATCGCCTCTTGAGTTTCATCAGGATCCACACAGGAAAGCAAAGAAACTGCTCCAATAAACAAAGCCAATGCGGAAAACAGTCTTGATTTCATAGGTTCAGGGTATTTTAACTAAAGGTTTACTCCTTATTTCTTAGAGTCGGTTACTTCTACGTCAAATACAAGGATAGAGTTGGCAGGAATCAATGCGCCAGCTCCACTTTCTCCATAACCAAGTGGAGAAGGAATAATTAATTTAGCTTTAGATCCTTTCTTCAATAGCAACAATCCCTCGTCCCATCCTGGGATTACTTGACCCATGCCTACATTCACTGGTAGCGGCTCGTAAGGCCGCTCTTCGCTGAACATGTTGTTTGCTTTGGCAAGATCTGGGTAAGAAGTATCAAACAAGGCCCCAGTAATTAGGTAACCTGCATAATTCACAGACAAGGTAGTACCTGGAGTGGTTGCCTCACCAGTTCCCTCCTTTTCAATCACATAGTAAAGTCCACTTTCAGTTTTTTGTGCCTTTAGGTTGTTCTTAGCAAGGTAGGCTTCAATCGTTTTTGCTTCTTCTACCAAAAGAGTCTTGGCACGCTCCGCAGCCTTGGCTTGTTCTTTCGCCATCGCCTCTTCATAGAAAGCCTGCATGTCAGCTTCCGTTTTTACATCATATGCACCCAATCGAACTTTGATAAGGTCATCTTCTTTAATAGGAGCAGGTTGATTGCCACTGAAAATAATTTTGGCTGCGGCCTCAAAGGTGATTGAATCTCCTTTTCTAAGCGCCAAAAAGATCTCATCCATACCGTTCTGAGCCTTAATGGTATCATTTGCCATTAAATAGCCTGGAAATGGCTGGGTCAAGGTGCTGTAGATTACTG
>Ga0208788_1000989_pt1 | contig 13931 bp, 4 predicted proteins | sample Wag4_2014_7_11_3_FD_187363 | JGI IMG/M metagenome (GOLD analysis project Ga0208788, IMG submission 187363) | Fresh water mixed with fracking chemicals microbial communities from Ohio, USA - Utica-2 Time Series FC 2014_7_11 (SPAdes) (version 2) ... | reverse complement strand
CCGCAAATAATTCAGCTAACGATTCAGATGGCGATGATGACGGCGAAGAGAATGTGAACGACAACGGGCCACGCGATAACGACCGTGGCTTTGGTGGACGTGACCGTGACCGTGGTCGCGGACGTGACCGTGGACGTGGCCGTGATCGCAATCGCGATCGTGGACAGCGCGAAGAACGCGAACCAGTAATTGGCGAAGATGATGTTCTAGTTCCGGTTGGCGGCCTCGTCGACATCATGGATAACTATTCATTTATCCGCACCGGTGGCTACCTACCTGGTCCAAACGATGTCTATGTTTCACAGCAGCAAGTTCGCAAGTACGGACTTCGTAAGGGCGATGTTGTTACAGGCCAAGTACGACAGGCGCGCGAAGGCGAACAACGTCAGAAGTACAACCCACTTATTACGCTTGAAACAATCAATGGAGTAACTCCTGAAGAAGCGCGCGGACGCGTCGAATTTGGCAAGTTAGTTCCGTTGTACCCACAAGAGCGCTTGCGCCTTGAGACAGAGCCAAACATTCTTACTACTCGCGTTATCGATCTGATTGCGCCAATCGGTAAAGGCCAACGCGGACTTATCGTTTCGCCTCCTAAGGCCGGTAAGACCATGGTCTTGCAATCAATCGCAAATGCGATCACCACAAACAATCCAGAGTGTCACTTGATGGTTGTTCTAGTTGATGAGCGCCCAGAAGAAGTTACCGATATGCAGCGCTCTGTAAAGGGTGAAGTAATCGCGTCAACATTTGATCGCCCAGCCGATGACCACACCACAATCGCAGAGCTCGCAATCGAGCGCGCTAAGCGTTTAGTTGAACTCGGTCACGATGTAGTTGTTCTCCTTGACTCAATTACTCGTCTTGGTCGCGCATACAACATCGCAGCGCCTGCATCAGGTCGAATCCTTTCTGGTGGTGTTGATTCAGCAGCGCTATATCCACCAAAGAAGTTCTTCGGTGCCGCACGTAATATTGAAGATGGCGGATCGCTAACAATTCTTGCAACTGCACTTGTTGACACTGGTTCACGTATGGATGAAGTTATCTTCGAAGAGTTCAAGGGCACCGGAAATATGGAGCTTATTCTTGATCGCAAGATGGCGGATAAGAGAATTTTCCCTGCGGTAAACGTCGTTGCATCAGGAACTCGTAAGGAAGAAATCCTTATGGGAACTGAAGAACTCAACATTGTCTGGAAGCTTCGCCGAGTTCTACACGCGCTAGAACCTCAGGCTGCTTTGGAACTCTTGCTGGAGAAGATGAAGGGCACTAAGTCCAACGTCGAGTTCTTGATGCAGATCCAGAAGACGACTTCAGGGTCTGACGACAGTAAATAATTCTTAAAAACCTAACGAGTAAGCCCCTTTGCATGGTGTGTAGGGACTTTCTCAATTCCAGTAGATTCTAACAATTGGGGGTTAACTGCCAATAAGCAGTAAGGGGCAACTGCCACTTCTATGATTAACATTGATAAAATGGCTAACCTTGAGCACATGAATCCTCCAACAAGACTTAAGAGAACTGTCTTGGTTGTTGAAAATGAAGATTTTCTTCGTTCCCTGATTGCTGACTCTTTAGAAAAAGCAGGATTTAAGGTCGCGACCGCTGCTAACGGCCTGGATGCAAAGCGTTTGATTTCCTCTGTCGATCCCGATGCCGTGATCCTCGATATCGACTTGGGTCATGGTCCTACAGGTCTAGATGTTGCAGCGCAGATTTCAATGACCACACCTGAAGTTGGAATTGTTTTCCTTACCGATCTGCCTGACCCACGCTTTGCAAGTGAAAAACATGAGGTTAAAAAAAACCAGGCATATCTCAATAAAAAGTTATTGGCAGACTCCGCAGTTCTTGTCGAAGCTATCGAAGCGGTTTTACTAGAAACAGATATTGATGATTTTCGTCATGACAAATTAGGGGACCGCCCGCTTGCCAATCTGTCTCGTACTCAGCTTCAAATTCTCAAACTTTTGTCAGAAGGGAAAACCAACCAGCAGATTGCGGATGCTCGTGGGCGATCACTCAGTGCGACTGAAAGTGCTGTAACAAGAACTTTGGAAGAGTTAGATATTCCTAAGGATGCAGAAGTAAATGTTCGTGTTGCAGCCACACGTAAATACTTTGAAGCAATCTCACCACGCGGGGGTAGATTGATTTGAAAGAAGCCTTGAATAGAAAGCTCCTCAGGGAAGTTTTTTCGCGTGGATTTCAATCTAAATCGCTTGCCATTATTTATGCAGTAAATATCTATACGACCGGATATCTCTTTCCGACCGAGATAATTCTTCCAGGAGTCAATTCTCACCTGTGGGACTTAATGGTTGGGGTTGGTGGTGCAACTGCGCTACTTACCGCTCGCACTTATTTCCGCTCCAAAGCCATCACCTTGTATGACTGGCCCCAAATCACCTTTAGTTTTGCCCTAGTAATTTGCGTCGCGACCGCGACTGGTGTTGCAGGATCTGTTCTCTTTCTACGTGCCAATATTCCACAATCAAGCACTCAGGGGATTTTTGTATTCGGTCCACTAGGCACTTTGGGACAAATCTCAATTTTCTCTTTAATTATTGGTGCCTTTATCTACTCCTCACAGACTAGTAAGAATCTCGCTCAAGAGCGTATCGCTCTAAGTTTGATCCAAGAGAAGCTAAGAGAGGAATTAGAGTCCAACAAAGAATCGCTTGCTCTTCAGATTTCAACTGCGCTAAACCCCTCACTAAAGTCTATTGCAGAGCGGATTGCCAGTGGTGCAAAAGACTCAGAAATTGTGCTTCAGATTAATCAAGCAATAAGTGGCGTTATTCGCCCCCTAAGTAAAAGACTTTATGAGCAAACACCAATATCTGATTTGGGCGGCATCGATCGCTCTAAATTGGCAAGGAAAATTAGAAGAATCCCATTGAAAGTTCGATTGACTCGAGCGGCATCCTTAAATCTTGCGCTAAATCCAGTTATATCAATCGCCACTTACTTCGGCTTTGGTCTGGTTTCTCTCCTATATCTCTTCTCGTGGAACGCAGCCCTTCAGATCTTTCTACCTTTCGTTCTGCTTTCTTACTTCATATGTAAACTTCTAAACAAACTTTTCAATCAAATTGAAGGCAAAATCTATTTCATAATTCTTATTAGTCTTCTTTTTGCAGTTATTCAATCAATGCACTTCTATTTCATCGGAACAATTGAAGGTTATGATTCTGAACTAATTGGAACGATCGCTTTCTCGATTTTTACTCTCACGCTAGGTTCATCAATCTTTCAAATAGTCCTGGATGGAATTCAAGTCAATTTAAGGAATGCAGCGTTAGTAAATAATGAGGTTGCACAGAGTATCTCCACTGTTCGTCAACAACTGTGGAGTATCCGAAAGAATTTATCTCGTGAGCTCCATGGTGGACTACAAGCAAAACTACAGGTCCTTGCTTTACAAATAGAAAAAGGGATCGAAATTTCGCCACAATTCTTGGTTGAGGTGCAGGGTGCACTGTTTTCTGCCAAGGAGAAGAATCAAATCATCCAAGTGTCTATAGATGATTTCCTTCAGGAACAGAAAGAGTTTTGGGATGGGGTGTGTGAAATTAAGTTCTCAATCAAACCAGCAGTATCTGTGAGAATTGATTCAAACGCTGTTTTAAATGAATGTATTAGAGAAGTTGTGCGAGAAGCCATTAACAATGCGATAAAGCACGCAAAATCCTCAAATATTGATATCGAACTAAATCTTTCGGGCAATACGACAATTGATCTCTCTTTAATAGATTCTGCAGATCAACTCGCAACTACTTCCAAGGACGCAAGTCTCGGAACCAAAATGTTAGAAGAATTAACAGATTCATGGAGTATCGAATACAGGATAGATTCGACCGAGCTTCGAGCTACATTCAAAGTCAAAGAACCAATTAGTTAAATAATTATTGGGGGTTAACACCCAATCTTTCATTGTTAAGTTGTTCATACCGCCAATCCCAAAATCACATTCAGGCTGAATTGCTTCAATTGGAACCTAAGTAACAGGTAAACGCGCCTTCCAGGCTCTTATCGGGGGAATGACGCCATGCAGCAACTGCGGCTCAACAAGTTTGTTTCTTCATTTCTTCCTACAGTTTTACTCGTGACATTAATGCAGGCAATCCCCGTTGCATTTCCAAAACTAAACTTAGACAAGGCAATCGCAGCCGGACCTTCGATATCTCTTTCCTCAATTGGTTCATGCGTACTAGATGCTGGATTGACCAACGTATCTTCACCCGCCGAAGCTTGTGACGGAAGCACTGTTTCAAAGTTTATTGGTTTTACAGGAACATCAAACATTCGAATCAATCTTGATCGTCTTGCAATTGTCACCGACTTCAGCTTTTCGGGCGGCGATGATGATGTCACTTATCCAAACCGTCGCGTTGCCTCATACACGTTAAAGGGTTGCTCGACTTCGGGCACAGCTTCTAGTGCCTGTACGACCATTAACTCAGGCTCTTGGACACCAAGCGAGTTAAGTGCGATAGCCAATGGCGGTAGTTATCCGACAAAGACATTCTCTAACACCACTGCTTATCAATATTATTACCTTGAGACAGTTTCAAATGGCCTAGCTGATGCGCCATGCGCATCAGCGCCATACAACGCGACGTACTGTGTGCAGTTTTCAGAAATTCAAATCTTTGGAAAGACAGCTCCGGGTGCACCCACTTTGGGTACGGTCACTGCTAGCACTACAGGTGCGCGAACTGTGACATTAGGTGACTGGACCGCTCCGTCGGCTGGTGGCGGGACACTTTCAAACTATAAAGTAGAGTTCACCGCAGATGCAGGAGCCAATTGGATAGTTGCTACTGCTACGCAACTCGCATCAACACGCACTTTCACAGCTACTAATGCTGCAAACGGAATTGTGAATGGCGGAAGTTATAAATTCCGAATATCTGCTCGAAATGAGGTTGGTTGGGGGCCTCTCTCAGCAGAATCAGATGCAGTAGTTCCCTATGGATCACCAATCACTCCAACCTTTGTAAGTTCTGTTGCCGGGAATTTATTCGCCGATGTAAGCATAAATCAGACACTTAATGGACGACCTATTTCAAATTATCAATTTTCAGTTGACGGAACTGGATATACAACACTCAATCCTGCTCAGAGCACGAGTCCTATCCGTCTTACCGGTAGCAATAGCTGTTCAACACAAACCAGATATTTAAAAGCAATAGATGATTTGGGTCGAACCAGTTCAGCACTGACCTTATCCAATCTATATATTGGTTGCTATTTGGTAACTTTCAATTCCAATGGCGGCTCAAGTCAAAGTGCACAAAGACAGATGTCAGTCGGCGGTTCGATCTCCATTCCAGTACCTACAAAGACGAACTATGTTTTTTTAGGGTGGTATGAAAATTCGAATTTGACAGGAACCAGTTATAAATCCCCTGTAAGTTACACGCCGACTACAAACCAAACTCTAAATGCAGCTTGGAGTGGAGATTCAAGCGTAACCTCAGTGCCATCAGCATTCAATTCAACGGTTACTGCCAATTACTCGATAAGTAAGGTTGGTGCTGGGTTAACTGGCAACGCGAAAATTGAGTTGTTTTATTCATCCAATTCCAATCTAACTTCCGCATCTTCGTGTGGAACAGTTTCGAATCCATCTACTTCGGGTTCGATCTCGTGTCCAATACCAAATGCTTCAGGCACCTACTGGCTTTATACAATTTTTACTGATTCGGATGGAAACGTTGAGTTAGCTCCTGCTTCTGGTGATAGGGGTACGACTTCGGACATCGTTGCACCTAAAATCTCAAATGCAACTGCTTCAGGAAGCAGCGGTGCGGCCACAAGCGCAGCAACATTTGTTGAGAATGTTGCCACTACAGAGGCTTACAACACACTTTATTCATCTGAAAATCCAACTACTTGGTCCCTTACTGGCCCAGATGCTTCTAAATTTGTTCTTGTATCGAACCCAAGCGGAACAAATGTATGTTCCGCGTCTACTTGCTACATCAAGTTGGCATCAAGTCCTGATTTTGAAAATCCGACGGATGTAGATGGTAATAACACCTATGTAACAGACATTGTTGTCTCAGATACAGCAGGGAATACAACTTCACAAACCTATACGGTAACGATTACTAATGCTCCTGAAGTAACTAATGCTTCCATTTCATCTATTTCGACATCTGGTGCAAGTTTAAATTTCAACTCTGATTCCTCCGGAACTTATTATTATCTTGTTTACGCTGCAGCTACCGCCGCACCTTCTGCTAATACCGTTTTGAGTCAGGGCACAGCTATTGCCAAAGGAAGTAGCACGGCCTCGACAAGTAATTCTGTAAACATCTCTGGCTTAACAAGTTCCACTCAGTATGTGGCATATGTAATTGTTCGAAACGGTACAGTTAATTCCACCGTTAGCAATGCTGCATTTACAACTGCGACTCCTCAGCCTGTTGTTCCGACGATAACCAAGTTTGATATTCAAGTTAAATCTGGTAACACAACGCTGGTTCCACATAAGACATTAACTTCTCTTTTGAGCGCAAACTACTCACCTTCTTATGCCAGATACCAAGATGTAGATTTCACCGTCAATGCTACGACTTCAGATGCTGGTGTCCTGACTTGGCAAATAAGGGAGGGCACAAACTGTTCTTCAACCTCAACAGCTAAATCTGGTTCGACAGGCTTAGCAATTAATACAACCAAGACTATTTCAACTTGGAACACCAGCACTTGTTATATCGTTGAAGTAATAAACACATTAAACGGTGTTACTTCCAGCGCTCTTTCTTCTTATCAATTCTTACCGCAGTACACAACGACTCCAGTTGCGGTAAATGCCACTACGGCAGCGAACAATTTGAGTGGCGTTGTCGGTGCTAGTTTTTCAAATTCAACCCCCTTTAGCATTTCAGGCGGTGGTGGCTCTTGGCAGTATTACCTAAATGGCGCACCAGCTGGGCTTTCGATAGATGTATCAACTGGAGCAATTACTGGAACTTTCACAACTGTATCGACAGGAAGTGGCGCCTACATTAGGGCCGTTGATGCAAATGGTGGAACTGCGTATGCATTAGTTGGACCAATTACCTGGGCGGTCACGGCAGGCAACGCTTTAACTCCAACCTTTGGAACCCCTACGGAAACTGCAGATGGTTTCACAGTAACAATCACAAATTATGATGCTGCCTTTACTTGGGCGACTCCAACTGTGGGCAGCGGAACTGTTACGGTCACCTCAACTACCGGATCTAACCGAGTATTAACTGTTACCGGTCTATCACCTGGAACTACGGCGATAATTACACAAGGCACTTCGCGCACTGGTTACACATCAGGCTCTGCCACTGTTTCGGGAACCTCAATATCTGCGCCATCTCCAACAATAAGTTCCTTTGCTAGTTCGAATGTGAACACTCCGAACACTGCAGTTTTTGGAAGCACCGTAACAATTACCGGTACTAATTTTTCAAATGCCACTGCCGTCAAGCAAGGCACAACTTCTGCCTCGAGCTTCACAGTTGTAAATTCCACGACCATCACATTCACGGTCAACGCGGCTTCTGGGATGGCTTATGCGATTTCGGTAACCACTGCTGGTGGCACAGCGACTTCTATTACAAATTTGACGGTCACGCCTGAAGTTCCAACTATTTCAACACATCCTTCAAGTGCAACTAGGAACGTCGGTACGAGCGTGACATTTACCGTTGCAATTAATTCTCTAAACGAAACAGGGACTCTTGTCTCATATCAATGGAAAAAGGATTCCAATGATATTTCTGGAGCGACTAATGCTTCCTACACAATTGAATCATCGACCGTGGCTGATGCAGGTAGCTATAGCGTTACGATTACAAACACCAGTTCTAGTTCGACTTCGCTCACATTCCTAAATTCAAATTCAGCAACCCTGACTATGAATATCACAGGAACAACAACTTCTTTTGCGACTTCATCGTCATCACCTGCGTTTGGTACTGCGGTTACTTTAACGGCGTCAGTTACACCGGGTGCGACAGGGGTGGTTGCCTTTAAAGACAGCGCAAATAACACGCTGTGTACAACCGGGAATCTTTCATCGGGTAGCGCTAATTGTTCGTGGACCCCATCAAGTGTTGGAGATTTTGTTGTCAGTGCCGTTTATGAGGGGGATGTAAATTACTCAACTTCGACAAGTTCAACAACCACCGTTTCTGTAGGTAAAGCTAATCAATCACCGCTGTCCATTACTTCGTTAGGTACTTCAAATAAGAGTTATCCATATTCTCAAGCTTTAAATGCAAGTACATCCGGTGGTTCTGGGGGTGGAAATGTTTCGTATGTTATCGAATCTGGGGGAACGGCTACTTCTTGTACTTTAAGTTCGAGTGCATCAAATGCAATCCTGACGGCTAATTCAGCTGGAACGTGTCTCATTAAGGCCACAAAGGCAGGCGGTGCCAATTACTACGACACGACGAGCGCAACAACTACCTTTACCTTTAGTGATGTTGCACCCGGAGCTCCGACCATCAGCGCTATAACAGCCGGTTTTGGATCACTTTCAATCGCATTTACAGCAGGTACAAATAATGGAACTGCGCTAACAAATTATGCATATTCAACTGATGGAGGTGCGACTTTCAAGAATCTGGCAACACCGGGAACAACTTCTCCAATCGTGATCACAACTGTGAGCGGAAGTTCATCTTCGCTAGTTGCCGGTGCAACCTACGCAATCAAGATTCGAGCAATAAATACTTTAAATGGTGCTGATTCTGCTGCCGTAAATGGAACTCCCAGGACAGCAACAGTTCCAGGCAAAGCCACCGGAGTGCTTACCGCATCATCTGCGACTAGTTTGAGCGTTACCATTGATTGGAGTGCGGATAGCAATGGATCACCAATCACTAAATGGTGGTTGAATGTTGGATATAAAACTCCTAGTACAAATTACACTTGGTCATTCGCTATAGTCGATGCAGCAAGCGATGGAACTTATACTCAATCGTTCACGATGCTGCCAGGCTATGATTACGAGTTCACTGCTGAGGCCGAGAATTCAATTGGTCGACACCCATATTTCTTTGGGCCAAGCGTTTACGGTGCGCCCTTGTCTGTCACGTACAACGGACAGTCGAACACAAGTGGATCGGTTCCAGTCGATAGCACCATTTATGTAAGAAGTGGCAGCGCGGTTGTATTAGGAAACACTGGAATATTGGCGCGAACGGGATACACCTGGGGTGGTTGGACAGTTGATTCAAATGGGGGCGGCACCGTTTATTCAGCCGGAGCGACTTACACCCTAGGCACCACGAATCAAATTTTGTACGCAAAGTGGAATCCAAATACTTTGACCGTTACCTATAACTCAAACAGTGGCACATCGGTGCCTGCAGGATCCGTGCTGACAGGTGGTGTACTTTCTGCACCAACGGCTCCAACACGTACCGGATATGACTTTGCTGGTTGGTCTGCATCAGATGGTGGAACTGTTCTAACTTTCCCTTACTCGCCACCAAATACAGGAAGCTTTACTTTGTATGCAAAGTGGACGGCAAAAACACTTGTAGTTTCTTATGACACTCAGGGTGGCAGCTCTATAACTTTTGGGAGCACGACAACAGGAAGCAGTATTTCCATCTCACCCGGAACACCGACGCGATCTGGATATTCATTTAATGGTTGGTTCGCCGGCTCTACCGGGGGAAGTGCTTTGACTTTCCCATATGCTCACAGCCAGACTGCAGATTTCACTTTGTATGCCCAATGGAGTGTAGTTACCTACACGATTACTTATGCCAAGAATGGTGCTACTGGGGATTTAGCTACAGCCTCGGAAGCGTTCACAACAGGTAACGCAGCCATCACGCTTCCAGGAGGAGGCACTCTGGTTAAGGCCGGCCACACCTTTGAAGGATGGTCTATTGGCGGGAACGCGCCGGCGCTAAGCGGTGGTTACACAACAACATCAAACGTCACATTGTCTGCAGTATGGATTCCTATTCCGTACACAATCACATATGTTCCTAACGGTGGTAGCTCAACACCTGCGCAATCCTCGCTCACAATTGGACAATCTTTCGCGCTCGCAAACGCAATTAATCGACCACCTTCTGGCGGAGTTTCATATCAGTTTGCCGGCTGGGATAGCGGAAGCACGATTTACCAAGCAGGTGAATCCATCCCAGTCAGTACTTCAAATCTCACATTTACAGCTGTCTGGGCTCAATTGTTTGAAGTTACTTACATTAATAATGGCGGAACTTTTACAGGTTCCGATTCTAAATTTGATGCAGAGTGTCTATCAAACAATTTGTGTACCGACACTCAGGCAATAACTTTAAATGCCAATCCATCCCGTGCCGGTTATGAGTTTGCTGGTTGGGAAGATCAAAGTGGAACAGTTGTCACGGATGCAAACGCAGGAACTGCAGGCGTCCAGACAACAGTTACGGCGACGCGATTTATCTTTTCTGCCAACTGGACTGCGGTCTCATACACCGTAACCTATGTTTCAAGTGGCTCTGCATCGCCTTCCCAAGGTGCCTTAACTATTGGACAAAGTTTTATAATTGGATCCGCAGTAACAAGAAATGGGTATGCGTTCAATGGTTACAGCGATGGCACAAACACCTACCTTCCAGGAGCAACATATGTTGTGGGTTCTGCAAACATCACTCTAACTGCACTTTGGATTGCAGATGTTTACACAGTGACATATGACTGGAATGGGTCAACAGGTACGGCAACTGCTGCCAGTACATATACTGTAGGAACTTCAAGTGATATTTCATTTCCTGTTGTGGGAAATCAGGTAAGAACGAACTACAGTTTTGATGGTTGGTCACTTTCGCGAAATGGTACAAAGCTTTCTGGATCAACATTTGTCCCAACTGCTTCTGTTACCTTGTTTGCGCGTTGGACTATTGATGTATTTACAGTTACATATAGCGTTCAGGGCGGCACTGGTATCCCTGGATCAGCTACAACAGATGCTGGTGGCAGCGTCACGTTGCCTCGTCCCACACGGAATCATTACGTTTTCTTGGGTTGGTATGACGCAAGCACCGGTGGATCACTTGTTAGCCTGGCTGATGTTTCGTACATCCCAAGCGCATCAGTCATTCTTTACGCTCGCTGGCGTCAAAGTTCATTAACTGGATTTACAGACGCACAGTTAACGCGGGTTTTTTCAACAGCAAAAGCTTCCTCGAGCGAAGATCGCACCTTTAGCTTCAACACTACTGGCGGATATGGAATGAGTGTATTTGTCCCTAAAGAAGCACTTCCAAATAACACTGAACTTGGTTTCTATTTAGCAGCTTCACCTTCAGCTACAGCTAAAAGTGCGATTTCAGGCACCATTAATTATGTTTTATCGGTAGTTATTGCCTGGACAGATCCAACGGGTGATGTTCCAGATACCCCACCAGGATCGCCAATTCTAGTGACAATCACCGACTCTAAGATTAAGGCCGGTGCAATTGTTTACAGTCAGTTAGCTGGTCGAGTTGTTGAGCTTGGAAGAGCAACACAAAATGGATCGGTAACAGTAAGTATTACTTCTGATCCTGAAATTTTCGTCGTTCAGTCGAAGCCAACCCCGCCGACAGGCGTAAGTGCAACCGATAGCGTCTCCGGTGTATCAACCGTAACTTGGAGTGTTCCATCAGATATGGGTGGTTCGGATTTAATCTTCTACACAGTAACAAGCTCTGGTGTTCAGGTTTGCCGAACCTCCCAGACAAGTTGTTTTGCAAGCGGATTGAATGACACGACACGTTATGCCTTTACTGTGACTGCAACAAATAGTGTTGGTACTTCAGATGTAAGTAACTCATCCAATCTGATTAATGCACCGACATCATCGACTTTGAGACAATCCTCAAGTTCTAGTTCAACCGGCCAAGTCGCTTCTATCGACAGCGAGTTGGTGCTTGATTTGAGATTGCAAGAAGTGACAAAGGTACAGAGCACCGATGCTGTTTTGGCCGTCACTCTCAAGTGGCCGGGTGCGGCATTTGGGGTTAAGTTCTGCATCGGCAAAATCAGAAATAGATGTCAATTCACAGAATTAGTTTCGATTAACTCACTAGAAGGTCAGACTTTAACTGCTGACGGGGATCTTTATATCTCGACGTTGGTTTCTGGATTATCCCCACGCTCTGAGTATGAAGTGATTGCATCGATCGTTTCCGAAAATTTCCGCGGAGATTCCAATGTTCGCCCAATCAAAACCCCTTCAGGAATTGCCGTCAAGATTTCTGGATTAACAACTTTGACATTCGGGAAGGAATTACTGGTAAATATCGATGTTTCAGGTGCAGGCACGGTGAAGAATGCACGGGCGACAGGATTACCAACAGGAGTTCTCATAAAGAGGAGCACTAATCGCATAGAGGTTTACGGAAAACCTCGCAAAGTAGGTGTCTATTTTGCAACAATCAAAATTACCGATTCATTCCGGCAGATGACTGAATTGCCATTGACAATTATTGTGAATGAGACCGATGCGACAGCAATGATATCAGGAGCATTTTATAAACCTATTTCTTCAATCAGTACTGAATTCTCTTGGCGAGTCAATACCCAGGTTACAGTCACTGAGGTAAAGCTGGGCTCAACGATCATTTGTTCAACTTCTTCAACCTCATGCCGAGTACCAGAATTATTTGGGCCTAAGTCAAAGCTTCAGATATTTGCTACAAGTGCATCAGGATCAGTTAGTAACCCAGTGCTACCCACTTATTTAGCACCAATAAAGTTAGTAAAAGTCGGAACTGCAAACTTTGCATTAAATTCAACAACGCTGACAACTATGCACAAAGAATCCTTAAAAAAGGTGGCAACAGAGATGGAATCAAAGGGTTTTACTCAACTCACCGTCTATGGATACTCTGACAACACTGGATCAAAAGCGATCAATGACAAAATCTCGTTGGCTCGCGCCACCGCGGTTTATCGCTATCTCAAGACTTTATTGGCAGATAGAATTCTCTCAGTTAGGTTAATTGGAAAGGGCTTTAGTGACCCAGTGGCTTCAAATTTGACGCCCAAAGGGAGGGAAACAAACCGCAGAGCAGTGGTATCGGTCGGTTAAGTTGATGGGTACTAAGCCCAAAGTTCGCTAATCCCACCGTCTGACCGCAAGGCTTTCACAAAGTCTTAACAAGGTATGGGCGCAATATCGCCTTACCAGCAAGCCACCTGGCGAGCTAAGAGGGAGATCAAAATGTCAGCAACTAAGAAGTTTCTAGCAACAGCAATTATCGCAACATCACTATTTGGCGGAGTTTCATCAGCAACAGCAGCAGATACAAAAGATGCTGCAGTTGCACGTGCGCAAGAACAAGCAACCTTTAGAGCGCAGATGGATGCATACGTAACAGCTCATCGCGCAATCATTGATGCTCGTCGTGCAGCTGGCGCAAAAGCCCTTGCAGATTTCCAAGCAGCACTTGCCAGCGTTACAACTGATGCACAACTACAAGCAGCAAAAGATGCGCGCAAGAGCGCAAACGCTGCAGCAGATGCAACCGCGAAGGCAGCAATTGCAGCTCTTGTTAAGCCAGCAAAACCTGCCAAGCCAGCAAAGGCTGCAAAACCAACTGCACCAGTAGCACCTACGGCATAACTCTTTCCCCCGAAAGGGTGGAAGCCGCAAAATCCGTGCTGCGTGCGCACGGATTTTGCGGTTTTCTCTTTTCGCGAGAGGATAGGCGCCTAGCCATCACCGATGGCAACGTTGGCCCTGGTTCACCGCTTAACGCGGACCCAGACATAGCAAAGGAAAATCAAATGAAGAAAGATATTCACCCAGAATATAAAGAGACCCAAGTAACTTGTGGTTGCGGCGAAAAGTTTCTTACTCGCTCAACAGTTGCCAGCGGATCTATCTACGTTGAAGTTTGTTCAGTCTGCCACCCGTTCTACACCGGCAAGCAGCGCATCCT
>Ga0208788_1000988_pt1 | contig 13946 bp, 15 predicted proteins | sample Wag4_2014_7_11_3_FD_187363 | JGI IMG/M metagenome (GOLD analysis project Ga0208788, IMG submission 187363) | Fresh water mixed with fracking chemicals microbial communities from Ohio, USA - Utica-2 Time Series FC 2014_7_11 (SPAdes) (version 2) ... | reverse complement strand
AACTTTTACAACTTAAATTCCCTACCTTTGCCGTCCTTAAATCAGATACAAAAACCAATCCGGTTGGGTATTTCATGTAAGGCAAAGGACTCGGTTCCACAAACATTAAACTCCAAAAGAATCCTATAGTATGGCATCAGTTAAAGATTTCTCTGTAGAAGACAAATTAAAAAACCTTCTTCAACTTCAGAAGATAGACAGTAAGCTAGATGAAATTCAAGTTTTAAAAGGTGAGCTTCCAATGGAAGTAAGTGACCTTGAAGACGAGATCACTGGTTTAAATGCACGTCAAACACGTATCGAAGAAGAAATCAACGGTATTTCTGAATTCATCGAAGGAAAAAAATCGATGGTGAAAGATAGCGAAGCGCTTATTGCTAAATACGAAAAGCAAAGCGAGAACGTAAAAAACAACCGTGAGTTTGAAGCCATCAATAAAGAAATTGAAGACCAACAACTTGAAATCAAATTGTGTGAAAAGCACATTAGAGATGCGAACGAAGAATTAACTGAAAAAATCAAGGGATTAGACCTTGCTAAAAAAGCAGTTGCTTCTAAAGAAGGTGTACTAAACCATAAAAAAAGTGAGTTAGAAAAAATCATCGCTGATACTGAAAAAGAAGAAACCGCATTAAACAAAAATAGTGCAGATGCACGTGGTCATATCGACGAGCGTTTAATGTACAGCTACGACCGTATCCGTAACAGCTACCGCAATGGTTTAGCCGTTGTTGCTGTTGACAGAGATGCTTGTGGTGGTTGCTTTAACTCAATCCCGCCTCAACGTCAATCAGAAATTCGTTTACACAAAAAAATCATCGTATGTGAAAACTGCGGTCGTATTCTAGTAGACGCTAACCTTGATGGTTCAGACAAAAAATAATACATAACTGTATAATATTTGAGTAAAGGGTAGCTATAACAGCTACCCTTTCTTATTTTTGGTATATTCATATTTCACATGAAACAGCGCAGCGCATATATAGTATTAACAGGGTTCAGTTTTGGGCGTAGGTTTTTATTGGGGTTGCTGATTTTAAGCAGCGCATTTACAAATAATGTTTGCGCGCAAAAAGTATATGATTTTAATGCTACTTGCATTCAGGCTTATACTGAGGTAAACAAATTAAAAATTGCACCAGCCACTGCACTCATTGCAAAAGCCAAACAACAAAACCCGCAAAATTTAATCCCGGTTTTACTAGACGCCTACACCGATTTTTATGTTTTGTTTTTACTTGAAAATCCTGCCGATTACGCGCAAAGGTTTAAACGATTTGAACAAAGCATTGATGCGCTTAAAGAAGGCCCTAAAAACAACCCCCTTTACAACTATTGCCTCAGCAATGTCCTTATCCACCGGGCGATGGTATCGTTAAAATTTGGGCATTTCTGGGACGCTGGATGGGATATTAGAAGGTCCTTTATGCTTGCCCAAGAAAACGACAAGAAATTTCCTGCATTTACCGGTGACGATTTACTTTATGGCGCACTGCAAGGCATTGTGGGCACGGTGCCAAAAGGCTATCAGTGGTTAACGAATTTACTAGGCATGCGCGGCTCACAAAAACAAGGTATGGCACTTGTTGCAAATTTTGCCAACGGCACCGATGTGTGGGCTAAATTGTTTAGTTCCGAAACCCAGTTTGTATATCCGTACCTGCTTTTTCATTTGCAAAATGAAAAAGATGCAGCGCTGGCTTTTATCAAAGACAAAAAACTAGACCTCGCAAACAATCATTTACACGCCTGGACTGCTGCTAACTTAGCACTCAACCACAAAGCAAGTATCGAAACAAAAAACATTATTGAAAACAGAAATAAAAGCGCCGACTATTTACCACTACCCTTTTGGGATTTTGAATTAGGATGCGCAAAACTGTATGCGCTAGATTTGGACGGTGCTACGCCGCTATTGACCAAATACACCGAACAATTTAAAGGCAATTTTTACATTAAAGACGCGCTACAAAAACTGAGCTGGGCAAATTTTTTGAAGGGCGATATGCGCGCCGCCTCGGCGGCGCGCAAGCAAATTTTTTTGCGCGGCGGCACAGACACGGACGCAGACAAACAAGCATTAAAAGATGCTAAAACGGGCGTTTGGCCTAACCCCCTGCTACTTAAGGCGAGGCTGCTAACTGATGGTGGTTATACCAAAGAAGCACTTGCTGTTTTACAAGGTAAGCAGGCCTTATTTACCAGCGCCGGAGACAAACTAGAATATGTATACCGTATTGGCCGCATTTATGAAGACATGGGTAAAGACGCAGAGGCCATTACCTACTACAAACAAACCATACAATTAGGCGCCAATCAAACGGCTTATTTTGCAGCAAGGGCTGCACTGCAGGCAGGCCAAATACTTGAAAAGCGCGGTCAAAAACTTGAAGCAATCTCTTTTTACGAGCAGTGCTTATCTATGGAAGAACATAGCTACAAAAACTCGTTAGATCAACGCGCCAAAGCGGGTATTGCGCGCTGCAAATAGTTTGTTTTACCTAAATTGCAGCAGATTAGAACTATGCTAACAAAGCTCCACATAAAAAACTATGCGATCATTGATGAAATCGAAATTGATTTCTCTGATAAGCTTAATATTATTACCGGCGAAACAGGTGCTGGTAAAAGTATTTTGATGGGTGCACTCAGTTTAATTTTAGGAGAGCGTGCCGATAGCAGCAGCCTTGTTAGCAAAGAAAAAAAATGTTTTATAGAAGGTTATTTTTCTATGGCAAATAATAAAGCAGTTACTTCTTATTTGCAATCACTAGAAGAAGACATGGACATGGACCAGTCAGAACTAGTGCTTCGTAGAGAAATTGCTCCAAACGGTAAATCAAGGGCGTTTATTAATGATACGCCTGCAAGTTTACAAACACTGCGTGGTGTGGCGTCGTTACTAGTAGATCTGCACCAACAATTTGATACACTTGAACTAGGCAGTACCGATTTTCAGCGCACTGTTATTGATGCACTTGCTGGAAACGAAAATTTATTACAATCTTTTACAAATAGTTACCAGGCTTATTTATCGGCACAAAAAAAATTAGCAGCGCTCCTTGCACAAAAAGAAGCGTTTACCAAAGAAGCCGATTACAATCAGTTTTTATTAGATGAATTTGAAGAGTTACAACTTCAAAATAATGAACTGGAACTGATGGAACAAGAGCTTGTGCTTTTAAACAACGCCGAAGGTATTAAAACAGCACTTGCTGGCACCAGTCATGCCCTCGCCTACGCCGAAACACCGGTTGTAAGCGTGGTTAAACAAATGTTGCAGCAGCTACAACCCTTTACCAGTGTGCATGAGGGCGTTTCGGAACTCATTAACCGTTTACAAGTTACCCATATAGAACTTCAGGACATTGCATCGGAACTTTCGCGTTTAGAAAATACCATTTCTACCAACGAAGAACGTTTACATACGATTAACGAGCGTATGGCTGCTGGTTTTAAATTATTAAAAAAACATAGCGTTACTACTACACAGGAGCTCTTAGATATTTGGGCAACACTTGCGCAAAAATTATTAGCGGTTCAAAATATTGATGACGCTATTGCAGCGCATACAAAGCAGGAAAAAGAAACACTTGCTGCAGCATCTGAAATTGCGGCAAAAATTTCTGCTGCACGCAAAACACAAGCTACTCCTTTACAAAAATCTGTGAACGCTTTATTAGCACAAGTAGGCATGCCCAATGCAAGCATACAAGTAAGTATTACAAATACGAATCTTAACGCTTTTGGTACCGATCAAATCGAATTTTTATTTGACGCCAATAAAAGTGGTAAATACGAGTCAATTAAAAAAGTGGCGAGTGGTGGTGAATTGAGTAGACTTATGCTTTGTATTAAATCGTTAGTGGCAACATCGGTTAATTTACCAACGCTTATTTTTGATGAAATAGATACGGGTATTTCAGGTGAAGCCGCAAAACAAGTGGGCATTATTATGCAGGGACTTGCCGCTAGTCGTCAAATTATTTGCATCACACATCAGCCTCAAATTGCAGGAAAAGCAAACGCACACTACTTTGTGTACAAACAAAGTAAAGAGAGCGGCATTGCTACACATATTAGACGCCTCAGCAAAGAGGAGCGGATTAACGCTATTGCTCAAATGCTCAGTGGCGAACAGCCAACACCTGCCGCTATTGCTACTGCCACAGAAATGGTGGAAGAATAAGGGTCATTTAATCTATTTTATTTACTTTTACGATACGTAAACAACAAACTATGGCTTACAACTTATTAAAAGGGAAAAGAGGTATTATCACTGGCGCTTTAGACGCTAATTCTATAGCTTGGAAAGTGGCTGAAAAAGCACATGAAGAAGGTGCAACATTTGTATTAACCAACGCACCTATTGCTATGCGCATGGGTGAGATCAATAAATTAGCAGAGGCTACTAATTCAAAAATTATCCCTGCCGATGCTACTAGCATCGAAGATTTAACAAAATTATTTACCGAATCTCAAGAAGTATTGGGTGGTAAAATAGATTTTGTACTTCACTCGATTGGCATGAGCGTGAACATCAGAAAAAATGTTCCGTATACTGAGTCTAATTACGATTATTTCATGAAAGGCATCGACGTTTCTGCTATGTCATTTCACAAAATGTTATCAGTAGCAAAAAAATTAGATGCGATTAATGAGTGGGGCAGCGTTGTTGCACTTTCTTATATGGCTGCACAAAGAACTTTCCCTTTTTATACTGACATGGCTGATATCAAAGCAATGCTTGAATCTATCGCGCGTAGTTTTGGTTACCATTATGGTCTAGAAAAAAAGGTGCGTATCAATACCGTTTCTCAATCGGCAACTAAAACCACTGCAGGTACTGGTATCAAAGGCTTTGGTGATTTCTACGATTACTCTAACGCCATTGCACCATTAGGTAATGCAACTGCCGAAGATTGCGCTAATTATTGTGTTACTTTATTTTCTGATCTTACACGTATGGTTACTATGCAAAACCTATTCCATGATGGAGGTTTTTCTATGACAGGGGTAAGCAATGAAGTAATGCAAAAATTAGGGATCCAGGAATAATTGCAAAGACAATTCTAACAAACTAGTCCAACCAGACCTCATACAAATCTTATGAACGAAATTATTGGTTATATCGGGGCCTTTTTAAGTGCCATTACTTTTATGCCACAGGTTTGGCAGGCATATAAAACAAAGAGTGTAGGCGATTTAAGTATTTATATGATCCTCATTGTAGTACTTAGTACCATTATATGGCTCTATTACGGCATTAGCACAGGTAGCGGGCCGGTTATAGCGGCAAACGCGATAGTGCTAGCCTTATCACTAGTGCTACTTTATTTTAAACTTACGTTTAAGAAAAGCTAGCTTAGTCTACTTTAACTTTCAAAATTAGTTTTCTGATTTTTCCTTCACCTATCATGGGTGCGTGTACGTCGTCTGGAAAATAAATTCCAAACTGACCTGCGTGTAGTTTAAAGAAATGATCGGGAGCGTCTTCAAAAAATAAAACGTCGCTTTTTGCATCGTATTCGCCTCTTGGTTCTAGGCAGGTGCTGCGTGATTTCCATCCCACTGTTTCGATGCCACTAAAACAAACTTGAATGTCTATGTATGTGTTGTGACATTCAAAACTTGCACAAGAATCTAATATAGAAACGCCGGGCCCATCTGCAACAATGGCAATAATATTTTTAACATCCACTTCGTACTTGCCTTCCGGCATGTTATCGAAATTGGTATCTAATATATAAGCAAAGGCCACCTCAAATCTGGGGTGGACCTTTACATATTTATTTAGTTGCGTAAGCTCATCAAGTATCATGTGCTACGTTCTAGTATTCGTCTTCGTTAAACATAAAGTCGTCCTGACTAGGATAGTCTGGCCAAATGTCTTCGATACTTTCGAATACATCACCTTCTTCTTCTAGTTCTTGAAGGTTTTCAACTACTTCAATCGGCGCACCGCTACGGATAGAATAATCGATCAATTCGTCCTTAGTAGCAGGCCAAGGAGCCTCTTCTAAATAACTGGCTAATTCTAAAGTCCAAAACATAATGCAGTGTTTAATATTTTTGCAAATGTAGCCGTATCTATCAAATTACCAAATTGGAGTTGCCCACCAGCTGTAAACAAATTATTAATATTCGCTAAATTTAACCCGTACTAATGTAGGTTTGTAGGAGCAATAAGGCCTTCAATCCTGTATAACACACTCATATCCATGCTAAAAGCAACTAATATTACCCGCAATTACAACGACCTTCAGGTGCTAAAAGGCGTAGATATTATTGTAGAAAAAGGGGAAATCGTAAGTATTGTTGGCTCATCGGGGGCAGGAAAAAGCACTTTACTGCATATTTTGGGCAGTTTAGACAAAGCCAATTCTGGTGAAATTTGGATCAATAACCAGCGCATCGATACTTTAAAAGAAAAGGAACTGGCAAAATTTAGAAACCAACATATTGGTTTTGTGTTTCAATTTCATCATTTATTACCGGAGTTTACAGCGCTCGAAAATGTATGTATTCCAGGATGGATTGCGGGCACCAACAAAAATGATTTAGAAACAAGGGCACTCGAGCTTTTAAAAATATTAGGACTACAAGATAGAGCATCCCATAAACCATCGGAGCTATCAGGTGGAGAACAACAAAGAGTTGCGGTAGCAAGAGCACTGATTAATAATCCGGATATTGTTTTTGCAGACGAGCCTACAGGAAATTTAGATAGCAAGCATGCACAGGAGTTACACGAACTGTTTTTGCATTTACAAAAAACAATGGGTCAAACATTTTTAATTGTAACACATAATGAGGCACTCGCAAAAATGAGTGATCGTGTGGTTCACATGAAAGACGGACACATTATTGAACCCCAATAAAATTTTACAAATCTTATACGCGTGGCTTCCAGGCTAGTTCTTGCGCGCCATTGGTATGTGAAATAAAGCGCGCCAACGTAAATAAATAATCCGATAAACGGTTCAGGTATTTAATTACAAGCGGGTCTACAAATAATTCATTTTCGATTAGGTTAACGCAACCTCTTTCTGCTCTACGGCAAATACATCTTGCAACGTGCGCATGAGAAACAGCAACATCACCACCCGGAATAATAAATGATTTCATAGGAACAAGTACTTCATTCATCGCGTCAATTTCACGCTCCAATAAAGCAATGTCTTCTTCTTTTAAATCAGGGATTTTCATGAGCGGCTCTTTGTCCGGATCACAAGCTAGTGAAGACCCTACAGTAAACAAACGGTCTTGCACTTCTTTTAATAAAATGCGGGTATGATCGTGCGCAAACATATCTGACACCAACCCAATGTATGAGTTAAGTTCATCTACGGTTCCGTAAGTTTCAATTCTTAGATTGCTTTTGGGCACTTTAGTACCTCCTATTAATGAGGTTAAACCTAGATCTCCTGTTTTGGTGTATATCTTCTGTGCCATAGCGCTATTACTGTCTTTGTTTCGTTAACAAACAAAAGACCGAAAAGTTCAAAAAAATAAAAGATTATTTAGTGGTGTCCGTTTCTACTAGACCATCGCGCAAACGAACCACGCGGTGGGCATAAGCAGCAATATCTTCTTCGTGGGTTACAAGAATAACGGTATTACCTGCGGCCCTAATTTTTCCAAAAATTTCCATGACTTCTACAGAAGTTTTAGAATCGAGGTTACCAGTAGGTTCATCGGCAAGTAAAATAGCCGGATTGTTTACAAGGGCACGGGCAATGGCCACACGCTGTATTTGACCTCCACTTAACTCATTTGATTTATGATGGCTACGATCGGCTAAGCCTACTTTATCAAGTGCTTCGAGGGCTCTTTCGATACGTACTTTTTTAGAGATACCCGCATAAATAAGCGGAAGGGCTACGTTTTCGGCAGCGGTTAAACGGGGTAATAAATTAAATTGTTGGAATACAAATCCGATTTCAGAATTACGCACTTCTGCGAGTTCATCATCCAGCATTTTGCTTACGTCTTTGCCATTTAAAATATACTTGCCACCAGTTGGAGAATCCAAACAACCCAGTATGTTCATGAGGGTAGATTTACCACTACCTGACGGACCCATGAGGGCTACATATTCGTTTTTGAAAATATCGAGCGTAATACCTTTTAAAACGGTAATAGCCTGACTACCCATGTAGTAATCTTTTTTAATTTCCTCTAACTTGATAATTGCTTCAGACATAGGTTGTTTATTTTTTTATCACCGTTGGTACTCTAAAATATTGATCGTTTGCGTCAGGTGCATTGGAAAGCGCCTCTTCTCTGGTTATAGTTTGCTTTATTTCATCTTCACGTAACACATTTACCGCGCCACCCATATGCAGTAATGGCTCCACACCTGTAGTGTCTACCTTGTTTAATTGCTCCACAAAAGCCACCATTTTTTGCAGGTCTTGTTGTACCGAAGCCTTTTCCTCATCGGAAAAATAAAGCCTCGATAAATGGGCTAATTGGTCAATTAATTGGGGTGTCACTTCCATAGAATACAAAAATAACTGATTGAGGGGCAATTTAGGTCTAAAATGGTTAAAAGGTAAATATGCTCCATCAAGGCCCAAAATACCGGTATGTTGAAAAAATAGTTGGCCCCCTTGATTAAAATAGTTGCATAACTAACTAATTTTACGGAAAGCATTTTTATGAAGCGTAGTATTAAAAAAGTTGCCATTTTAGGAAGCGGTGTAATGGGCTCCCGCATTGCGTGTCATTTTGCAGGTATTGGTGTAAACGTTTTACTACTTGATATGGTTCCAAAAGAAGCTATAGAAAGTACCAAACCTCAGGAACGCAACAAACTCGTAAACGACGCTTTACAAGCTGCATTAAAAAGCAACCCCTCTCCTGTTTATACAAAAGCTACGGCTAAAAAAATTACGACCGGAAATTTTGACGATAACTTACCCGAAATAGCGGGTGTAGATTGGATCATTGAAGTAGTTGTGGAACGTCTCGACATCAAACAAATGATGTACGAAAAAGTAGAAAAATATAGAAAGCCAGGTACACTTGTTTCTTCTAACACTTCTGGTATTCCCATTCATTTAATGGCAGAAGGAAGATCTGAAGATTTTAAAAAACATTTTTGTGGAACGCACTTTTTTAATCCACCACGCTACTTGCGTTTATTAGAAATTATTCCTACGCCACATACCAGTCCTGAAGTGGTAGATTTTTTAATGGAATATGGTGATTTATTTTTAGGTAAAACAACGGTGCATTGTAAAGACACGCCTGCCTTTATCGCCAATCGTATCGGGGTTTTTAGCATCATGCTCATTTTTAATAGCATGGAAAAACTAGGCCTAACTATTGATGAAATTGAAGCGCTTACTGGGCCTATTATTGGACGACCAAAATCGGCAACTTTTAGAACTGCCGATGTAGTGGGTATTGATACCCTTGTTAAAGTTGCAAAAGGCGTTGCAGACAATTGCCCCACCGACGAAGCGCGTGCTATTTTTACCATTCCTAGTTGGTTAGAAAAAATGCTTGCCAACAACTGGCTGGGTGATAAAACAGTACAAGGATTTTTTAAGAAAATAAAATCGGAAGCGGGTAAAGAAATATTAACGCTGAATTTACAAACACTCGAATACGGCCCACGCAATAAACCAAAATTTGCAAGTCTAGAAGCGGCAAAACCCATTGAAGATTTAAAACAAAGACTACAATTATTACAAGCAGCACCAGATAAAGCTGGTGATTTTTACAAAGCATTTCATTATGGTTTGTTCTCGTATATTTCGCACCGAATTCCAGAAATTAGTGATGAACTCTACCGTGTAGACGACGCCATGATGGCGGGCTTTGGTTGGGAAATTGGTGCTTTTGAAAGTTGGGACACACTTGGTGTTGCAAAAACAGTAACAGCCATGAAAGCCGCTGGTCATGCGGTTGCACCTTGGGTAGATACCATGCTAGCAAGCGGTGCCACTAGTTTTTATAAAATAGAAAACGGGAAAAAATTGTGTTACGATGTAGCATCGGGTTCATATAAAGCACTACCAGGTGGTGATGCATTTTTAGTATTAAAAAATAAGGCAGATAAGCTGGTTTGGAAAAACAGTGCTTGCCGTTTATATGATATTGGTGATGGCATTGCAGGCTTTGAGTGGAATTCAAAAATGAATAGTATTGGTGGTGAAGTACTCGAAGGACTCAACAAAGCCATTAATATATCGGAAGAAAAATTTAATGGACTTGTAATTGCCAACGATGGCCCTAATTTTAGTGCGGGTGCAAATGTGGGTATGATTTTTATGCTTGCTATTGAGCAGGAATATGACGAACTAGACATGGCCATCAGAATGTTCCAAAACACCATGATGCGTGTGCGCTATTCTAGTATACCAGTAGCTGTTGCGCCACACGCGCTAACGCTTGGTGGCGCCTGCGAAATGAGCTTACACGCTGATGTTGTTTGCGCTGCTGCCGAAACATATATTGGTCTTGTAGAACTAGGCGTTGGATTAATTCCGGGCGGTGGTGGCACCAAAGAATTTGTGTTACGCGCCGGCGATGAAATGCATGACGAAGAACCAGAAACCATTACCCTTAAAAATAGATTCTTATCTATTGCTACTGCAAAGGTTGCAACCTCTGCTGCAGAAGCTTTTGAGATGGGCGTTTTAAGAAAAGGACAGGATCAAATAGTCATGAATATTGGTCGTCGTATTGCAACTGCAAAATCGGCGGTACTTGATTTACACGCACAAGGTTATACCATGCCTACGATTCGTAAAGATGTAAAAGTATTAGGAAGATCTGCGCTAGGCGCACTTTTAGCGGGTATCAATGGTATGCAAAAAGCGGGTTATGCAACAGCGCATGACGCCGTAGTAGCTAAAAAATTAGCCTATGTGATGTGCGGTGGTGACCTTAGTGAACAAAGCCTGGTATCTGAACAATATTTACTAGATTTAGAACGTGAAGCTTTTTTAAGTTTATGCGGCGAGAAAAAAACACTCGAAAGAATTCAGAGTGTTTTAAAAAGCGGTAGACCCATCAGAAATTAATTTTGTCTATGCATCCTATTTTAACGATTACCGGTGTTTCAAAAAACTACGGTAAACTTACGGCGCTTGACGGCGTAAGTTTTGAAGTACCTGCTGGCGCTGTGTTTGGTATACTAGGGCCTAATGGTAGTGGTAAAACAACACTTCTCAGTATTATTTTAGATGTACTCCACGCCGACACTGGAAAGTTTAGTTGGTTTGGTAATACACCGCAAACCAATAACAGAAAACAAATTGGGTCTTTACTTGAAACGCCTAATTTTTATCATTACTTGTCGGCGGTAGATAATTTAAAAATTACACAAGCCATTAGTGGTAGAGGCGACAGTTCAGATATTGATAAGGTACTTGAAATTGTAAAATTATCTGAACGCAAAAAAAGTAAGTTTAGCAGCTATAGTTTAGGCATGAAACAGCGCCTTGCAATTGGCGCCGCATTACTTGGAAACCCTGATGTACTTGTGTTTGACGAGCCTACCAACGGACTAGATCCAGTAGGTATCGCAGAAATTAGAGACCTCATAAAATCGCTAGCAGCATCTGGCAAAACCATTATTATGGCCAGCCATTTACTTGACGAAGTTGAAAAAGTTTGTACGCATGTGGCCATCTTAAAAAAAGGAACCCTATTAACGGCAGGCCCTGTAGATGAAGTACTTGCGCAAGAAGATATTGTTGAAATTGCGGCATCTAATAATGACGCCCTTTTAAATACTATTGAATTAATGGGCGGCTTTTCGAAAGTAAAAAAGCATCCGAATTGCTTGCAATTATTTTACCCTGTAGGAACGGCGCAACTAGACGGTATTAATAAATACTGTTTTGAAAAAGGCATTACGCTGCAACAATTACAACTCAAAAAGAAAAGTTTAGAAACTAAATTTTTTGAATTAACCAACGACTAACGCTAACGATATGTTTTCATTACTTCAAATAGAATGGCTTAAAATAAAAAAGTATCCCGCGTTTTGGGCCATGCTTATTATTGTGCTTCTTACCTACCCAGCTGCCAACTACATGTTTTATAATGTATACCTGCGCATCACTACGCAAAAAGGTACCGATATGTTGGCTAAAATGTTATTAGGCAACCCCTTTGCGTTTCCTGAAACCTGGCATACGGTAGCGTATATTTCTTCGTTCTTTATCATACTCCCTTCCATACTTGTGATCATGCTGGTAACCAACGAGTATCAGTATAAAACGCAACGTCAAAACATTATTGATGGCTGGACTAGAGGTCAATTTATGACCAGTAAACTCATGGATGTACTAATTGTAAGTAGCATTACCACCATCCTGTATACCCTTGTTGCCATTGGGTTTAGCATCTATGCAAGCACCTTTGATGCCAGTAAAATTTGGGATCAATCGTATTATATTGGACTCTTTTTTTTACAAACCTTTGCCCAATTAACGATTGCATTTTTACTGGGCTATCTAATAAAAAAAGCATTTATAGCACTAGGCATATTTTTATTTTACTACCTCATTGTAGAAAATATTGCTACTGGTTATTTGAAATTAAAAGCTGCAAAAATGGGTGGCGATATTGGACGCTACCTTCCTTTTGAAATTTCGGACCGCATGATTGTATCTCCTGCTTTTATGGGTAGGTTTGGAAAAGATTTAAAAGAAGCCTACGAGAAATCATTATCAGAAGTACCAACTCAGATAATACTCTCATTACTACTTACAACAGCTATATGGGCTTTTTGCTTTTTTATGCACCGTAAAAAAGATTTGTAATTTTTTGGAGGGGCGAAACGATTAAATCAAGCACCAAACTTATAAAACGAGGGCGAAGCTTATAAATCTAGAGTCGATAAACTTTTTGATATTTCTGGATAATCAAATACAAAACCTGTATCTAGTATTTTTTGTGCAGATACAGTAGTGCTTTTTAGCACTTCGATACTCATTTCTCCAAGCATAATTTTTAATACAAAACTAGGCACGTACGTAGTGATGTAAAAACTACCATACAACACTTTTGCGAGTGTTTGCGTTAGGGTTTTATTGCTTACAGGTGCTGGTGCCACTGCATTGTAGCTGCCACTGATATTTTCATTTTCGATCGCACACACAAACATTTTTGCCAAATCTCTAATATCAATCCAGCTTATCATTTGCTTGCCGTTTCCTAAAACAGCAGCCATTCTTACAGCTAGCGGTTTTAAAAATTCTTTTAACGCACCTCCATGTTTACTAAGTACAATACCTGTGCGAAGGCACACAAGTCGCTTTTGTAAACCATTGGTGTTTGCTGTAACGGGCGCAATAGACGCTTCCCATGCGGCACAGGTAGTACCTAAAAAATCTGGATACGACGGGTCTGTTTCTACAAAACCTTGCGCTGCTGCGTCATTGTTATGCGTATCATTGCTATAGATATTTCCATCAGGCCCGTACCATCCAATGGCCGATGCACTAATTACCGCTTTAACTTTATTGGGTGTTTCTTGTAAAGCTTTTACAAGTAGCGCACTACTTTTGGTACGGCTATCTAATATTTCTTGCTTGCGCGCCGTGGACCATCTTTTGTCTGCAACACCAGCGCCTGCTAAATGAATAATATAATCGGCAGCTGCAATAGCAGCACTATCAATAGTTCCGGCATTTATATCCCAGTGAGCTTGGCCTTTAAGAGGTGTTTTACTTCTAGTTAATAAAACGACTTCATAACCCTTTTGTTCGAGTAATACTTTAACCGCTGTTCCTACAAGTCCTGTTCCTCCTGTTATTAATACGCTTGGCATATATGTAAATTAAGCTTTCTTGTATATAAACAAAGATCCCAACCAAAAGGTTGGGATCTACAACTAAAATCACCAGGCTAAAACAAAGTTAAATGCTATTAATCGGGCTTCTTACCGTGTAAAAAGGTATTCAGCGTTGATATTTGTG
>Ga0208788_1000986_pt1 | contig 13953 bp, 23 predicted proteins | sample Wag4_2014_7_11_3_FD_187363 | JGI IMG/M metagenome (GOLD analysis project Ga0208788, IMG submission 187363) | Fresh water mixed with fracking chemicals microbial communities from Ohio, USA - Utica-2 Time Series FC 2014_7_11 (SPAdes) (version 2) ... | reverse complement strand
GGTTAGTTCAGCGTAGTTCATTTAGCCAAGCTTTTTGCTGGAGTTGGTACCTTTAGTGGCCGCACCGGTACCACGGGTTTTCACCGTCTGGGTGTTCGGCACGTTATTTGGGTATCCAGCCGTGTTAGGGACGGGTACGTTTTTGGGTTGGTTGTATTGCATGTCAGCTCCTAATTGCTTTTAGGTTGTCGATATGGTAACAGTTCCTACTTGACCTGTCGCCTCTAAATTATCTGGGATTGGCAGTTGAAGTACGTTGTTAAACCCAACCGGGTTCCAGCCCCACTGAATGTCTCGGGAACCCCCTGAAGGGCCTCCATCATCACCGCTAATTGTTAGCTGCAAACCAGTATATCCAGCCTGTAAATACGATGTGTCTGGACGTGGGTCACGCAATGCCTGAGGGTCGTCTACTGGGTACAAACCTAGGGAAAGCTGTGGTTGATCTGGCTCCCAGCACTCCTGGCAAACTTTAATGTTGACGTTTTTTGTCTTAATCGTAAGCGTCTTTAGCTCTTTCAGCTGATACTGAAACCCGCACCGATCGCATATCGCAATCGCTAATTTGCCAGTTGCAAACTTAGAGGACATGGCTAGTAGAGGGAATAAATCCTTGGGGCCAACCGCAAACCAGCCTTTTCACGGTCTTCCGTGGAGGCCAGCGCCCACTGCTCTTCATACGATGCCTTAAGCATTTCAATTCGGGGGGCTGCTTCTGGAATCTTTAGGGAAAGATAATACGCAAGACCGGCAACCAAGCATGGCAGCAACCGGAAAGGTATGTCTTGAGTGTTGACACCGTTACCTGCATCTTGGATCCTCCGTAGGCGCCAGTAAACAAAGGTGTAGTAACTGCTCTGGTCAGGGGCTGGCCAGACGTGAATCTTGGGGTAGTTAACACCTGTAGGCTCTGTAGCACCAGATTGCCGATCGACCCAGACTTGAATTGGGCGCCCTTGGGCGTTTTTGTTGGGGATCGTAGCGTAAGTACTAACAGAAATACGGGTGATGTTGATGTCTTGTTGGTTCTGACCCGTACCCGTGCGCACGACGTGGTCTAGTAGATCAATGGTGTCGACGGGCAGGTTGTACTCAATCGTGCCTTGCGTAAGGGCAATAGTCCCCTCTTCAATGGTCCACAGGTTGATCCCCCTGTTAGACCACTCAATAGTCAGTAGATTAAGTGATCTTCGTGCGGTGCGCAAATCATAACCAGTACGCAGCTCGGCACCACAACGCTCAAACGCCTCTTCTACAAGGTCGTTGAGGTTCAGATTAAATGTCGATGTGCCGGTCGTAGTCATTTTCCTACTTTCCTATGTTTTGCCACCTTCTGTGCAATTCGCTTGGGTTGTTGCACAAACTGCTTTCCTGCTGCTTTACCAGCTCGTTTAGCTCTTGTTGTAGCCGCATATTCAGACGGCGTAAGCGCCTTGATCGCAGCTTCGGGTAAGTATCTCTCTCCAGTAGCATTTCTTCCTTGAGTAGACGGCTTCCCACTCTTGGTCCTCCATTTCTGGTCGGTCCATGCTTTCAGGCTTTTCTGAGGCGCTTTCATTCGTCTGCAGTAATTCTTTCAAACATAAACCGGACAATAAACAAGTCAAGAACTAAAACAGTACTGCCCGTCTCGGGGTTTGATTGCCACTCGATACCTACCATCATTCCAGTTATAAAGTAGATACCGATTGCCATTTTTAGTCCTTGTAGCCCCCACCGGCTTTTTTGTACTGTAACGCAAGCATCTGCGCTTTACGGGCTGACCACTGCCCGGGATTACCGCCCTTACTACCAGCTTTAATCCGCTCAAACAAGCTTTTACGCATGCCTGGTTTGGTGTAGTTGCCTGCTTCGTTCACGCGAGAAACCGAGCCACCCTCTTTATATTGAGTGAACTTGTCACCATCTTTCCGACGTTTAGTTGTCGGTTTTGGCATTTTAGAGGGGTTGATAACCCCCATCCCGCGTGACGGACGCATTTAGCAGCTCCGGCCAGACTTCTTCATGTAACCGCCGCTAGCCATCTTGGGCATCATAGCTTTGGTTTTACCTTTTTTAGCGCAGCCGTCAGCTTGCTTGTGCCCAGCAGCCAGACCACCAGAGGCCATCTTCTTAGCACCGTGCATGCGGACTTCATGCTTCTTGACAGCCTTACCGGCCACTTTCTGCATGTCGGCTTTAGCCATACCACGGCCTTCTTTCTTCATCATTTTGGACTCCTTGACAGAACCACCTTTAGCCATCTTACCCTTGCCGTCAGCAGCGAAAGCCGGAACCTTCTTGCCGTCTTTCTCAACCATGGGCATACCACCTTCAGCGTACTTTTTCATCGTAAATTCCTTTCCGACCTTTTGAGGGACACCTACTTTTTTAGCGAAAGCCTTGTTATGGGCCACCGCCTGCATAAATCTTTCTTGTTTTTTACTTGTGGCTGGCACGAGTCTTACCTCGGATTGCGCAGCCGTCGATTGAACGTTTTACTTTACCGCCTTTTTGTAAAGGTTGGATTTCTTTTGAATACCCTTTAAAAGGGCCCTTTTCGTGGCGCGGCATCTTACGCTCTTGCTCAAGATCGCGAGGTAATGTTTGGGGCTCGTAGTCTTTAGGGTTATCTGGATAATTACGCTCTAGAGTCCTAACTTCGGCACCAAGGTCACGGTTGCGCTGCTTTTTACTTTCTACCGAGCCGCCTTTAGCCTTCTTGACCGCTATCTCTTCTTTGGTCTTACCCTGGTACTCTTTTTCCTGCTTGATGCCAACGCTGTCGAGCTTTTTGCTTAGTTTAGCGGCGGCTTCTTGGATAAAGTTCTTGGGCATGCCTTCCAAAAGCTTGGTGCGGCTTGACTTGGTTTCGCCACCTTCGGCGTAGTACTTAGGTTTTTTCATGAGTCGCTCTGCCATGTTTAAGACACCACGTTCATTCGTATTGACGGCAGCTTCTTTACCAACAGCAAGAGGGCTTACCTTCTTCTGGGTGTCGTACTGCTTTTCGTCTTCTTTTTTGGTGTCGGTCTTAGCCATTTAGACCATCCGGCCTTTGGTTTTACCTTTGACAGCACAGCCGTCGGCACGTTTAGAGGCGGAGCCACCCTTAGCCATCTTTTTAACTTTACCGCCTTTTTTCATACCACCACGTTTTTCTTCATCACGCCTAGATTCACGTAACCGTTCGGCATCGGCTTCTTTTTGGTCTTGCTTTCGTTTACGGGACTCATCAGCAAGTCTGCTGCTTTCTTTGCCCATTTCTTTACCGGCTTCAGCAGCCAAGCCTGCGCCCGCAACTGTGCCAGCACCAATCAAAGTATTGGTAAGTGCTTTAGACCCTTTTTCAGCGGCTTCTCTACCAACCTTATATACACCACTTTCTGCTAGTTCCTGTGCAGTTTTTTTAGCGGATTTTTTGGCAAGCATTCGAGCCGCCATTCCAATCAGGGGAGCAACCATAGTTACACCATCCTTCCGCGAGTTTTGCCTTTAACGGCGCAGCCATCTGCACGCTTAGAGGCAGATGAAACAGAACCACCTTTTTTGAAGCCAAATGCACTACGGTAGGCGCCAACCATTTTGTCTCTACCAGCCTCTTGTTTACGAGCAATGCGCTCAGAGCCGGTCTCGGTCATGTCGCCGCGAGCCTCACGAGTACGACCAAGGCCCTGCAACTCATCCATCATGGAGTTATCTCTACCGCCCAGACGAGCTAGACGGGCACTTTCAGCGCGGTTGGCTGCCGTAGGTACAGAAAATGCAGAAGTAGCGGGGGTTGCCGCACGGGCAGGGGCTTTACGAATCGGAGTTTTAGCCGTGCTCTCAGCGCCTTTTTTGGCCCGGGCCTTGGCTTTTTCAAGATCAGCCAAGCGGTCTTTAGCCATACCAGAAGACATGTCACTAGTTGTATCTTTGTCGCCCATGTCGAGGCCAGCAGCGCCTAGACGGTCTTTAGCCATACCGGCCGAGGCGTCGGCGGTAGTATCTTTGCTATCTTCGTCTTTCTTGCCCTTTTTATCAAACATCCCAGACAAAGCGGCGGCACCCAGTCCCAGCGCTGCCAGGGCAGCGGTTTTGCGTCCTTTAGCCATTTTTGTTCTCCATCAAGCGATCGATTTTTGTTTCAATACGATCAAAGCGTTCGTTAATACTTTTAATTAGGTCACGCAGGTCGTTCTTGTGCGTGTACTGTTGGGCAACTTCTACTCGTAGGTCGTTCAAACGTTCTTTAGTATCTTTAGCAGAGTCTAAAGCACCTTTTAAAAACCAACCGACAACGGCTACCAAAATTGACAGCCCGGAGTTCCATAGCATCATGTCCATTATTTGCAGTTCCATGCGCGAAGGGATTTGTTAATCCGAGAGTTAGGGTCTTTGGCTGTCTTCGCAGAAGTCAATTTCTTCTTCATCCCTTTCATCCGGGCACAGAACGACTTTTGGCGGGCCCCACCTTCCGGCTGTGGGGCTTTCAGCCCAGGCTTCCCAGGATTGGCAGCGTTGTAGGAAGCACGACCTTTGGCGTTCAAACCGCCTTTGGGATTCTTGCCTTCTTTGCGTTGCCATGCCGGGGTCTTAGCCATAGATAATCACGACTGAAGTAATGTTGGTCAGGTCGCCGTAAATGTTGGTATTAAACAAAATACCTTCACCGGGCATCCACATGTGGACTACGCCTGTGTCTGTCGTAGTATTCAAAGTCAAACGGGTTTGGCCAGAGGCCCCACCATCCTTGAAAACAACAGAACCAGCAGAGCCGGACGGAACGATATAAACGGCCTTAATACGAGCCCGCAGAATATTGTTGTCGCTCTGGTCTACAAACTGTCCGTCAGTCGTAAGCGGTTTCGACGCTAGTACGTCATATTGCATTGAAGCCATAGTGGCCTCCTATTACGAAGCGGAGATAGCAGCGAGAGTGTCTACGCGAAGCCAGTTGGTGCCATCAAAGAAAGCTAGGACTGGGCTGCCAGCAGCGCCATTGCTGAAGTAAGCAATAGAACCAGTAGAAGCAGTCGTGGGGGCAGTGGCGACGGTGAAAACGCCCAGATTAACTGGACCGGAGAATGAAGTTTGAGCCATTTTGGCTTCCTTTCGTGTTGTAGCACATCCCTATACCGTCTCTACAAAGTCTGCTAGGTCAGTCGGTACAGGTAAAAATCCTAGATGAGCTGAATATACACCAAACAAATAAAAAGAAAAAGGGGGAACCGAAGTTCCCCCCGTACTACTTAGGCAGCGCCGGGTGAACCGTACATGCCCAGAGGATCAGACCAACCGAACGAATAACGCTCACGGGCCTTGTAACGGACGTTACCGGTGTCGAAGTCCCCGTCCATTGACGTAGCCATTGGCGAACGCACAAAGTGCTTCATACCGTTGGGCACATCGGTGGTCAGGAACCAGGCATTGGTGTCCGTCAGGAAGTGGTTAACAGTGTAACCACCGGGGATCGAGCCATTGGTCTTCAGAGCGTTGATGTCGTTGTCGGCAGTGGCCACGCGCAGCTCAGTTTCGAGCAGACGGGTTGCGACGAACATCAAGCTGGGAGGAACAATCAGCTTGACAGGCTTAGCAGCGATCAGCAGACCACGCTCGTCAGTCCAACCAGCGATCTGAATAACAGCGGCTTCAAGAGAAGTCTCATTCAGGTCAGCAGCCGTTGCGGGCTCGTTGGAGTTGACGCCACCGGAAACCAGGGGATGGTTGGTAGCAAACAGCTCTTTTCCGTCACCACCAGGGTAAGCGGAGTTGAAGCCGTTGTTCAGAACGTTGGCAGCTTTAACTTGCTTGGTGTAAGCCATGGCACGAGCCAGAGCCTTGGTGTAACGCGAAGACAGGGAGTCATACAGGTTGTCTTCGATTGCCTCTTCCGTCAGGGAGAAGCCCAGGGCGATGGTTTCGTGGTTGTAACGAGCGGTCCATGCTTCTTGTGCATTGTCATAAGCGATGGCAGAACCTTCGTTTTTGACAGGAGCAGCGGAGAAGCCAGACAGCTTGGTCTCTTCTTCGAAAGAACGCTCGGAGGTCTCGGTTTCGTAGATCTCTTTGTGCTCTTCGCCGTACTTTGCGTACTCAAGACCGAACAGAGCGTTCAGGCCAGGAAGAAGTTCTTTAAGTAGTTGTGCGCGTGAAATAGCCATTTAAGTGTCTCCTTAGACGCCAACAGGGTTGAGATATTGGTGTCCACCGGCTGTCGAAACGGAAGCCGTCTCTGCAGTAAAGTCAATAGTAATGGTGGGGCTTGGAGCGTTCCACTTAACGATTGCTTCTTGGTATACAACGTTGCCGCCAGAAACATACGACGTCTCAGGAACCAGATCAACGATGCGGATTGGCAGAGTGGCAGTAGTTGCAACGGTGTCGTCAATAGCCACACCAGAGTTGCCCGTAACGGTAGAACCAGAGTTCTGGACCAGAGCAGCATTGTTACCAACAACAGTGCGCTGAACCGTACCAATGGTCGTGCCGGAGGACACGATAGCCACTTTGAACAGCTGGTCAGGATCATCACAGACATAAGCCATGATGTCCGACGCAGTGGTCGAAGCGGGGTAGTACTGGCGGAACACTTTACCGAACGTAGGATCGGTGTAGGAGCAGCCAAGGAAAACACCAACAGGAGTAGCGGTGGAAGTGCCGGTATCTTTCACCAGAACACCGTCGCTGGACAGCTTAACAACGTCACCGAAGAAAATACCGGTGTTATAAGCCGAAGCGATGGGGATTTGGCGAGTAGCGCCAGCAAAAACCTGACCGCCGATCAAGTTGATCGGAATAAGGCCGTAAGGGCCATTAACAGTAGGATATGCCATTTTTCAAATCTCCAAAATTATTTAGAGCCTTTACCAAACGACACCGAAGATTTCCGCTCATTAAAGATTGGCATCCTTGGGTCGCTCTCTCTCATTAGGCTATTGTCTACAGCCGTCGCTTGATCGCTGGCTTGCTTTTGATAATGAGCATTCCGTTGATCGACAAACTCTTGCGGCGTCTTGCAGAGCATTAGCCCGCCAACTTCAACGTAGCCTTTGCTGTTACGCTCGGTGTCTACGTGCAACATGAGCTCCGGGTGGTCTTCAATCTTGCAAGGCTCCCAACCCTCACGACGTTTAGTCGAAAGGTTTATGGGGTCGGCCTGATTTAAGGTCGAAGTTCTAATCCACCGATACGCATACCCAGGCTGCTTCTTTGGTTCGGGCAGAAGCTCCGGCGGCAACCACTGCTTAGGCCGCTCGGCTAGGTTACGGGTCTCAAGTTCGCGTGCAAGTTTATTTTCAGCCATTTCGGGCCTCCATTTTCATAAGTTCACGAGCGTATTGCTCAGGCGTCAATCCAAGTTTCTTAGCAATAGATACTTGGGTTGTAGTGAGTTTGATCTTCTTGGCAGATGTACTCCTCGTCGCCGGCGCTACGACCGTGCTAGATTTAGTGCGCTCCACGGGCTTGCCGCCCCCGCTTTGCGTAGAAACTTCTTCCTCCGGCTCACCAAAATACTCGGGGAACCGTTTGCGCATCGTTGAATCGATACGCTGGTAATAATCGTCAGAGGTCGGATCGACACCCTGTTTGACTAGCTTCTGATGCAGTCCAAGTGCAGTACTAGTCATTTCCTCGTCCTGACCAAACCATGTATTCCGCTCTTGCCACGAAATAGCCTTAGAGTCAGGGCGAGCCACTTGGGCCTGTTGTGGTTCACTATTTACAGCAGTTTCTTTATCTTGTAAAGCCTTTTTATACTGAGGCTTGTAATTGGTCAGTTGTTCGGCTCGGTATTGAGCATTGTTCAACTTTTCCTGGGCCTCAATAATCCTATCCGCATCGCCAGACTCGTAAGCTTCTTTATAAGCCCGACGTGCAACCTCTAGGTTACGTTCTGCGGCGTCTTTTGCAACCTCTAGGTATTTTTCTTCGCCGCTAGACAGGTTGGCCTGGAGCTTCTTATTCTCGTCGGCCAGCCGTTTGGCCAGTGCCAGAGCTTCTTGCTGTTCACGCAGAGCACGTTCTTTCTCGCGGCGCTCGTCATGCCAGACCTTTTTCATCTGTTTCAGGCGCTGCTGCACCTTTTCAGAATACTGCTCCAGCTCGTCTTCTTCGATTTTTTCGAGTTCTTTGACGATTTCCTTGGGCATGGGCTCCTTGTTACGGTCCTGCTCAGGGGTGTCGTCTTCAATCTCGATATCAGCTTCGGGCTTACCCTTAGCTACTTTTTCTTCTTTAACAGCCTCGGCTTTGGTTTCTTTCTCGTCCGGAAACTCGAATTCGACCATTTCTTGTTTGTTTTCGTCCATTTACTACTCCTTATGCGCGGGAAATGCCGCGTGGGTCTTGGACAACAGCCTCTACGGTGTCGTCATTGATTAAGCGAAACTCCGTGCCGTGGATCTTAAGCCGGCTGCCAGAATGCGGGCGAACCAGAATAAAGTCCCCTTGCTTACACCAAGGTCCAGACGGAAAACGCTTTTCATCTTTGTAGCAATCCGGACCCAGTTTCAACACAAAAAGCACCGTGGTTAGGATTTCTTCGTGTTTCATGGTGATATCAGCCTTAAGAATGCCGCTATCGAACTGCTCTTCAAACTCAGGGATTGCACACAAGATGTGGTATCCGGTCGGGTCAGGCAGTTGTTTCGCCTTATCGTCCGGGTTTTCGGGCAAAGGGGTGCCTTCCGCCCCAATGAGGATTTCACTCATCAATACTCTCCAGGTTACTTGCAAGGTCTATTACTAGGGACTTGGCGATGAGGAGACCCCGAACCACACCGCAAGCGTACTTATATTCCCCAAAGTCCTTGGCGGTAGCGTCACCAAGCGACTCAACTATATTTGCGCGCTCTGCATCTAGCTTTTGGGCAATGATCTGAAGCGTTTTGTCTAACATTTATGGTTCCTTTGTGGTTTATTCCTGGTTATTTTGTGGTTTCTGTGGCATAACTGCTTGATTTTCCATCTGCATTTCGCGGATGGTCTGGGCTACAGATTGGCCCAATTCGATACCTTTAGCTTGCAAGTCGGCCTTGTCTTTGGCTGCTTTGACGCCAGCATTGAGACCGGCAGTTTCTGCCTGCTGTTTGATCCGGTATTCCTCGATGCGAAGCTGGTCGGCCTTGGCGGCTGCGTCCATGATGTCTTTCTGCTTCTTGCGTTCGAGTTCGGCGGCCTTGAGTTGAAGCTCGGCTTGCTGCATCTGCACGAGAGGATCCTGTGCTGCCTGTTGAGCCTGCTGCTGTGCGGCTTCCGCTTGGTTCTTCTGGAACAGTTTCTGGGCTGCCATTGCCGCCATGCGGGAGATCTCGACTTCGTACTCTTCTGGGAGGTCGGTGTCGGGGGCCGGTAGGTTGACGCCAAGCTGCTCTTCGATTTGTTTGCGGTACTCGAAGGCAATGTGCTCGTTAATGTGGGCCATCATAGCTGCCTGAATCTGCTGCGCCATGGGGTTTTGGCCGATCAACTGGGCGATCTTGGGGTCTTGCATAGCCGTCATATGGACAGTCAGGTGAGCCTCATGGTCCTGGTAAATGAAAGCTTTCACCGGCTTGGAGTTCAAAATGTCCATATTTTCGGAAATTGGATCCCTTGGTTTCTCGTCTTCTGCGCTCGGGATGAGCTTCTCGACGTTGCGAATTCCCAACACCTCTAGCATCTGGCGGTGCAGCGCGGGCATGTCATAGATCTGGGGTGCGCCTTGGGCCAACTGGAGAACTGCCTGATACTGAACAACCCGCTGGGCCATGGTGGCTGCGTTGGGGTCGCTGACGGGGATAACCTCGACTTTGTCAAAATCAGACTGCTTGGCGAAGTTCTGTGCGTCTTCTACCTCGTAGTCGTAGTTTGGTGGGGTGTAGTCACGGATGATGTCACGCAGCAGCTTAAATTCCTGCTTCATGGCGTAGTGAATCCGGGCCTGGACAGCAGACATAACCCGCATCGTGCGCTCTAGGATTGCCAGTGTTGTACCCACCGGGGCCTGGGCAGACATGTCAGAAACCTTCATATCTGCGATGGAAGCGAAGCGGCGGCCTTCTTCAACGATGGTGTTGAACAGGCTGTACAGAACCTGGCTTGGCTCTTTATAAGGTAGCGGCAGGATGTTGTCGCGGATGGTACCGCTTGGCACGTCTACGTCTCGCCATTCAGCCGGGGTGATGGGGGTGTCGTCTTCCTTGATGCGTAGGCCACGAGCCTTAAAGCCACCGGGCAGGTTGCTCAGAGTTCCAGCATCAACCAGCTGACGAATAAGAGAAGTGCCAGATTTAGCAAAAGCCCCAATAAGATGGATAAGACCAAAGGCGTAGAACCCAAACCCTGGGATGTAGGGGTAATGAACGAAGTGGTTGCGCTTCGTCTTATTGAGGTCATCAGGCTGCCAATTGCGCCGGATAGACAAAATAGTCTGGGTGTCTTTTTCAATTGTCACCACGTACGGCAGTGCAATACCGGTTTCTTCGCCGTCCTTGTCTTTATCTTCGTACCCTGGCAGGTCTAAGTCAACGTGCATCTCTAGGATGCGATAGCGGTTGTCAACGTCGGCAGCAAACCCCATCTTTTCGGCGATCTTCTTCTCGATCTCGTCGAAGCTGCTGGAGGGGTCTGGTAGGTCAACATCTTTATAGAACCCAGCCACCTGTAGCTTACGTAGGTCGTTCTTAGTCTTGCGCATCACGTGGGTTACACGCTCAGCAGATTCTAGGTTCGACGCACCGAACGGCACCACAATGTCTTCTGCGGGGATGTAAATACTGACTTGACGCTCTAGGCTGGGGTCAAAATACACTTTCTTGAAGGCGTTACCAGACAGGCCCAGGCCCCACAGGGCGCGCTCATGCTCAGGCCGGTACTCAACCATACGCTCGGTGAGCTGGTAATTCATCTCTTCCTTGACTCGGCTGGCGGCTTGTTCTTTATCTTTAGTTACCTTGCCGATGATCTTGGTCTTGACCGGACCCTGTGCTGGAAAGGTCTCCATGATGGTCTCGGACTGGAACTTAACCAAAGCTTCAGCCAATAGCGGGTGGTTCACGCCACAAGCACCGGGCCACGGTTCCGTTCTTTCTTCAATGCTCATGCCTAGCAGGTCTAGGCCATCGACGTATGTCTGCATCCAGTCAGAGCGCGCATCCACGTCAGACTCATATTCACCGATCAGGTCGCCGGCAAGCTCAAGCAGCTCACCTTCTTCCATGTTCTCCGCTAGGTTGGCATTAAATTCATCGTCGCCTTCTTCACCTGGCTCGATCACGATCTCTAACCCACCCATACCAATCTTGACGGCCTCTGGGTCTTCGATCTCGATCTCCAGAGCAGGTGAAAGCTCTTCGCCTTCTTCCATTTCTTCGTCCAACCCAGTCGGTGCTGCGTACAAACCTTTTTCAATAGACATGATGTTTCCTTAGTTTTAGGGTGTTCTTTATTAGTAATAGCCTTTGTGGCGCCTACTTTTGAACCCCTGTAATTCGTCCTCGTAATCAGACCCAAGCTGCAAAAAGCCGCCCCGTCTAAACCTTAAAAGCGCTTGCGTCATGGAGTCCACAAGGTCATCGTGCTCGCCTGACGGAAAACTTGCCACTTCTTCAACCAATTCTTCAGCCCAGTTGGTATTAGGAACCCACACCCGCCCAGAAGCGAAGATATCCGCCACCGCGTTGAGTCGAGCAATCTTGTCGTTGCCCTTGGATGGGGTGAATTCTTGAACCGGAATACCCATCGCACGCAGTTCAAATATTAGGGGCGCACCTGCAGCCTTCGCTTCAACAATAAACGAGTCTGGTTCCCAATCTTTCCAGTGCCTATATGCAACTTCTTTTAATTCCGGAAATTCCATACGGTCTTTGAAAGAGTCTAGCAAGATAATGTTGGCCTGGGAACGACCAGTGTCGTCTGGATGGTAGAAAACACCCCAGGTTGTGCATGCTGAATAGTCAGCCCGCTGTGTTTTTAAGAACGCCGTGTCCCAAGACTGGATGATGTGGTCGCAGTGCGGGGGTGAGTCTTGCTCCCAGATGTTCCACCACTCCCTTTTAACGATAGCGCTCGTCTCTGAGGTGGGTTGTTGCATGTACTGGGCCATCCACTTACCTGTGGGCAGCTCTTTTTTCAGTACTTCAAGCTCTTTTAGGGGCCAAAACTCAGGCCAAAGTGGGTTTCCGGTGGGCAAAATGGCAGGAAATTCGATCACTTCCCACTCTTCGCCCGATCTTTGTACGGAACTTTTAAGAATTTGCCCGGTCAAGTCCTTTTTGGACCACCGAGTCATCACAATTACGATACTTCCGCCCGGTTGTAGACGCTGACGAGGGCCTGAGGTGTACCACTCGTAGGTTTTGTCGTAGATTTCCGGGTTCGTTTCGCTTAGCGCCGCTTCTTGTTCCGAGTGAGGGTCGTCAATAATGAGCAGATCCGCACCTTTACCAGTAACAGCACCGCCGATACCAATAGCGAAGTACTCCCCACCACCGTTAGTAGCCCAGCGGCCCGCCGCTTTAGAATCAGCCTGAAGAGCCACGCCTGGAAAAACTTCTTTATAGGGTTCAGAGTCGACAAGGTTACGCACCTTTCTACCAAAGCCAACCGCAAGTTCTGCTGTGTGCGAGGTCTGGATGATTTTCTTCTGCGGGAACCGCCCTAAAAACCAAGCGGGCAATAAATATGAAGCAAACTCTGACTTGGTATGCCGTGGCGGCATGTTGATAATTAGCCGTTTACATTCCCCATTAGCAACCCTTTCAAACGCCCTAGCCATTCTCTTGTGGTGCCGGCCCCCGATGAAGCTTGGCCACACCTTACCGACGAACTTCAAGAAATCTTTCTCCGCCCCTTCTTTGGCATCAACATGCTCAAACTCAGCAAGGGTTTTATACAGGTCGGCTAGGTGAGCCTCTGGTATATTATTTATGTTCTGAAGCAGGGCGTTGAGTTCGTTTCTATTCAGGGCTTGAGCTGTTGGCATCCTCATCTCCCTGTTCTTCGTTATTATTTGCGCTTACTTCCTCGGAACCTAGGGTTAACCCCAACTCCTCTTCCAGGCCGTCGGAGACGGATTCAACATCAATCACGTCGCTTTTCAACAACCTAGAGATCTTTTCTTTTATAGCTTCTTTAAGGTCGTCGGCAGTCTTGTGGGTGATAACCAGCTCGGACTTTTCTGTGAAGGCCCCAACGTCTGACATCTTGCCTAGTAGTTCTAGTGCTTTCAGTTCATGTCTTGGGTCGCCGCATTGGCTGATTTGTAGCAGTCGGGTATGGATTACGTTTCTTGTCTCGACCGCATTGGCTACTACTGCAGTGCCGTATTCTTTTACGTATTGGGTGAGGGCTAGGACAACCCCGGTGTTGTTTAGTTCCGCAGGTGGCTTTGGGCTTTTCTTATGTTCTTTGACGTTCTGAAAAAGCTCTTCGGCTTTCATGGCATCTTCGTCCGTCATCTCGTACGGCATGCCTAGACCACTTAGCAGCACAGAAGTATTGGCTGCAATGTTCACATTTTCGTGAAAGTCCGACCCCGTCTCATCCGCGAATGAGTCTGGCAGTGGGTGGTCCCTATCGGGTTCTACGTTGTATATGGTCACGGAGGAAACGATTGCTCCAAGGTTTGTTTGCGTTTCTAGGGGGCGACACTACAACAGAAAAACCAAAAAGTCAATAAACAAAAAAGTGGGGGTAGTGGTGTGCTTGGTCTTTGGGGTGCTTGCGAAAATCCCCTGAACCACACTACCCCCGGGTATAGCTTACTTCTGTTTTGCTTGGAACTGCTTCACATACTTTTCGGCTTCGTCGATAGAGCGCTCAATGAAGCTTTTCTGCACGTCTAGGGCAAGTTTAAAAGTGTTGAAAGCGTTGTTAATGAAGTCACGGATGTCCATGTCGGCTGTCCTTGTGTGGTTGAAGATGGTGTGATTGTATGGTGCGGCGCAACAAAAGTAAAGGGTAAAAAGTGGGGGTGGGGGTATGGCACCAAATAGAAAAGGCATGGGG
>Ga0208788_1000985_pt1 | contig 13956 bp, 13 predicted proteins | sample Wag4_2014_7_11_3_FD_187363 | JGI IMG/M metagenome (GOLD analysis project Ga0208788, IMG submission 187363) | Fresh water mixed with fracking chemicals microbial communities from Ohio, USA - Utica-2 Time Series FC 2014_7_11 (SPAdes) (version 2) ... | reverse complement strand
GTATTCATCAAGGTGTTGCAGCACTCGGCGGTGTCATTAAGCAAGAGATCGAACGCCGCAGCGGCAATAAATTAAATTAACCCTTTATTTTCTTAATAATTCGCGCAAGATCGGCGTAGCCCGAAAACTCAATTGAAATCTCGCCCTTTGTCTTTCCGCCTTTAATCTTCACGCGGGTATCTAGGTGATCTCCTAATTGCTCTGCAATCTCATTTACCTCTGGTGATGTTCCACCTGATTTCTTCTTTGCTTTGCTCGCACTCTTTGGAGATGTTGCAGCGATGATTTCTTCAACCGCGCGAACACTTAAACCTTCAGTGACGATGCGCTTTGCTAATTGATCAATTTGGGTTTCATTGCTTAATCCAAGTAAGGCGCGTGCATGTCCAGCGCTGATAACACCAGATGCGACTCTGCTCTGAACACTTGCTGGCAAGTTAAGTAAACGCATTGTGTTTGAAATAAGTGGGCGAGAGCGACCAAGTTTGTGTGCAAGTTCGTCATGAGTGCAATTAAAGTCTTGCAGCAATTGTGTGTATGCCGCAGCTTCTTCTAGGGGATTAAGTTGGCTGCGATGAATGTTTTCAATCAGCGCTTCGCGCAATAATTCATTATCTGGAGTCTGGCGAATAATTACAGGAATACTACGAAGTCCCGCTAGTTTTGCTGCGCGGAAACGTCGTTCGCCCATAACTAATTCATAACGCCCTGTCGAAGTTTGTCTAACCACTGGTGGTTGCAGAATTCCTATTTCTTTAATGGATGCAACGAGTTCTGCCATTGCTTCTTCATTAAAAACCGTGCGTGGTTGTTTTGGGTTTGGTGAGATCGAATCAATTGAAACTTCGTTCTGTTGTGCAACTTCATTGCCACCAACAGTAAGTGAAGTTGGAATCAATGCATCTAAGTTTGTACCTAGTCCCCCGCGCTTTGCACTCATGCAATTTCACCACTTTGTTTTAACTTGTAATTAATGCTGACAACATTTGAATCAAAAGCTTTTCCGCGATCTGCAACTTCGCGTGCAACTTGCATATAAGCAAGTGCGCCAGGAGATGTTGGGTCGTATGTCATAACTGTCTGTCCATATGAAGGTGCCTCTGATACGCGAACTGCACGCGGAATTGGAATATCAATTAACTCATTTGGAAAGTGCGAACGCACACTTGCTGCAACATCATTTGCAAGACGTGTGCGACCATCAAACATTGTTAAGAGAATTGTTGAAAGCTCTAGTGTTGAATTTAAACGCTTTTTAACAACTTGATATGTTTCTAGTAATTGAGTTAAACCTTCGAGTGCGTAATATTCACATTGAATTGGAATCATTAACTCTTTCGCTGCAGCAAATGCGTTAACAGTTAACAAACCTAAACTTGGCGGGCAATCAATAAAGATGTAGTCATATGGGTTGCCTTCTTTAATCTTGATATTTACTAACTCATCGATTGCTTCCTTTAATCGCAATTCGCGAGCAACCATAGAAACTAAATTGATCTCTGCTTGTGCAAGTCCGGTATTTGATGAGATGCAATCAAGAGATGGAAAGCCAGCAACTTTTTGTACAACAGTTGCAACATTTACTGTGCCCATCAAAACTTCGTAAATTCCGTTGTTATCACGGTGTTCGACACCCAGAGCAGTAGATGCATTTCCTTGTGGATCAAGATCGATAACCAGAACGCGAAGGCCACCCATAGATAGGGCTGCTGCGATATTGACCGTTGTGGTGGTTTTGCCTACCCCGCCCTTTTGGTTGGCCACTGTGAAAATCCGAAGGTGCTCGGGTTTGGCCATCGGCTCTTTTAGTCGGCGGACGCCGATGACCTGCTTTGTTTCACGTGAATCATCAGGCATGGCCGTAGTTAAGCACCTTTGGGTACTTCAACTATTCGTGCGGGCTCTATGCCCTCTAAAGAAATTTCATGTAAGCGTGCGCCGGGCACTGTCGCCATCTCGGCAGCCGCGTTTTCGCCCTTCATCGCCAGCAAGGATCCCCCCGGTTTTATTAGGTGCCAGGAAATTTTCTTCAATTTTTCTAGCGGGGCCACAGCTCGGGCAGTTACATAATCCGCGCTCTTCTTTACGCTCTGGGCTTGGCCTCGAATAACGGTAATTCCTGTGCCGGCGGTCGCCTCTTCTAGAAAATCCACCCGGCGTTGAAGGGGTTCAATCAGGGTCACCTTTAAATCTGGACGGGCCAGAGCGATGACGATTCCGGGTAAACCTGCTCCGGATCCGATATCAAAGACCATTGCCCCCTCTTTGAAGAGGGTCGTGACAGGAAGGCAGTTAAAGATGTGGCGCTCCCAGATTCGATCTGCTTCGCGGGGGCCAATCAGGCCGCGCTCGATTCCGGCGCCCTGTAGAAAGGCGGCGTATGCAGTAATCGCCCCTACTGAGCTGGGAAAATACCGCTCGATGAGGGTTTCACGTGAAACCTCCACCATTTTTAGGCTGGGTAAATAACTACGTAGCGATCTGGGTCTTCACCATCAGATTCACTCGTTAGCCCTAGATCCTGGATGGTGTCGTGGATGACCTTGCGCTCAAAAGCGTTCATTGGGTCCAGTTTGATAGATGAGCCAGTGGTCTTCGCTTTTTCAGCCATCTTCTCAGCGAGCTTTTTCAACTCTGCTTTTCGTCCAGAGCGGAATCCTTCGATGTCGAGCATTAAACGGCTGCGATCCCCTGTTGAAGTCTGGACCGCTAGGCGGGTTAACTCCTGGAGAGCATCGAGTACTTGGCCCTGATCGCCGACTAGGTGGTTGAGTTTGCCGCCGACGATTGCCAGGGCTGCTCTCCCATTTTCGACGTCAATATCAATATCGCCATCTAGATCTGCGATGTCGAGGAGACCCTCTAGGTAGTCAGCTGCGATATCGCCCTCTTCTTCAAGTTTGGCCGCACTCTTTGGAGCCTTGAGGTCCGCATTTGCCTCAGACTTCACTTCTTGAACTACTTCTTCTACAGCTTTGCTCTTTGCCATTTTTAGTCCTTGTCACCCAAAGTGGGTATGTAGTGTTTTAAGCCTTTTTGTACCGTTATATACCGATATAAGCGGTTTTACTTCTTCTTTTTCTTCTTCTTAGCTTTTGGTTGCTGGCGTTGACCTTTAACGTCATCTTCTGGACGAACTTCGTCAATGGTGGTGCCATCAGTAACTGTTCCGGCTTTGCGTGCCTTTTTATGTTGTAACTCTTCATACGCAGGAGATCCTGGTGTTGGGTTTCGTTTAATTACGTAGTACTGCTGTCCCCATGTCCATAAGTTTGTTGTTGACCAATAAATAAGAACACCGATTGGGAAGTTAACTCCAGTGATTGCAAAAATAACTGGGAATAAATACAACATAATTTTTTGCTGTTGCAACATCATGTTGTTGCTGGAATCCATCTTTGGCATTCCTTTAACCATCAACTGGCGTTGCGTTGTAAATGTTGTGGCGGACATAAAAGCAATCAAGATGACTGTAACGATTTTTACAGTAGTGGTTGATGATCCAAGGAATGTTTCCGAGATTGGCGCACCGAAGAATTTTGCTTGTGCTGCATTAACGACATCTGCTTGTGTGAAAACACCATGTCTAACTGGTGGGTTTTTTCCGATTCCGTTAAGCACTGTAAAGAGTGCAAAGAAAATTGGTGCTTGCGCCAAGATTGGGAAACAAGAGGCTAGTGGGTTTGTTTTATGCTCTTTGTAGAGCTTCATCATCTCTTCTGATTGCTTCTGGCGATCATCTTTGTACTTGGTTTGAATCGCCTTCATGTGTGGCTGCAAAGCTGTTAATGCGCGCTGGCTCTTAATCTGCTTTACGAAGAGTGGAATTAAAATAATACGAATAATGATTACGAGACCAATGATTGAAAGGCTCCAGGTCACACCGCTAGCTGAACCAAAGATTGGTGCAAGCAGGTCGTGGATATTAATAATGACCCAAGAAACAGCGGTATATAAGGGGTTTAGGATCGAGCCCATCTTTAGATTCCTACCTTCTGTGATTTCATAACAACATAATCAACGCCGCCATGTGACCATGGGTTGCAACGCACCAACCGCCAAGCCGCCATTGCTATTCCTTTTATTCCGTACTCTTCGATTGCAGTTGCTCCATACGATGAGCAAGATGGGTAGTACTTACAGCGAGGTGCAAACGCTGGTGAGATCCACTTTTGATAAAAACGAATGGGCGCCACTAAGAGAGTTTTCATTGCGCCGCCGCCTGATTCGATTTTTTTACAAGGCGGGAAATAATTTCTGAAACTTCTTGATTGGTTTGTGCTTTTTCTGCTTTACCGATTGCTCGCAATACAAAGAGTGATCCTTGTGGCAGAGCCGAGATATTTTGCGCAATAGCGTGACGCGCTTTGCGTGCAATACGGTGACGAAGCACAGACCCTCCAACGCTTTTGCTAATAATTAATCCAGCTTTGGGGCTTTCATTAGTACTTGTGAGATAGAGGTATCCAACAAAAAATTCAGTCGCTGCGCGGTGACCACTCTTGGTCGTACGGGCAAAATCTGAGCTTTCTGTTAAACGCGCGCTTTTAGTAAGCACAAAGTTCTTCGAACTCGATTAAGCCGAAAGTCGTACGCGACCTTTAGCGCGGCGAGCAGCGAGCACAGCGCGGCCTGCACGTGTAGCCATACGAGCGCGGAAGCCATGCTTCTTTGCACGACGGCGCGTATTAGGCTGGAAAGTGCGCTTAGTCATTTGGAACTCCTTCTGATCAAACAAATCTAAATCGGGCCATAAATACGGGGGAAGTGCGGTAAGAGGGGTAACGGTAGAGGTCTGGGGATAACCCGGTCAAACTGGCCCTGGGGGTCATTTTCAGGTTGAGAGTTGTGGATAACTAGTTGCGCTTTTGGCTAAATGGCTCTACTTTTCGCTCTCCTCCACAGGTTTTGACCCCTTAAAAAGGCTCAACCCGCGGTTTAGGACACAGCCTGTGGATAACCATGTGGATAAGAGCTTTTGAGGGAAAAGGTGCGAAATGGCCGTTATCGAGATGGAACTTACCGATCTCTGGGGCCGCGTTATCGACGTTGTTGCAGCCGATGCGCCACAACATCGAGCATTTCTCTCGCTAACAAAACCACTTGGGTTACTACAAAGTGATGGAACAACAAATTTATTGGTTGCCGCGCCAAACGCTTTTGCAAAAGATGTTCTCGAGACCCGTCTTCGCGCACTAGTCAGTGAAGTTCTTACTCGCGAACTCGGTGAAAAAACAAATATCGCAGTCACAATCGATGAGACTCTTGAAGCAACTGATCTTCCGGCGCCAGATGTTGATATCGAAATTGTTCCAGCTCGCGCAGGCACCGGCCGTGAAGATGTAGCAACACAGACTTCATCTAAAAACTCTGAGTCTTCTCAACTTAACCCACGTTATATTTTTGAAACTTTTGTTATTGGTGCATCAAATCGTTTTGCTCACGCCGCAGCCGTGGCTGTTGCCGAAGCTCCAGCGAAGGCTTACAACCCGCTCTTTATTTACGGCGAGTCAGGGCTCGGAAAAACCCACTTATTGCACGCTATTGGGGCTTATGCAAAAGAACTATATGGCAGCGTGCGCGTGCGATATGTCTCCAGTGAAGAGTTTACAAATGACTTCATTAACTCCATTCGTGATGACAAGGCTTCTGCTTTCCAACGCCGTTATCGCGACCTAGATATTTTGCTCGTCGATGACATCCAGTTTTTAGAAAACAAAGAGCGCACACAGGAAGAGTTCTTCCATACATTTAACACTTTGTATAACGCCAACAAACAAATCATTATTTCTAGCGACCGTCCGCCAAAACAATTAACAACTCTTGAAGATCGTCTGCGCTCCCGATTTGAGTGGGGCTTGATTACAGATATTCAGCCGCCAGAACTTGAGACACGTATTGCAATTCTCCGTAAAAAAGCGGCACAAGATAAATTAAATGCACCAGATGATGTTCTCGAATACATCGCTTCGAAAATTTCTACAAATATTCGCGAGCTCGAAGGCGCCCTCATCCGCGTTACCGCTTTCGCAAGCCTTAATCGTCAAGGCGTTGATTTAGGTTTGGCAGAAATCGTCCTTAAAGATTTGATTCCAAATGACTCTTCGTCAGAAGTAACTGCGGCGACGATCATGGCCCAGACCGCTTCGTACTTCAGCCTTACTATCGATGACCTCTGTGGAACTTCTCGTTCCCGGGTCTTGGTAAATGCCCGCCAGATCGCGATGTATTTGTGCCGCGAACTAACCGAGCTCTCTCTTCCAAAAATCGGCCAGACTTTCGGGGGCCGCGATCACACAACAGTGATGCACGCCGATCGCAAGATTCGCCAGTTGATGGCAGAGCGTCGTTCTATCTATAACCAAGTGACAGAGCTGACAAATAGGATTAAACAACAGGCAAAAGCGTAAAAAGTCCAAATTTTCCTATTTGGGGGTGATTACCCCCAGTGTGGGGAAAACTTGTGGATAACTGTGGAGATCTAGCCGATTTCTGTGGGTAACTTACAAGTTATAGGAGTAGTGAGTGTGAGAAAGGGGTTGTGTAGTGAAGTTAGGACGCGTTACACACAGCTTCGCCCACAGAAAAAGTGGAGAAGTTCAAGGCTCTGACATGGGCTTTTACTCTTTGCCCACAGATAACGCTCTAGTTACTACTACTACCTTTATATATAGAAATTCACCCGGTAGAGAACTTACACACAACACAATTACAGACAAGAGAATGAAGAGAGGTGCGGCGTGAAATTCACCGTCGAACAATCAGCTTTAGCAGATGGCGTTAACTGGGTTTCCCGATCTTTATCTACGCGCCCAATTATGACCGCGCTCCTTGGAATAGTTATCGATGCAACCGGCGATGAAGTTTTTCTATCTGGATCAGATTTAGAGACATCAAGTAAAGCTCACTTCAACGCTGACATAAAAGAAAAAGGAAAAGTTTTAGTTCCTGGAAGATTGCTTGCAGAAATCACCCGCTCGCTTCCAAATAAACCAATCTCTATTTCTTTAGATGGTTCACGTGTTTTGGTTACATCAGGATCTGCAAAGTTCACACTTCCTACACTTTCTCTTACTGATTACCCAAACCTTCCAGAGTTGCCAGAACCAACTGGCGTAATCGCAAGTGACATATTCGCAAACGCCGTTGCACAGGTTGCTATCGCGGCAGGACGCGATGACTCCTTGCCAACACTCACCGGTGTACACATCGAAGTAAATGAAAACACTGTGACGCTAGCCGCAACAGATCGATACCGATTAGCGGTCCGTGAAATTCAATGGCAACCATCACAACCAGGTGTTTCAACAACAGCGTTATTGCGCGCTCGCACAATTGCAGATGCCGCAAAGTCACTTGTCGGTGCTAAAAATGTTTCTGTTTCATTAGCACCAACAGCGAGCAACGATCGCCTCGCAGGATTTTCCGGAGATGGCAAAACAATGACATCACGAATGTTGGACGGAACATTTCCTCCATACCGTCATTTGTTGCCACAAGAGATAACAAGCACAGCGGTTATTGAAGTAGCGCCATTTTTAGACTCTGTTCGTCGCGTAGCACTCGTTACAGACAAAACAGTTCCATTGCGCCTCGAATTCGCTAATGCACAACTATCACTAGAAGCTGGCGCGGGAGAAGACGCACAAGCAACAGAAGTACTAGATATTTTGTTAACCGGCGAACCAATTTCAATTGCTTTTAATCCAACATATTTAGCAGATGGTTTACAAGCAGTCGGCACACCATTTGTGCAGATTTCATTTACCGGATCTAGTAAGCCAGCTATCTTGATGGGCAAAGCAGAATCCAACTCAGCCGCAATTGAAAACTACCGCTACTTATTAATGCCAATGCGCTACGCCTCATAGGGCCCGCATGCGTATTAAAAAGTTAGAACTCACTAACTTCCGCTCATATAAAGAGTTGTCGTTAGAGCTCTCTCCAGGCGTTTCTACTTTTATTGGTGATAACGGTTGCGGTAAAACAAATATCGCGGAATCAATAATCTATCTATCTTTTCTCTCTTCGCACCGTGTTTCAAATAACCAACCGCTTATTACTTTAGGTAATGAACAAGCAATCATCCGCTCTGAAATAACACGCGAAGATCGAACACTTCAAGTTGATCTAGAGATTAATTTAAACAAAGCAAATAGAGCGCGGTTAAACCAAAACCCAACTCGTAGCCAGCGTGAAATCCTCGGTGCCTGCCAAGTTATCTATTTTTCCCCCGAAGATTTAGATTTAGTGCGTGGAGACCCAAACCAACGTCGTGATTTTCTAGATAAATTACTTATAACTCGCACGCCACGAATAGCTGGTGTTATCGCGGATTACGAACGTGTTGTTAAACAACGAAACGCGCTATTAAAAACTAGATCATCGGCCAGCGCACTTGCTCCATGGAGCGAACAGCTAATCAAATTTGGCGCACAACTATCTGCTGAACGCATTGCTTTAGTAGAAGCGCTTAATCCATGGGTCGCTCAAAATTATGCAAACCTCAACGAAGTAAAAGCCGCCAGTATTAGTTATAAATCAAGCACCGAAGGCTTAACTACCGACCCAGAAGTAAACGCACAACTGCTCACAGATCGTTTGGCAGAAATTTCATATCAAGAGATCGAACGTGGTGTGACACTGATTGGTCCTCATCGAGACGACTTACATTTACAACTCGGAGATTTTCCAGCAAAAGGATATGCAAGCCACGGTGAATCTTGGTCTATTGCAATCGCGCTACGTATTGGATCATTCAATCTTTTAAAATCCGAAGGCGCAGAACCAATTCTTATTCTAGATGACATCTTTGCCGAACTAGACACTTCGCGCCGCCAACAATTAACATCGGTTGCGCAAATGGCTGAGCAGACAATTATCACTGCAGCGGTAGAGAGTGATTTACCAGCAGAGCTACTTACAGAAAAATATTATGTAACACCCGGCGTTGTTAAGAGAGCAAGAGACTAATGGCAAAACGCGATCTCGCTATAGATTTGTTTCGCTCTTTCAAAACAGGAGTAATAAAAAAGAAAAAAGTTATTGAAGTACGAAACAACATTGCAACCGACCCACAATTATTGGGCGAAGCGTTAACAAATTTAATTGAAGAGCGCGATTGGAAATCTGGAGTCGCAGAGGGTTCACTCTTTACACAGTGGGCACTTATTGTTGGTGGCGACATCGCACAACACGCGTCACCTATTTCTATAAATGAAAATGTTTTAACAATTCAAACAACATCTACAGCGTGGGCAACACAACTAACACTTGTACAAAGCGAAGTATTAAAAACAATTCAAAATAATCCATTCGGAACAACCATAGAATCAATTTCAATCATCGGTCCAAACACTCCTTCTTGGAAGCGCGGCATCAGATCCACACGCGATGCTCGTGGGCCCCGCGACACGTACAACTAAAGGCTTAACCCAGTAGCCACCCTCAACCTGCAGATTTGCGCTCGGCTATGGCCATCCACACGCCTTATTTACGCCAAACCTACAAAGATTTACCACTAGGATAAGCAGCGTGCTCGTGGGGAATTCCCACCCAGCGGCCTTTAGAGGAGTTTCATGCCAGGCAAGAGCGGTAATTACGACGCTAGTGCAATCACAGTTCTCGAGGGGCTCGAGGCTGTCAGAAAACGCCCAGGCATGTACATCGGATCAACCGGTGAACGCGGCTTACATCATTTGGTTTACGAAGTAGTCGATAACTCTGTCGATGAAGCACTTGCCGGTCACTGCGATGAAATAAATGTAACTCTTATGGCTGATGGCAGCGTTCAAGTCGTCGACAACGGTCGCGGCATCCCAGTGGACATGCACCCAGTAGAGAAAAAACCAGCTCTCGAAGTTGTTCTAACTGTTTTACACGCCGGCGGAAAGTTTGGCGACAGTGGTTACTCAGTCTCTGGTGGATTACACGGCGTCGGTATCTCAGTCGTTAACGCTTTAAGTTCTGATCTCTCTGTATTTGTACAACGCGATGGTTTTCACTGGACCCAAAGTTACAAACTTGGTGTTCCAACAGCTCCAGTTAAAAAAGGTGAAGCATCAACATCATCTGGCACCACAGTTCAATTCTGGCCATCAAAAGAGATCTTTGAAACTACAGATTTTTCATTTGAAATTTTGTCCGCGCGTTTTCGTGAAATGGCTTTTCTAAATAAAGGTTTAACAATTTCACTCACCGATGCCCGCGCCGGTCACGTCGATGAAAAAGGCGAGCAATTACAAGCGCGCTATAAGTACGACGGTGGAATCGCAGACTTCGTAAAACACCTCAACTCTACCCGCGGCGAAACACACAAATCAATTATTTATTTCGAATCAGAAGAAAAGAAGAACCGCATGTCACTCGAAGTGGCAATGCAGTGGAACGCAGGTTTTTCAGAGTCGGTATACACATTTGCTAACACCATTAATACACACGAGGGTGGAACCCACGAAGAAGGCTTCCGCACAGCTCTTACTTCAATCGTAAATAAGTTTGGCGAAGAACAAGGTTTTATCCGCAAGAAAGAAGATCGCCTCACCGGTGATGACGTCCGCGAAGGTTTAACCGCGATTGTTTCAATCAAATTGGGCGAGCCACAATTTGAAGGTCAGACAAAGACAAAACTTGGAAACACAGAAGCAAAATCTTTTACACAAAAAGCGGTCAACGAATCCCTCACTTCATGGTTTGAACAAAATCCTGCAGAAGGAAAAGAGATTGTTCGAAAGAGTATTGATGCTGCCGCAGCACGTGTTGCAGCGCGCAAAGCACGCGATTTATCACGTAACCGAAAAGGTTTACTTGAAGGCCGTGGAATGCCAGGAAAGCTTGCAGATTGCCAATGGACTGATCCAGAAAAGTGCGAGTTATATATCGTCGAAGGTGACTCTGCAGGCGGCTCAACAAAAGGTGGCCGCGATTCACGTAACCAAGCAGTGTTACCTATCCGCGGAAAGATTCTTAATGTAGAAAAAGCGCGCATTGATCGTGTGCTACAAAACAATGAAGTACAAGCGTTAATTACCGCACTCGGTACAGGTGTGCACGATGATTTCGATATTGCAAAACTTCGTTATCACAAAATTATTTTGATGGCAGATGCTGATGTTGACGGACAACATATCCGCACACTGTTATTAACACTTCTCTTTAGATTTATGCGCCCATTAATCGAACAAGGTTTTGTTTATTTAGCACAACCACCTCTATACAAACTTAAGTGGGGCGGCAAAGAACCAGTTCAATATGCATTCTCTGATCGCGAACGAGATGGCTTTATCAAACTCGGACTCGATGCCGGAAAGCGCCTTCCAAAAGAAGATGGAATTCAACGCTTTAAAGGACTCGGCGAAATGCCAGCAAAAGAACTTTGGGACACAACAATGGACCCAGAACATCGCGTACTTATTCAAGTAACACTCGAAGATGCAGCAGCAGCTGATGATCTCTTCTCTGTATTAATGGGTGAAGATGTAGAACAACGCCGCGCATTTATTCAACGCAATGCTAAAGACGTTAGGTTCTTGGATATCTAATGGATGGACTAACAAGTAAAGAAAATTTTGATCGCATTGAAAAAGTCGATCTCCAAGTTGAGATGGCGCGCTCTTATCTTGACTATGCAATGTCAGTCATTGTTGGCCGTGCACTTCCAGATGTACGCGATGGATTAAAACCAGTTCACCGTCGTGTTTTGTATGCGATGTATGACGCCGGTTATCGCCCAGATAAGGGTTATTACAAATCTTCACGCATTGTTGGTGATGTCATGGGTAATTACCACCCACATGGTGACACTGCGATTTATGACTCTGTAGTTCGTTTGGCTCAACCATGGTCACTTCGTTATCCACTCGTAGATGGCAACGGAAACTTCGGTTCTCCCGGCAACGATCCAGCTGCTGCAATGCGTTATACCGAAGCGCGTTTAGCTCCACTCGCTATGGAAATGATGCGAGATATTGATGAAGACACCGTTAACTTTTCACCAAACTACGACGGACGTTCGCAAGAACCAGATGTATTGCCATCGCGTGTACCTAACTTATTAGTAAATGGTTCTGCAGGTATTGCAGTTGGTATGGCTACAAATATTCCACCGCACAACCTTCGTGAAATCAGCGAAGGTGTTATGTACGCACTGGAAAACCCAGACATGCCATCTGATCAACTTCTCAAACACTTGCTTACAGTTGTTAAAGGTCCAGACTTTCCAACAAAGGCTTTAATTGTTGGTCGCACTGGAATTGAAGATGCGTACCGCACAGGTCGTGGATCAATCACTATGCGCGCAGTTGTTCAAGTAGAAGAAATTAACAAGCGCACATGTCTTGTAGTTACAGAACTTCCATACCAAGTAAACCCAGACAACCTTGCTTTGAAAATTGCCGAACTCGTTAAAGATGGAAAAATCAAAGGCATCGCAGATGTACGCGATGAAGGTAACGAACGTCTAGGACAACGCCTTGTGATTGTTCTGCAGAACTCTGCTATTCCAAAGGTAGTTCTCAATAACCTTTACAAGCAGACACAATTACAAGACACATTCGGCGCCAACATGTTGGCACTAGTCGATGGCGTTCCGCGCACACTACGCCTGGATGAATTCATCCGTTATTACATCGAACATCAAGTAGAAGTAATTGTCCGCCGCACAAAATTCCGTCTGGCAGAAAAAGAAAAACGCGCACATATTCTGCTCGGCTATCTCAAAGCGCTCGATGCGCTGGACGCGGTCATTGCATTAATTCGCGCAAGCACAACCCCTGAAGAAGCTCGCACAGGTTTGATGAAGCTTCTCGATGTAGATGAAATTCAAGCCAACGCAATTCTTGATATGCAGTTGCGTCGTATCGCAGCTCTTGAGCGTCAAAAAATCAACGATGAGTACGACGGACTTATGAAAGACATCATCGAACTCAATGCAATTCTTATTAGCCCAGAAAAACAGCGCGAAATAATCAAAACAGAGCTCTCTGATTTAGTAGCGAAATACGGCGATGAACGCCGCACACAAATTGTTGCTAGCGAAGGCGATTTCTCTGCCGAAGATTTAATTCCTGACCAAGATGTAGTTGTCACAATTACTCACGGCGGATATTCAAAGCGCACAGTTGCAGATCTCTATAGATCACAACGACGCGGTGGCCGCGGAGTTAAGGGCGCTGCGCTTAAACAAGACGATGTTGTCGACCACTTCTTTGTCGCATCAACTCACGATTGGTTGCTCTTCTTCACAAATCAAGGCCGCGTCTATCGCGCAAAGGTTCACGAATTACCAGATGCTGGTCGCGATGCGCGCGGACAACACGTTGCAAACTTGATGGCATTTAAACCAGAAGAACAAATCGCACAAGTTTTATCTCTTAAGGATTATGAATCTGCACCGTATTTAGTTCTTGCAACAAAGAGTGGTTTAGTTAAGAAAACTCCACTCGTTGAATACGACTCACCACGCACTGGTGGACTTATTGCAATTTCACTTAAAGGTAGCGATGAAGTAGTTAGCGCATCTCTTGTAAACAAAGATGACGAACTTCTTTTGGTTTCTAAAAAAGGAATGTCGCTTCGCTTTACTGCAGATGATGAATCACTACGACCAATGGGTCGCTCAACAAGTGGTGTAATCGGAATGAAGTTCCGTGCGGGTGATGAACTACTTGCAATGGCGCGAGTTAATTCACAACTCGAAGGCAATTCATTTGTATTTACTGCAACCGATGGTGGTTACGGAAAGAAAACACCAATCGAGGAATATCGTTTACAAGGTCGTGGTGGCATTGGAATTAAAGCTGCAAAAATTGATGAAGATTCACGCGGATCACTTGTCAGCGCTCTTGTATTACAAAACGAAGATGAAGTTCTTGCTATTACATCTGCAGGAACAGTGATGCGCACACCAGCTGCTGAAGTACGCCAAACAGGCCGCGATTCAATGGGTGTGCGCTTGGT
>Ga0208788_1000984_pt1 | contig 13958 bp, 14 predicted proteins | sample Wag4_2014_7_11_3_FD_187363 | JGI IMG/M metagenome (GOLD analysis project Ga0208788, IMG submission 187363) | Fresh water mixed with fracking chemicals microbial communities from Ohio, USA - Utica-2 Time Series FC 2014_7_11 (SPAdes) (version 2) ... | reverse complement strand
CATGCCGGTGGGCCTGACCTTCGCCGGCCGTGCCTATGATGATTCGGCGCTGCTGCAACTGGCGGCCGCCTATGAGTCGACCGGCAGCAAACGCCTGGTGCCGCCGCGTACGCCGGCGTTGGGGTGAATGCCTGCAAGGGCTGTAGGAGCGGCGCCCTCGCTGCGAAAAGGCTTGGCCGGCAGTCGTGGAGGAGCGAGCGTCGCTAGCTAACTGCTTTTGTGCGAGCACAGCTCGCTCTACAGAGGCACATCGATCCAGCCCTCTCCCCCGGCTGGCTCGGTGGGAGGGGCTTCAGCCGCGACTGCTATAGAGCCTGTCGCCGCTGAAGCGCCTCCCACGGTTTGTGGCGCTCCACAATTCAGCGCGTAGGGCGGGTGCAACCCGCCATCGCCATTCTGGCGGGTTGCACCCGCCCTACGATGTATCGGTCACCTGTGAATTGAAGAGGGGAGGCAAGCCGCGCTGGCTCAGTGGGAGGGGCTTTAGCCGCGACTGCTGTAGAGCCTGTCGCCGCTAAAGCGCCTCCCACGGTTTGTGGTGCTCCACAATTCAGCGCGTCGGGCGGGTGTAACCCGCCATCGCCATTGCGGCGGGTTGCACCCGCCCTACGATGTATCGTTCACCTGTGAATTGAAGAGGGGAGGCAAGCCGCGCTGGCTCAGTGGGAGGGGCTTTAGCCGCGACTGCTGTAGAGCCTGTCGCCGCTAAAGCGCCTCCCACGGTTTGTGGTGCTCCACAATTCTGCGCGTCGGGCGGGAGCAACCCGCCATTGCCATTGCGGCGGGTTTCACCCGCCCACGAGATGACGCCCTATCGTTACTGCCGCAAATCCACCGCCGGTGCGCCTTGGCCGTCGAACAGCTGGCTTGGGGTGCTGGGCAGGATGCTGGGGCGGCCGTTGTCCGGGCTGCCGTTGCCGATGATGCGAATGTCGCTGTACTTCTTGCCTGACAGTGCAGCCAGGCCGGCGCCATCGCGGACGATGGTCGGCCGCAGGAAGACCATCAGGTTGCGTTTGATATGAGATTCGCGGGTGGAGCGGAACAGCCCACCGAGCAAAGGAATGTCGCCCAGCAGTGGCACCTTGGAGATGGCCTGGGTGACGTCGTCCTGAATCAGCCCGCCAAGCACGATCACCTGACCGTCGTCGGCGAGGATGGTGCTCTTGATCGAGCGCTTGTTGGTCACCAGATCGACCGCCTGGGCGTTGAGCCCGGTGCTGGGGGCGATGGAGGAGATTTCCTGCTCGATTTCCAGGCGCAGGGTGGCGCCTTCGTTGATGCTTGGCGTGACCTTGAGGGTCACGCCGATGTCCTGGCGTTCGATGGTGGTGAAGGGGTTGCCGGCACCCGAGGCGTCGGTGGTGTAGGAGCCGGTCTGGAAGGGCACGTTCTGCCCGACGAGGATTTCCGCTTTCTGGTTGTCCAGTGTCAGCAGGCTCGGCGTGGACAGCAGGTTGCTCTTGCTGTTGGCCGAGAGTGCGGTGATCAGTGCGCCGAAGCGGTCGCTGCCGATGCCGATGATAGCGCCGTCGGGCAGGGTGAGGTCTTCCGGTATTTCGTCACTTTGCAGGATCTGCAGCACGCTGCCCACCGACAGACCGGTGCCGGCGAAGTTGACCCGCCCAGGCCGCCGCTGCCGCCGCTGCCGCTGCAGGTGTTGAGTGCGCCGGAGTTCGCCCAGGTGCTGGGTGCGGCCTATCAACACGATTCCGCTTCCATGCAATTGGCCGAGGACATCGGCGGCAGTTTCGATCTGGCCTCGCTGGCCGATCAGGTGCCGGAAACCGAAGACCTGCTGGAGCAGGAGGACGATGCGCCGATCATCCGCCTGATCAACGCCATCCTGGGTGAAGCGATCAAGGAAAACGCCTCCGACATTCACCTGGAAACCTTCGAGAAGCGCCTGGTGGTGCGCTTTCGCGTCGACGGTATCCTCCGTGAGGTGCTCGAGCCCAAGCGCGAGTTGGCGGCGCTGCTGGTCTCGCGGGTGAAGGTCATGGCGCGGCTGGACATCGCCGAGAAGCGCGTGCCGCAGACGGACGCATCTCGCTCAAGGTCGGCGGGCGCGAGGTGGACATTCGTGTGTCCACATTGCCTTCGGCCAACGGCGAGCGGGTGGTGCTGCGTCTGCTCGACAAGCAGGTCGGGCGCCTGTCTCTGCAGCACCTGGGCATGCGCGCCGAGGACCGCAAGCTCATGGAAGAGACGGTGCGCAAGCCGCACGGCATCCTGCTGGTCACCGGCCCCACCGGCTCGGGCAAGACCACCACGCTGTTCGCCAGCCTGCTCAGCCTCAACGACCACACGCGCAACATCCTCACTGTCGAAGACCCCATCGAGTATCACCTCGAAGGCATCGGCCAGACCCAGGTCAACACCAAGGTGGACATGACCTTCGCCCGCGGCCTGCGCGCCATCCTGCGCCAGGACCCGGACGTGGTGATGGTCGGCGAGATCCGCGACAAGGAAACCGCCGAGATCGCCGTGCAGGCTTCGCTGACCGGCCACCTGGTGCTGTCGACGCTGCACACCAACAGCGCCATTGGCGCCATCACCCGTCTGGTGGACATGGGCGTGGAGCCCTTTTTGCTGTCGTCATCGCTGCTCTGCGTGCTGGCCCAGCGCCTGGTGCGGGTGCTGTGTCCGTCGTGCAAGGAACCCTATGCGGCCGATGAGGCCGAATGCGCGCTGCTCGGTGTGCCGGCCAGTTCGCCGCCGACGCTTTACCACGCCCGTGGTTGCGCCCATTGCCATCAACAGGGCTATCGTGGGCGTACCGGCATCTACGAACTGGTGGTCTTCGATGAAACCATGCGCACTCTGGTGCACAGCCGTGCTTCCGAGCAGGACATGACCCGTCATGCCCGCACGCTGGGCCCGAGCATCCGTGACGATGGCCGGCGCAAGGTGCTGGAAGGGGTGACCACGGTCGAGGAAGTGCTGCGCGTGACGCGAGAGGAATGATGGCGAGTGGGATGTTGGCATTGGCTCTTGTGGGAGCGGCTGGGCGGCATTCCGCTTCGGCCGCGCGTGATTGTGAATCGCGGCTGAAGCCGCTCCTACATTATTTACAGTCGGAGCGATTTGCCAATGGCTGCCTTTGAATATATCGCCCTGGACGGGCGCGGCCGCCAGCAGAAAGGCGTGCTGGAAGCCGACAGTGCGCGCCAGGTGCGCCAGTTGTTGCGCGAGCGCCAGTTGGCGCCGCTGGAGGTCAAGGCCACGCGCAGCCGCGAGCAGGACAGTGGCCAGGCGCGCCTGGGTTTTGTACGTGGTCTGTCGGCGCGCGATCTGGCGCTGGTCACTCGCCAGTTGGCGACGCTGATCCAGGCGGCGCTGCCCATCGAAGAGGCGCTGCGCGCGGCTGCCGCGCAATCCACCAATTCGCGTATTCAGGGCATGCTGTTGGCGGTACGTGCCCGCGTGCTGGAAGGCCACAGCCTGGCCGGCAGTCTGAAGGAATTTCCGGCCGCTTTTCCCGAGCTGTACCGCGCCACGGTGGCAGCGGGTGAGCATGCCGGGCACCTCGGTCCGGTGCTGGAGCAATTGGCCGACTACACCGAACAGCGCCAGCAGTCGCGGCAGAAGGTGCAGCTGGCGTTGCTCTATCCGGTGATCCTGATGTGCGCCTCCTTGCTGATCGTCGGCTTTCTGCTCGGCTACGTGGTGCCGGACGTGGTCAAGGTATTCGTCGACTCGGGGCAGACCCTGCCGGCGCTGACACGCGGGCTGATCGCCCTGAGCGACTGGGTCAAGGCCTGAGGGCTGGTTGCCCTGGTGGCGCTGATACTGACGGTCGTCGCCTTGCGTGCAGCCCTGCGTGACGAGACGTTCAGGCTGCGCTGGCATCGATTTCTGCTGCGCATACCGCTGGTCGGACGGCTCGGGCGTGCCACCGATTGCACGCGTTTTGCCTCGACCCTGGCGATCCTCACCCGCAGTGGTGTGCCGCTGGTGGAGGCGCTGGCGATTGCCGGCGAGGTGATCGGCAACCGGGTGATCCGTGGCGAGGTGCTGGTGGCGGCGCAGAAGGTGCGCGAAGGTGGCAGCCTGACCCGCTCGCTGGAGGCCACCGGCCAGTTCCCGCCGATGATGTTGCATATGATCGCCAGCGGCGAACGCTCCGGTGAGCTGGATCAGATGTTGGCGCGCACGGCGAAGAATCAGGAGAACGACCTCAGTGCACAGATCGCTCTGCTGGTCGGCTTGTTCGAGCCGTTCATGCTGGTATTCATGGGGGCAGTGGTGCTGGTGATCGTATTGGCCATCCTGCTGCCTATTCTTTCTTTGAACCAAATGGTGGGATAGCAGGTGAGAAAATCTCAGGCGGGCTTCACGCTCATCGAAATCATGGTGGTGGTGATTCTGGGCATTCTGGCGGCGCTGGTGGTGCCGCTGGTGATGAGCCGGCCGGACCAGGCCAAGGTCACCGCCGCGCAGAACGACATCCGCGCCATCGGCGCCGCGCTCGACATGTACAAGCTCGACAACCACAACTACCCCAGTACCCAGCAGGGCCTGGAGGCGCTGGTGAGCAAGCCGAGTGGTAACCCACAAGCGAAGAACTGGAACAAGGACGGCTACCTCAAGCGCCTGCCCATCGATCCGTGGGGCAACCCGTATCAGTACCTGGCACCTGGAACCAAGGGCGCCTTCGATCTGTATTCGCTTGGCTCCGACGGCAAGCAGGGTGGCAGTGACCTGAACGCCGATATCGGCAACTGGGATCTCTGACCCGACCATGCCGTCGTTCGCCTGTGGGAGCGAGCGTCGCGAGCGAAGCGTTCGACATCGCTCATGTTCGCGAGCAGAGCTCGCTCCTACGGTAAAGGCGCAGCGTGGCTTCACCCTGATCGAGCTGCTGGTGGCCCTGGCCATCTTCGCCCTGATTGCCGCCAGCGTGCTGACTGCCAGCGCACGCAGCGTGCGCACGGCCAGCCAGCTTGAGAACAAGACCCTGGCCATGTGGGTGGCGGACAACCGACTGACCGAGCTGCAACTGGCCGACACGCCACCGGCTGATGGCCGCGACCAGGGCCAGGTGGAGTTCGCCGGCCGTCGCTGGTCGTGGCAAAGCGAAATCCAGGCCACCAGTGAGCCGGCCATGCGGCGTGTGACGTTGTGGGTCGCCGCCGAGGAGCGGGGCGCTTCGGGCGATCTGCGTGAGCGGGCGCTGGTGACCCTCAGCGGTTTCCTGGGGGCGCCATGATGCGTAGGAGCGAGCTCTGCTCGCGAATCCGTGGCGACGCCATTTCGCTCGCTCCAGCCCGTAGGATGGGCCGGGCGGCGCTCCGCTTCAGCCTACCAACAGCGGCCAGCCTTGGTGGGCTAAAGCCCACCCTACCAACTGGTGACCCTCAGCGGTTTTCTGGGGGCTCCATGATGTGTTGGAGCGCTCAGCGCGGCTTTACCCTGCTCGAGCTGCTGATTGCCATTGCCATCTTCGCCCTGCTGGGCCTGGCCACCTACCGCATGCTCGACAGCGTGCTCAGCGCCGATGCCGTCACCCGCGAGCACGAACGCCAGTTGCGCGAGTTGACCCGCGCCCTGTCAGCCTTCGAGCGCGATCTGCGCCAGGTGACGGTACGGCCGATTCGCGATGCTTTCGGTGATGCCCAGCCGGCGCTGCACGGCGATCTGGCTGATGCCACGGCGCTGGAGCTGAGTCGCGTCGGCTGGCGCAACCCGCTCGGCCAACCGTGTGCCGAGGTGCAGCGGGTGCGTTGGCAGCTCAGTGGTGAACAGTGGCAGCGGCGTTACTGGCGCGTGCTGGATCGCGCGCAGGACAGCACGCCGCAGATCCAGCAGGCGCTCGATGGCGTCGAGTCATTGAGCCTGCGTTATCTGGACAAGGATGGCCAGTGGCAGCCTGACTGGCCGCCAGCCAATGCCTCTGGCGACGGTTTGCTCACCGAGCTGCCGCGCGCTGTGGAACTGCGCCTGTAGCATCGCCACTATGGCGAATTGCGCCGTCTGCTGCGCCTGCCCGATCTGCCGGCGCAGAACGCTGCCGGCGCGCCGCCAGAGGATTTGAACGAGGTGCCGCAATCATGAAGCGGCAGAAGGGGGTGGCGTTGATCACCGTGCTGCTGGTGGTCGCCGTGGTCACGGTGGTGTGTGCCGGGCTGATCGCCCGTCAGCAGCTGTCGATCCGCAGCAGCGCCAACCAGTTGCACGTGACCCAGGCCTGGCACTACGCCCTGGGGGGCGAGACGCTGGCCAAGGCGATGCTCGAGCGCGACTTGCGCCATGGCGATCCACGTCAGCCGGTTGATCACCTGCTGGAACCTTGGGCCAGGCCGTTGACGTTCCCGCTGGATGAAGGCGGCGAGCTACGGGTACGCATCGTCGACCCCAACGGCCGCTTCAACCTCAACAGCCTGGTGCGCCAGGGGCGGCCCAACGAGCTGGCGGTGCTGCGCCTGCGCCACCTGCTGTCGCGTCTGGGCATCGATAAACCCTATGCCGAGCGCCTGCTGGACTGGCTCGATAGCGACAGTGAGTTGCAGGGCAGCAATGGCGCCGAGGACGGCCAGTACCTGCTGGCGACACCGCCTTACCGGACGGCCAATCGCGAGATCACTGATGTGTCCGAACTGCGCCTGCTGCTGGAGATGGAGGAGGCCGACTACCGGCGCTTACTGCCCTTCGTCAGTGCGCTGCCGAGCGAGGCGCTGCTCAACGTCAACACGGCCAGCGCGATGGTGCTCTCCAGTCTGTCCGACGGCTTGAGCCCGGATGCGGCCATGTCGCTGATTGCCGGGCGCGGCGCCGAAGGCTATCCCAGCGCTGCGGCCTTCGCTGCCCAGCCTGCGCTTGCCGGCCTGGGCGAGCAGGTGGTGCAGGGGCTGGCGGTCGGCAGCCGGTATTTCGAGGTGTTCAGCGAGGTGAACCTGGGTGAACCTGGGTGAACGCCGGGTGGTATTGCGTAGCCTGCTGCAGCGCAGCAATGATGGCCAGGTCAGTGTCCTGGCGCGTGAACTGGGGCAGGGCGGTATGCCGCCACGGCCCATCGAGGAAGAACAAGAATGAACCCGACATGGATTTTTCTGCCGCCTGAGGCGTGCCACGCGCTCTCAGCGGATCTATCCGTGCAGCGCGTCACGGCAGACGGCAGTCGCACGCTCGGTCTGGCCGAGGCCCTGGCCGATTTGCCGGCACACTGGGAACTGGTGCTGCCGGTTGAGGCGGTCACCGCCTGCGCCGTGCAACTGCCGACGCAGAAGGCGCGCTGGATGCGCCAGGCGCTGCCGTTCGCGGTGGAGGAACTGCTGGCCGAAGATGTCGAGTTGATGCACCTGGCGCTGGGTGAGCAACTGGCCGATGGCCGTCACCGCGTCTATGCGCTGCGCGCCAGCTGGCTGCGCGAGTGCCTGGCCCTGTGCGCGGCGCAACCGCCGCAGGCGATTCGCGTCGATGCCGATCTGCTGCCACGCCAGGGCAGTCAGCTGCTCTGGTTGCAGTCGCGCTGGTTGCTCGGTGGCGAGGTGCCCTGGCGCCTGGCTTTGCAGAGTGAGGACTGGCCAGCGCTGGCAGGCCGTTGTCCATCGCCATGCATCGCCAGTGCGCCAGCTGGGCAGGTGCTGCCCGAGCCGGTGGATGAGGTGCATCTGCTGGAGGACGCGCATCAATGGCTGGTGCGTCAGGGCAATGGCGTCGATCTGGCTCAGGGGGAGTTCGCCCTGCGCCAGAGTGGCGACAGTTGGCGGCGTTGGCGCCCGCTGGCGGGGGTGTTGGCACTGTGCCTCGTGCTGCAGTGGGGCTTCAATTTCGCGCAGGGCTGGTACCTGCAGCGCGAAGCCGATGCTTATGCCGCGTCCAGCGAGGCGCTGTACCGCGAGTTGTTTCCTCAGGACAGCAAGCTGATCAACCTGCGTGCGCAGTTCGATCAACATCTGGCGCAGTCCACGGGCGGCGATAGTCCGGTGCTGGGCCTGCTGGCCGAAGTAGCGGCGGCGCTGCAGGCCGATGGCGCAGCGCTGGTGCAGGTCAATCAGCTCGATTACAGCGCGACTCGTGGCGATCTGTCGTTGCAATTGCAGGCGCCGGGTTTTGCCGAGCTGGAGCGTTTGCGTGAGCGTCTGGAGGAATCCGGCCTGTCGGTGCAGATGGGCTCGGCCAGCCGTGAAGCCGAGGGTGTCAGTGCACGCGTGCTGATAGGAGGATGATGGGCATGTCGAGGACGGGGTTGAGCGAAAGTCTGCAATTGCACTGGCAGCGTTCGCCGCTGGCGCAACGCTGGCAAACGCTGCCGGCACGTGATCGTCTGGCACTCTTGGCGCTAAGCGTTTTCCTGCTGTTGGTGCTGTTCTATCTGGCGTTGTGGCAGCCGGTGCAGCGTCAGGCTCAGGCCGCACGTGCCGCGTTCGAAGAGCAGTGCGCCCTGTTCGCCTATATGCAGAGCCGTGCGCCACAGGTGCAGGGGCGCGACCTGCAGCCACGCGCCAGCCTCGACCCGGCGCGCCTGCAGGGCGTGGTCACGGCGAGTGCGGCGCAGCAGGGGCTGGTGATCGAGCGTCTGGATACCGAGGGTTTTGGTGCGGTGCAGGTCAACCTGCAGCCGGTGGCGTTCGCTCAGTTGCTGCGCTGGATTCAGGCGCTGGAAGAGCAGGGCGTGCGCGTTGAGGAAGCCGGGCTGGCCCGCGCCGAGGAAAACCATGTGATAGCGCGGCTTAGCTTGCGTGTGGGTGAGTGACTCGTGCGCTATTGATCGTCACTCCCGCGAAGGCGGGAGCCCAGGTGTTGCGTAACGCCTGGTTTCTCGCCTTCGCGGGAATGACGGCTACTCCAGTGCGTGGTCGTGTACCGATGCGCACCCTACGGTTTGCATGGCGCCACGGTAACAGCGCGCACCCGATTGGGCGGTTAGGGAACGTTGGTGTGCCGATACGGTGCCATTTACAACACTGGATGACACACGAAAGCGGCGTTGAAGCCCATGAAACGGGCTTTTGCTGATTGATGGCCTGAGTATTGCTGTAGATATCCGTTTATGCTTTTTGCTTGATCACTCCTTTTGCGGGCTGTCAATATCTGCGCCCGGCGCTTCTGGTGCTTCTGTAATTAGTTGTCGCATTGAGGAAATATCGCCTCATTGCCTGCCGCTAGAATGCCGCACACCCAGCCAAGGCCCCTTTGTCGCTTGTCCACCACGACAGCGCAGCACCGCCTTCTACAATCCATAAAAGGCCCGGGCCCCTCACTGCCATCGATGTCATACCCAATTCGAAGGAGCAAAGAATGAAGAAGATCACACTGCTTGGCGCTCTGGCGCTGTCCCTGATGTCGCCCTTGGCCATGGCCGAGAAGCCGCTGCGCATCGGCATCGAGGCGGCTTACCCGCCCTTCGCATTCAAGACTCCTGATGGCCAGATTTCCGGCTTCGACTACGACATCGGTAACGCCCTGTGCGAAGAGATGAAGGTCGAGTGCAAGTGGATCGAGCAGGAGTTCGACGGTCTGATCCCGGCCCTGAAAGTGCGCAAGTTCGACGCCGTGCTGTCTTCCATGTCGATCACCGAAGACCGCAAGAAGTCCGTGGACTTCACTGGCAAGTACTACGCCACGCCGGCCAAGCTGGCGATGAAGGCCGGTACCGAGATCAAGGACCCGCTGGTCGACCTGAAAGGCAAGAAGATCGGCGTGCAGCGTTCGTCCGTGTATGACCGTTACGCCACCGACATCTTCGCTCCGGCCGGCGCCGAGATCGTTCGTTACAGCTCGCAGAACGAAGTGTTCCTGGATATGCAGTCCGGCCGCCTGGACGCCACCCTGGCCGATTCGGTGAACATCGATGACGGTTTCCTCAAGACCGACGCAGGCAAGGGCTTCGCGTTCGCCGGCCCGGACTTCACCGACGTGAAGTACTTCGGCGAAGGTCAGGGCATTGCCGTGCGCAAGGGTGACAAGGCACTGGCCGACAAGATCAGTGCTGCCATCCTGGCCATCCGCGCCAACGGCAAATACAAGGAAGTGCAGGACAAGTACTTCGACTTCGACGTTTACGGCGAGTAAGCGTCCCAGGCAAAAAAAGTGGCACAACCTGAAAAGGGTTGGTGCCACTTTTTTCTTGGTTCTGCGGAGTTGGTTCTTGCTGGCTTTGGCTGAATGCCAACCGTACGACCCGTCGCGTGAGCGACATGAATTTTCTTTGTGCTAGGCGGCGCCTGGGGTGCCTGAGAGGTATTAGCGCATGCTTCAAGGCTACGGCTCGACCATTCTCGATGGTGCCTGGCTCACTCTGCTTCTGGCGCTGACGTCGATGGCAGTGGCGATCTGCCTCGGTCTGCTGGGTGCGGCCTTTCGCCTGTCACCGGTGCGTTGGCTGGCGGCGTTGGGTGATACCTATGCCACGGTGATTCGTGGCATCCCTGATCTGGTGCTGATTCTGCTGATCTTCTACGGCGGCCAGGACATGGTGAACCGCATCGCGCCCATGGTCGGCTATGACGATTACATCGACATCAACCCCTTCGTCGCCGGCGTGTTCACCATGGGCTTCATCTTCGGGGCCTACCTGTCGGAAACCTTCCGCGGCGCTTTCATGGCGATCCCCAAGGGGCAGGCGGAAGCCGGTGCAGCCTATGGCATGAGCGGGATGCAGGTGTTCTTCCGCATTCTCGTGCCGCAGATGATCCGTTTCGCCATTCCCGGTTTCACCAACAACTGGCTGGTGTTGACCAAGGCCACCGCGCTGATTTCCGTAGTCGGCCTGCAGGACATGATGTTCAAGGCCAAGAGCGCAGCCGACGCGACGCGTGAGCCGTTCACCTTCTACCTGGCGGTGGCGGGGCTGTACCTGGTGCTGACCAGCGTTTCCTTGCTGGCGCTGCGTTTCCTCGAGAAGCGCTACTCGGTAGGTGCCAAGGTGGCTGACCTATGATCTTCGACTATCAAATGATCTGGGAGAACCTGCCGCTGTACTGGGGCGGCGTGCTGGTCACCGTGAAAATCCTGCTGATCTCCCTGGCGTTCGGCCTCAGCCTGGCGCTACCACTGGCACTGATGCGGGTGTCGAAATCACCCTGGGTCAACTTCCCGGCCTGGCTCTACACCTACGTGATTCGCGGCACGCCGATGCTGGTGCAGCTGTTTCTGATCTATTACGGGCTGGCCCAGTTCGAGTTCATTCGTGACAGCTTCATGTGGCCGTATTTCTCCAGCGCGACTTTCTGCGCCTGCCTGGCGTTTGCCATCAACACCAGCGCCTACACTGCGGAAATCCTCGCTGGCAGCCTCAAGGCCACGCCGCCGGGTGAGATCGAGGCGGCCAAGGCCATGGGCATGTCGCGAGCCAAGCTGTACCGGCGCATCCTGCTGCCGTCCGCGCTGCGCCGTGCGCTGCCGCAGTACAGCAATGAAGTGATCATGATGCTGCACACCACGTCGCTGGCGTCGATCGTGACTCTGATCGATATCACTGGCGCGGCGCGTACCGTCAGTTCGCAGTACTACATGCCGTTCGAAGCCTTCATCACCGCCGGCCTGTTCTATCTGGCGCTGACCTTCATTCTGGTGCGCCTGTTCAAGCTGGCCGAGCGCCGCTGGCTGGTCTACATGGCCCCGCGCAAGGGCTGATGCCATGACGATTCAAGAGAACCCGAACATGTACAAACTCGAAGTTCAGGACCTGCACAAGCGCTACGGCAGCCATGAAGTGATCAAGGGTGTGTCGATGGCGGCCAAGGCTGGCGATGTGATCAGCATCATCGGCTCCAGCGGCTCGGGCAAGAGCACCTTCCTGCGCTGCCTGAACCTGCTCGAGCAGCCGCATGCCGGCAAGATTCTGCTCAACAACGAAGAGCTGAAGCTGGTGCCGGCCAAGGACGGTTCGCTGCGCGCCGCCGATGCCAAACAGCTGCAGCGCATGCGCTCGCGCCTGGCCATGGTGTTCCAGCACTTCAATCTGTGGTCGCACATGAGCGCCCAGGAGAACGTGATGGAAGCGCCGGTGCACGTGCTCGGCATGAGCAAGGCTGAAGCCCGCGACAAGGCTGGACATTACCTGGCCAAGGTCGGCGTCGCGCACCGCAAGGACGCCTACCCCGCGCACATGAGTGGTGGTGAGCAGCAGCGCGTGGCCATCGCCCGTGCCCTGGCCATGGAGCCGGAGGTGATGCTGTTCGATGAACCGACTTCGGCGCTCGACCCCGAGCTGGTCGGCGAAGTGCTTAAGGTAATGCAGGACCTGGCCACCGAAGGTCGCACCATGGTGGTGGTGACCCACGAAATGGGTTTTGCTCGCGAGGTGTCGAACCAGCTGGTATTCCTGCACAAGGGATTGGTCGAGGAGCGCGGTTGCCCGAAGGAAGTGCTGGCCAATCCGCAATCCGAACGACTGCAGCAGTTCCTTTCCGGCAGTCTCAAATAATAAGAAGCTAGACTTCGCACTTAACTGGTGCGTTGAGCCCACTGAATAGACACTAATGACTCCCCATCGAATCGGCTTTTTGTACTGGCCCGGCACCAAAGCCCTGACCCTGTCCCTGGCGGAGGAGGCCCTGCGTGTCGCCCAGCGCGTGCATCCGGAAGTGCTGTACGAGCTGGTGTTCCTCCAGGCCGAGCCGCTGGCGGCCGGTGATTGGCGTCTGCCGGGCGAGCCCTGGGCCGGGCATCTGGAAGGGTTGGACAAGCTGTTCCTGCTCGCCGATGCGCCGCCAGCGCAGGTGTCTGCGGGGCTGGCGGCGGCGCTCAAGCAGCAGGTGCGCAGTGGTTGCGTGATCGGCGGGCTGTCTGCCGGGGTCTATCCGCTGGCTCAGCTTGGTTTGCTCGATGGTTATCGCGCGGCAGTGCACTGGCGCTGGCAGGACGATTTCGCCGAGCGTTTCCCCAAGGTCATCGCCACCAGCCATCTGTTCGATTGGGATCGCGACCGGCTGACTGCCTGTGGTGGTTTGGCCGTGCTCGATCTGCTGCTGGCGGTGCTGGCGCGCGACCACGGCGCCGAGCTGGCCGGTGCGGTGAGCGAGGAATTGGTGGTCGAGCGCATTCGTGAGGGTGGTGAGCGCCAGCGCATTCCGCTGCAGAATCGCCTCGGTTCCAGCCATCCGAAGCTGACCCAGGCCGTGCTGCTGATGGAAGCCAACATCGAGGAGCCGCTGACCACCGACGAGATCGCCCAGCATGTGTGCGTGTCGCGTCGTCAGCTGGAGCGCATCTTCAAGCAGTACCTCAATCGCGTGCCCAGCCAGTATTACCTGGAGCTGCGCTTGAGCAAGGCGCGCCAGCTGCTGATGCAGACCAGCAAGTCGATCATCCAGATCGGCCTGTCCTGCGGATTTTCCTCGGGGCCGCATTTCTCCAGTGCCTACCGCAACTTCTTCGGCGCCACGCCGCGCGATGACCGCAACCAGCGCCGCAGCAACAGCCCCTTCGAGTTGACCTCGACGTCAGTCGAGCGGGGCTGAGGCGGCGTCTTCTACAAGCTTGTCTCCCCTCTCCCGCTTGCGGGAGAGGGGCGGGGGAGAGGGGCTGTCCGACACTCCGAGTTGCCTGAACCACCCTCTCCCCAGCCCTCTCCCATAAATGGGAGAGGGAGTAGATCGTGCATGGTTACGCAAGCAGGACTTTCGATACCGGCCAGTCAGCCTGCGGAGATTTTTTCTGGCAGCGTGCTCCAGGCGGTGATCTGCGATTAAACTGCGCCTTTCCGACGCTTTCTGTCGCTTGGACGAAAACCCGCGGAAAACCTGGGGTGGCGCTATAAGAAGTTGTCGCATGGCGACAATGCCGGCCCCGATTCAGTCCCTACAATCCTTGCATTCCCTGTCGTTTCGGGCGCTTTGCCGCCTGCCAGCGGCCGGTATTTCTCATCAGGAGAGTTTTGATGTCCGTTCAGCACGATGCGGTGCAACGCGCCGATTTCGACCAGTTCATGGTCCCCAACTACGCCCCTGCTGCCTTCGTCCCCGTGCGCGGCCTGGGTTCGCGAGTCTGGGATCAGAGCGGTCGAGAGC
>Ga0208788_1000983_pt1 | contig 13979 bp, 11 predicted proteins | sample Wag4_2014_7_11_3_FD_187363 | JGI IMG/M metagenome (GOLD analysis project Ga0208788, IMG submission 187363) | Fresh water mixed with fracking chemicals microbial communities from Ohio, USA - Utica-2 Time Series FC 2014_7_11 (SPAdes) (version 2) ... | reverse complement strand
GACCATGATCTGTCAACGATTGATTATCCCATTGATAGTCAATCCATTAGTATAATCTTCAAATTTCTTAACCATAAATTATTGTGAAAACTAGCAGAGAGCTGGGGATATTTTTCTAAATTTTAAGTGGATTCACCCCTATACTTTTCCTGCAGATGCCTAAAGCCAAATCCGATAAAGATCGGAAAATCTTTGTACTGGATACTTCCGTTATCCTGTACACCCACAACTCCATCATGAACTTTGCTGAGCACGACGTGGTCATCCCGATCACCGTACTTGAGGAGCTGGATCAATTTAAAAAAGGCAACGACACCAAAAATTTTGAAGCCCGAGAGTTTATCCGACTGCTAGATAAACTATCTCAAGATCACATGATCCACGAGTGGACCCCCTTGAATGGAAAAACAAAGGGGAACTTCAAGGTGTTGATGAACCCGGACAATAACCTGAATGCCAACATCATTTTTGGAGAGGAAAAGAACGACCACAAGATCCTCAATGCTGCACTCTACCTCAAGCAGCATGAGAAGGACCGTAAAGTCATCCTGGTTTCCAAAGACATCAACCTCCGCCTAAAGGCAAAATCGTTGGATATCCTTGCCGAGGATTACGAAACAGGGAAGATCAAAAACATTGTTGAACTAGAAAATACAGGCAAATACCTCTTAGAAGACCTGGATCCGCAAGCGATCAACACCTTGTATGAGCGCGGATCTATTGAGGCGAAAGTGATCCTTGGAAATCGAAAGCGAAAAGCGAATGCCTTTTACATTTTAAAGAGTCAAAAACATTCGGTACTCGCCTACTACAATTCCGATGAAAATGTCCTCAGCCGAGTGGACAAGCAATTAGCTTACAACATCAAGCCCCGCAATGCAGAACAGACTTTTGCGTTGCATGCCATCCTAAATCCACGGATCAAGCTCGTATCCATTCAGGGGGTAGCGGGTACAGGAAAAACCCTCCTTGCCTTGGCAGGCGCCTTGGAACAACGGCGTGAATACAAACAAATCTTTCTGGCTCGCCCCATCGTCCCCTTGTCCAACAAAGACATCGGATACCTTCCGGGAGACATCAAGTCCAAACTCAATCCTTACATGGAGCCGCTTTGGGACAACTTGAAGTTTATCCAAAATCAATACAAGGAAACCGATAAGGAATATCAAAAAATCACCGAGCTCGTCAACCAGGAAAAACTGGTCATCCAGCCACTCGCCTACATACGTGGAAGATCCCTTTCCAATATTTTCTTTATCGTCGATGAGGCTCAAAACCTCACTCCGCACGAAATCAAAACCATTATTTCGAGAGCTGGAGAAAATACAAAAATCATCTTCACTGGGGATGTATTCCAGATTGATACCCCTTACCTCGATGCACAATCTAACGGACTATCCTACCTCATCGATCGGGTAAAGGATCATCCGCTCTATGCACACGTGAAACTGGAAAAAGGGGAGCGCTCTGAACTGGCTAACTTGGCCAACGACCTGCTGTAAGCGAATTCGAAAGTAGGAACTGCTGTTTTAGTTGGCCTTAATATACTTCTTGTACTGGTTGAGAATGGTCTGCCAACCTTGGGCCTGAAGTTCGTGGGGATTTTCATTTTCGGCATCGAAGATCAACTGCACTTGCGTCTTCCCTTCCTCTTCCAAAAAGTTAACAGTGACTTCTCTCCCGTCAGACACCTGGTAAGTAAATCCCTCTTGAGGTCTTACCTCGGTGTAGGTGCCTCCAAAGTCAAACCCAATCTCCCCAAATTTGGCCTCCAGACGGGCGAAGTATTTTCCTCCAACAACCAACTCATTGCTGGCTCGGGGACAATGCCATTCGTCAGAAGCAAAATTCCAATTTACAATGTGCTCGGGTAAGGTGTAGTAATCCCAAGCCTTGTTCTTATCTGCTGATACTACTACCTGTATGGTGATTTTAGAGAAAGTCATTGTGAGTGAGATGGGGTTTATGAAGAACAAGAATAAGGGTTGGCGCTCTCTTAGTAGCCGAAATTCGAATACAACATACAGTCAAAGAAAGCTAGCCCGAACACAGGATGAAGAATCTGTGTCCTATTAATCTATTTTTTTTTCAGCTCCTTTACTATCGAAATAATGTCAAGGTTGCCCAGTCCATTTTCGAAACCTTTTTTCAAAAGTTTTTTATGTTTGGAAAACAAAGGTAGTGAAACCCCATAATCTTTAGCCAAGTCACAAATCAATCGCGAGTCCTTGTACACGAGTCGAAGAGGTGCTTGCGGACTGTAATCCTCGTCTAGAATTTTTTGATGTTTGGATGCGAATACAGGATTAGCCATTGGTCCTGAATCAATCATGTCTAAATATTCCTGTTCGCTAAGCCCAATCTGTTTTGCAAAATTAACGGCTTCCATCAGCCCGTTAAATAGGGTTATCAACAGTAAATTGTTGGCCAATTTCATCTTTGATGCATTTGGAATATCACCACAATAAACTGTCTTCCGGCTAAACGAACTGAACAAACTAGCCAAGGAGTTTAGTTTTTCGGGTTCACCTGCTGTAAGTAGCAGTAGCGTTCCGTCTAGGGCCGGCTTTCTTGAGCCGGACATCGGACATTCTAAATACTCTCCTCCAAATTTTTTGACAAGCTTTTGCAGCTTGATCGCGCTTTTGGGAGCGATCGTACTTAGATTAATCAGGGTCTTTTGACTGAGTTTATTTTTTGCAGCGGAAACAATCTCTTTTATCTCCTTATCTGTAGGCAAGATGAAAAGAATGATTGCTGCTTGTTCGATTACGTCTACTGCGGAGGATGCAAGGATGGCTTTATGCTCAAAGTAGTCCACCGTTTTGCTAGCCCTGCTAGAAAAAACAACCTGAAAGCCTGCTTTGATGATGTTGTCTGCAATGGGTTGTCCCATTGAGCCAAGCCCAATAATTCCAATTTTAGTCTCTTTGCTAAATTCCATCTTAATTACGAGATAATTTTAATTCATTGTGAATACGGCCCAAGCGCCATTTTTCATTTCCTAAAAATTTGTGCGTTCAGCGCACGTCAACCTACTAGGTCACCCTTGGAAATAGAATACTTACCAACTCACCCTTTCATTAAACTGTGTGCCTGCCTACGGCTGACTTCAATACGGTCTCTACCTTTGATCGTGACGAATTAGCTTTTCTCCGTATGGGATTTGTAATTAGTTAAAATGGATTGCCATCCCTCCTCCTGGAGCTTCAAACTATTCTCCTTCTCAGCATCAAAGACAATTTGGACCAAGGTTCCTTCAGTCAAATCGCTAAACACGATTTCAGCTTCTCGTTGGTCCATGAAAACATACTTGATTTTTGCGAGTGGAACTACCTCGGTATACACTCCTTCAAAGTCAAAACCATAACTTCCATCCTTCGCTTCCATCCGCCAAGAAAACTTCCCTCCAACGGTTAGGTCATTGCTGGCTGCCGGGCAGCACCAGTCATCGGAAGCAAAATTCCATTGAGTAATGTGCTTGGCCTCGGTGTAATGGTCCCAGGCTTTTTTTCGGTCCGCCAGGACGGTCGTTTGAATAGTGACTTTGGAAAAAGACATTAATCTATTTTTTGGAAATTGAGGTTATCTTTTTAGGATAGGTGTTTATCCACTTTTTCACCACTACCCAAAGAAAAAAAGGCTTTAGGTTCAATTAGGTGAGCTGTTGCCCGTTGACTGTGGTCTGTTAACGATTATCCGCACTGGTCTGCTCTCAATTTGAGCCACTGGCATCATTGCGGATAATCAAATTAGATAATTACAAACTCATCATTTCTTTGAAGCGGGCTGCTTGCCTACGGCTTACCTCAATGCGATCTCCTCCTTTGAGTGTCACGACCAATCCACCGTTAAACCAGGGCTCAATGGCCTCCACCCAGCCTAGGTTGATGATGTGCTTGCGGCTGGCTCGGAAAAATGACTTTTCATCCAAGCGCTCATCCAAGGCATTCAAGGACTTGTGAATCATCGGTTTAAAGTTGTCAAAATACACCTTGATGTAATTACCATCCGACTCAAAAAGGCGCACATTAGAGAGTCGCACAAACCAGCAACGGTCCCCATCCTTCACAAATACCTGATCCTCTAAAGTCAGTTTCTTCTGGCTACCCAACCCTTCCTGTCCTTCTCGCTTGGCAATGCCATCCATTTTGCCCTGAAGCTTTAAAACAGCATCCTCCAATCGCTTCGGCTCGATGGGTTTGAGTAAGTAATCCAGCGCATTCACTTGGAAGGCTTTGAGGGCATACTCGTCGTAAGCAGTGGTAAAGATGACATGCGGAAGTTGGTCGAGCTCCTCCAGCAGATCAAAGCCTGTTTTTTCAGGCATTTGAATGTCTAGAAAAATCACATCCGGCTGAAGTTGATCAATTTTTTCTTTGGCATCTTCCACATTTACTGCTTCGCCTACCACTTCTACCGTTTCCAGTTGATTCAATAAATTGATTAGCTCCTTACGGGCTAAGCGTTCGTCATCAATTACAAGGGCTCTCATATCAATCGAGTTAATTAGGCTAAAGTAAGTCTTTGTTTCGGAATTTTTATTTCAGTAATCACAAATTGGCCTCCAGAGTTGAAGATTCGGAAGCTTGCCTGATCACCATACAAGAGTGCCAAGCGCTGTTGGGTATTGTCTATCCCATGCCCTTCTTCCTCTCTTCGTTTGTTTGCCGGCAAGGGCGCGTATTGTCCACTATTTTTTACTTGAATGTATAGTTCATCTTGCAGGCCTTCTCTACATTTAATTTCAATCAGCCCTCCCTTAACCAAATTGGAAATCCCATGCTTGATGGCATTTTCCACAATGGTCTGCAGCATCATTGGGGGGATTTTATAGCCATAGGCTCCCTCTTCAATCTGGTAATCTACCTGCAGGCGCTCTTCAAAACGGATGGACTCCAAGGCTAAATAATCTTTCACTGTGGCCAGCTCATCTGCGAGGTCTATCACCTGCTTTTTGTCCAGCATCAGAGAAAAACGAAGCATATTCGAAATCCGGGTAATGGCAGATTTCGCTTTGGCAGGGTCCTCGTCTACCAAGGCGCGCACCGAATTTAAGGCATTGAATATAAAATGAGGGTTGAGCTGACTCTTCAAATGATTGAGCCGTATCTCACTGATTTTTGCCTCATACCGAAGGGTCGTATTGTAATTGTCCAAAAAATGAAAGACAAAATAAAGCAACACCCAAAATCCGTAGTAGAGAAAACTCACAAACAAGTTGACCGAAATCACCAATGCCCGAAAATCGAATCCAGGGTTTAGCGTGCCAAAAGCCAAATTGATAAGCACCTGAGCCAAGACATTACTAACCGCCATGATGCCTACCGCGACAAGCACTTGAGCGATCAAACGAAAGATTCCTAAGCGAAACCAGCCGTATGATTTAATGAGTAGTCGGAAAGCATGGGTAGAAAGCAGGTAAAACGCTGCCAAGGCCACAAAAGCCCAGGTTTGCAGGGGAGAAATCCCCTCAGATAAGGAAGCAAAAAACACATTGACAAAAGCAAAGCTTCCCCAGCCCAATACCTGCAATAGCCAATAGAGTGTGCTCCTGTTCATGCTTGTCAAAGTTAACCAAGGAAACCAAGCTAGGCCTTCCAATTTGATAAGAGGGCGAACGGCTTGATTTTAAGCCTATTTTCAGCGATGTAATTCCTGCTTCAAGAATCTTCCGGTATGACTGTCCGGATGAGCGGCTACTTTTTCTGGGCTTCCTTGCACCACCACCGTACCTCCTTTGTTACCTCCCTCAGGACCCATATCGATCAGGTAGTCTGCCACCTTGATCACATCCAAGTTGTGCTCAATGACCAAGACGGTATTGCCCTTATCCACTAATTTTTGGAGCACATTCATCAACAAGTCAATGTCTTGAAAATGCAAGCCCGTGGTCGGCTCATCCAATATATAGAAGGTTTTGCCCGTGTCTTTTTTGGACAACTCGGTGGCCAACTTTACCCGCTGCGCTTCGCCTCCAGAAAGGGTGGTTGCATGCTGCCCAAGGGTAATGTACCCCAATCCCACCTCACTTAGGGTAATGACCTTTCGAAGGATCTTGGGTTGAAATTCGAAGAATTCGACTGCCTGCTCTACCGTCATGTCCAAGACATCAGAGATCGACTTCCCTTTAAATCGGACCTCTAGGGTTTCTCGGTTGTACCGCTTCCCCTTGCAGGTCTCGCATGGAATATGCACGTCGGGAAGGAAATCCATTTCCACCAACTTCATTCCTGCTCCTTCACAATCCTCACAGCGTCCGCCTTTCACATTAAATGAAAACCTTCCCGGTTTGTAGCCGCGAATCTTGGATTCAGGAAGCTCCGTAAACAGTGTGCGAATGTCCGAAAACATGCCCGTGTACGTGGCAGGATTCGATCTAGGCGTTCGGCCAATGGGGCTTTGATCTACTTCAATCACCTTGTCCAACTGCTTCAATCCGTCAATGCGGTCAAAAGGCATGGGTTCCTTCTTGGAGTTGTAAAACTCCCGATTGAGCAAAGGAAATAAGGTCTCGTGTATTAGGGTACTTTTCCCACTTCCCGATACTCCAGTAACTACAATCAAGGTGCCCAAAGGAAAGGCAACCGTCACATTTTTCAAATTATTCCCTCGAGCGCCTTTCAAGACCAACTGCTCTCCAGTTCCTTCCCTTCGGGTACTAGGTATATCTAACCCAATTTTTCCTTGCAGGTAGCGGGCCGTCACCGAGTCTGACTTCAGCAATTCGGCAGGGGTGCCCGAGGCCACCACATGTCCGCCATGTCTTCCTGCTCCAGGACCCATGTCGACGATGTAGTCTGACTCCAGCATCATGTCCTTGTCGTGCTCTACCACTAGGACTGAGTTGCCCAAGTCTCGAAGTCGCTTCAAAGCCTGGATCAATTTCACATTGTCTCGCTGATGGAGGCCAATGCTGGGTTCATCCAAAATATAGAGCACTCCAACCAGCTGAGTACCGATCTGCGTTGCCAAGCGAATGCGCTGCGCCTCACCCCCTGAGAGGGTTCGGAGGGGTCTGTTTAGAGAAAGGTAGTCTAGTCCAATGTCCAAAAGGAAGCCGATGCGCTTCCGGATTTCTTTGAGTACCTCTGCACCGATGCGCTGCTGTTTCTCGGATAAACGGCTTTCTAGTCCTTCAAACCAATCTGAAAGCCCTTGGATATCCATCACCGAAAGTTGCCCAATGTGGGTTCCGTCCAACTTAAAATGAAGGGCTTCTTTTTTGAGTCGGTAGCCCTGGCATTCTGAGCAGATTTTAGAAACCGTAAACTCCGCCACCCATTCCTGGATTTTGTCGGAGCTGCCTTCTTGGTACTTCTGGAGAAAATTGATAATCCCCTCAAATGTCGTGTTCCACTGGGTACCCGGATACTTCACCGAATCTACGGCGACCTCAATTTTATCCCCATACAAGAGCACCTCCACCACGGCTTCAGGAAGGTCTTTGATTGGGGTACTCAAACTGCATTTGTAATGCTTCAGGAGTGCTTCAATCTTTTTGAAGATCCAAATGTCCCGGTACTCCCCAAGAGGTGCAATCCCTCCACGGGTAATGCTCAAATTGGGATCGGGGAAAATGCTTTCGCGCGTGATTTCTTCGATTACGCCTAGGCCGTTGCAGCTTGGGCAGGCTCCATAGGGAGAGTTAAAAGAAAAGCTATTTGGTGCTGGCTCCTCGTAGGAAAGGCCCGTTTCGGGATCCATGAGGTACTTGGAAAAATAGTGGATTTCTCCGCTTTCTTCCCGAACCATCAGCACTCCTTTGCCGTGTTGCAAGGCTGATTTTAGGGATTGAGTGATGCGAAAGCGATCGCCCTCCTCCGCTACGATGCGGTCAATGACGATCTCAATGTCGTGGATTTTGTATCGGTCCAACTGCATTTTTGGAGCCACCTCGAGTACGACGCCATCTACCCGCACCTTGGAAAATCCCAGCTTACGGACTTGTTCAAAAAGCTCTCGGTAGTGCCCTTTTCTACCTTTGACCACTGGGGCCAACAGGTATAATTTCTTGCTGGCAAACTTGGTAAATAGCTGCTCCAAAATTTGATCCTCCGTCTGTCGGATCATGGGCTTGCCGCTGTGGTAGGAAAAAGCATCTGCAGCTCGAGCGAAGAGTAGACGCATAAAGTCATAAATCTCCGTAACCGTACCTACCGTGGATCGGGGATTTTTGGAAGTGGTCTTTTGCTCTATCGCGATGACAGGAGAAAGGCCATTGATCTTGTCTACATCGGGACGCTCCATCCCGCCCAAGAAAGATCGGGCGTAGGCCGAAAAACTCTCCATGTACCTGCGTTGACCCTCTGCATAAATGGTATCAAAAGCCAAGGAGCTTTTTCCACTCCCACTTAGACCTGTGACTACCACCACTTTGTTTCGTGGGATCTTCAGGTCAATGTTTTTAAGGTTGTGCTCTCGGGCTCCAAAAATTTCTAGGAATTCTTCCTGTACCGCAGGGTGTTGGGTCATGGTTTTGCGAAAATTAGGAATCGGTGAAAGTACACTTTTTTTGCCGAAAGGAAAAGGTCAGTCCGAAGACTTTACCCTGAAGTTAATTGGCTGAAAAAGGACATTTTCCTGCAGTAAAATTGGGTATTTGCTCTGATTCTTCTTGCTTCCAAGGAGCAACTTGGTAATGAAAATTCGGCGATAAAATCTGATTGTCCCATTCTTGATGGAACACTCCAAGTGTCGAACCTGATGCAGGAGGCACAATCCAAGCCCAGTCCGCCTGTACCGTTCGGCCTTTGGCAGCTTCTTGCTTGCAAAATTCTAGAAACTGCTCTGATGCAGTGTGGTGATCGACCAAAGTCACTCCTTTGGCTTGAAAGGAATGGAGTACCGCTTCTTGTAGGACTAGCATCGCCTTGTCTTTCCAGAGTGTCTTTACCTGCCGCGTGTCTAAATTCAATTTTTTGGCGATTACCGGCAGCATGTTGTACCGCTGCACATCCCCTAGGTTCCGAGCAGCAATCTCCGTGAGCATGTACCAACCATTAAATGGGGCACATGGAAAAGATATGCCCCCAATCTCCAGACGCATGTCGGATATTACAGGGACGGCATACCACTGCAGTCCAAGTTCTTCCATCCAAGCATATTCTGGGTGTGAAATGGCTACGCGCAGCACCTTCTCCTCAGGAATGGCAAACCAGCTTGCAGGCTCTCCTTCACGCTGAATGACTAGCGGGAGTACATCAAAAGCGGTTTTTTTACCCTTCCAGCCCAAGGACATGCAGTACTTGGTGAATTCCAAGGAGTCTGGATCCCCAATCACTTCTCCAGTTGGTTCGGTGTACCCTGCAAACCGGATCAGCTGCTTATTCAAAATTCGAAAACCTCGGTCTCCTTCCTCTTCCGTAGCATAAGCTGTTAGGGTCGCACGAATCTTCCCTCCATTCGTAGCCGATTCGAGATGCTCTAGCGCATCTTCAAATACCTCTCTGGCAGTGGTTAATGTTCGGCGGTCTCTCACCTTCAAGGATTTCCAAAAAAGTCTGCCCATGCAGCGGTTGCTATTGCGCCAGGCAAGTTTGGCCCCATAGCTCAGCTCCTCTTCGGTCAAGCGATAGGTCCCCGTTTTTAAAATTTCAGCCTGAACCTCATCCAGTCTTTTTTCTACTCCGCCCAAATTGGATTCGGAATAGTACAGCTGAAGAAATTCTTGGGCTTGTTCGAAAAGCGTAGAAAGAGACATGGGTCAGGAGAAGAGACTTTGGAATGGGTAATATTTCAAAAGACTAAAGATTGTTTTGAGCCTAAAAACCCAATGGTAACACAAAATCAGACCAAGTAGTTTTGATTGATTGGATCTTCAGCATAAATTATGCTCTTTAGTGTTTGGGCAGCATTGCCAAAATTTCCTCCATGAATTCTCGAGAATTGGAGAGGCGAGGCACTTTGTGTTGGCCTCCAAGCTTTCCTTTTTTGGCCAGCCAGGACTCAAAAAGTCCCTCCGGAGCGGCATGGAGCTGAAGCCGCTGCAAGGCTAGATTTTTGTGCCTTTTGGCATCGTAATCGGAGTTAATCTCCCGCAAGTGCTGGTCTAATTTATCTGCAAAGTCTTCCAAATCTGAAGGCGGCGTTTTGAATTCCACCACCCATTCATGGGCTCCCTTGGATTGACTATCCTCAAAGTAGATGGGCGCTGCTGTAAAATTAGTGAGGGTGGCTCCCGTATGTTCACAGGCATAAGAAATGGCTGCCTCTGCATTTTCCACGATCACTTCTTCACCAAAAGCATTGATAAAATGCTTGGTTCGTCCTGAGATCCGAAACCGGTAGGGAAGGGTGCTGGTAAATTTGATAGTGTCGCCGATTTTGTAACGCCATAGCCCACCATTGGTGGAAATCATCAAAGCATAATTTTTCCCTACCTCTACCCCTTCCAGTGAAATCACACGAGGGTTTTCCTTTTCCAAGTCCTCGGTAGGGATAAACTCGTAAAAAATCCCATAGTCAAGCAAGAGCAGCAGTTCATCCGAGTCTGGCTGATCCTGCATCCCAAAAAATCCCTCCGAAGCATTGTAGGTTTCCATGTACCGCATTTTATCGGAAGGGATCAGCTCCTTGAACAAATTTCGATACGGCCCAAAAGCCACCGCTCCATGAAAAAACACTTCTAGATTGGGCCAGACTTCCAGGATATGGGACGCTTTTTTCAATTCCAAAATCCGCTGAAGCAAAACGATCGTCCAGGTAGGGACTCCCGCGATGGAGGTCACATTTTCATCCATGGTCTCCCGAGCCATGCGTTCAATCTTCGCCTCCCAGTCCGACATCAAAGCTGTCTCTAGGGAAGGGGTGCGTATAAACTGTGCCCAAATTGGAAGGTTATGCATGATCACTGCTGACACATCTCCAGCACGCGCAATTCCTTTGGGATGGAGCAAGTCTTTTTCAAGAGTTCCCCCTACAGTCAAGCTTTTTCCAGTAAATACTTTGGTGTCTGGAAAATTGCTCACGTAGAGTGACACCATGTCTTTTCCCCCTTTGTAATGGCACTCCTCCAAACTTTCATTAGAAACTGGAATGTATTTGCTCCGTCCTGCAGTTGTGCCGGAGGATTTGGCAAACCACTGAATGGACGAAGGCCAAAACACCTGCTGCTTCCCTTTGATGTTCTTCTCTAAATGGGGAGCAAAAGATTCGTAGTCAAAAATGGGGACTGCAGCAGCAAAGTCTGCATACGACTTGATTTTATCAAAACGATAAGCCTTGCCTAGCTCGGTACCCTTTGCCGATTCCAACAACTCAAAAAGTGTGGTTTGCTGCACCAAATGGGGTTCCTGCTTAAACTTTTCGATTTGACCAAGTCGACTTTTAAAAATCCAGGTCATGAAACTGTTGAGCACTTCCATTTAGGAAAAAAATTTGCGTTTCAGTTCAAATTGGGTTCCCAAATACACCCTTCGGACCTGCTCATCGGCAGCCAGCTCCTCAGCTGTTCCCGCCTTCAGCAAGCGCCCTTCAAACATCAAGTACGCTCGGTCCGTGATCGAAAGCGTTTCATTCACGTTGTGATCGGTAATTAGAATGCCAATATTTTTGGTCTTTAGCTTGGCTACAATGGTTTGAATTTCCTCCACAGCAATGGGGTCAACTCCTGCAAATGGCTCATCCAAGAGCACAAATTTAGGATCTACTGCCAAAGCTCTAGCGATTTCGGTACGGCGGCGCTCCCCTCCAGAAAGGACCATGCCTAAGTTTTTTCGTACATGGGTCAAGCTGAACTCTTCCAGCAAGCTCTCCATTTTTTCCTTCTGCTGCACCTTAGTAAGTGTCGTCATCTCCAGTACGGCCAAAATATTTTCTTCTACCGAAAGCTTGCGAAAAACAGAGGCTTCCTGAGCCAAATACCCGATCCCCAGCTTGGCCCGTTTGTACATCGGTAAGCCAGTAATGTCCTGATCTTCCAAAAAAATTTTCCCCGAATTGGGCTGAATCAACCCAACAATCATGTAGAAGGAGGTAGTCTTTCCCGCTCCATTGGGGCCCAAAAGCCCAACAATCTCCCCTTGGGAAACCTGTACGGAAATGTCATTGACCACAGATCGGCCTTTGTATATTTTTAGGAGGTGCTCGGCTCGAAGAATCATATCAGTCAAATTTGATGTCTTTCACGTAGAGTTGCAAACTACTTTTGTCACGGAAGAAATTTTCGCGCATTTCCACCACGAGATCAAACCGCATTTTTCCACGCAGCATATTCACCGTGGTGAGGTCCGGATCTTTGGCTCGGTCAGCCATTCCAAAGCCCAAGCACACCGGTGTGGTCAGCTGCCCGTCTTGCATAATTTTAATCCGCAGGTGCTTGTCTTTGAGTACCGTCACTTCTTCGGCATACACATTTTGAATTTGAAAAATAGGTTCCGAGTTACCCGGGCCAAAAGGAGCCATCTGCTTGATGATGTTGTAAAACTTGTAATTGATCTGATCCAAAAGCAAGACATCATCAATCTCGATCACAGGCTTCAGGTGTGTGGCTTTTATACGGCTGCGAACCACCTCCTCGAACTTTTTCTGAAAGGCGGGTACATTTTTTACATCCAAGGTCAGGCCTGCTGCATACTTATGTCCGCCAAACTGATCCAGCAGATCTGCACATTCGGCGATCGCTTCGTAAATATCGAAGTCAACTACCGAGCGGGCGCTCCCCGTAGCTTTGTTATTGGACTCGGTGAGAATGATGGTAGGACGGTAGTACTTTTCGATGCAGCGGCTGGCTACTATGCCAATGACCCCTTTGTGCCAATCCTCCTTGAAGAGTACCGTAGCGTTTAGCTGGGCTCCTTCTTCTTGAAGTGCCAGCATTTCAAAGGCCTCCTTGGTGATGTGCTCGTCAAAGTTGCGCCGAGTGGCATTCACTTCATCTACTAGCTTGGCTCGCTCGATGGCCTCGTCCAAATTCGGCGCAATCAGCAACTCCACCGATGCCTTGGCATGTTCTAGGCGGCCAGAGGCATTGATCCGTGGTCCAACCTTGAAGACGATATCCGAGATTTGGATATCCTTTTCAATTTTGGCAAGTAGCAACAAGGCTTTCAGCCCTGGCCTTGGAGTATTGTTGATCCGGTCTAATCCGTAATAGGCCAAAATTCGATTTTCACCAGTAATGGGAACAATGTCTGCCGCGATGCTCACCACCACCAAGTCCAAATAGCCGTAGAGGCTAGACTCTTCGAGTTGCTGGGCTTTGGCATACGCTTGGATCAACTTGAATCCTACGCCACAACCGCTCAATTCCTTGTAGGGATAGTTGCAATCCAGTCTTTTTGGATCCAGCACAGCAACCGCCTTTGGCAGTTCATCCCCTGGCGTGTGGTGGTCACAAATGATGAAGTCCACACCAAGCGCAGAAGCCAATTCCACTTTATCCATGGACTTGATGCCACAATCCAAAGCAATGATCAGTGAGAATCCAGATTCGGCAGCATAGCGCACCCCCCGTTCAGAAATCCCGTAGCCTTCCTTGTAGCGATCAGGAATGTAAAAATCTACATGGGGGTAAACCCCTTTTAAAAATTCATACATCAATGCTACCGCGGTAGTGCCATCTACATCGTAATCCCCATACACCAAAATGTGCTCTTCGTTTTTTACCGCCTTCGCTATTCGAAGCACTGCAGCATCCATGTCTTTCATCAAAAAAGGATCGTGCAGGAGGTTTAAGCTAGGGCGAAAGTAGTCTTTGGCCTGATCAAAATTTCCCACACCCCTATTGATCAACATGTTGGCAAGGGTAGCATTCACATTGATGTCCTTGCTTAACTTGTCAATCGCGGCTTGTGCAATTTTTGGCTTTTGTTTCCAGACGTACTCCATAGGGTAATATTACAAGTATTTAAGAAGCAAAACCCAAATTCTTGGGCCTAGACCTTTCTTCTTAGCGTGATTCGCCCAAAAAGGTTTAAAAAATTAATCCTTCCGAGTAGCTCTAGCTGCCCACCAAAGACTTAAAGGGAATACCAAGG
>Ga0208788_1000981_pt1 | contig 13999 bp, 11 predicted proteins | sample Wag4_2014_7_11_3_FD_187363 | JGI IMG/M metagenome (GOLD analysis project Ga0208788, IMG submission 187363) | Fresh water mixed with fracking chemicals microbial communities from Ohio, USA - Utica-2 Time Series FC 2014_7_11 (SPAdes) (version 2) ... | reverse complement strand
GCTATGCGGCAAGAGCAACCAGTGCAGCGTCGCCGCCGGGCGTGACGAACCCTGCTGGTGCTTCGACGCGCAGATCGACCCGGCTACGCTGCAGCGCCTGACGCCCGAGCAACGTGACCAGGCCTGCCTGTGCCCAGCCTGCGCTGGAGCGCTGAAAGCCACTGAGCCCCGCGAGGGCGATTGAGCCATGCGCCTGGATCGCTTCCTCAGCAACTTCCCCCGCTTCAGCCGCCAGGACAGCCGCCTGCTGATCAGTGCTGGGCGGCTGCGTGTGGACGGTGCGGTGGTTCACGACCCGCGCCATGAGGTGCGCGACTTCCAACGCGTGGAGCTGGACGACGAGCTGCTGCAAGCCGGACGCAGCGCGCGCTACTGGATGCTGCACAAACCGGTCGGCGTGGTCAGTGCCACCGAGCACGACGAACACCGCACCGTCCTCGATCTGCTCGACGAACCGGACAAGCACGACCTGCACCTGGCCGGCCGCCTCGACCTGAACACCAGCGGCCTGCTGCTGATCACCAACGACGGGCGCTGGTCGCGGCGCATCACCCAGCCACAGCAGCGCAAGCCCAAGGTCTACCACGTCACCACCGAACAGCCGATCACCGCCGAATACGCCGAAGTCTTCGCCCGAGGCCTGTACTTCGCCTTTGAAGACCTCACCACCCTGCCCGCCCAACTCGACGTGCTGAGCAGCCACCACGCGCGGCTGACCCTGTTCGAGGGCCGCTACCATCAGGTCAAGCGCATGTTCGGCCACTTCCGCAACCGCGTCGTCGCCCTGCACCGCGAACGCATGGGCGAAATCGTTCTCGACCCGCTGCTCGCCCCCGGCCAATACCGCGCACTGACGGAGGCGGAAATCGCCAGCGTCTGACGAGCCGACCAACGGCAGCCATAAAGCACGATAAAAATGTGACTTACCCTTGCACAGCTGCAAGCTAGCTGCTTGAATCGAACCACAAGTCTTTAGATGACCAACTGGTCACTACACGACAACGATGTGTTCTTTCAGTTACTGGCGCTCTGCGCCGACTGGATTCCTGCCTGGTAACACCGCCCTCTCCAAGGCCCTGAAAAAGCCTGGAGCGCTCGCCTGTTTCGATCCTAACTGCTTGAAATTACTATACTTATAAAAATCTCCAGCCTGACATCATGCTGTCACGCTCAGGCGCTTTTCTAACTGCTCAATCCAGCGCGAACGGTCGCCCGCTCGCCACGCTCACTTGCGCCAGGAGGAAACGACATGAGGCCAGAAACCGCAGTCGTCGAGATCAACAGGAAGCACAAGGTACACACGGAGTTCTACGGCAATCCGGCCGCAAGCAAGACCATCATCCTGGTCAATGGCTCCCTGGCGACCACCGCCTCGTTCGCGCAATCGGTCAAATACCTGCAACCGCAGTTCAACGTGGTGGCCTTCGATCTGCCCTATGCCGGCCAATCCAAGCCGCACAACACGGACTTCACGCCGATCACCAAGGAAGACGAAGCGGCGATCCTGCTGCACCTGATCAACCACTACAGCGCCAACTACCTGATGTCCTTCTCCTGGGGCGGCGTCGCCTCCATGCTCGCCCTAGCCCAACGCCCGGCGACGCTGGAGAAGGCCGCCATCTGCTCCTTCTCGCCGATCCTCAACGTGCCGATGCTCGACTACCTGCACAAGGGCCTGCGCTTCCTCGGCTCGGTAGACCGCGACAACGTCGCCCTGCTGGTCAACAGCACCATCGGCAAGCACCTGCCGTCGCTGTTCAAGCGCTTCAACCACAAGCACGTCAGCACCCTCGACGAACATGAGTACCGGCAGATGTACGCCCACATCAAGCAGGTGCTGAACATGGAAGCGCACTGCGGCAAGGAATGCCTGCAGGCCATCGACATCCCGCTGATATTCGTCAACGGCGACCGCGACGAATACACCTCGGTGGAAGACGCCTGCCTGTTCGCCCAGCACATCGACCACGCCCAGTTCGCCGTGATCAACGACGCCGGCCACTTCCTCGACATGGAACACAAGGCCGCCTGGCTACAGAGCCAACGCGTACTGCTGGACTTCTTCAACGCCCCCAGCAAACGCCTGCAACTGCCAGTCAAAGGCGACCTGCGCGACCTCCAGGCGATGGCGGTATGAAAGGCACCGAGAGCGGAGCGGATGCGTCTATTCGGACGCCTCTAGAAACCTAGGTAGTTTCTAGAGGCGTCCGAACGTTCCGCGCTTCATTTCTGGGTCATGTTCCGGTATAAAGGCACCCGCTGCGGGTGTCGTATAATGGTAATACCCTAGCTTCCCAAGCTAGAGCCGTGGGTTCGATTCCCATCACCCGCTCCAGACAGCCAAGCAAAAGCCCCGTCATCACTGACGGGGCTTTTGCTTCTCTGGTGCTTAAACGGCTTTGATCACCCCAGCTCCCTGGCCTGTAATCGCTCCACTCGGCGACCATCCTGTACAAGATTCCGACGTTCCTTTTACAACGCTCAGCCCCCGCAAGCACGTCATTCATCACCAGGCACGCTCCTCGCCAGGCCTCTAATCTGATCCATATCTAGCCAAGAATCCCGGCCTAGAGCGGCAAATTGCCATCAATTAGCTTCATCAAGCTTGCCCATTGAAAAGCCCTAATAGCTATACAAACAGAAAATCATGTACAAGGCTGCAGCAGATCGGGTGTGTGAATCGCGCAAGCCGCGCGGCGTTGTCTGCATCTTGAGGAGTAACCGCATGAATTCCCCCATGAGTATTGCTCAGCGTCTGAGCCTGGGCTTTGGCCTGGTGCTGTCGCTGATGATTCTGATCACGCTCATCGGTGTGCAGCGCGTCGGTTTCATCGACGAGACGCTGACCGCCGTCAGAGATGGCGCCGCGCTGAAGCAGCGCTACGCGATCAACTTTCGCGGCAGCGTGCATGATCGCGCCATCGCCATTCGCGATGCGGTACTGGATAGTGATGGGGCGGCGTTGGCCGGGCACCTGGGCGAGATCCAGCGTCTTGATCGCTTCTATCAGGAATCGGCGCAGGCCATGGAAACGCTGCTGGCGAAACAGGCGCCCACGGCAGCGGAACAGCGCCTGCTGGAGAACATCAAGACCATCGAGCGCAGCACGCTGGCGCTGACCGAGCAGTTGATCAGCCTGCGCCGTGACGGCAATCAGGCGGCGCTACCCTTGTTGCTGGAACGTGTGTCTCCGGCGTACAGCGAGTGGCTCAAGCACATCAATGCCTTTATCGATCACCAGGAAGAGGTGATCAGCCAGGATCTGGGCGAGGTGCGCGAGGTAGCCGGTGGCTTCCGTTTGCTGATTTTGCTGGTCGCGGGCGCCGCCTTGCTGCTGAGCGTGGGCATCAGCCTGGTGATCATCAACAAGTTGAAGTCGACACTGGGCGCCGAGCCGCACAGGGTTGCGCAGGTGATCCAGCAATTGGCCAAGGGCGAGCTCGATCAGCAGATCGAAACGCAGTATCCGAATAGCGTAATGGCGGACCTGCAGAACATGGTGCGCCACCTGAGCGACACCATCGCGCAGGTACGCAGCGCGGCAACGGAGTTGACTCACTCGTCGGATCAGCTGATGGCCACGTCCGATAGCAACAACCAGCAGATTCGCCTGCAATCAAGCGAGGCCGAGCAAATGGCCACGGCGATCAACCAGATGGCCGCCACGGTCAGCGAGGTGGCCAACTATGCCGCCAGTGCAGCCGCCGCCACACGCAATGCCGGCGGCGAGGTGACCATTGGCAATCGTGTGGTGAACGAGACGGCAGCCGCCATCCAGACCCTGGCGCGCACTCTGGAGAGTGCAACGCAAAGCGTGCAGCAGGTGTCCACCGACAGCGAGAGCATCGAAAAGATCATCGAGGTGATCACCTCCATCGCCGAGCAGACCAACCTGCTGGCGCTCAATGCGGCTATCGAGGCTGCCCGCGCCGGTGAGCACGGCCGTGGCTTCGCCGTGGTGGCGGACGAGGTGCGCTCCCTGGCGACCCGTACTCAGGACTCAACACGGGAAATTCGCGGCATGATCGCCAAGCTCCAGGAGGGCGCCAGCAAGGCTGCAGAGGTGATGCTCGAGAGCCGCGAGTTGGCGCAGAAGACCGTCGAGCAAACGCTGCTGGCCGAGCAGGCGCTGAGCAAGATCAGCGATGAGGTGACCGCGATCAATGACATGAACACGCAGATCGCCAGCGCCTCGGAACAGCAAAGCGCGGTCGCCGAGGAGGTCAACCAGAACATCAGCCGCATCCACAACGCGACTCTGGAAACCTCGGCCGGTTCGGAGCAGGTGGCGGCCTCCAGCCAGGAGCTGGCCACCCTGGCGAACCGCCTGACCGACAAGGTGAGCTTCTTCAAGGTACGCGCTGCCTGATGACACGGGCCGTTCAGGCGACTGCAGCGATCCGCGTGCAGCCTGCCTGACGAGCGGAAGCCGAGCAGGGCGAGGAAGATCAGCGCTTGCCGAGGTTCGGTTAGCCACTGACCTGCGCGATTTGCGCAACAAAGCTGCGCCTGTCACGCGGTATATCCACGCATGACGCAACGCTAGACTGGGCGCACAGGAGAACTCGCCCATGACCACGCACAACCTCGAACTGCAGTATTTCTTCGACCCGCTCTGCGGCTGGTGCTATACCAGCGCACCCGCCCTGACGGCACTGGCCGAACGCCATGGCGCGGCGCTACAGATGATGCCCATCGGGCTGTTCATGCAGCCGCGCCCTATTGCGGGTATTGCTGATTTTGCCTGGCAGAACGACCAGCGCATCGCCGCGCTCACCGGCCAGCGCTTCACAGAAAGCTACCGTACCCAGGTGCTGCAGGCCGCCGATGGGGTGTTCGATTCGACGCCGCTGACACGGGCACTGACGGCGCTGGCTGAACAGCATGCGGCCCTGGAACCACGGCTGCTGCACGCCGCCCAGCTCGCCCGCTACATCGATGGGGTGGACACCAGCCACGTTGAAGCGGTCGCGCGGATCGCCGTGGAGATCGCAGGCGAAGCCAACATCAGCCTGAACGCCGCCGAGTTTGCCGCGCGCCTGCGAAACGACCATACCCTCGCCGAAACCACGGAGCGCCGCGTAGCCCTGGCCCAGCAGGCCATGCAGGCGCTGCCATCCGGTGGCGTGCCGCAATTACTGGTGAAGTCCGCTGGTAAGACGCTGGTGATTGCCGGACAGCCGTTGTATGACGGCCCGCAGCAACTACTCGCGCAGATAGCCTCGCTGGGCTGAGCCAGGGCGCGGCAAGAGGCCATTATCAAAGGCCTGTTTCCATCATATAAGCCACTGAAAAACATGAAGTTTTAACTTCACAAGGCAATCCGTGACAGCTACTCTGCCGCCCCATGATTCGACGCTTATTGCCCCTGCTCTGCTGTTTCACAGCCCTTTCCCTGCACGCTGCACCCGCCACCTTCGCCGAGGCCAAGCGCCTGGCGTGGCCGCTGTATGCCCAGCAAGCCACCGAGTTCTACTGCGGCTGCAAGTACAGCGGCAATCGGGTCGACCTGCGCTCCTGCGGCTACACGCCGCGCAAGAACGCCAATCGCGCCCAGCGTATCGAGTGGGAACACATCGTTCCGGCCTGGGTGATCGGCCATCAGCGCCAGTGCTGGCAGAAAGGCGGCCGCAAGAACTGCGCAGCCAACGATGCGCAATTTCGCAAGGCCGAGGCTGACCTGCACAACCTGGTACCGAGTATTGGTGAGGTGAACGGCGACCGCAGCAACTACAGCTTCGCCTGGCTGCCACAGAAGCCGCATCAGTATGGTCAGTGCCAGACGGTGGTGGATTTCAAGGCACGCAAGGTGATGCCACGCACCGCCATTCGCGGGATGATCGCGCGCACCTACTTTTATATGGCCGACCGCTACAAACTGCGCCTGTCGAAACAGGATCGCCAGTTGCTCGAGGCCTGGAGCAAGACCTACCCGGCCGAACCCTGGGAGCGCCAGCGTAACCAGCAGGTGGCCTGCGTGATGGGCTGGGGCAACCCCTATGTGGGCAAAGTGGATATGAGCCGCTGTATGCGCAAGCGCGCGTAGGTCGTAGTTCGGCAGAACGGGTCGAAAGTGCCTCAGGCTCCTGTAGGAGCCCCGCCCCGGGGCGAAGCGCTTGAGTTCTCTGTCGCCTGAATGATCGCATTCGCTGCGGGGCGCAGCTCCTACAGTGGGTATGCGGCTCGCCGTTCACGCCAGGCGCTGCAACTCGCGGCGCACCATGTTGGCGAACTCCGGCGGGCTGAGCAGGTACAGCTCCTGCGCTACCCAGGGCAGCCAGCGCCCCTGTAACTCGGCCTTGCGCGCCAGCAGGCGCTGGGCCTCGGCTTCGGCACGGACCTGGTGCTCACGGTGGTAGTCGGCACGGCTCGGTTTTTCTGTGCTCACGGTACTGCCCTTTTCCTCATATCGGGCAGAGCAGGCATAATTGCCGCCTGTTCGCCCATTTCGACCGTCATCAATGCGCATCCACGTCAGTTTCATCGACCGCGTCGGCATCACCCAGGAAGTCCTGGCGCTGCTTGGCGGGCGTAATCTGAACCTCGATGCGGTGGAGATGGTACCGCCAAACGTCTACATCGACGCACCCACCTTGAGCGCCGCCGTGCTCGAGGAACTGCGCGGCGCGTTGCTGCAGGTGCACGGTGTGCAGAGCGTCGAGGTGGTGGACATTCTGCCCGGCCAGCGCCGCCGCCTGCAGCTCGATGCGCTGCTCGCGGCCATGCCCGACCCGGTGCTGGCGGTGGACGACCGCGCCACCGTGCTGCTGGCCAACCCGGCGCTGGTGGACATGTGCAGCCGCCCGCCCGAAGGCCTGAGCATCGCCGCGCTGTTCGCCGATGACGCGTTGCAGCAATCGCTGCTTGCCGCCGGCTTTCATCAGCCGCTGCGCGAGGTGCATTTCGCCGGTCAGCCGCTGCTGCTCGATGCCCAACCGATCACCGAAGACGGTCGCCTGACCGGCGGCCTGCTGACTCTCTATGCCCCGAGCCGCATGGGTCAGCGACTGGCCGCGTTGCATCATGATCACGCCGAGGGCTTCGACTCGCTGCTTGGCGAGTCGGCACCGATTCGTGCGCTCAAGGCCCGCGCCCTGCGTGTGGCGTCGCTCGATGCGCCGCTGCTGATCCACGGCGAAACCGGTACCGGCAAGGAGCTGGTGGCGCGCGCCTGCCATACCGTCAGCGTGCGTCGCACCGCGCCTTTCCTGGCGCTTAACTGCGCCGCCCTGCCAGAGAACCTGGCTGAGAGCGAGCTGTTCGGCTACGCCCCTGGCGCCTTCACCGGCGCCCAACGTGGCGGCAAGCCAGGGCTGCTGGAGCTGGCCAACCAGGGCACGGTGTTTCTCGACGAGATCGGCGAGATGTCGCCCTATCTGCAGGCCAAGCTGCTGCGCTTTCTCAGCGATGGCAGCTTCCGCCGCGTCGGTGGCGACCGTGAAGTGAAGGTGGACGTGCGCATCCTCAGCGCCACTCACCGTGACCTGGAAAAGATGGTCTCCGAAGGCAGCTTTCGTGAAGACCTGTTCTACCGCCTCAACGTCCTCAACCTGGAAGTGCCGCCGCTGCGCGAGCGCGGCCAGGACATCCTGTTGCTGGCCCAGCATTTCATGGCCCAGGCCTGCGCGCAGATCCAGCGCCTGCCCTGCCGCCTGGCGCCGGCTACCTTCCCGGCGCTATTGGCCGGGCGCTGGCCGGGCAACGTGCGTCAGTTGCAGAACGTGATCTTCCGCGCGGCTGCCATCTGCGACAGCAACTGGGTGGAGATGGACGACCTGGATATCGCCGGCACCGAAGTGGCGCCGAGGGTGGAAGGGGCAGTCGCCAGCCTGGAACAGGCCATGGACGAATACGAGAAGGCGCTGCTGGAAAAGCTCTACGACAGCCACCCTTCCAGCCGTCAACTGGCCGCGCGCCTGGGCACCTCGCACACCGCCATCGCCAAACGCCTGCGCAAGTACGGGATACCGGGCAAGCACTGACGCACTCGCTCCGTGGGTTAGGTGCCTGTCACCTATCCTGATGAACCCGCACGGTCCGTTGCGCCGTAACCCACCATTGGCACAACGCAGGACTATCGCCAGGTGGGTTACGCGGCGCACCACGTCCGCAGTGTCTGAGAGCTCACCTATTGGCGCCGCTAACCCACCCTACGGTTCTGACTGCGCGCCTGGACACCTTCGCCCCCCCCTTGTAGGGTGGGTTAGGCGCTTGTCTTGAATACGGACAACCCCGCAGGTTCAGATGCGCCGTAACCCACCATCGGCGCAACGCGGAATATCGCCGGTGGGTTACGCGGCGCACCACGACCGCGCTGCCAGATCGCTCATCGATCAGCGCCGCTAACCCACCCGGCTCTCGGCATTGAGTCAAATCGGCGTGGTGCTGGTCGGTACCTTGATCACCCCGCAGGCTACACGCGCCCCACCACCGCCCAGCGGCTGCGGATGATCGGCGTGGTTGTCGCCGCCAGCGTGAATCATCAGCGAGCGGTTATGCAGGTCTTCCAGACGCTTTAGTCGCGGTGCCAGCACCGGCTGGCTGGCGCTGCCATCCTCGGTGACGAGCAACGCCGGCAGGTCGCCGAGATGGGCATCGTCTTCCCAGGGGAAACCGTGGCGGCCAGCGTTCTGCGGGTCCCAATGGCCGCCTGCTGCGCCGGCCGGTGTCAGCTTGCCGTCCACTTCGGCTGCATTGCAGTTGGCTTCGGTGTGTACGTGAAAACCATGCGCGCCCGGCTCCAGACCCTGAAGATCGGGAGTAAACACCAGTCCATAGGGCGACTGGCTGATGGTCACGGTGCCGACAGGCGCGCCTGTGCCGTTTTCGGTGGCCTGTTCGAGGGTCACGGTGACCGTCTCGCTAGCCTGCAGGCTGGTGGCGCCGAGCAGTGCGAATGCCAGGGGGATCAGGGGTCTCATGGTTGATCTATCTCCTTGTTTATAAAGCCTCCCAGTTACCGACCCCAATGCCCTTGAGCGGTTCCAGCCAGATGACGTATCGATATCATTACACCGTAACGATTAAGCAACAATCGAGCGAAAGCCGCTCCGCGCCTGGTGCGACTTCGACTTTTCCATTTACGACGCACGATTTCGTAACGATAACGTTCCAGGTTACTACTAGAGAATATCGAGAATATATTTAAGTTATTGATTTTATTAACATTTTTATCATTGGCACTCACATTGCAATCACCTTTCCACCTGCCCGCCACCTAGAAGCGGACACCTTTACCTCTGAGGATTTGACATGAGCGAGTTGCGTTTCACCGCCGATCACGAATGGCTGCGTCTGGACAACGATGGTCTGGTTACCGTCGGCATCACCCATTACGCCCAGGACGCGCTCGGCGACGTGGTGTATGTGCAACTGCCGGAAGCCAAGTCCTACGCCCAGGGCGAGGAAGTGGCCGTGCTGGAGTCGGTGAAGGCCGCCAGTAACATCGCCATGCCGCTGGACGGCGAGATCGTCGAGGTCAACGCTGACCTGGAAGGCAGCCCGGAGCTGGTCAACGAATCACCGCAGGACAAGGCCTGGTTCTTCCGTATGCGCCTGGCCGACAACGCCGTACTGGCCGATCTGCTGGACAAGGCCGGCTATGATCGTCTGTTGAACGCCAACGCCGACGCCTGAGTGACCGCCATGACCAAGCTCGATACCCAGAACGAATTCATCGCCCGCCACATCGGCCCGCGCGATGCCGACACCGCAGTCATGCTGCAACTGCTCGGCTATGACTCGGTGGACGCGCTGACCAATGCGGTGATCCCCGAGTCCATCAAGGGCACCAGCATCCTCGGCGAGCAGCCGGGCCTGTCGGAAGCCGACGCCCTGGCCAAGATCAAGGCCATCGCCGCGAAGAACCAGCAGTTCAAGAACTACATCGGCCAGGGTTACTACGGCACTCACACGCCGAGCCCGATCCTGCGCAACCTGCTGGAAAACCCGGCCTGGTACACCGCCTACACCCCGTACCAGCCGGAGATTTCCCAGGGCCGCCTGGAAGCGCTGCTGAACTTCCAGACCCTGATCAGCGACCTTACCGGCATGCAGATCGCCAACGCATCGCTGCTGGATGAAGCCACTGCTGCTGCCGAGGCCATGACCTTCTGCAAGCGTCTGTCGAAGAACAAGGCTGCCAACACCTTCTTCGTTTCCCAGCACTGCCACCCGCAGACCCTCGACGTGCTGCGCACCCGTGCCGAGCCGCTGGGCATCGACATCGAAGTCGGTGACGAAGCCGCCATCACTGACGCCAGCGCCTACTTCGGCGCGCTGCTGCAGTACCCGGCAAGCAACGGCGACATCTTCGACTACCGCGCCCTGGTCGAGCGTTTCCATGCCGCCAACGCCTTGGTCGCCGTAGCTGCCGACCTGCTGGCTCTGACCCTGCTCACCCCGCCGGGCGAGTTCGGCGCCGACGTCGCCCTGGGCAGCGCCCAGCGCTTTGGTGTACCGCTGGGCTTCGGTGGCCCGCATGCTGCCTACTTCGCCACCCGCGACGCGTTCAAGCGCGATATGCCGGGCCGCCTGGTCGGCATGTCGGTCGACCGTTTCGGCAAGCCGGCCCTGCGCCTGGCCATGCAGACCCGCGAGCAGCACATCCGCCGCGAGAAGGCCACCAGTAACATCTGTACCGCCCAGGTGCTGCTGGCCAACATCGCCAGCATGTACGCCGTGTACCACGGCCCGAAAGGCCTGACCGAGATCGCTCAGCGCGTACACAGCTTCACCGCCATCCTCGCCCTGGGCCTGACCAAGCTGGGCCACAGCGTCGAGCAGCAGCACTTCTTCGACACCCTGAGCATAAAGACCGGCGCCAAGACCGCCGAGCTGCATGCCAAGGCCCGTGCTGCCGGTATCAACCTGCGCGAGATCGACGCCGAGCGTCTGGGTCTGTCGCTGGACGAAACCACCGACCAGGCCGCCGTCGAGGCGCTGCTGAAACTCTTCGCTGCTGACCAGGCCGCCCCTGCCGTCAGCGAACTCGCTGCACAGATCGCCAGCCGCCTGCCGCAAGGCCTGCTGCGCCAGTCGTCGATCCTGCAGCACGAAGTATTCAACCGCTACCACAGCGAAACCGAGCTGATGCGCTACCTGCGCAAGCTGGCCGACAAGGACCTGGCCCTGGATCGCAGCATGATCCCACTGGGCTCCTGCACCATGAAGCTCAACGCCGCCAGCGAGATGATCCCGGTCACCTGGCCGGAGTTCGGCAATCTGCACCCATTCGCCCCGGTCGAGCAGGCCGCCGGCTACACCCAGCTGACCAACGAGCTGGAAGCCATGCTCTGCGCCGCCACCGGCTACGACGCCGTGTCGCTGCAGCCCAACGCCGGTTCCCAGGGCGAGTACGCAGGTCTCTTGGCCATCCGTGCCTATCACCTGAGCCGTGGCGACGATCAGCGCGACATCTGCCTGATCCCGCAATCGGCCCACGGCACCAACCCGGCAACCGCCTCCATGGCCGGTATGCGCGTGGTGGTGACCGCCTGTGACGCACGCGGCAACGTCGACATCGCTGACCTGAAGGCCAAGGCCGAAGAGCACAAGGATCGCCTGGCTGCGATCATGATCACCTACCCGTCCACCCACGGTGTGTTCGAGGAAGGCATCCGCGAGATCTGCCAGATCATCCACGACAACGGCGGCCAGGTTTACATCGACGGCGCCAACATGAACGCCATGGTCGGTCTGTGCGCCCCGGGTCAGTTCGGCGGCGACGTGTCGCACCTGAACCTGCACAAGACCTTCTGCATCCCGCACGGCGGTGGCGGCCCGGGCGTCGGCCCGATCGGCGTCAAGTCGCACCTGGCGCCGTTCCTGCCGGGCCATGCGCACATGGCACGCAAGGAAGGTGCCGTCAGCGCCGCGCCGTTCGGCAGCGCCAGCATCCTGCCGATCACCTGGATGTACATCACCATGATGGGCGGCAACGGCCTCAAGCGCGCGTCGCAGATGGCCATCCTCAACGCCAACTACATCGCCCGTCGTCTGGAAGAGCACTACCCGGTGCTGTACTCCGGCGAAGGCGGCCTGGTGGCGCACGAGTGCATCCTCGACATCCGTCCGCTCAAGGACAGCAGCGGCATCAGCGTCGACGACGTGGCCAAGCGCCTGATCGACTTCGGCTTCCACGCCCCGACCATGTCCTTCCCGGTTGCCGGCACCCTGATGATCGAGCCGACCGAGAGCGAGTCCAAGGAAGAGCTGGATCGCTTCTGCGACGCCATGATCGCCATCCGTGAGGAAATCCGCGCGGTCGAGCAAGGCCGTCTGGATAAAGACGACAACCCGCTGAAGAACGCCCCGCACACCGCCCTGGAGCTGGTTGGCGAGTGGAACCACGCCTACAGCCGCGAGCAGGCCGTGTACCCGCTGGCGACGCTGATCGAGGCCAAGTACTGGCCGCCGGTTGGCCGCGTGGACAACGTCTACGGCGACCGCAACCTGGTCTGCGCCTGCCCGTCCATCGAGGCGTATCAGGACGCGTAATGAACCGCCCCTCTCCCGCTTGCGGAAGAGGGGCCGGGGGGAGAGGGTAAAGCGGTTGTTTACGCAGCCCCCTCTCCCTAGCCCTCTCCCCGAGGGGAGAGGGAACCGTTCTTCGCTTCATCCAGTTTCTTTCGGCTCCCCCTTCACCGGGGCGGGCCGACTGCATCCCGAAAAAACAATAAAGAGGGCCTCACCATGTTCAGCAAGCACGACCAACTGCAAGGCTATGACGACGCCCTGCTCGCGGCGATCCAGGCCGAAGAACAGCGCCAGGAAGACCATATCGAGCTGATCGCCTCGGAGAACTACTGCAGCCAGCGCGTGATGGAGGCGCAAGGCAGCGGCCTGACCAACAAGTACGCCGAAGGCTATCCGGGCAAGCGCTACTACGGTGGTTGCAAGCATGTGGACAAGGTCGAGGCACTGGCCATCGAGCGCGCCAAGCAGCTGTTCGGCGCCGACTACGCCAACGTCCAGCCGCACTCCGGCTCTTCGGCCAACAGCGCCGTGTACCTCGCACTGCTCAATGCGGGCGACACCATCCTCGGCATGAGCCTGGCCCACGGCGGCCACCTGACTCACGGCGCCAAGGTGTCGTCCTCGGGCAAGCTGTACAACGCCGTGCAGTACGGCATCGACGAGAACGGCCTGATCGATTACGACGAGGTCGAGCGTCTGGCCGTCGAGCACAAGCCGAAGATGATCGTCGCCGGTTTCTCGGCCTACTCGCGCGTGCTGGATTTCCCGCGTTTCCGCGCCATCGCTGACAAGGTCGGCGCGCTGCTGTTCGTCGACATGGCTCACGTTGCGGGCCTGGTTGCAGCGGGCCTGTACCCGAACCCGGTGCCGTTCGCCGATGTGGTCACCACCACCACCCACAAGACCCTGCGTGGCCCGCGTGGCGGTCTAATCCTGGCGCGCAAGAACGAGGAGATCGAGAAGAAGCTCAACTCCGCCGTATTCCCTGGCGCCCAGGGCGGCCCGCTAATGCATGTGATCGCGGCCAAGGCGGTGTGCTTCAAGGAAGCACTGGAGCCGGGCTTCAAGACCTACCAGCAGCAAGTGATCGACAATGCCCGCGCCATGGCGGCGGTGTTCGTCGAGCGCGGCTATGACGTGGTCTCCGGCGGTACCGACAACCACCTGATGCTGATCAGTCTGGTCAAGCAGGGCCTGACCGGCAAGGCTGCCGACGCGGCGCTGGGCGATGCCCATATCACGGTTAACAAGAACGCCGTGCCGAGCGATCCACAGTCGCCGTTCGTCACCTCCGGCATCCGTATCGGCACCCCGGCGGTGACCACCCGCGGCTTCAAGGAAGGCGAATGCCGCACCCTCGCCGGCTGGATCTGCGACATCCTCGACGACCTGGAAAACCCGGCCGTGATCGAGCGCGTGCGCGGCCAGGTCGCCGACCTGTGCGCCACCTACCCGGTCTACGCTGACTGATACCCGACTGACCACGGGCCGCACGGCGGCCCCAACCGGTGCGCGCGGCGCA
>Ga0208788_1000980_pt1 | contig 14002 bp, 9 predicted proteins | sample Wag4_2014_7_11_3_FD_187363 | JGI IMG/M metagenome (GOLD analysis project Ga0208788, IMG submission 187363) | Fresh water mixed with fracking chemicals microbial communities from Ohio, USA - Utica-2 Time Series FC 2014_7_11 (SPAdes) (version 2) ... | reverse complement strand
GTGATGCCCGCGGGCAGTCCGATCGGCTCCGGCCGCGGCATCGCGAATCCCGCGAACATCCAGCTGATCCTCGAGCTGCTCAAGGACGCGGCCGCGGGCGGCGACCCGTCGTATCCGGTGATCGTCGACGCCGGCGTGGGCACGCCGAGCGACGTGACGCTCGCGATGGAGCTCGGCGCCGACGGCGTTCTGCTCAACACCGGCATCGCGCACGCGCAGGACCCGGTGCGCATGGCGCACGCGATGAGACTCGCGCTCGAGAGCGGATACCACGGCGTGCGCAGCGGCCGCATCGGCAAGAAGCTGCACGCGAGCGCGTCGAGCCCGTGGGCGGGATCGATCGCGTCGACGGTGATTCCCGGCGAGTAGGCGGGCGTGCGCGAGGGTTCGGGTGCGGCAGGCCTCGCGGTTGATTGAGCGCGTGATCGGGGCGTCATCCGTTCCGCAGACTTCGTCTGCGGGCACTCACGTCTGCGGACCCCCCACGCGCCCCGAAATCCGGGCGATTCACTCGCCCGGGTTTCCACCAGAGGGAGCCGCCGCAGCGGAGACCGCTCCGATATCGCGAGCCGCCGCAGCGGCGACCGCGATCACACACAGCGCCCCGAAACCCGGGCGATTCACTCGCCCGGGTTTCCACCAAAGGTCGCCGCCGCAGCGGCGACCGCTCCAACTAATGCGCGACCCGGTGACCGAGATACCTCGACACCTCCGCCACCTTCGCGTCGACCGTCGCGCGGTCGCGGGCCTCGAGGTTGAGGCGCAGCAGCGGCTCGGTGTTCGAGAGGCGGATGTTGGCCCACCAGTCGCCGGCGTCGATCGAGAGGCCGTCGAGCTCGTACGTCTTGGCCTTGGGATACGCGGCCTTGAGCGCGGCGAGCGCGCCGAGCTTGTCCTCGTTCTCGAAGTTGATCTCGCCCGACTGCGCGTAGCGCACGCACGGCGCGATGAGCTGCGAGAGCGGCTTCTTCGCGCCTGCGAGCGCGGTCACGACGGCCGCGAACGTCCGCGCGCCCGAGTCGGTGTTCCACATGTCGGCGAAGTAGAAGTGCCCGCTGAGCTCGCCGCCGATCGCGCCGTTCGACTCCGCGAGCTTCGCCTTCATGAACACGTGGCCGACGCGGCTCTCGACGGGCACGCCGCCGTGCTCGCGGATGATCTCGGAGACGCTGCGCGAACTGCGCAGGTCGTAGATCACCGCGGCGCCCGGCTTCTTCGCGAGCGCGTCCTGGCACATCCACGCGAGCAGCAGGTCGCAGCCGATCGGCGCGCCCTTCTCGTCGAGCACGATGCAGCGGTCGGCGTCGCCATCGAACGAGAAGCCCGCGTCGAAGCCCCCCTTCGCCATGACCGCCTGCAGGTCGTGCAGGTTCGCCTCGACGAGCGGGTTCGGCTCGTGCACGAACTCACCCGAGCTGTTGTCGAAGTAGAGCTTCTCGATCACGAGGCCCTTGATCCCGTCGAACACCTTCGGCAGCATCGTGCCCGCCATGCCGTTCGAGGCGTCGACCGCGATGCGCAGCGTGCGCTCGCCCGACAGGACGCGCGGGTCGATGAACGCGCGGAGGTGCGCGCGGTAGGCGTCCCAGAGGTCGCGCGACTCCTCGGTGCCGCGCGCGGCCGCGGGCTGCTTCGGGTCGGGTTTCTTCGCCTCGAGCTTCTCGCTCTCGACGAGTGCGGCCAGGCGCTGGATCTCACCGAGGCCCGTCGCCTGCCCGACCGGCTTCGCGTGCCGCCGCGAGATCTTGAAGCCGTTGTAGTTCGACGGATTGTGCGAGGCGGTGACCTGCACGCCGCCCGCGCAGCCGAGGTGGTTGATGGCGAAGTAGACGAAGGGCGTGTCGACGAGGCCGAGGTCGATCACCCCGGCGCCGGCGTCCCGCATCCCCTGCCGGAGGTGCGCGGAGAGGTCGGGCGAGCTCCGCCGCATGTCGCGGCCGACGCAGATGGTGCGCGACATCGGGTCGACGAAGCCCTCGTCGGCCGCCTGCTTGAGCAGGAACTGGGCGGTGGCGTAGCCGACCTGCCAGGCGATCCGCTCGTTGAGCGGCTTCGGGTAGGTGGCGCGGACGTCGTAGGCCTTGAAGACTTTGGCGAGCATGGCGGGACGATATCGGACGGGCGCGCCCCGTCGGACCAGTCGAACCCGGAGCCGGGGAGATTCTGCCGACCCCCGTGCAACCCAAACCGGGATGCGTTAGACTCTTCGATCCTCCCCACCGCGGCGTTCGCGGCGGGGTCAAAGCCCGCGCACCCGTGGCCGCGCGGTTCTCGTCAGGGCGGTTCGCCGCCAACCACAAGCGCCCTTGGATGGGCGGGCGTGCCACACCCGCCGCATCGGTGTCGCTGGAGTCCATCACATGGCTTCTCTCGTTCAGGAACTCATCGAGGCAGGCATCCACTTCGGTCAGCGTCGCAGCAACTGGAACCCGAAGATGGCGCCGTACATCCACGGCGTCCGCAACCAGATCCACATCCTCGACGTGCGCGAGTCGATCAAGGGCCTGCTGCTCGCGAAGCGCTTCCTCGAGAAGTGCGTCGGCGACGGCCGCGACGTCTGCTTCGTCGGCACCAAGCGCCAGTCGCGCGGCGCGATCGAGCAGTACGCGGCCGAGGTCGGCATGCCGTACGTCACCGAGCGCTGGCTCGGCGGCACGCTCACCAACTTCCGCACCATCCGCGAGCGCCTGAAGCGCCTCGAGGAGCTCGACCGCCTCGTCGAGAGCGGTGAGATGAAGAACTACTCGAAGAAGATGGAATCGCAGCTGATGCGCGAGCGCAAGAAGATCCAGCGCAACCTCGGCGGCGTCCGCACGATGACCAAGCTCCCCGGAGCGCTCGTCGTCGTCGACACCAACCGCGAGAAGAACGCGCTCCTCGAGGCGAAGTCGCTCGGCATCCCGACCGTCTGCCTCGTCGACACCGACGGCGATCCCGATCTCGTGAACATCCCGATCCCGGGCAACGACGACTCGATGCGCACCATCGACATCGTGATCCGCGAGCTCTGCGACGCGATCAAGAAGGGCAAGGAAGGTCGCGCGACCTCGGCGGGCGAGAGCCCGATGGGCGAGGGCCGTGGCGAGGGTCGTGGCGAAGGCCGCGGCGAGGGACGTGGCGATGGCCGCGGTCCGCGTCGCTCGAGCCGCGCCAAGTTCCGCGCCGATGGCGGCGATGCCGTCGCGACGGCCGATGCGCCGGAAGGCGCGTGAGTCCGGATCCCTCCACCCAAACCCACGCACACCGAAAGAGAACACGACACACCTATGAGCACTGTGAACATCAGCCCCAAGGACGTGATGAAGCTCCGTGACCGCACGGGTCTCGGCATGGGCGAGTGCAAGAGCGCGCTCGTCGAGGCGAACGGCGACATGGACGCCGCGGAGAAGATCATCCGCGAGAAGATGAAGGGCAAGATGGACGCGCGCACCGACCGCGCGGCCGGCGAAGGCTGCATCTCCATCGCCATGGGCGGCGGCAAGGCCTCCATCGTCGAGGTCCGCTCGGAGACCGACTTCACCTCGCGCAACGAGGAGTTCCGCGCGATGGCCGCGAAGGTCGCCCAGCTCGCGCTGGGTCACGCCGCCGGCGCCGTGACGGCCGACAAGGCCATCACCGAGACCGTCGACGTGGTCCGCCTCAAGACCGGCGAGAACATCTCGTTCGCGCGCGGCACCGTCCTCGCGGGCGGCTCGTTCGCGTCGTACGTGCACCACGACGGCAAGCTCGGCGTCCTCCTCCAGTACGAGGGCGGCGAGATCCCGGCCGACATCGGCACCGGCATCTGCCAGCACATCGCGGCCGCGGTCCCGACCCCGGCGGCGATCGACGCCGACGGCCTCGACCAGGCCGTCGTCGCCGCGAAGCGCGCCGAGGCCGTCGCCGAGGCGCAGGCCTCCGGCAAGCCGGCCCAGATCGCCGAGAAGATGGCGGAAGGCAAGATGCGCAAGTTCTTCGAGGAGGTCACCCTCCTCGGCCAGGCGTACGTGCGCGACGACAAGATGCAGGTCGGCCAGATCGTGCCGAAGGGCGTCAAGCTCGTCAAGTTCGTGCGCGTGCGTCTCGGCCAGGACTGAGCGCCCGCAACGATGGATTCCGCGAGGGAGGCCGCGAGGCCTCCCTCGTTTCTTTTTGCCGATCGCCGCAGCAGCGCACCCGCGGCGACGCGCGGGCGCCTGACGGCCCGACGCCGCCAGGCACGCTCTTCCGAAGCCAGCCGCGCGATCTTGCCGACAAACGGGCGTGCGCGTCAGCGTCCTCATCGTCGGATACCGCAACCTCCGCCACCTCGATGCCTGCATCGGCGGAGCGATCCGCGCGATGGACGGGCTCGACGGCGAGATCCTCTTCATCGACTGCTCCAACGACGGCAGCGCCGAGTTCGTGCGCGAGCGCTTTCCCTCCGTCCGGGTGCTGCCGCACGCGGGCAACCTCGGTTTCGGCCGCGGCAACAACCACCTCGCCCGCGAGGCGCGCGGCGACTACGTGCTGCTGCTGAACCCGGACACCGTCCCCCGCTCCGACGAGATCGCGCGCCTCGTGCGCTTCGCCGACGCGCACCCCGCCGCGGGCGCGTGCGGTGGCCGCTGCGTGTTCCCGTCCGGCGAGCACGATCTCGGCTCGCATCAGCCGATGCTCGATGTCCCGGGCATGGTGCTCACCGCGCTCGGGCTCGCCCGGCTCCGCAGAGGCGCCCTGCCGCTCGACGCGTCGGCGCCGCAGCGGGTCGAGGTCATCTCGGGCGCGTTCATGCTGGTGCGGCGCGCGCTCTGGGAGCGGCTCGGCGGATTCGACGAGCTGTTCTTCATGTACACCGAGGAGGTCGACCTGTGCAAGCGGATCGCCGACGCCGGATTCGAGCTCTGGGCCGATCCGTCGATCGTGATGATCCATGACGCGGGCAGCGGCGACCCCGACAATCCGCGCAAGCGCCTGCAGCTGCTCAGGGGCAACGCGACCTTCTTCCGCAAGCACTCGGCGCCGCTGGCGGCGACGATCGGCTGCGGCGCGATGCTGGCGAACGAGTGGATCCGGCTGGCCTACGCGCGCACCGTGCTGCGCGTCCTCCGCCCCGCGCGTGCGCGGAGCCTCGGCGAACGCTGCGCGCATGCGGTGCGCCATCGCGCCGAATGGTGGATGGGCTGGCCACCCGGCATGCGCTTCGACTGACCGGCGCGCGCCTCAGGCGATGTCGGCGATGAAGAACCGGTGCCACGCGATCTCGCGCACGCGGAAGGTGTGCACGCGCGCGAAGCCCGCGCCGTGCAGCGCCGCGACCACGCCCGACGCGGTGGCGCCGTTCATGCCGATCTCCCAGTAGTGCCCCATGGTGGCGAGGCGCTCGGCCTTCCAGGCGTCGCTCGGCTCGGCCACGGGCATCGAGAACGCGAATCCGCGCCGGCCCACGAAGGGCAGCGTGAGCGCGCAATCGACATGCCGCGTGATGTCGGGCAGCGAGAGGACGAGGCGCCAGCGCGCCACGCGGCGAAGCTCGCGGAGCGCCGCGGGCAGGTCGGCGAGCGGAAGGTGCTCGAGCACCTGGCAGCAGCTCGCCACATCGAACGACGCGTCGCCGCACGGGATGGCGCGGACATCGCCGACGAGATCGGGCGCCAGGTCCGCCTGCACATCGAGCGTGGTCACGGCGACGCCGACGCGGCGCAGCGCGTGCGCCGCGATGCCGGTGCCGACGCCGACCTCGAGGACATCGCGCGGGGCGAGCTCCATGATGGAGGCGATCTGCGCGGCGATCGAGTACGAGCGCCCGTGGCTGAGGTACTGCGCGTCGTAGTGCGCGGCGGTCGGGACGTGCTGGTCGATGGCGGTCATGCGTTTCTCCCCTACAACGGCGTCTCGTTCCTTCGACTCCCCTCGCACGGAGCCCGCTTCAAGTCGGCGGGCTCCGCCGCGATCCCACGGCGCCCGGCGATGCTCACCGCGTCGCGTAGTGATGCTCGATCCACTGCCGGTACGAGCCGTCGATCACCGCGCGCCACCAGCCCTCGTTGGCGAGGTACCAAGCGACGGTCTTGGCGAGTCCGGTCTCGAAGGTCTCGTGCGGGCGATAGCCGAGCTCGCCCTGCGCCTTGCGCGGGTCGATCGCGTAGCGGCGGTCGTGGCCGGGGCGGTCCTTCACGTAGGTCACGAGCGACCAGCAGCCCTCGCCGCGTGCGGCAGGCGAGCCCGGGAAGCGCCGCGCCAGCGTCGGATCGGCCGCGAACGCCGCGTCGATCGCGCCCGTGATGCGCTGCACGATCTCGAGGTTCGGACGCTCGTTCTCGCCGCCGATGTTGTAGACCTCGCCGGGGCGCCCGTGCGCCAGCGCGAGCTCGATGCCGCGGCAGTGGTCGTCGACATGCAGCCAGTCGCGCACGTTCATGCCGTCGCCGTAGATCGGCAGCGGCTTGCCGTGCAGGCAGTTCACCAGCATGAGCGGGATCAGCTTCTCGGGGAACTGGAACGGCCCGTAGTTGTTCGAGCAGTTCGTGGTCGTCACCTCGAGGTGGAAGGTGTGGTGGTAGGCGCGGACGAGGTGGTCGCTCGCCGCCTTGCTCGCCGAGTACGGCGAGTTCGGCTGGTACTGGTTCGATTCGGCGAACGGCGGGTCGTTCGGCCCGAGCGAGCCGTAGACCTCGTCGGTCGAGACATGGTGGAACCGGTGCGGCATGCCCGTGCCGGCGAGCCACACCTTGCGGGCGGCCTTGAGCAGCGAGTGGGTGCCGTTCACGTTGGTGTCGATGAACGCGTCGGGGCCCGAGATCGAGCGGTCGACGTGGCTCTCGGCCGCGAAGTGCACGATGGTGGCGATCGCGTGCTCGCGCAGCAGGCGCTCGACGAGGTCGGTGTCGCGGATGTCGCCATGGATGAACTCGCAGCGCTCGGGGTCGACGCCCGCGAGGTTCGCGCGGTTGCCGGCGTAGGTGAGCGCGTCGAGCACCACCACCCGCGCCGACTCGCTGCCCGCGAGGCGCTGGCGGACGAAGTTCGCGCCGATGAAGCCGGCGCCGCCGGTCACGAGGGTCGCGCCCGCGCGCGTGCCCGGGCCGCTGGCGGCGCCGTGGTGCGATGCGGGATGCCCGCCGTTCGGAGTGTTGCTCTGCGTGGTCATGCTGCCCCCTTCGTCGACGCGGCGAGCGGATGCGCTTGACTCGTCGACGCATATTCCGAGATGGTCTCCCGCAGGCCGTCGCGCCAGTGGACGCCGGGGCCGCCGAGCAGGCTCCAGGTGGCGTCCTTCGCGAGGACGCTCATCGCCGGGCGCCGCGCGGGCGTCGGGTAGTCGACGGTGCGGATCGGCGTCATGCGGGCGCGCTCGGTGCCGAGCCCGACCGCTGCGGCCTCCTCGCGGATCGCGACCGCGAAGTCGTACCAGCTGGCGACGCCGGCGTCGGTCCAGTGGTGGATGCCGGTCGCGCCCTTCGCCGAGAGCGACCAGAGCGCGCGGGCGAGCCCCGCGGCGGTGGTGGGTGTGCCGACCTGGTCGGCGACCACGCGCACCTCGTCGCGCTCCTGCATGAGCTTGATCATGGTGCGCATGAAGTTCTTCCCGTGGGCTCCGTAGAGCCACGCGGTGCGCACGACGAGCGACGAGGCCGAGCGCAGCGCGGCGATCTCGCCGTCGCGCTTGGTGCGACCGTAGACCGACTGCGGGTCGGTGGGGTCGCCCGGCAGGTATGGCCGCGGGGAGAGGCCGTCGAACACGTAGTCGGTCGAGACGTGCACGAGGCGCGCGCCGAAGCCGTCGCAGGCCGCACGCAGCAGGTCGACCGCGCGGTGGTTCACGCGGTCGGCGGCGTCGGTCTCCTTCTCGGCGAGGTCGACCGCGGTGTAGGCGGCGGTGTTGAAGACGACCTCGGGCCGGCAGGCGGCGAGGGCGTTGTCGATCTGCGCCGCGCTGGTGATGTCGAGCCGATCGACGTCGAGCGAGGTGACCTCGAAGTGCCCGGGCGCCCAGCGCTCGAGCTCGATCGCGAGCTGTCCGCCCGCTCCCGTGATGAGTGCGCGCCTCGCGGTCATGCGAATGCCTCCGCGCTGCGGAACGCCGCGGCGCCGCTGCGGTCCTTGTCCGACACGAGCACCGACGCGGCGCCGCCGACGAGTTCGAGCGGCCACGCGATGCCGAGGTCGGCGTCGTTCCACGCGACCGTGCGCTCATGCGGCGGCGCCCACAGGTCGGTGCACTTGTAGACGAAGTCGGTGTCGTCCTCGAGCGCGAGGAACCCGTGCGCGAACCCCGGCGGGATCCACAGCGCGCGGCGGTTCTCCTCGCTCAGCACGCGGCCGACCCAGCGGCCGAAGGTCGGGCTCGACCGGCGCATGTCGACCGCGACGTCGAACACCGAGCCGCGCGCGACGCGCACGAGCTTGCCCTGCGTCTGCTGGATCTGGTAGTGGAGCCCGCGCAGGATGCCGCGGCGCGAGCGGCTCCAGTTGTCCTGCACGAAGCGGGCGTCGATCCCGGCGGCGCGGAAGGCGGCCTCGTTCCAGGTCTCCATGAAGAAGCCGCGCGCGTCGCCGAACACCTTCGGGACGATCTCGCGGACATCGGGGATTTCGGTGGGGAGGACTTCCATCGTCGTGCTCGCCTGTCGTGCTCGCCTGTCGCTCGTGCCTGTCGCTCGTGCCTGTCGCTCGTGCCTGTCGTTCGCGCCTGCCGCGCGCCGCCCGCTCAGTCGCGGTGCTTGAGGATCTGCAGAAGGTACTGACCGTACTGGCTCTTGCCGATCTCGTGGCCGAGCTTCTCGAGCTGGGCATCGTCGATCCAGCCGTTGCGCCAGCAGATCTCCTCGGGGCAGCAGATGCGGAGACCCTGCCGCGCCTCCAGCGTCTGCACGAACTGGGCGGCCTGGAGCAGCGTGTCGAAGGTGCCGGTGTCGAGCCAGGCGCTGCCGCGGCCGAGGAGCTCGACGTCGAGGTCGCCGCGCTCAAGGTACGCCTGGTTGACCGAGGTGATCTCGAGCTCGCCGCGCCACGAGGGCTTCACGGCCTTGGCGATCTCGACGACGTCGCGGTCATAGAAGTAGAGTCCGGTGACGGCGTAGTTCGACTTCGGCTGCTTCGGCTTCTCCTCGATCGACTTGGCGCGCTGGTCGCGGTCGAACTCGACCACGCCGTACGCCTCGGGGTTCGAGACGTGGTAGGCGAAGACGGTGGCGCCCTTGTCCTGCGCGCTCGCGATGCGGAGGCGGCGCTGGAAATCGGTCGCGTAGAAGATGTTGTCGCCGAGCACCAGCGCGCTCGGGCGGCCGCCGATGAACTCCTCGCCGATGATGAAGGCCTGCGCGAGGCCCTCGGGCTTCGGCTGCACGGCGAAGCGGATGTCGATCCCCCACGCCTTGCCGTCGCCGAGCAGCTGGTGGAACATCGGCGCGTCGTGCGGCGTGGTGATGACCAGCACCTCGCGGATGCCCGCGAGCAGCAGCGTGCTGAGCGGGTAGTAGATCATCGGCTTGTCGTAGACCGGGAGCAGCTGCTTGCTCGGGCCCTTGGTGATCGGGTGCAGGCGGGTTCCGCTGCCGCCCGCGAGGATGATTCCGCGGCGATGGTTCATCGCTCGTTCCTTTCGTGCGCGTGCGCGGTGCCGTCGGCGACCGCTTCGGAGATGGCCGCCTGCAGTCGCTGCATGCGCTCGGCCAGTGTACGGGTGGGTGCGAAGGACGCCTGGATGCGGGCGTCGGCGCGTGCGAGCGCGCGGCGCGCCTCGGCGGTCGAGCGGCGCGCGACCTCGACTTCGGCGATCTCGATGGCCGAGAGGACCGGGTCGGGGTTCGTGTTGGCGGCGGCGAGCGCCTCGGGGTGACGGCCGTCGGCGACCAGCGCACGGACCAGCGTGTCGATCGCCTCGGGCGCGCCGGGGATGGCGGCGAGCGCGATGGTGGCGAGGTGCACGGCCTCGGCCGAGCGGGCGCGCGCGGCCGACGCGTCGCCCTGGCGCGGCGCGAGCAGCGCGTCGGCGGCGTTGTTGAGCGCGACGATCGCGACCGGCGTGCGGCGGATGGCGTCGACCAGCGCGGCGTCGCCGGCGGCCGCGCGGGAGGCGAGCGCCGCGAGGTCGGCGCGCGGGTCCTTTGCGAGACGCGCCAGCACCGGCTCGAACTGGGCGCGGTACTGCGCGAGCGCGCCCTCGAGGTCGCCTCGGGCGGCGGTCAGGTCGGCGGCGAGGATCGCCTTCGGCACGAGGTCCGACTCGAACGAGGCGAGCGCGGCCTCGGCCTTGCCGCAGGCGGCGGCGTCGCCGGCGCGGCACAGTCCGGTCCACGCCGCGATGCAGGCGGCGGTGGCGACGGCGTCACCCTCGGCGAGCCCGGTGATCGCATCGATCGCGGTCATGGCCCGGTCGACGGGAAGCACCTGCGCCGCCTCGAGCCACGCGCTCACGCCTTCGCCGCGTCGCGACGCCGGCAGCAGCGCGAGGTCGGCGCGGATCTCGGCGAAGCGCCCGCTGAGCACGGCGCAGGCGACGAGCGTGCGCAGCGCGGCGCCGTCGGTGGAGCGGGTGATGATCTCGCGGGCGATCGGCTGCAGCAGTTGGAAGCCCTGCTCGGGACGGCGCTGCACGAGCTCGATGGTCGCACGGGCGACATCGACCTCGAACGGCTCGGCGGAAGCCATCTTGCGCCAGGCGAGCGCCGAGCTCGCGGCGTCGTCGATGCGGCCGGCGGCGATCGCCGTCTCGGTGGCGAGCTTGCCGATGGCGGCGTCGCTGGGCAGGCGCGAGAGCGCGCGCTGGGCGATGCGGAACGCGTCGTCCTTGCGGTCGGCGAGGATGTGGAGCTGTGCGGCGACGCGCCACGCGAGCGGCGACGCGGAGAACTCCGCCGTCAGCGCAAGCGCGCGGCCGAGCGCGGCCTCGGTGACCGCGATGCGGCCGTCCGGGGTGGTGACGCCATCGAGCAGCGCGATCGCCGCAGCGAGGTCGGGCCGGCGGACGCTGGCCGCCGCGAGGCTGCGCTCGAGCAGCGCGCGGCCCGAGGGGTCGCCGACGAGTAGCGCGGCCGCCACCGCGGTGGCATCGGTGTTGTCCGGGTCGGCGATGAGCGAGCGGGTCAGCGCCTCGCGCGCCTTCACCTGGTCGCCCGTCCGCAGCAATGCGCGAGCGAGCAGGAGCTCGTGGTTCGCCGAGGCCTCCTTGCGGACGAGTTCCTGCGCGAGTCCGAGCGCGATGGCGAGGTCGCCGTAGGCGAGCTCCACGTTCGCGCGGACCTCATCGAAGCGGGTGCCGCCGAGCCGACCCTCCGATCGGTCGAGCGAGAGCCGCGCGTCCGCGAGGCGGCCATCGCGCGCATAGAGCAGCGCCAGCTCGCGCTCGATGAGCAGCTCGCGGCCATAGTCGGCGCCGTCGGGACGCTCGGTCGCGGCCTGGAACGCGGCGCGCACGCCGGTGAGGATGCGTTCCGCCGAGGCCACGTCGCCGAGCCGCTGGCGGATGCGTGCGAGCGCGACCGCGTCGACGACTTCCTTGCTGCGTCCGACCAGCTGCTCGCGGATCTGCGCCGCCTCGGCGAGCTGGCCCTGGCGGACCTTGAAGTCCGCGACGCTGCGCTTCGACTGCAGGTCGTCGCCGACGATGCGGATGTACGCCTCGAGCGCCTCCTCGGCGCCCTCGAAGTCGCCGACCTGCTGGAGCGCGTTCACGAGCTGCGGGTAGATCGACGCGGATCCGGGCTCCGCCTCGGCGGCGCGCGCCAGGAGCTTCGAGGAACGCTCGAACTGCGGCGGGGTCTGCCGCTCGAAGAGCGCGGCCAGCGTGGTGAGCACGCTCGCCGACTCGGGCGACCGCAGCGCCGCCGCATCGAGCGCGGCGATCGACGCCGCGATGCGCGAGCGGTCGCCCGCGTGGAATGCCATGTGCACGGCGGCCTCGGCCACGAGCACGCGCAGCGAGTCGGCGCCGAGCGCCTCCTTCATCTGTGCGAGCGCGGTGACGAGCAGCGTGTCGTCCTGGGCCGCCCACGGCTCGGGGCGCGACAGCACGAAGATGGCGGTGTCGAGCCCGGGCGCAGTGCGGAGCTCGCCCGTCAGCCACTCCGCGACGCCCTCGGGCTGCGCGATCGGCCGGCGGAGCCGCTCCAGCATCCGCTTCTCAGCGGGGGTCGCCTTCGCGAGCGCGCGGTCGATCGCCCGCAGCGCGGCGTCCTTCTCGCCCTGCGCGAGCAGACGCTCGGCGACGATCGCAGCGAGTTCCGCATCGGCGTCGTCGCCCTCGAGGCGGCCGAGCATCGCGCCCTGCAGCGCCGGGTCGAGCGTCGACGCGGTCTTGAGCGCGCGGGAGATCTTGCCGGAGCCGAGCCCGCGGAGGTCGCCCGTCGCACCGTCGCCCGAGCGCGCGATCGCGTGCTCGAGGATGTCCTTCGCGGTCTCGCGATCGCCGCGCGCGAGGAACACGTCGGCCACGGCGGGCGCCAGCGAGGCCGGCCCGTAGGCCGCGTCGGGTCCACTCAGCGCCGCCCAGAACCGCCGCAGCGCCGCGGGCGAGTCGGTTCCGTACACACCGCCACGCGTGGTCGGGCTGAAGTTCGACTCGAGCACCGCGGCCCAGGCCTCGACGGCGAGCAGCGCCACCGCCGCGTCGCCGGACGGACCGTAGCGGAACAGCAGCTCCTCGGCGATCCGGTACGCATCGCGCACGCGGCCGAGGGTCACGCTCGCGCGCACCGCGCGGATGCCGGCGGGCTGGAAGGTGTCGCCACTCTCCTCGAACGCGCGCACCAGGATCGACTGCGCCTCGTCGAACTCGCCCGACTCGAGCATCACGTCGGCGAGCAGGATCGCCGCCACGGGGTCCCTGGGACAGGCGCGATGCGGTCCGGCGATCGCCTCGATGCGCACGCGCGCGGGCTCGTCGGAACCGACCGTCAGCGCTGCGACGGTGAAGGCGTCGCGACGGCCCTCCGGCGCTGCATGGGCGCGGGCGAATGCGGTGGCTTCATCGGTCCTGCCTGCGAGGTAGAGCGCTGCGAAGCGCAGGCGGAAGACCGCGGGATCGGACGGCGGCACGTCGCCGAAGCGGCTTGCGATCTCGTCGAGCCGACCCGCGCGAAGCAGGCGCTCGCCCTCGATCTCGGAGGCATCGCTCGCCTTCGCAAGCGCCCCGCGCGACTTCTCGATCGCGGTGCCGACGAGCGCGTCGCGCTCCGATGACTCGAAGCCCGACGACTCGAGCGCGCCGATGAGCGTCTCCAGCTGCCTGCGATCCGTGACGCCCGCCTCGGCGAGCCCGCGCAGGATCGAGCGGGCCTCGTCGGCGCGGCCGATCTCGCGGAGCAGGTCGCTCTCGAGCAGCCGCATCACCGGGTCGGCGGACACGGCGCCGCTCCCCTGCTGCCATTCGCGCACGCGGGCGAGGCGGCCGACGGCATCGGCGCCGGCACGCTCGAGGCTCACGAGCTCCGCCGCGCGCCAGCGGCCGTTGGCAGGCTCGAGCTCCTGGAGCTCGCGCGCCTTGGCGGCCGCCTCGGAGAACTTTCCGGTGAGGTTGAGCACCTCGAGCTCGATCTCGCGGGCGCGCACATCGCGGGGCGCCTCGGCGAGCACGCGCTTCACGAGCGGCGGGATCTCGGGCAGGCGGCCGAGACCGATGTAGGCCTCGAGCAGGCCGCGCATCGCGCGCACGTTGCGCTCGTCGCGCGCCTGCACGGCGCGGAAGTACGCGGCCGCGGTCGCGAAGTGCCGGCCGTTCGCCTCGGGGACCCGCATGCGGCACTCGGCGAGCGCGAGCACGACCTCGGTGTCGCGGTTGTCGCGCGCGGCGAACGACAGCGGCTCGAGCGCCGCGCCGAACTCGCCCTTGATGAACAGCGCCAGGCCCTCCTCGCGCTTCTCGGCGAGCTGCGCCCCGCGGTACCACGAGCGGGCCATGAGGCCACCCGCGACGGCGGCGGCGAGACCTCCAACGACGGCGGACGAGAGGATGATGCGGCGCTTGGTACGGGGATTCACGGGTTGCTCGCTTGGCTGGATCGCTTGGATCGATCGCTTGGCTGTTTCCGAACTCTGCTGTCGG
>Ga0208788_1000977_pt1 | contig 14021 bp, 14 predicted proteins | sample Wag4_2014_7_11_3_FD_187363 | JGI IMG/M metagenome (GOLD analysis project Ga0208788, IMG submission 187363) | Fresh water mixed with fracking chemicals microbial communities from Ohio, USA - Utica-2 Time Series FC 2014_7_11 (SPAdes) (version 2) ... | reverse complement strand
GCAAGTTGCTACAGATAAAGTTGCGGCAACCAAGAAGATTGCAGATGATGCAAAAGCAGAACAAGCAAAAGAGGTAGCAAAGCTTCAAGCGGTTCAAGACAAGTTAATGAAAGATGTCTTAAGTGCTCGCAAAGTCCGCACGACTCTTGAACAACAACGACAACTTGCATTGCTCGAAGAAAGCCAAGCAAACACTGCCGCACAAACTGGTGGACAGAAAAGTGTTTGGTCTGACCTTGGATTTAAGGGCCGCGCTAGCGCCAGAACAAATCAAGCACAACGAGATAAAGCTGTTGCCTTTGCAAAGACACAAGTACTTGCACGCAAGCCGTATGTTTGGGGAACTGAAGGACCGAGCTCCTTTGACTGTTCCGGACTTGTTTACGCGGCTTACAAAGCAGCTGGACTAGGTTGGCCCAACTGGGATCGCCTGAACTCTGCTTTGTACTCTAGTTATGTGCAGCATGTTTCTCTTAAAGAGCTAGTTCCTGGAGACCTTTTGTTCTACTCATACAAGGGAACAGTTTCAACCATTCACCACATCTCAATTTATGCGGGTAACGGCATGATGTGGGAGGCAAACTCAAAGGGCCGTGGACTGCTGTACTCAAATATTTACAGCATTAAGGGCTTGATGCCATTTGGTGGTCGCGTCTAAACCAGCACTACTCTTGGGCTATGACAACCGCGGTTCCTGCAGTTCGTAACGCGGTTCGGGCATGGCTGGAAAAGTACGAAGCCGGTGACAAAGTTCTTGTTGCCGTTTCCGGAGGCGCTGATTCATTAGCACTTGCATACGCTCTTTCACTTGAAGCGAAAAAACTTGCAATTGTTGTTGTAGGCGTAACTGTTGATCATCAACTCCAAACATCATCTTCAGTGCAAGCTCAAAAAGTGGTAGATCAACTTTCAAAATTTAATGTCGATTGCATCGTCAAAAAAGTTTCGGTAGATATTAAAGAAGGTTTAGAAGCATCGGCTCGTAAAGCACGGTATGAAGCTTTGTCACAGACACTACAAGAAGAAAATGCCAGTGCAGTTTTTCTCGGTCACACAAAAGATGATCAAGCCGAAACAGTTTTGTTGGGTCTAGCTCGTGGATCCGGAACTCGTTCACTATCTGGAATGGCACATCATAATGGAATCTATGTTCGCCCATTTCTTGAAATCTCTCGAATTCAAACCGAGGAGTTTTGTAAAGAATTTGATTTAGAAATTTGGAATGATCCTCATAATCAGGATGAACAATTTGCGCGAGTACGTGTTCGCACACAGGCGCTACCAATTTTAGAAAAAACAATCGGACCCGGAATTTCAGATGCGCTTTCACGAAGTGCGCATCTATTGCGAGACGATGCTGATGCACTTGATCACTGGGCAAAACGTGAAGAGCTCCATCTTGAGCTTCATGATTTGGATTGTGCTCACTTAGAAACCTTGCCTAAGGCAATTCGAACTCGGATTCTGCGGGCGGCCATCTACGCCGCTGGCGCACCAACGGGATCGGTGTCAGCTGAGCATGTAGGGGCGGTCGAGGCTCTAATTTCAGCGTGGAAGGGCCAAAGTGCGCTCAATCTTCCCGGCGGTGTGAAGGTTGAGCGAATTTCGGGCAGACTTTCGCTCTCACCGCACCGACCATAGGGAGAACCGTGGATTTAGAAGCAGTCAAGGGCGATATCGAACGCGTAGTCGTTACCGAAGAGCAGTTGCAAGCACGCATTAAAGAGCTTGCCGCACAGGTTGATAAAGATTACGAAGGTAAAGACCTATTACTTGTTGGCGTACTAAAGGGTGCGGTTATGGCTGTTGCGGATCTTTCACGCGCATTACAACGCCACATTGATATGGATTGGATGGCGGTTTCATCTTACGGATCTGGAACAAAATCAAGTGGAGTCGTGCGCATTCTTAAAGATTTAGATCGTGACATAACAGGTCGAAATGTTTTGATCGTAGAAGACATTGTTGATTCTGGTTTAACACTTTCTTGGCTCAAAACGAATCTTGAATCACGCGGTGTTGGTTCAGTAGAGATTCTTTCAATTTTGCGTAAGCCAGAAGCCGCAAAAGTTGAAGTCGATGTTAAGTATGTCGGCTTTGATATTCCAAAAGATTTCGTAATTGGATACGGTCTTGATTTTGACGAGAAGTATCGCAACCTTCCATTTATTGCTGTGCTTGCCAAGCACATGTACGAATAAGAATCAGAAACGAGAATCCCCACCGATGTCACAAGCACAAAAGCCAAAAAAGCCGATGAAGAAGAGTTTTACAAGCAAGACCCCGCCAAAAAACTCTGCCTCTAAAAGCGGGAAAATTTTCCGTGGTCCACTTTTTTGGATAGTTGCCGCGATCTTTGCGGTCACCGTTTTTGGCCAGATTACATCTGCTGGTAATAAATACACACAAATTGAAACATCACAGGCAATCGATGCAATTACTCAATCAAAGGTTTTGTCAGCCGAGCTAGTAGACAAAGATCAGAAAATTCGCTTAATACTTACCCCTGGCAACACAATTAAGGGTGATTCAAAGGTTGAATCTTTCTATGTCGCCCGTCAAGAACCAACGCTGGTTGATGCATTAACAGCAAATCCGCCATCAAATGGCTGGAATGTAAAGGTTCCATCGCAATCACTGCTTGTTTCATTTCTATTTTCAATAGTTCCGTTCTTACTAATTGGTTTCTTGTTCTTCTGGTTCATGAGCCAAGCACAAGGTGGAAACAAGGTTTTCCAATTTGGAAAATCTCGCGCAAAGTTGCAGGACAACGATGTTCCAAAGACAACATTTAAAGATGTTGCTGGCGCTGATGAAGCACTTGCCGAACTAGATGAGATCAAAGACTTCTTGGCAAAGCCTGAAAAGTACGCCCCACTTGGCGCAAAGATTCCGAAGGGTGTTTTGTTATTTGGTCCTCCGGGAACAGGTAAGACTTTGTTGGCTCGCGCAGTTGCAGGCGAAGCCGGAGTTCCTTTCTATTCAATTTCGGGTTCTGACTTTGTTGAAATGTTTGTTGGTGTCGGTGCTGCGCGTGTTCGTGATTTGTTTAATCAAGCAAAAGCAAATGCACCTGCAATTGTGTTCATCGATGAAATTGATGCAGTGGGTCGCCAGCGTGGCGCAGGTATGGGTGGTGGTCACGATGAACGTGAGCAAACTCTTAACCAATTACTTGTTGAGATGGATGGCTTTGAAGAAAATTCAAAGGTCATTTTGATTGCTGCTACTAACCGCCCAGATGTTTTAGACCCCGCACTACTTCGCCCAGGACGTTTTGATCGTCAGATCGCTGTTGATCGTCCAGATCTCAAGGGGCGCGAGGCGATTTTGCAGGTCCATGCAAAGGGCAAGCCGTTCAGCGATGAGGTAAAGCTAGTTGATTACGCACGTCGCACACCTGGTTTTACGGGTGCAGATCTTTCAAATGTTCTTAATGAAGCTGCACTTTTATCTGCTCGTGAAAACAAATCAGTAATTGGTAATCTCGAACTAGATGAGGCAATCGATCGCGTAATGGCTGGACCACAACGTAAATCTCGCTTAATGAGTGATGAAGAGCGTCGCGTGACCGCCTATCACGAAGCGGGTCACGCATTAGTTGCACATGCGCTGCCTCACACAGATCCAGTTCACAAGGTAACAATCATGCCAAGAGGTCGAGCACTTGGTTACACAATGGTTTTGCCTGATGAAGATAAGTATTCGACGACTCGCAATCAGTTACTTGATCAGTTGGCGTACTCATTAGGTGGCCGAGCAGCCGAAGAGCTAATCTTTCACGATCCATCAACTGGTGCATCAAATGACATTGAAAAAGCAACAGAGCTTGCTCGCGCAATGGTGACTCAGTACGGAATGACTGAAGCGATCGGTGCGATCAAACTAGGCGGCGGATCATCTGAACCATTTTTGGGTCGTGACTATGGACATCAACGCGATTACAGCGAGAGCATTGCCGGTATTGTCGATCGCGAAATTCGTATTTTGATTGAAAATGCACATCAAGAGGCGTTTGATATTTTGGTTGCTAACCGCAAGATTCTTGATGAAATGGTTATCGAACTTCTTGAAAAGGAAACTTTGAACAAGGATGAAATCGCAGTTATCTTTAAAAAGGTTAAGTTAGTTACAAAGCGACCTGCCTGGACGGGATCTGCAACTCGCATCCCATCTGAGCAACCACCTGTAGATGTTCCAGAGCGCGCAGTTGTTGAAGCACCTGCCGAACCGAAGAAGCCAACTCGTCGCAAGAAGGCTGCAAGTGACGGTAAATAAAGTAACGGTTAGCGATGGTCGCGCCACTGGTCCATACGACCAAGAACGCGCAGAAAAGGCTGTTCGCGAGCTGCTTTTAGCCTTGGGTGAAGATCCAGATCGCGACGGGCTAAAGGACACTCCTGCACGAGTTGCACGAGCGATGAAGGAAAACTTTGAAGGATTGTGGCAAACACCAGAAGATGTTTTAACAACAACTTTTGATATTGGACATGAAGAGTTAGTTATCGTCCGTGACATCGAAGTCTTTTCACACTGCGAACATCACCTGACTCCTTTTCATGGTGTTGCCCATATTGGCTACATCCCGCGTGGAAAAATTACAGGCCTGTCAAAGTTGGCACGTTTGGTAGATATGTATTCAAAGCGTCCACAAGTTCAGGAACGATTGACCACACAGATTGCAGATGCAATGGTGAAGATTCTTGATCCACTGGGCGTAATTGTGATTATCGATTGTGAGCATTTGTGCATGTCTATGCGCGGAGTTAAGAAGTCACATGCGCGAACAACAACATCTGCGGTGCGTGGTGCGTTAACAAACCCAGCAACACGGGCAGAAGCAATTTCATTAATCACTAAGGCGTAACACTCATGTTGATCATGGGTATCTTGAATGTAACTCCCGATTCATTTGCCGATGGCGGAAGACATAATGATTTTGATGCGGCAGTTGCCCGCGGGTTAGAAATGATTGCCGAAGGCGTTGACATCATCGATATTGGCGGTGAATCAACAAGGCCTGGCGCAGATCGGGTTAGCGAAGAAGAAGAAATCTCACGCACGATTCCGGTTATTACAGAGCTTGCACGACACGGAGCAAAAATCAGTATCGACACAATGCGAGAAAGTACCGCCAAAGCTGCAATCAAAGCTGGGGCCGCAATTGTTAATGACGTTAGCGGGGGATTAGCTGATGCGCACATGCTGAACACCGTTGCCGAACTACATGTTCCATATATCGCCATGCATTGGCGGGGACAGTCAAAAGATATGAATTCAAAGGCTATTTACACCGATGTAGTGGCCGAAGTGATTTCAGAGTTACAAGAGCGCATTACAGCGGCGCTGGATGCAGGCATCAAGCCGGCCAACTTAATTATTGATCCAGGTTTGGGCTTTGCTAAAGATGCCGATCACAACTGGGCAATCATTGATTCAATGAATCAATTTGTGGAGCTGGGATACCCAGTATTAGTTGGCGGATCACGCAAACGTTTCTTGGGTGGCCAAACACCAGATGAACGCGAGCAAGCAACTATTGATTTAACAAAGCGCCTTGCCACAACTGGCATCTGGGCGGTTAGAGTTCATAGCGTGAAACCACACAAGGAAGTTCTAGAACCATGAGCGATCAAATTCTCTTGACGGGAATTCATGGATTTGGTTACCACGGATTATTTGAGCACGAACGCAAGGACGGCCAAGATTTCTACGTTGACCTTACTCTTTATGTGGATTTAACAGCAGCATCACAATCAGATGCGATTGAAGACACCGTTAATTACGCCGAGATAACTGATTTGGTTGTCGAAGAGATCACAAGTAACCCAGTTAATTTGATTGAAAAATTAGCGGGACGAATTGCAGAACGAGTTCTGAATCAACATATCAAGGTCAAGCAAGTCATGGTTACTGTGCACAAGCCCCAGGCACCAGTTGCAGCGCAGCTAAAAGATATTGCAGTTGTATTAACAAGATCCCGATGAAAGCAGTTATCGCACTTGGTGCCAACATTGGCAATCCACAAGAAAACTTAGATCTAGCTGTTGCACTGCTGCGCGAAGCAACAGATGTCCAAAAAGTTTCTACTTATTACACAACTGCGCCAGTGGGTGGACCAGAGCAACCAGATTACTTAAACGCGGTGTGCATTATTGAGAGCGAATTACCCGCGATGGATCTTTTGTCCTTGCTTCACGGAATCGAAAAAAGCTTAGGCAGAGAAAGAATTGAACACTGGGGCCCTAGAACAATTGATTTAGATCTGATTCAGTACGGAGGATTATTGAGCAAGGCTGATGAACTAGCGTTGCCACACCCGCGTGCGCATGAGCGTCGTTTTGTTTTACAACCTTGGTTTGAAATCGAGCCTGATGCAATTCTGCTTACGCATGGTCCGATAAAAGATCTTTTGGAGCAATTGCCTGCTTAGCGGTAAACTTTGCAACATCTTGCCCGGTACCCCGAAAGGACTGGAGCCACCGAAATGACTGTATTAGTGCCAACTATGGGCGCCTTGCATAAAGGCCACCAAGCGTTAATCAAGCGTGCGCGCATGTTAGATAAAGATGTCATTGTCAGTATTTTTGTAAATCCATTGCAGTTTGAAAATGCCGAAGATTTAGAAAAGTATCCGCGCTCTCCACAACGCGATATCGAAATAGCCACAATCGCTGGTGCAAATGAGGTGTGGTTTCCAGAGTACGAAGATCTATATCCTGAAGGATTTAAGAAAAGCAGCGCTGGGGCTTTAGGCAATCTTTACGAAGGTGCATCCAGACCAGGACATTTTGATGGCGTTGTTACAGTTGTCGATCGCTTATTTGCAATTGCAAAGCCAGACAAAGCGATCTTTGGTGAAAAGGATTTTCAGCAGCTAACAATTGTTAAAGCTATGAAAAGTAAGGTCGAGATCATTGGAGTCCCTACTGTGCGCGAGTTTGATGGTTTGGCCTTGTCCTCGCGCAATGTGCGCCTGAGCGAATCAGGCCGAAATGCAGCGCTGGTGATTCATCGCGCACTGGCAGCTGCAAAGCTTGCTCCAACTACACAAATTGCGCAGGAAATCCTAGATACAACCCTTTCAACTGAACCTGCTTTCGAAAAGGATTACGCAACAATTATTGATGAACACAATTTTTCGTTGGCCACTGAAAATACCCAAAACCGTCGTGCAATTATTGCTGGCTGGGTTGACGGAGTCCGCTTGCTAGACAACATGCCTATGGTTGGGAGATAAAAATGTTATTAACTGTGGATGTCGGAAACACAAATACTGTTTTAGGAATATTTGATAAACAAGAGATGGTTCGTTCGTGGAGAGTAAAGACTGATCCACGAAGCACCGCTGATGAGTTGTGGCTGCAATATCGCGCACTCATTGAAGAGTATGAAGTAACAGGTTTATCAATTTGTTCGACTGTTCCTGCGACTTTGCGCGAGCTTCGCACCATGATTGCCGATTATTTTGCAGATGTACGGGTAACAATTGTTGAACCAGGAATTAAAACCGGAGTTCCTCTATTAGTAGATAATCCAAAGGAAATTGGCGCAGATCGAATTGTTAATACTTTGGCTGCCCACACCTTGTATGGCGGAGCAGCGATTGTTGTGGATTTTGGAACTTCGACAAATTTAGATGTTGTTTCACCTAAAGGTGAGTTCTTGGGTGGGGCACTTGCACCTGGAATCGAAATCTCCGTTGACGCCCTTGCTGCTCGTGCGGCTCAATTGCGCAAAGTTGAATTAGTTAGACCTAAAAATGTAATTGGCAAAAACACTGTTGAAGCCCTGCAATCCGGAACGATTTATGGATTTGCTGGCCAGGTTGATGGCTTAGTTGATCGAATTATCGCCGAGCTATCTGAGTCATACTCTGAAAAACCAACGGTCATTGCAACGGGTGGGTTAGCCCCGTTGATCATCGGAGTTTCAGAAACAATCGACCATTACGAGCCTGATTTAACCCTGATCGGCCTTCGTCTAATTCACGAACGAAATGCCTGACTCGGTAGACTTCACGACCTATGAGTACAGATAATCCACCGGTAAACGCAATCGATGAGGATCTGCCTGAGCAGCTTCGAATTCGCCGTGAAAAGCGCGCCTCATTATTAGAGCGCAACATCGAGCCTTATCCAGTCTCTGTACCGCGCACAAAATCTTTAACAGAAATTCGTGAAAAGTATGTTGGCCTTGAAATCGATGTAGCCACTGGCGATATCGAATCACTTACTGGTCGCATTATTTTCAAGCGTGATACCGGAAAATTGTGTTTTGCTACTTTGCGTGAAGGCGATGGCACAGAACTTCAGGCGATGTTGTCTTTAGACAAAGTCGGTCAAGAAGTTTTGGACTCGTGGAAATCAGATATCGATTTAGGTGACATCGTTTCTGTTACTGGCGAAATCATTACTTCAAAGCGTGGTGAACTTTCAATCTTGGCAAACTCCTGGACCCTTGCATCAAAGTCATTGCGCCCGCTACCAAATGATCACAAGCCAATGTCTGAAGAAACTCGCGTTCGTATGCGTTATGTAGATTTGATCGTTCGCCCTGAAGCTCGCAGCAATGCACGTATGCGTCCTGCTGTCATGAAATCTTTGCGCAACACATTTGATGCAGCAAACTTTGTAGAAGTTGAAACTCCAATGCTTCAGGTCATGCACGGCGGAGCAGCAGCTCGTCCATTTAAGTCTTTCTCAAATGCATATGACATGGATTTGTTCCTGCGCATTGCACCAGAACTATTTTTGAAGCGCTGCGTTGTTGGTGGTATCGAGCGAGTATTTGAAATCAACCGCAACTTCCGCAATGAAGGCGCAGATTCTTCTCACTCACCAGAGTTTGCAATGATCGAGAGTTACATGGCATATGGCGACTGGATGTCTATCGCTGACCTAACGCGTAGCCTTGTTCAAAATGCAGCAATGGCAGTTGCCGGCTCACATGTTGTTACCCACCACGATGGACGCCAAGCAGACCTTGGTGGACAGTGGAAGCAAATCTCCTTATATGACGCTATTTCCAATGGTGTGGGCGAAACAGTTACAGCGTTAACCCCTATCGCAGACCTAAAGAAAATCGCTGAAAAGCTAGGCATGAAGATTGATCCAAAGTGGATTACAGGAAAGCTAGCTGAAGAAATTTTCGAACATGTTGCCCGCCATGAATTAGTGGAACCAACATTTGTTATGGGCTTCCCAGTTGATACTTCTCCGCTTGTTCGTGCACACCGCGAACTACCTGGCGTTGCCGAAAAATGGGATTTGTATATCGATGGATTTGAACTTGCAACTGGTTACTCAGAATTAATTGATCCAGTTGTTCAGCGTGATCGACTAGTAGAACAAGCAACACTTGGTGCTAAAGGCGATCTAGAAGCAATGCAGGTTGATGAAGATTTCTTACGTGCCATGGAGTTTGCAATGCCACCTACCGGCGGCATGGGCATGGGTGTTGATCGTTTGTTGATGGCACTTACTGGTCTTGGAATTCGCGAAACTATTTTGTTCCCACTTGTTAAGCCAGAAATTGATTAACCAATGGAGATTCGTCCAGCCCGTACCAGCGACATTAAAGGCATTCGCCTTTTAATTGATTCATACGCTCCACAAGGTCGCTTGCTGTCAAAAGAAACAGTAACTTTGTATGAAAGCGTTCAAGAGTTCACAGTTGCTGTTGAAGGCGACCAAGTTGTTGGCTGCGGCGCGTTACATATTTTGTGGGAAGATCTTGCAGAAGTTCGTACCGTTGCTGTCTCAGACACAATGCGCGGCAAAGGTGTTGGCCATCAGATTCTTGATTCAATCATTGAGCGTGCACAAAACATAGGCGTGCAGCGAATCTTTTGTTTAACCTTTGAAACAGAGTTCTTTGGCCGACATGGATTTGAAGTAATCGAAGGCACCCCGGTAAATCCCGAGATTTACGCTGAACTTTTGCGCTCATATGACGCAGGTGTAGCTGAGTTCTTGGATCTTGAATCGGTAAAGCCCAACACCTTGGGCAATACCCGAATGCTCAAAAAACTCTAAGCAGAAACTGCCGAAAGTGTTGCGACCTCATCAGGGGTTAACTCAATAATCTGCATGATCTCTTCCACCTGAGCAACTGTGCGAGCAGATGCGATTGGCACGCTGACCGTTGGTTGTGCGCGAAGCCAAGCAAGCGCGATTGCAGCTAACGGTGCATTGTGAGCTTTGGCAATTGAATCCATAGCAGCAACCACTGCGTAATTTTTTTCTGAAGCGTATTGATGCTCGCCGGTTATCAACTTTGTATCAACATTTGTTGCGCCAGGGCGCCATTTTCCGGATAAGAATCCTTTTGCAATTCCGTAGTACGGCAAGTTTGAAAGACCAAGATCTGCCACAGCATCTTGTAAATCACCTTCATATGATTTGCGATCGACCAAGTTGTATAAATCCTGAACCGCAATGTAAGAAGGCAAGTTGTTATCTTTGCTGAACTTAACTGATTCACGAAGTCTGGCAGCTGTGAAGTTAGAAGCGGCGATGTAGCGCACCTTTCCTTCAGCGATTAACTGTGCGTGTGCTCCCAGTGTTTCTTCCAATGAAACAGTTTCATCATCTGCGTGGCTGTAATACAAATCGATGTAATCTGTTTGCAATCGATTCAAAGATTCCTCGCACGCGGCCAAAATATTTTTTGCAGACAATCCCAAACGAGCATTTCTTTTTGACACCTTGCTTGCAATAACCATGTTCGCGCGATTGCCACGTGATTTCATCCAAGAACCAATAACCGTCTCTGATTCACCACCAACATGACCCTCAAGCCACTGGTTGTACATATCTGCGGTATCAATGAAATTTCCACCCAGGCCGTAATACGCATCCATTGCTACAAAAGACTCGGCTTCTGAGGCGATACCGCCAATGATGTTGCTGCCTAGGCATAATGGGTGAACAACGAGGTCGGATTCTGGAATTGTGATCATGGAGGCAGATTAAGGCACAATTAGCCACATGGCGACTACCGCGGGTGAATTTTTATGAGCATCTGGGTGTGCGGAGAAGTCTTAATCGATATTTTGCCAACTGGTCCAGTTGTTGGCGGAGGTCCTGCAAATACAGCTAAAGCGCTAGCGCGTTTGGGGCATGAGGTTGATTTCATCGATGGAATTTCTAGTGATGCATACGGTGTTAGTGCGCGCAAAGAGTTAGAACGAGATGGTGTTGGACTTTCTTTGGCGTTAAGTAGCGAGAAGCCAACATGTACAGCAACAGTTACATTAGATTCCAATGGCTCTGCCAGTTACGAATTTTTAATCGATGGCACCGCAACCTTTGACTTTGCAGATTCATGGTTGCCAGATCCTGAACGATTAAAGCCATCGGTTTTACATATCGGAACCCTAGTAACAATTGTTGAACCAGCATCAACTATTTTGTTTGACTGGGCTGTAAAAACAGCAGAATTTGCTCCAGTTGTTTTTGATCCTAACGTGCGTTCTTCGGTTGTAGGCGATCGCGACAAATACCGCGCAGCGGTTGAAAAATGGGCCGGCATTTCAAGTGTAATAAAACTTTCAGATGATGATATTTCTTGGTTATACCCAGATCAATCAATGGATGAAGTTGCAAAAGCTTGGATTCAAAATGGCGTAGCACTTGTTGTCGTAACACGCGGTGCTCACGGAATCATTGGTTACACAGAACATGGCTTTGAAGAGGTCGATGGCGCAAAGGTGACTGTCATAGACACAGTTGGTGCCGGCGACACAGTTGGCGCAATTTTGGTCGAAGGCATTATCAAACACTCTGTTTCAGGGTTGCATGGGCAAGTTCTAAACGCAGTACTGCACCGCGCAGCAATTGCTGCAGGTATTACCGTTTCACGTGCGGGCGCTCAGCCTCCACGCCTGCACGAATTAGTAGAAGCGCTGGATGCCTAATGCAATTTATTGATGATGCCGAATTTCAGATCGCAATTGATGATGACAACGGAGCCCGTATAACCTCACTTAAATGGCGCGAAAACGAGTTTGCGGTGCCGTTTCGTGGGCAGGTTCACACTTCAGGTTGGTATGCGATGGCGCCATGGGCTGGCCGCATCAAAGAAGGTTTAATTACAAATAGCGCGGGCCAACAAATTCAGTTGCCGGCAACAATTGATCCACCACATGCAATTCATGGTTTCGGAGTTATTTCTTCATGGCAAGAAATTGGCCCTGGCCGTTCGCTCTTACATTTGCCATCACCATATGGCAACGCAACTGTGGAACAAAAAATTGAAGTTTTAGATGATGCAATCCGTTGGTCACTTGAATACGACGACAATGGTTGCGATCTACCTGCTTGGCTTGGTTTACATCCATGGTTTGCCCGCGATCTAGAACGCGGTGGCAGCGCCGAAATCGAATTTGAAGCAGCACAAATGTTGGTTCGCGGAAGTGATGGAATTCCAACTGGTGAAATGCGTTCTCCAACACCACCACCTTGGGATGATGCATTTACCGGAATCAAAGGAACCCCAGCAGTTGTTTGGGAAGATGTTGCTCGAATTTCAATTGAGTGCGATGCCCCATGGTGGGTTGTCTACAGCGAAGATTCAGATGGTGTTTGTTTAGAGCCACAGACCGCGCCACCTGATGCGCAAAATTTAGGAATTAGTGGAGAAAACTACATTGAAGCTTTGTTTGTTTTTGAATCACTTGAATAGGATCTATCCATGATTAATCGCGACCGTTTAGCCGCTCTTCGCAAAATTGAAGATGAACGCTTTCTAGCTTTGCATCCAAAATCAGGTGAACTCTTCAAAAAGGGCCAAGCAAACATGCCTGGCGGAGTTCCGATGTCATGGATGGCTAAGTGGCCGGGGCAGTACCCAATCTTTATTGATCAAGCAAAAGGTGCACGCTTTACTGATGTCGATGGCAATACCTACATAGATTTTTGTTTAGGTGATACCGGATCAATGACAGGGCACTCACCAGATGCAACTGTTGCTGCAATTCGCGAGCAAGCAGGTAAGGGAATTACCGCCATGTTGCCAACTGCAGATGCCTCAATAGTTTCAGCTGAACTTTCGCGTCGTTTTGGTTTACCGCTGTGGCAGTTCACTGTTTCTGCAACTGATGCCAACCGCCACGTTATTCGCTACAGCCGCATGATTACAGGGCGCTCAAAGATCGTGGTTATCGATCGTTGTTATCACGGTTCAGTCGATGAAACCTTTGCAACCCTTGATACAGCAGGAAACACAATTTCTCGTGAAGGAAATATTGGAGCACCTGTCGCGCTTGATCAAACAACTCGCGTTGTTGAATTTAACGACATTGCCGGCATGGAAAAAGCTTTGGCACATGGTGATGTTGCAGCGATTTTGATGGAACCTGCAATGACAAATGTTGGAATCGTTTTGCCGCAAGCAGGTTATCTTGAAGCGGTACAAGAGTTAGCAAAGAAGTACGGAACCATTTTAATTATTGATGAGACTCACACAATCTCTGTTGGCCCTGGCGGAATGACAGCGGACCGTGACCTAAAGCCAGACTTTTTAACTATTGGTAAAGCGATCGGTGGTGGTATCCCAACAGGAACATTTGGTATGACTCAAGCAATTGCTGACAAAATCAAATCAATGGTGGAGCTAGAAATTATTGACACCGGGGGAATCGGTGGCACATTGGCTGGTAATGCATTGTCATTAGCTGCAATGCGTGCAACTTTGACACAAGTTCTGACCCAAGAAAACTTTGATCGCATGATTGATTTGGGCACACGTTGGTCTGATGGCGTAGATGCTGCAATCGCTGAATTTGATTTGCCCTGGAGCTGCAACCGTTTAGGCGCACGAGGTGAATACATATTTGGACAGGTCGCTCCCGTAACTGGCGCCGATGCAAATAACGCCGGTGACTTTGAATTAGAGCAGTACATCCACCTGCGTATGTTGAACGATGGCTTCTTGATTACACCGTTTCACAACATGGCGCTGATGTGTCCCGATACAACTGCTGCCGATGTAGATGCCCATACAAAGGCATTTCATAC
>Ga0208788_1000974_pt1 | contig 14046 bp, 15 predicted proteins | sample Wag4_2014_7_11_3_FD_187363 | JGI IMG/M metagenome (GOLD analysis project Ga0208788, IMG submission 187363) | Fresh water mixed with fracking chemicals microbial communities from Ohio, USA - Utica-2 Time Series FC 2014_7_11 (SPAdes) (version 2) ... | reverse complement strand
CCCCTCACGGGCGTGTCAAGGTGTGGCGCCCGTAAGGGGCGCAACCCAAACGCTCAGTGGACTCGGTAATGGATAGTGCTAAGCCCGTGAGCAATACGCACACAAACTTGCCAGTCCGGTGTCAAAAGTATCCTCCCCGCGAAAACTCAAAGACCTTTTCTACCCGCCCCTGCCGAAAGCTGAACCGTTCGTCAGACACTGCGAGCATTCGCAATCGATATTTGACAAGCATTCTCATTAACATTAGTATCCGATCCATCGAACAGAACCACCAAGACGAGCCTTGCTTATGTACGTCTGCCTCTGTGAAGGTGTCACCGATACTCAAATCCGCGATGCGGTCTACGAGGGCTGCTGCAGCTATCGTGAAGTGCGCGGCACGCTCGGCATCGCCAGCCAGTGCGGCAAGTGCGCTTGCCTGGCCAAGCAGGTCGTGCGCGAAACCATCGCCGAAGTGCAAAGTAGTCAAGCCTCGCTGGCCTACCCTGCAGGTTTCGTCGCAGCCTGAAACACGCCCCCGAAAATGAAAAAACCGGATCTCAGCATCCGGTTTTTTTTCGTCCTCGAACAGCCATAGGGTTACGCCAGGCCGTCGCGCTCCAGGTGGTCGAGGTCCACCGCTTCACCCGGCTTGGCGTGCAGCTTGGCGCGAATGTCCTCGAAGATCGCATCGTATTCGGCATGCGCCCGCATGATCGGGCTATGGTTGGGCGGCAGGCCATGCTTGGCCACCAAGCGGGAAATCACGCTGGCGAAGTTGAACGCGGTATCGCGATGCATTTCGAAGACTTCCTCGAATGCCCTGCCCTCTATCTCGCCAACCAGGCGCCCATGCAGCATGGACCCTTCTTGCGAATCCTCGCGCACCTCATAGTAGAAATCGATGCTGTAACCGGGTTGCCCGCCCAGGCCAGGCGGATTTCTGCGATGCAGGTGACCAGGTTCGAACATGGGGCTCACTCCTTTGCCGTGGCGCTGCGAGAAACTCCCTCACGGGAGTGTGCGAAGAGTCTAGCTCGCTGCTCACAGCCCTGCAGCGCGCCATTTCAGTGCAAGGTCGAATCCTCTGCCCTTTCCTGTACCAACACCCAGGGGGCGACCACGACTGCCCACAACTGCGGGTCACGCGAGAGCAGATCTTCGGCACGTGAATCTTCGAGCTTGCACAGCAGGCCTTGGTTCATCCATTGCGCAACTCGAGCCTGATCGTTCTCGGCCACAGCCTGCGCGACCGCCACCAGATCCTGGCCACCCTCGACCCAAAGCAGCGCACCACGCGCGAAGAACGGCTGCAGTTCCTGCCAACGAATCGGCGCTGTCTCACCGAGCAGCTTGGCATAGAGGGTGCTAGATTGATCCGTCATGGTGTGTCCCGTGTCGATGGCTTTGAATGCAGGCGCGCAATGATAGCGCCGACAACTACCCTGGCAACCGCGCGACGCTCGCCAGCCGACTTAGGCCACGCCGTTTTTCTATACATTCCTTGCAATTTAGCGACAACCCCACGTTTCGCCTCCAGTTGCCGGCTTTTCAAGGCGCAAATCCGCGCTCTACACTGTTCCGGTACAGTTGCCGGAGGCATTACCGGGGTAACGGACCCGGTTCTGCAGCTTCGGCCGCAAGAACTACAACAACGAAAAACATAAGAGTGGAGCACTCATGAACAAGGCTAAGCAGATTTCCAAGCTGTTCGCGGCAATGGCACTGGCGGGGGCGGCCAGCTATTCGATGGCGGCCGACAACATCAAGATCGGTCTGGCCGGTCCGGTGACCGGTGCAGTGGCTCAGTACGGCGAAATGCAGTTCATCGGCGCCAAGATGGCCATCGAACAGATCAACAAGGCCGGCGGCGTGAATGGCGCCCAGCTCGAAGGCGTGGTCTACGACGACGCGTGCGATCCGAAGCAGGCCGTGGCCGTGGCCAACAAGATCGTCAACGACGGCGTCAAATTCGTGGTTGGCCACCTGTGCTCCAGCTCCACTCAACCGGCTTCGGATATCTACGAAGACGAAGGCATCCTGATGATCACCGCGGCGTCCACCAGCCCGGACATCACTGCTCGCGGCTACGAACTGGTGTTCCGCACCATCGGTCTGGACAGCCTGCAAGGCCCGACCGCCGGCAACTTCATCGCCGATCACATCAAGCCGCAGACCGTTGCCGTCATTCACGACAAGCAGCAGTACGGTGAGGGCATTGCCACTGCGGTCAAGCAGACCCTGGAAGGCAAAGGCGTGAAAGTCGCCCTGTTCGAAGGCATCAACGCCGGCGACAAGGATTTCTCCGCGCTGATCGCCAAGCTCAACCAGGCTGGTGTCGACTTCGTCTACTACGGTGGCTACCACCCGGAACTGGGCCTGCTGCTGCGCCAGACCAAAGAGCGTGGCCTGAACGTCAAGTTCATGGGCCCGGAAGGTGTGGGCAACAAGGAAATCTCGGCCATCGCCGGCCCGGCTTCCGAAGGCCTGCTGGTCACCCTGCCGAAGTCCTTCGACCAGGATCCGAAGAACCAGGCGCTGGTCGAGGCCTTCAAGGCCAAGAACGAAGACCCGAGCGGCCCGTTCGTGTTCCCGGCCTATGCGGCCGTTCAGGTCATCGCCGAAGGCATCGAGAAAGCTGGCGACACCGATACCGCCAAGGTCGCCGCTGCCCTGCGCGCCAACAGCTTCGACACCCCCACCGGCACCCTGGCCTTCGATGAGAAGGGCGACCTGAAGGACTTCAGCTTCGTGGTGTACGAGTGGCACCAGGACGGCACCAAGTCCGAAGCCAAGTAACCCCCGCCGAAGAAACTGATTCACGAGCTAGCGCCCGCCATTAACCCGGCGGGCGCCACGCGTAGCAGCTCATGAACAGGTTCTGAACCCAGAGCCCACTGCAGAAGTGGGCTTTGTTTATTAGAAGAATTCCGGCCTCGCGCTGCGCCACAAGCGCCGCTTTACGCAAGCGCCCAGGAGTTAGGCAATGCCTGATCTTTATCACTACCTACAACAGCTGATCAATGGCCTGACCATTGGCAGTACCTATGCCCTGATCGCCATCGGCTACACCATGGTCTACGGCATCATCGGCATGATCAACTTCGCCCACGGCGAGGTTTACATGATTGGCTCGTACGTAGCCTTCACCGTTATCGCCGGCCTCGCCATGTTCGGCCTGGAAGCCGTGCCCTTCGTGATGATCGCGGCCTTCGCGGCCACCATGATCGTCACCAGCGCCTACGGCTACAGCATCGAGCGGGTGGCCTACCGCCCCCTGCGCGGCGGCAACCGTCTGATCCCGCTGATCTCCGCGATCGGTATGTCGATCTTCTTGCAGAACGCGGTGTTGCTCTCACAGGACTCCAAGGACAAGGCCATTCCCAGCCTGCTGCCCGGCAATTTCGTCTTCGGTGAAAGCGCCGCCAACGGCGTGGTGGTGTCCTACATGCAGGTGCTGATCTTCATCGTCACCTTCGTCACCATGATCGGCCTGACCCTGTTCATCTCCCGTTCGCGCCTGGGCCGTGCCTGCCGCGCCTGCGCCGAAGACCTGAAGATGGCCAACCTGCTCGGTATCAACACCAACAACATCATCGCCCTGACCTTCGTCATCGGTGCGGCACTGGCTGCCATCGCCTCTGTACTGCTGGGCATGAACTACGGCGTGATCAACCCGCACCTTGGCTTCCTCGCCGGTATCAAGGCCTTCACCGCTGCGGTACTCGGTGGTATCGGCAGCATTCCTGGCGCGGTGCTCGGCGGCCTGCTGCTGGGCGTGGCTGAAGCCTTCGGCGCCGATATCTTCGGTGATCAATACAAGGACGTGGTGGCATTCAGCCTGCTGGTGCTGGTGCTGCTGTTCCGCCCGACCGGCATCCTCGGCCGTCCTGAGGTGGAAAAAGTATGAGCACCGCCATTACCAAGAATCTCAAATCCGCGATTTTCAGCGCCCTGCTGGTGCTGATCATCTCCTACCCGGTACTGGGCCTGAAACTCAGCACCATCGGTATCAGCCTGCGCGTCGAAGGCGCTACCGCCTTCGAACTCTGGTGCATCGGTGGCGCCGCTACGCTGATCTTCCTCTGGCAACTGCTGCGTGACCAACTGACTCCGGCCTGGGCCAAACTGCCCAAGCTACCCAGTGGTTCCGGGCAAATTGGCAACTTCCTCACCCTACCCTCCACCCAGCGCTGGATCATCCTGGCGATGGTCATGGTGGCACTGGTGTGGCCGTTCTTCGCCAGTCGCGGCGCGGTGGACATTGCCACGCTGATCCTGATCTACGTGATGCTCGGCCTCGGCCTGAACATCGTCGTCGGTCTGGCCGGCCTGCTCGATCTGGGTTACGTCGGTTTCTACGCCGTTGGCGCCTACAGCTACGCGATCCTGGCCCACTACTTCGGCCTGGGCTTCTGGATCTGCCTGCCACTGGCCGGCATGATGGCGGCGCTGTTCGGCTTTCTGCTGGGCTTCCCGGTGCTGCGTCTGCGCGGTGACTACCTGGCCATCGTCACCCTCGGTTTCGGCGAGATCATTCGCATCCTGCTGCGCAACCTGACCGAGTACACCGGTGGCCCCAACGGTCTGAGCATCGCCAACGAGAACAAACCGACGCTGTTCGGTCTGTCCTTCGAGCGCCGTGTGCCGGCCGATATGCCGACCTTCCATGGCTACTTCGAGATTGCCTACAACTCGCAGTACAAGGTGATTTTCCTCTACCTGATCGCCCTGCTGCTGGTGCTGCTGACCCTGTTTTTGGTCAACCGCCTGCTGCGCATGCCGATCGGCCGTGCCTGGGAAGCGCTGCGTGAAGACGAGATTGCCTGCCGTGCGCTGGGCCTGAACCCGACAGTGATCAAGCTCTCGGCCTTCACCATCGGTGCCAGCCTGGCCGGTTTCGCCGGTAGCTTCTTCGCCGCGCGTCAGGGTCTGGTGACGCCGGAGTCGTTCACCTTCATCGAGTCGGCGATGATCCTCGCCATCGTCGTGCTGGGTGGCATGGGCTCACAGCTGGGCGTGATCCTCGCGGCCATCATCATGGTGATGCTGCAGGAGATGCGTGAGCTGAGCGAGTACCGCATGCTGTTCTTCGGTCTGGTCATGATCTTCATGATGATCTGGCGCCCGCAAGGGTTGCTGCCGATGCAACGTCCCCACCTGGAGCTGAAGCGATGAGCCGCACGATTCTCGAAGTAAGCGGCCTGTCCATGCGTTTCGGCGGCCTGCTGGCCGTCAACGGGGTGGGCCTGAACGTCAAGGAAAAGCAGGTGGTCTCGATGATCGGCCCGAACGGCGCCGGCAAGACCACCGTATTCAACTGCCTGACCGGCTTCTATCAGCCGAGCTCCGGCAGCATCCGTCTCAATGGCGAAGCGATCGAGGGCCTGCCCGGCCACAAGATCGCCCGCAAAGGCGTGGTACGCACCTTCCAGAACGTGCGTCTGTTCAAGGACATGACGGCGGTGGAAAACCTGCTGGTGGCCCAGCATCGCCACCTCAATACCAGCTACCTGGCCGGCCTGTTCAAGACACCGGGGTTTCGCCGTAGCGAGCGCGAGGCCATGGACTACGCCGCCCACTGGCTGGAACAGGTCGACCTGGTGGACTTCGCCAACCGTAGCGCCGGTACCCTGGCCTATGGTCAGCAGCGTCGCCTGGAAATCGCCCGCTGCATGATGACGCGCCCGAGCATCCTCATGCTCGATGAGCCGGCCGCCGGTCTCAACCCGCGTGAAACCGAAGACCTGAAAGCCCTGATCAGCGTGCTGCGTGACGAGCACAATGTCACCGTGCTGCTGATCGAGCACGACATGAAGCTGGTGATGAGCATTTCCGACCACATCTACGTGATCAACCAGGGCACTCCCCTGGCCGACGGCGCGCCGGACGACATCCGCAACAACCCGGACGTGATCAAAGCCTATCTGGGGGAGGCGTAATCCATGCTGAGCTTCAACAACGTCTCAACCTTCTACGGCAAGATCCAGGCCCTGCACGACGTCAGCATCGAAGTGCAGAAAGGCGAGATCGTCACCCTGATCGGCGCCAACGGTGCCGGCAAGTCGACGCTGCTCATGACCCTGTGCGGCAACCCGCGCGCCACCAGCGGCAGCATCCGCTATATGGGTGAAGAGCTGGTGGGCATGGATACCCCGGAGATCATGCGCAAGAGCATCGCCATCGTGCCGGAAGGCCGTCGCGTGTTCGCCCGCCTGACCGTCGAGGAAAACCTGGCCATGGGCGGCTTCTTCGGTGACAAGGCGGACAATCAGGAACAACTGGACAAGGTCCTGCACCTGTTCCCGCGCCTGAAGGAACGCTTCGCCCAGCGTGCCGGCACCATGAGCGGCGGCGAGCAACAGATGCTCGCCATCGGTCGTGCCTTGATGAGCAAGCCCAACCTGCTGCTGCTCGACGAGCCGTCGCTGGGTCTGGCGCCGATCATCATCCAGCAGATCTTCGACATCATCGAGCAACTGCGCAAAGACGGCGTGACCGTGTTCCTGGTCGAGCAGAACGCCAACCAGGCGCTGAAACTGGCTGATCGCGGTTACGTGCTGGAGAACGGCCATATCGTCATGCGCGGCAGCGGTGAAGAACTGCTCAACGACCCCAAGGTACGCGACGCCTACCTCGGCGGCTAAGCGCACCCTGCGACATCGGAACCGCCCTTCGGGGCGGTTTCTTTTTATCCGTGGGAGTACTACGGCCGGTATTGATTGGATCGCCCGCAAGCGGGCTCCTACAAACATCAAGACCGCCGCCTGTAGGAGCCGGCTTGCCGGCGATCATGGTCTGCTGGCGAACTCTTAAGCGAATATTTCCGCCCTCTTGCGTCAGCCTCGACGAGTATTAGTCTCAACAACTCTGCCCTTACAAGCCCCGATCATGCGCAAGCCTTTGCTCCTGCTACTGGCCATCACCCTGCTGCTGAGCGCCTGCAGTCGTGTCGGCCTGGCCTATCGCAACCTCGACTGGCTGATCCCGTGGAAGCTGGGCGACTACGTAGCGCTGACCAACGAGCAGAGTGCCTGGCTCAAACCCCAGCTGCAGGAGCATCTGGCCTGGCACTGCAGTGTCGAGCTGCCGCGTTATCTCGACTGGCTGCAACGCAGTCAGCAGGCGCTGAGCAACCGTGACAGCGAGCTGATGGCCAGCCAGCTGGCCGACTTCGAACAGGCCATGCAGCGCATCGCCGTGGAAATAACCCCCAGCTCCATCGAGCTGCTGCGTGGCCTCAGCCCGCGTCAGGTCGATCAGCTATTGGCGGCCATGGACCAGCAGAACACCAAGCTGCGTGAAGAGTTTCTCGAGCCGCCTGTACAGGAGCAGGTAAACCGGCGCGCCGAGCGCATGGAGGAGCGTCTGCAACCCTGGTTCGGCAACTTGAACGCCGAGCAGCGCGAGCGGGTGCAGAGCTGGGCACAGGGCCTGGGGGAACAGAACCAGGTCTGGCTGGAAAACCGCATGGCCTGGCAACAGGCGCTGCGTGAGGCGCTGGAAGTGCGCCGTGGCGATGACTTCGCCGACCGCATGACCGCCCTGCTGCAACAACGCGAGCGCTTCTACACCAGCGCCTACCGGACCAGCTACCAGAAGAATCGCCAGGCCATGGCCGAGATGATCGTCGACTTGGTCGCCCAGGCCGACTCAAAACAGATGGAACGAGCCGACAAACGCTTGCAAAGCCTGCATGCCGACCTGGCCGCGCAGCAGTGCACGGCTGATCAGGCAGTTGCGCGGCGCTAAGCAGCCCTCGAAAGCGCGCTCAGAGCGCCGGTAAGCGCCAGTCGATGGGCGTCATGCCATTCTGGCTGAGGAACTGGTTACAGCGACTGAAATGGCCATTGCCGATGAAACCGCGATGCGCCGACAGCGGCGACGGATGCGGTGAGCGCAGTACCAGGTGCTTGGTCGGGTCGATCAGGCGCTGTTTGCTCTGCGCATGGCTGCCCCAGAGCAGGAACACCCGCTTGGGCTGATGCTCGCTGACCACTTCGATCACCCGGTCGGTAAAGAACTGCCAGCCCTTGCCCGCATGCGAGCCGGCGTTGGCGCGCTCTACCGTCAGCGAGGTGTTGAGCAGCAGTACGCCCTGATCGGCCCAGCTCTGCAGGTAGCCGTGTGCGGGGATGTCAATATTGAGGTCGCGCTTGAGCTCCTTGTAGATATTCACCAGCGACGGCGGCGTCTGCACGCCCGGCTGCACGGAGAAGCACAGGCCATGGGCCTGACCGGGACCGTGGTACGGGTCCTGGCCGATGATCACCACCTTGACCTGATCCAGCGGCGTGGAATTGAGCGCATTGAAGATCAGTGGGCCCGGCGGATAGATCTCCTTGCCGGCCGCCTTCTCCGCCTGTAGGAACGCACGCAGCTCGCTCATGTAAGGCTTGTCGAACTCCTCACGCAGCGCGTGTTTCCAGCTGGCTTCGAGCTTGATGCGATCGTCGGTCATGCGGTTTTCCTGCAGGGTCAAAACAAGTGCAGGCACGCTAGTGAAGGGGGCCGGGCAAGTCAAGGCAACAGCTGTGCATCGGCTTTAGGCCGAGGCTCTGCTAGCATCTCAAAATGCCGCTGCGGTTCCACGGAAGCCCCCGCCATCATGCCGCTGTCCCCCGAAGCGATCCGCTTCGCCCTGCTCACCCGCTTTCTCAAAGGTCAGGCCAAGGTGCCGCATCGGTGCACTGGTGCTGACACGCTGGCAGGTGCCGACCGCGCTGATCGAGTGCGCCAGGCAACGTAACAAATGGCTGCACGACCACGACGGCGAAGCCGACCTGACCGACCTGGTGCTGCTGGCCAGCGCGTTGCAGATACAACCGGCGAACCTCCCCGAGCCCCTGCCCGCGCAGCGCCGACTGGGGTTTGAACAACCACTGGCCAGCCTGCGCGAAGAGCTGCTGGCCGAGCAACAGCTGTGGCTGCGCATGCTGGCCTGAGCACCTCTGGCTTATGGACCACGTTGCCTTGAATACCCAGGCGGTGCTCATGGCGCACCCTGCCCCGAGCGAGATATGCCGGGCCCTCCCCTACCCCTGATGCAGCGCCCGGTAATGACTGGGCGCCATGCCCACCACCTTGCGAAACAGCCGTGAGAAGTAATAGGGATCGTCGTAGCCAAGCTGCTCGGCGACCTGGCGCACTTCGGCGTCGCCTCGATCGAGCAGACGGCAGGCCAGGGCCATCTTCAACTGGATGAAGTCCTGGATCGGCGCATGGCCGGTCAGCGCGCGGTAGGTCTTGGCGAAATGAAAGCGCGACAGCTTGAACTGTGCAGCCAGCTCATCAAGGTTGAGGCTGCCGTGCAGGTGCTCGCGCATCACTGCCTGCACCGCCTCGATATCCAGCACGCGGCCGGACTTGAGGTTGACCCGCGCCGGCAGCACGGCCAGCGAGCTGAGCATCGCCTGCAAACGGTGCGCAGCATGGATGAAGGGCAAAGCGTTGAGGCCCTGGCGCTGCAAACCCAGCAACGCCTCGAAATCACCGATCAGCCTGGGCTGCACGCCGATACGCCGCAGCGTCTGCGCGCCCAGCAGGCGCAGAAAGTCCTCGCTGAGGCTGCCGTCGAAGTGCACCCAGTAGATCGTCCAGGGGTTATGCAGGTCAGCGCCATAGGCATGCGGCGCGTCCTTGGGCAGCAGCAGCAGATCGCCAGCAGCGACCTCGAATCGTCCATCCGATGGTTCCAACCACCCCTTGCCCGAGCGGCAGTAGATCAGCAGATGGTCATCCGGTTGCGCGCGGCGCATCTGGTGACCGGTTGCATCGGGGTAGAAACCGATGGCCAATGGATAGCACCCAGCGCTCAAGGCATGGCGTGCCAACAAGCGGCGCAACCGCGGAGGCGTGATGAAGCGTTGCCCACCGACGGGCAACGGCCAATTGGAGGTTTCCACCCGCATCCCCACTGCATCACTCCTTTGCATCCCGATCGAATGACAAGATCGTCCATCCCAAGACCAAGATCGTCAATCCACAAGCGGACATCGAGTGGCTATAAAGACCTCATACAAGAACAACAGGAGGCGACCATGCCCCGCACGCTACCGCAACTGATCGACGGCCAATGGCAAACCAGCCAGGCTCGTGAGCTGATCGAAGTGACCGACCCGCCCACCCAGGAACTAATCACCCTCGCCCCCAAAGCCACTGCCAGGGAAATCGAGGCCGGCGCGCCGATCGGCGTACTGCAGATATTGCATGGCGGCCGCGAGCAGGTCGATGCGCTGCTGGTGCACCCGCTGGTGCGCGCGGTGTCCTTAGTCGGCTCGGTAACGGTAGGCCAGCATGTCTACCGCAGCGGCACCCAGCACCTGAAGCGCGTGCAGTCCTTCGCCGGGGCCAAGAACCACATGGTGATCATGCCGGACGCACCGAAGGATCAGGTGCTCAGCAACCTGATCGGCGCCAGTTGCGGCGCGGCCGGGCAACGCTGCATGGCGATCAGCGTAGCGGTGTTCGTCGGCGAGTCGAAACAGTGGATCGACGAGTTGGCCGAACAGATGGCCGCACTGCGCCCCGGCCACTGGCAGGACAGTGGCGCCGCCTACGGCCCGCTGATCAGCCCGCTGGCACGCCAGCGCGTGCTGCGCCTGATCGAACAGGGCAAGGCCGAAGGCGCCGAATGCCTGCTCGACGGTTCGCAGTGCACGGTGGAGGGATACCCCAATGGCAACTGGGTCGGGCCGACGCTGTTCCGTGGCGTGACGACGAAGATGGGCCTGTACCGCGAAGAGATCTTCGGACCGGTGCTGGTGTGCATGCAGCTCGACACCCTGGAAGAGGCCATCGAACTGGTCAACGCCAGCCCCTACGGCAACGGCACCAGCCTGTTCACCCGCTCCGGCGGCGCTGCGCGGCATTTCCAGCATGCGGTGGAAGTCGGCCAGGTGGGCATCAACGTGCCGATTCCGGTACCGCTGCCGTTCTTTTCCTTCACCGGCTGGAAGGGCTCGTTCTACGACGACCTGCACGCCTACGGCAAGCAGGCGTTGCGCTTCTACACCGAAACCAAAACCGTGACCAGTCGCTGGTTCGACGACACGCCGCTTGAGGCCGGGCCGAACATGACCATTCAACTGAAATGAGAACAGCGTTCTTATTAGACGAAAAGACGATCACGAGAACTGGACAAGCGGCGTAAAAAGACTCTGCAGAACAACAACAAGGAGAACTGCAATGCGCCACCTGTCTGCCACGCTGGCCCTGTGGGCCGCACTTACCGCCTGTGCGCAGGCTGCCGAGCCGATCACCCTCGGCCTCAATTACCCGCGCACCGGACCATATAAGGAAGAGGGATTGGCGCAGATGCGTGGAGCCCTGCTGGCCATCGATGAAATCAACGCTGCAGGCGGTGTACTGGGCCGACCTTTGCGCCTGTCCAGCAAGGACACCGCCTCGCGGCCGGCCAAGGCCGAGAAGAACGTCGATAAGCTGGCCGCCGAAGGTGCGGCGATGCTCTTCGGTGGCGCCTCCAGCGCGGTCGCCATCGCCGCAGGCAAGCGCGCCAAGCAGCACGGTCTGCTGTACTTCGGCACCCTTACCTACTCCAACGACACCACTGGCAAGGACGGCCATCGCTACATGTTCCGCGAGTGCAACAACGCCTGGATGAGCGCTCAGGTGCTCGGCCAGTACCTGAACAAGACCTTGCCGAACAAACGCTACTTCTACGTCACTGCCGACTACACCTGGGGCCACACCACCGAAGCTTCACTGCGCCAGGCCACGGCCAGTGACAACGTGGGCCAGCATGCCGGGGTTCGCACGCCCTTCCCCGGCGCGCGCCTGGCCGACTATACCGATGCCCTGACCCAGGCCGCGGCGAGCAATGCCGAGATCCTTGCCCTGGTACTGTTTGGTGAAGACCTGGTGCGTGCCATGCGCATTGCCCATGACCTGGGCCTGACCAGCCGTATGCAGATCGTCGCCCCGAACCTGACCCAAAGCATGGTCGAACAAGCCGGCCCCGGTTTGATGCAGGGTGTGATCGGTACCGAGCCCTGGACCTGGCGCGTACCGGCGCTGGAGAAATCTGCCCGTGGTGAAGCCTTCGTCGAAGCCTTCAGGACTCGCTACGAGATGTATCCCTCCAGCTCTGCGGCCTCGGCCTACAGCATCGTGCAGCAATGGGCCGATGCCGCCACCCGAGCCAGGAGCCTCGACAGCGAAGCCCTGATCAAGGCGCTGGAAGGTCATCGCTACACCTTGCTTAAGGATGAACAGCAATGGCGTGCCTTCGATCACCAGAATCTGCAGACGGTCTATGCCGTGAAGGTAAAAAACCGCGACGAGGTACTCAAGGACCCGCTCAAGCAGGACTACTTCGAGATCGTCGACCGCCTCGACGCCAGCAGCGCCCTGCCCAGCCTCGCCGACTGGCAGGCCGAGCGCCGCGCAGCCGGCCAACCCCTGACCTTGCAATGAGATGCCATGGACTTCGAACTCAGTGACGAACAACGCCTGCTTACCGACAGCGCACGTGCCTTCGCCGCACGGGAGCTGGCGCCCCACGCCGCCGACTGGGATCGCGAGCAGCACTTCCCCGTCGAGGTGATTCGTCGCGCCGCCGAGCAGGGCTACCTGGCCCTGTATCTGCGCGAAGAGGATAGCGGCCTGGGCCTGTCCAGGCTGTCCAGCTCACTGATTTTCGAACAACTGGCGGCTGGCTGCGTGGCCACCACCGCCTACCTGACCATCCACAACATGGCCACCTGGATACTCGCCAGCTTCGCCGACCAGGCACTGAAGGATGCCTGGTTGCCGGGGCTGATCAACGGCCAGTCACTGGCCTCCTACTGCCTGACCGAACCGGACGCCGGCTCCGACGCCGCCAACTTGCGCACCCGTGCCCGCCGCGCTGGCGACGACTACGTGATCGACGGCAGCAAGTGCTTCATCTCCGGCGCAGGCAGTACCGACGTGCTGATCGTCATGGCGCGCAGCGGCGAGGACGGCGCCAAGGGCATCTCCTGCTTCCTGGTACCCGCCGACACCCCTGGCGTGCGCTACGGGCGCAACGAAGACAAGATGGGTTGGAAGGCGCAGCCGACCCGCACCATCACCTTCGAGGGCGTACGTATTCCCGCCAGCCACCGTATCGGCCCGGAAGGCGAAGGCTTCGTCTATGCTATGAAGGGCCTCAACGGCGGTCGTCTGAATATCGCCAGTTGCTCGCTCGGTGCAGCTCAGGCGGCGCTGCAACAGAGCCTGCGCTATGTCGAGGAACGCAAGCAGTTCGGCAAGCCGCTCAGCCAGTTCCAGGCCTTGCAGTTCAAGCTGGCCGACATGCTCACCGACCTCACCGCCAGCCGGCAGATGGTGCGCCTGGCCGCGCACAAGCTCGACCATGGGCATGGCGAAGCCAGCCTGTATTGCGCCATGGCCAAGCGCTTCGCCACCGACCACTGCTTCAACGTCTGCAACGAAGCCCTGCAACTGCATGGCGGTTATGGCTATCTGAATGATTACCCGCTGGAACGCTGGGTGCGTGACGCCCGCGTGCACCAGATACTGGAAGGCACCAACGAAATCATGCGGGTGATCGTCGCTCGCCGCCTGCTGCAACAAGGCGGCATGCTAGATCACCTGCTGTAACTGCTTAAATCCCTCTCCCATGAATGGGAGTGGAAAGATAATTGACGAGGAATCGTTATGAGCACAGCAATCGAAACCTATAAATCCGGCATCTTCGACCTGACCCACAAGCTCACCGTGGAGAAGCATGGCCATACCGCGCTGATCACCATCAATCATCCACCTGCCAACACCTGGGACCGCGACTCGCTGATCGGCCTCAAGCAGGTGGTCGGGCACCTCAACCGTGACGACGAGGTGTACGCCCTGGTGGTGACCGGCCAGGGGCCGAAGTTCTTTTCCGCCGGTGCCGACCTGAACATGTTCACCGATGGCGACAAGGCCCATGCCCGCGAGATGGCCCGACGCTTTGGCGAGGCCTTCGAGACCCTGCGCGATTTCCGCGGCGTGTCCATCGCCGCGATCAACGGCTACGCCATGGGCGGCGGCCTGGAGTGCGCGCTGGCCTGCGATATCCGCATC
>Ga0208788_1000972_pt1 | contig 14058 bp, 11 predicted proteins | sample Wag4_2014_7_11_3_FD_187363 | JGI IMG/M metagenome (GOLD analysis project Ga0208788, IMG submission 187363) | Fresh water mixed with fracking chemicals microbial communities from Ohio, USA - Utica-2 Time Series FC 2014_7_11 (SPAdes) (version 2) ... | reverse complement strand
GGGCGAGGGACTTCACGTTGGTCGTGTCGAGGCCCGTGAGCTTGCCAGCGCCCGCGTCGAGGACGAGGAACTGGAAGCGGCCGGTGCCGTCGAGAGCGCCGTTCGCGAGAGCGTCCTCCTCAATGAGGGAGCCGACCTGCGGGTCGAACTGCAGGAACTTCCCGTCAGAGCCGGTCGCGTGAGCGAGGAGGCCGTTGGTGAGGGAGGAGTTCGCGCCGAACGCGCCGCGGAAGAGGACCGTGAGGCCGCTGCCGTTGGACGTGGTGTGCACCTTGGAGAACGCGGTGCCCACGAGGTCGTACTGGCCGCCGGTGGCGAGAGAGCCGCTCTGGATGCCCTTGCCGGTGGGGCTGTTGTAGATCGACTGGCCAGCGGCGTAGGTCGCCGCGTTGGTCCCGCCGTCACCGCCCACGTTGTTGCCGTAGGTGTAGTCCAGGTAGAAGAGCAGCCCCGAGGGGAGGCTCATCGGCTGGATCGACACGAGCTCGTTGGCCACGAGGCCGCCGAACACGCGACGAACGATGGGGAAGGCGATGTTGGTGAAGCCGCGGAGGTCGCCGGAGTCGGAGGTGCTGCCACCGCCGGCGCCGATGCTGTTGACCTCGCGGAGGAGCTGCGCCGCCTGGTTCTCGAGGAGGGACGCCATGTTCTCACGGCGCTGGCCCTCGAGGCCGCGGAGGAGACCGGTGCGGTTCCACTTCTCGACGAGACGCTTGTTGACTGTGCCAAGGTGGCGCTGCTTGATGCCCTCTGAGAGCTGCTCAAGCGAGAATGATCTGCTCATGTGCTTATCTCCTGATGATAGTGGGGTGTTAGGCCTTGTTGATGCCTGCGAGGACTGACCAGCGCTGCACCTCGACCGCCTCTGTCAGGCGGACGCCTGAGGTGGAGAGCGGACGGGATGTGGGGCTGACGGCCCTATTGACTGACTCATTGACCACAGAAGCGCCTGTCCTGCCACGGTTGCGACCGATGGACTCAGACAGACCCTTGTACAGCAGCTTCACCTCACGGAGGCTCCGGGCGCGATCGAGCGACTCGATGATCGTCCGGCGCTGCGCGTCGGAGAGATCGCGATCCTGGAGGAGCCTATTGACGTACAGAAGCTTCGCATTGAACAGATTCATCTCGGTAAGCTGCGCGCGAAGCGTGTCAACCGCCTCGGCGTGCCTGCTGAGACTCTCCTTAAGGTCACGATTCTGCTTCATGACCTTTTCGACCGCCAACTTGCCGTTTCCGTTTCCGTTTCCGTTTCCGTTGGCAGAACCCTTCTTGTGCTTGGCGCCCTCCTCGGTCTCCTCGAGGTGCAAGCCCTCCTCCTCGGGGGCCTCCTCTGAGAGGAACTTGGAGCCACCGGCAACGCCCGACCTCTTAGCAGGGGTCATGCCCGTGCCGAGGTTCTTCTCGCTGATGAACTTGGAGCCGCTGGCGACGCCTGCCTTCTTGGCCGGGGTCATGCCAGTGCCGAGGTTCTTCCCCTCGCGGAGCTTGCTGAGCTCGCGGAGGAGGATCGACTCGTTGACGCGGTAGACAGTCTCCTCCTTCTTGCCTCCCATCTCGGGAGCGGGCTCAGCGCCCGGAGGAAGCTCGCCGCCCATCTCCTCGCCGCCCATGGAAGGAGGCTCAGGCATGTCAGGCATGCCCTCGGGCTCAGCAGGAGCGGCGCCAGCGCCGGACTCCATGGCGGCCTTGATCTCGTCGACCTCGCCCTTCATGTCCTGGACGAGCTGGATGAGGGTGTTGAGCTGGTCGGCGACGCCGCCCTCCTCCATCTCCTCAGTCTCAGGCATGCCGCCCTCGGGACCCTCTGCGTCGACGGGCGTGTCGTCGTCGGTCTCACCCTCGTCCTCCTCGGCCTCGAAGAGTGCCGCGAGAGACTCGTAGAGGTCGGCCATCTCGTCGTCAGCGCCCATCTCGTCCATGGAGTAATCGTCCTCCATGGAGTGCTTGGCATGCTTGGCGTGCTTGCCGCGCCCCTCAGACGCCATGGCGGCATCAAAGTCGCCCTCGTCCATCATCTCAGGGTCATCGAGCTCCATCATGTGCTCGCCCTCGTCTCCGACCCCGCCTGACATCAGCTCCGCGAGATCGACCTCGTACACCTTTTCTTTCTGCATAGCAGCGTTCTCCTTTACGATGTGAGTAGATCTCACGTCAGACGAGATCTTCCGAGAATCGGAGATCCCAGATGTTTGAGGTCCGACCCGCATCTTCTCGACGACCGAGATCAGAGCGAGGCTCTCCTCAGGGGTGAGACTCTCAACTATGCCGTCCATGGACCGCAGCAGCTGATTCCTCTCCATAAGCGTGTCAGCGTCGCTGATGGGCGTGTCACCATCAACATCGAGATCGAGATCGTCGACCTCCTCAACCACGTCCTTCTTGGCACCCTCGAGAAGCTGCTCCTCGATGAACTGCCTGATCTTGGGCGTAACAGAGTCGATGATGGCATTCTTAGCATTCTGCTCAGCAACTTCTCTGAGTTGCCTCGCATCTGCCAGCGCCTCTTGGAACAAACTGCTGCTCATCGATCAGTGCCTCGTCCCGTAAATATCGCCACGATGACGATTTTCATGAGGTGCTACGCTCTCTCACCGACGATGACAGGATTGTCAGCATCAGTGGGCTCATAGTTTCGACGCTGGAGCTCCCTGAAGCGCCTCAGCGCCTTTATCAGACCGCGTTGATCGCGATCCGGGAGGACATCGCCCGCGCCTGGGTTGAACGTGAGGAGGTCGTCTCCAGCAGCAAAGCTGGCGTGCCTCGTCCCGTAGGGCGTCCCAGTCGCATGCTTGACGCCGGGTCCTGTTGTGAGGCGTGGTATCTGGACAGGAGCGTTGGGATCCTGGTGCATCGCCGTCATGCGATTAAAGCCGGGCAGCGGCACTATGCTGCTCGGCATGAATCCCATCGCTCTCTCCGCAAGAGCGTTGAAGGTGCCGGTCTGACCGAGGAAGTTGCCGACATCGACGCGGGTCTGACCCATGTCGCTTCTGGGTGAGCCGCTCGGCGACACCTTGCTGCGAAAGCGAGAGATCAGGCGGACAGATCCCGCCTCAAGATCCTCAGGATCGTCTTCGACCTCAGTGTGAGGCTTGGGTGGCGCCTTATAGGGATAGGTGCCACCCGCCTTCCACTGTCTTCCTGACCCCTTGGGGTTTTTTGATCCGTAGGACGTACCGTGGCGGTCGTCCATAAATCCAGGGAAGAACTCCCTGAGCAGCATCACGCACCGCCCGGATCAGGCAGCCCTCCAGAGCCGCTGTAAGACCTGCCTCGAATGTAGGAGCCGATTGTCTGGCCCGCGATATTCGGTGAGGTCGCAGCGGGCTTGGCAGTTCCACCAAGGCCCACACCGAACTCAACGCCTGCCGTTGGAAGAGTGCCTGCGTACTCTGGCTGAGCGGAGGGAGAAACGTTGCCCGGCGTCGTGGAGGACAGGTTGGGGATGTACCCAGAGGCAGGAAGTCCACCTCCGCCCGTCGTGACCGTCTCCTGGTCGGGAGATCCCGCGTAGTTCAGGTCGAAGGTCCCAAAGGTGTGGCCGCCGTCATTGACCACGCCCCCTGAGACGCCGATGTTGGGAAGGCTGTCGCCAGGACCGCCATTCCCATTCAGCACTGCGATTCCCGCGTTGTTGACCGCGGTGGTCGTGTACTCTGTGTAGAGCGGCGAGAAAGGAAACGCCGCGCGGAGATTCGCGTCCGTTCGATGACCCATTCCTCCGACTCCCGGCGGACCAAAGGCCTCAACGGTGGCTTGGCGGTGTGTGGGCATTTCCTCTCTCCTTCCCTTTACCTATGCTCAGAGGACCTTTGCGAGCCGCTTCTCAAGCTCAATGCGGCTCTCGACGACAATCTCGAGCTGCGAGCGAAGCTTGCGCTCGATCTCGCGCATCTCCTTCAGCTGCTTCGCCTGCTTGATCACGGACCCGGCGAGCTCATCGGCCTCGGTCTCGGTCTCGGCAAGGTGCATGGCCTTGCGGGCCTTGTCTGTGGTCCGCTGGATCTCGGGAAGGACAGTTGACTTCTTGCCGCCCTTGACAGTGGGCTCCTTGGGCTGGTGGCTCTTCTTGGCCTGGGCCTCGGCAATAATCTTCTGCCGCTCTTCCTGGATGATGCGGCTGATAATCTGGGGTGTGAGCTCGACTGTGCGGGACATTGGCGTAGCCTCCGCACGTAAATATCGCTAGCTCCGCAATTACTTCTTGACCTCGTCAGCGAACGCGAGTGCAGCCCAGTTCGCTGCGGCGGCGCCAAAGAGATCGGTCGGATCCGACTTGGAGGCAAAATGCGCAGCAGCGTCTCCACCCGCTAGAACAGGTCCACCCCTCTCGGCGCTGATCTGCTCCTGAAGCGTTGTGGCAGCAGTGTCAGCAAAGATGCTCTGGAGGGTGGGGTCAGCTGTGAGGGTCTGCACCATACGGGCAGGTGCGGGAGCAGGCGCAGGCTGCGTCCTCGCGGGAAGGGCTGGCCTGTCGAGCACTGTGCCGCCGATCATCTTGCGCTGGGGCGGCGGAGGTGTAGGAATGCGGTGTTGCCGCGTCTCTCGGACGGGTGCCGCCATTGCGGTACCACGTTCACTCCTCACTCCCTCAGTGATGACCTCAAGAATGCACTCCTTGATCAGGTCCTTGAGGTCGTTCCTCGTCATCTCTTCTCCCAGGTCAGGATTTCATTGAAGATCCTACCGACCCGGTCTGACCTGTTAAAGTGCTTCCTCAGGTCGTTCTCGTGAATCTTCCCCTCGCGAATCATGAAAGCGCCGGGAGTCGAGGGCTCGCTGACCATGTCAAAGCAGATCAGCTGAAAGTCGTCCTGGACGACATCGTGCTGTCCCTGCTTCCTCGTCGATCCGACGCCGCGCGAGGATATGCCGAGAGTGACTCCTGACTCCACAAGGCTCTGGAGGATCTTTCCAGACGGCGTGTTGAGCAGCTCAACTGTGCCGTACACGACGCCGTTCTCCATTCTCGCTGAGCGCACAATGTGCGAGGCGTTCTTGAGCTCAACCACAGAGGCGGCAGGGTGGTCGCACTCTCCCAGTGCCCTGTTCTCCCTGATGAACTTCTGGTAGTTCTGGATCTCCCGCTCGAGGATGTCCCTTGGGTAGATGCGGCCGTTCTGGTTGAGCGTGTCAGCCTTCTGGATGATGCCGCTCATAATGATCTTCCCGCCGTTGTTGGAGCGGGACTGCTCGACCATGATGGGCGAGTACTCGAACGGCTGCCACTCTGTGAGGAGCCTCTTTTCCATCATGCCTCTCCTTCGCGTATCTCTTGGCTGAGCTTGGAGGCTGTCAGAAACCTGACAACAGCGTCGTCGTCTATGACGTCAAAGCTCAGCTCCTCAAGCCTTCGTCTGACCTCACCTGCGCGCTCCATGATGTACTCATTCCTCTCTCTCGAGAGGTAATCGCTGAGGTCCTGGACTGCCTTGTCCTTGACGCTCCTCATTGACTCACGCAGCTTTGTCTGATCAGACCCAGGCGGAGAAAAGATGTAGTCTCTGACTATTGAGCGCTGCTCCTCAGTCATGGAAGACGAGAACTTCCTGTTCAGCTTCTCTGTCATGATATTGACAACGAGGCTGTTCACCTCGGGATTGCTGCTCTGCGCAGCAACAGGCTCCTGGCGCCTGGGTGCGATCATGCTCTCGACGAGGCGCGTCTCATATGAGATCACTCTCTCAAGGGGAGAGTTGACAGTTCTCCAGTCGTTGAGCAGCGTCTGAATAGTGGCGTAGTCCCTGTACCTGTCGAAGTGGGTGTCGTAGAAGTCTGCGCCAAGCTTTCGATTGATCTCAGAGATGAGGCGTCCCTTCTCGAGCTCAAGCTGATCACGATTAGCTCGCCTGGCGGCGTCCTTCGCCTCAGTTATGATCACTGCTGCGACAGGAGATCCGCTGACATTGCTGTTGGCGAGGGCGTTGAACAGCCTGAACTCCTTGTAGAGCTCAGTTCCCGGCCTGAAGTGTCGGGAGATTATGTCCAGGCAAAGCTGAGCCTTCTTCTTGTCTCCCTCGATGAGACAGGAAGAGACGCGCCTCAAAAGCAGCTCGTAGACGACGCCCGTGTTTCTCTTTTTGTTGTGGTGTCGTGAGGACATAGCTACTCGTTGCCCTTTTTGTTACCTAGGCCAGCTTTAAGTGAGTGTATGGTCGCCTGGAGATCATCACTCATTGAGGTGGTGTACCTGTTGACAACCTCGTTGATGTCAGACTCCTTCAGGTCGTCTGTGAGGTCCTTGAGGCTGGGCGAGTGGTCCTTCTTCTCGCCGAAGGGGTGCGTGATTGCGTCCCTAGTGTCGCCCTTGTCGTGGCTAACGAGAGACTTGTGGTCAACAGAGGAGCGCAGGTTGCCGCCCGGCTTCCTGCGGCCTGCGTTGTACTTCAGCCAGAAGGAGTGCTCCTCGGCGCTCTCTCCCTTCTTCCTCGTACGCGCCTTCCTCGCCTCGCTGAGTACGACTGGCAGGTCGGATAGGTTGCGTGTGCTTCTGTCGATGAAGCTCTGCGCCCTGATTGGCGAGTCCTCATCGTCGAGCTTGAAGATCTCCATCTCGTCAAGAGCCGGTCCGCCACCACCGCCTGCTGGTGCTCCTCCGCCTCCTCCTGCCGGCTCACCGCCGCCTGGCGGCGGCGGTGGGGGCGGCGGTCCCTCTCCTCCTCCTGCCTCGGGAGGCGGCATGGGAGGCATCTCAGGAGGACCTCCGCCGATCTCACCGCCTGTGGGAGGAGGCTCAGGAGCCATTCCTCCCTGCTCCTCCTGTGCCTGAACCTTCTCAAGCTCAAGCTCCCGTATCTTGTCTTTGATCCTGCCTTCCTCGATCTCCTCGATCTCCTCGTCTGTCAGGCCAAGCAGGTTCTTGCGCAGCCACCTCTTGTCGAAGTAGCCCTCAGGCGCCTTCGAGACAATGTCGAATCGCGTTCCGTAGAGGTCAAGCTTCTGCTGCTGCGCAATCGTGGAGGGATTTGGAAGCTGCAGCGTGAAGTCGAGGAGGTCATCCCCATCGTACCCGTTGGAGTACAGGTGGATGATGGCGAGCTTGTTCAGCTCTGCGATGACAGATCGCTGTATGCGGGCGATTGTCCGGGAGAAGCGGATGTCCTCCTGCGACAGTGTCGCCTTGCTACCAATCGACTCATCGTATCCGAGGTACGCCTTGGGAATCTTCAGGGCGGCAAAGAGCTTCTTCTGGATGTAAGTGACATCCTCAATTGCTGCCGCGTTGGTGCCGCCCGAGAGTGTGTCGATCTTCGTGCCAGACTCTCCGCCGCGGACTGGAATGAAGTAGTCCTCGTCAACGGACATCGGGTTGTAGCGCATGTCAACGCGACCACTGTTCTTGTCGACGATCTGCGACTTCTTGAGCGACGCCTGAGCCTGCTCCATGTACGCGGGCACGTCCTCGGGAGGCACGTTGCCGACGTCAATGTAGAAGACTCGGCGATCAGGTGATCTCACAACCCTGTAGACAAGCATCGCGTCCTCAGCGAGGACCAGCTGACGCCACACTCTTCTCGCGCCCTCTAGGACAGAAGATCCGTAGGGAAGGAAGGCGTCGTTGCCGAGGAGCCTAAAGTGTGTGACCTGCCAGTTCTCTAGAGGCGTGTTTCCCTGCGTCACCCAGCGGTATCTGACCGCCATCGGATCCTTGGGATCGAAGTTCTCCTCGCGCTCTAGCTCATTGACTGGAATGGGAATGACGTTCAGCACTCCGTGTCCCGGATGCACGTCATTGAAGAGGCAGAAGTCTCCATACTTGCAGAGGTTCCTGACCCAGGGGGTCAGATTGAAGTTCACGTTGAGTGTGTCGAAGAAGAGCTCGCTGAGCAGACGCTCGATGTCCTTGTTCTCTGAGTACACAGAGAGGATCTGACCGTCTGCTCCGGGTGACGCGACCTCCTCAGAGTAGATGTCGAGCGCGCTGTTGATCTCAGGCGTGTAGTCCATCTCACTGAAGTCGCTGTAGCGCGCAAGCCTATCGTATGTCCCGTAGGCGCTCATAGCGCTGCTGTAGACAGAGCTATGATTCTTGCGGAACATCTCGTAGGCAGAGAGCGTCTGTCCCTGCTTCTCTGGAGTGAAGCTCTTGACAGTCCGCTTGATGACGGGACCGCTCCTGAACAGCGTCGTCAGGCGCTGGAAAAGTCCCGGATTTTCGTTCTTCGCCATTGCTGTCTCCGCGCGCCTATTGTAGGCAGTGCTACTTCAAAATCCAGGACATATCCTGCGGAATTCTGCCGCCCCTCAATTGTCCTATCATCCTCATGTCGCCTCTCGGATCGTTTCCAAGCTGCGCTGAGGTGTAGATGTTGGGCGTGTGGCCTGGCAGAACACGCTCTGTCGTGACTGCAGCGCGCCTCATTCCTGCAAGAATTGCTGTGTTCAGGTCGACAGATCCTCTGCTGTACTCTGAGTTTGCGTCAAACAGCCACGCTCCAATGGCGAGAGACATGACAAGGTCATCATTATGACCCTTCATTGCCTCAGCCTTGGAGTTGTTTGACCACACAAACGTCTTTAGCTCCTGATAGAAGCGTGACGAGTAGGACACAAGGAGCTTATTGCGGATCAGCTCCTCGAGCTTTGTCAAGATGATTGTTCTGGTCTTGCCTGTCGTGGCAAATCCAGCCTGGGCGAGGTCGACAGGCTGAACGTAGTCGCCAATCAGCGCCACCTTGGAGCCCTGTGTGTAGATCCTCGGGTAGTTGAGATCCTTGAGCCTGAGGAGGCAGGCGTACCCGTAGGAGTTGTTCTCGGGACAAACCAGCGCCTTGTTGTACTTGAGTCCCCACTCACTGATCAGCTCAGCAAACCTGTCGGGCGGCATCTTCCCGCGGTACTCAGCGACGATCTCGCCTGTCATACAGTCAATGATGTGGAAGGTGGAGTAGTCGGTGGAGTCTCCTCTGGCGACGTCTCCCGTGAGGATGTACTTGTGCTCAGTCAGGGGAATCTTCCACACCCAAACGTTCATGTCCGGACCACCTCTCATGACAGGCGGCCTGATCATGCCGTTGACCCAGGCGATGTCAGCGTCAGTCAGGAATGTGTCGCCTGACGCTGCGAAGTCGCACATGAACTCCTGCGCGATCTGCCGATCGGAGTAGTTCTTGGACTCCTTCTCAAACCAGGCCTGGTCATGCTCAGGATGCACAGTCCAGGGCAGCTTGATTGGGTTGAACTCGTTGACGCCGGACTCAGCGTCTGCATAAAGCTTGTAGAACTGTCCGCCAACGCCGTTGGGCGTCGAGAGGAGGATGGCCTGGCCGCCTGTCGTGAGCGTGGGGCCGATGCCCGTCCAGATCTCGTCGAAGTTTCGAACGAATGCTGCCTCGTCAATGATCAGCAGGGTCAACGACTCAGAACGACCCGCGTCGTCAGAGGTCGGGATGGCCTTGATGGAGGAGCCGTTGCTGAACTCTAGCTGCTGCTTGTTGTTGACAGTGACCTGCGGCAGGATGAGCCAGGGCGGCATATTGTTCAGGATGGTCTTGACCTTCCTGATAAAGCCCTGCGCGACCTGCAGCTTGGTGGCAATAACCAGGATGTTCTTCTCTTTCTGGTACAGGGCCATCCAGACTGCGTACGCGGCAGTGATAGTGGACAGGCCCAGCTGACGCGACTTGACCACAATGTTGAACCTGTTCTTCCTGAACTGGTCAACACAGTCGTCCTGGAACGCGTAAGTCTTGAACGGGAGCAGGCCCCGGGTGGGGTGCTGAATCTTGCAGTAAGTGTTGAAGAAGTAGGTGGGATCCCTTCCACACCTAATGATCTCCTCTACCTGCTTCTTCTTGGGGACGACTGCAGGACTAACACCCATGCATCACCTAATCTCGTAGGTGGCGGTCATCCTGAAGTGTGTGGGCCTAACTGGGTTGAGGTAGTTGTAGCCCATGGGATCAAGCACGTTTCCGACGCTGGTCTCCTTGAGCTTGAGGTCGCGCTTCGTGGTGCGCTTGAACTCCTTCTCAACCTCAGCCTTTCGCTCCTTGATCATCTTCTGCGCACGATCGATGATCGGACGCACCTGCCCGAACTTGTCCATGTCGCTAGCGATGTTGCAGATCTCGTGGTAGGTGAAGACTAGAGTCTCACCCGTGATCTGAATCTTGATCGAAGACACGCCTCGCGTCGAGCTGTGCCCGAAGGTGGTGTCGATGATTGTGCCTAGGATGTTGACGTCGTTGAAGCTGAGCATACTCTAGGTATTACTGGGCGCGCTGTCGCTTGTCTCGCCTCGTCGACAGACGGCCGCCACCCCTCAGTCCACTCAGTCCTGCGAATCTCAGCAAAATTTATTGCGCACTCATCGCAGCACTGGTGGATCGAGAACTGCTCGAAGTCGTTGGGGCTTGACATTGCCCTGCGGCACACTGGACAAAAGATTGGCACGCTCATGCTGTCACCTGGGACGCGCCATTGACCCGTGTGATCTCAATAACCTGGTCGACTGCGTCCTTCACAGCGTCGACGTGGGAGATCACAAGAATGAACCTGTAGATTCTCTTGAGCGATCGGATCAGTGAGACGCAGGAGGAGAGCTGGCTCTCATCGAGCGTGCCAAATCCCTCGTCTATGATGATGAAGTCAGGCTTTGGAAGCGTGGTGATGCGAGTGAGAGCCACTCGAATCGCAATCGACGCGATCATCTTCTCCATTCCCGATCCGAGCTCAATGATTCGCCTGCTGTCGCCGTAGTCGATGTAGATCTCAAGTGCGTTTGTCTCTGTGTCGATTTCGAGCTGCACCTCAAAGTTGACGACGCCGCTGAGGATCTCAGCAATCTCGGCGTTGATAGCAGGAAGCAGCTTGTCCAGGATCTGGCTGGGAAGGCCCTTCTTGGAGTAGGCGTTGAGCAGCGTCTCGTAGACTCGCCACTGCTTCCTGAGCGTCTTTGACTCCGTCTGGCCCGACGATAGGGTCTCGCGATCAGTCTGCAGCTTGGCGAGATCTGCCTGCCTGTTGCCCCTTGCCTTGCCGAGATCGTCAATTTCTCTGTTGATCTTGTCAAGCTCATCCTTTTGAGCGCTCACGGCAGACGAAGTTGTGTCTGCTGCCCTCTCCTCGGCGGCCTCGTAATCGCGCTTTGCGTCGTCAAGCTGTGTTGCCGCCCTGCCCTTTGCGCTCTCAGCTGCAGTGAGCTCGCCCTTAGCTGACCGCAGGGACGCTCTCAGGTCTGACTCTCTGCCAACTGCAGTTGTGTAGCTGCTGATCTTCTCGTCGGTGTTCAGCGCGGCGATGATCGCAAGCGCATCCTGGGAGCTCTTGAGAGCGCTCTCAGCCTTCTTGATTGTCGCCTCGATCTCTGGGATCTTGTCCCGCGACTCAAAGGACCGCTTTATGAACTTGCAGGTGGGAAATGAGTCACCGCAGGGAATCTGCGTCAGAACCTCAGCGTTTGAGCTCGCGGTTGTGAGCTCAGTCCTGCTGATCTTCAGGGACGCGCTTAGGTCAGTGATTTTTCTCTCGAGGTCGCGCTGGTTCTTGAGCTGTGACCTGAGCCCCTCGATGTCGACCTCTGCCTTCAGCGTCTCGATGGCGGAGATCTTCTTTTCGACAGAGTCGATGCGATCCTTGACAGTCTGGATGCGGCTCTCCTCAGACTCAAGGTCTGTCTTGCGCCTCTCAAAGACGCCCTTGAGCCTCTCGACGTCAGCTGCGGTGACAACCTGCTGAGTGCTTGCGGTGGCGATCAGCTCTGCCTGAATCTCAGCCCGACGGCTGTGCAGGTCTGTGACGCGCAGGTCGTTGTCCTGGATGTCTCTCTCTGCCTTCTTGATCTTCTCGTCCACATCCTGCAGAGAGGCAGCCCAGTCCCTATCGGGCATGGCGCGCAGCTTTGACTTGATGGAGGACGCATCAGTCTTGATCGCCTCAAGGGCACGATCGAAGATGTCGAGGTCCAGAAAGCGACCCAGGTAGGTCTTTCGGGAGGTCGCTCCCTCGTCGATGAAGCGGTTCATTGTCCCCTGGGCAGACAGCGCTGTCATGAAAAAGTCCTCAGCGGTCCCGATGGTCCTCCTGATGATCTTCTCCGTGTCGGACCTCTGCTCTCCTGACGCGTTGTCGTTTGAGTCGGTCAGGGTGAGAGCTGTTGGCGCCCACACCCTTCCGTTCTTCTCAAACTTGAGGGAGGAGGCACGCTCAATCTGGATCTCCCTGTCGCCAACAGTGATGTCCATCTTCGCTCGGCAGGACTGCTGCCCCGTTCGAATGACGTGGATGTTCTTCATCGACCCCCTGTCGGTCGTGTTGAACATGCAGTACACCATCGCGCCGATGATGGAGGACTTTCCGATCCTGTTGGGTCCGAAGATTCCTGTCACGCCCCTCATGTCTGCGAAGCTTAGCGAGTTTCCGCCGGCATAGGTGAAGAGGTTGTCAAACTCAAGAGAGCGAACGGTCCATGTTACACCTCGTGCGTCGTCTGACTTCAAACCTGCCTCAGACAGGGCCTTGCAGACGATGCTCTCCGCAAGCTCCCACTCGTCCTGCGTGTGGTAGTCCCGGACCATCTCCTTGATGAGCTTGATGTGCGTGGCAGGAGCGTGAAGATCCTCGCTGATCACATCCGAGACGACGACAGCCGAGTCCTTCTTCTCGCGCTTGGTCACGAACTCCCTGATGTCGTGTCGAATCCGCAGCTCAGTCTGAATCTGCCGCTCGTCCTGCGGCGTGCAGGTGCTGTCGCAGACGAGTCGAACGCGACATCCATGACGCAGCTCAGGGCTCGAAACTGTCGTTGCGACATCTGTCCGCCACTTGAGCGTGATGTACGGGTCGGGCGTCTGGATCTCCTCGAACCAGACGTTGTGGGCGTTCGGCCCTGCGATGTCCCAGACCAGGAATCCCTTGGGCAGCGCCTCACCGTAGTTCTGCTGCAGGAGGCTGCCGCTGTACCCGATCCAGGGCATAATCGTTCTGACTTTGAGAACTCCTGGAGCGGAGCTCGACCCTAGGACGATAGCGCCTGGGTACCTGTGCAGGTCTTCGGCGCTCACCAGGATCTCGATCTCCTTGTGCGCCAGGAACTGCATCCTGTGAATGTCGCCCAGGAGGGCAACGTCAAACCCATCGAAGAGGTCGAGCGTGGTGTCCGCCTGGTACTCCATGTCAGAGTCGAGGAGGCACCCGGCAACTCCTCCGTGGTAGGCGGCGATGTTGATGTCCCCAGGCACAGGCTTGACCCTGTCCCATCCCTCCTCGTCGAAGCATGAAAAGACGCAGAGGTTGAATCCGGGCGTGTGCATTGGGTAGACGCCCGACTGCTTGAAGAGCTTTATCGGATTGTTGGTGCTACCACCGATGGCGCTGATGATGGGCGTGATTGCGTCGAGGCGTGACGCGTTGCTCAGAATTCCGTCGTGGTTGCCCAGAGTGACGTAGACGGGCGCAATTTCCGCCAGGCTCTTGAAGAACTCTGTGATGATCTGCACTGCCTCAGGAGTGATGCCCTGCGTCTTCGTGTGCCAGATGTCTCCGCCAACAAAGATGGCGTTGACGCTCAGCTCGCGGCACCTGTCGTAGAAGCTAGAAAAGGCCTCGCGGTACTCGCGATGCCTCTGCATCCCCCTGATGTGGATGTCGCTGATGTGGGCGATTCTCATAGGATTGATCCGCTCCGTATTGATGAGATTGCGAAGAAAAGCCTGTCGAACGGCCGCCACGGCCTCGCCTCTCTGATCGCGCGCCTGACGTCTGCGGGAGGCATCTCTCCCACGTCCTTTCCCCAGCCGGACACATCGAGGATCCTGACGCTGCAGTCGTATGAGCTTAGCAGCTCTGCCATCCGCTGCGTCTTGGCCTGCATGTCTGCGTCGAGTGCCAGGACAACAGGAGTCCTGTTTGACGCGATCTTTCCAAAGAGTGCGTGTCGCTCGTTCAGGCTTGATCCTAGAAGGCAGGTCGCATTGTCTGGGCACTTGAAGAGGTCAAAAGGGCCCTCAACAACGACAAGCTCTGACGCCCAGTCGATGTTGATCTCGTTGAAGATGATCTCGGTCTTCTTTGCCTGGCAGTTAGAGTAGCGAAGCGTGCTGTCTGAATCAACAG
>Ga0208788_1000969_pt1 | contig 14094 bp, 8 predicted proteins | sample Wag4_2014_7_11_3_FD_187363 | JGI IMG/M metagenome (GOLD analysis project Ga0208788, IMG submission 187363) | Fresh water mixed with fracking chemicals microbial communities from Ohio, USA - Utica-2 Time Series FC 2014_7_11 (SPAdes) (version 2) ... | reverse complement strand
GTAGCAAGGGTCGTGTGGCGCGTGGCGGCAGATTTGCCATCGGGGCGAACCGCCATTTTTTGCCTATGATGCGGATGACGGCCTATGGCTGCCTCGATACGCCCGACCGGTGTTGCAAGGGAGCCGCGGATGACCGCCCAATAGATCCGTTGGGCTTGCTTTTTGGCAATTTGCTCCGATAGTCCGATGTGCGCTCGATCGTGTTTGGCAACGACCATCAGACCAGATGTATCTTTGTCCAATCGGTGTACGATACCAGGTCGACTCACGCCACCGATCCCGGAGAGATCGGTACAATGGTGAAGCAATGCATTGACCAACGTTCCCTGCGTTGCGCCATTCGCTGGATGCACCACCATTCCTTGCGGCTTGTTCAAAACAATGAGATCGCCATCCTCATAAACCACATCCAACGGAATCGGCTCGGGTTGAACCGCCAAATCGACCACCGGCGGCGGTTCAAGCCGTATGACGTCATCTACCCGTAATCGATATGCTGGCTTGACCGCGATACCATTGACCCGGATGTGCCCCGTGTCAATCCAAGCCTGCACACGTGCGCGGGAAAACTGTGGCCACCGCGCAAGGCACGCCCGGTCCAAACGCTCACCGACAAGACCTGACGCACCCATTGTCCAAACTTCAGCGTCCAGAACCGGTTCACACACCGCTCCCCTCCCGCGAAACCAGGCTCTGGGGCCTTCCGATTGTTTGCGTCACTACACCGTTGCCGCTTCAATCGACTCCGTTGTATCAGCTTTTCTGGATGCGGAGCGCTTGTTGGCAGGCGCCTTAGACACCTTTTCGGCGGACGGGGTTTTGGTAGAAGTTTTTTTCGCCGAGGCTCTCTTGATGGTCGGCGCCTTTTGCGCATCTACTGCCTCTGCCACGCCATCCGCCTGGGGTTCGGAAGGCATAACGGCTGCAGCCTGCGACTTTTTCTTGATCACGAACAAACCGGGCACCTGCGTCGTGCTTAGCTGTTCCGGCACGGGCAAGGACGGCAGCGTATCAGCCGCATCCGCAAGCGGACCCAGCTCAGCAATCGGTGCCGGCGTCTCAACCAACGCGGGGGAAACCAGCACCACCTCAGGTGCCGCAGGCAAAGGTCGACTAAGGTCTTTGGACGCTGTAGGCTTCGGCATGGTAGGCGCCGGGGCGCCTGCGTCGCCGGCTCCTTCACGGGCAGGTCGCGTTTGTCTGGACCAACGCTCGGCTTGGCCATCTCCGGTCAGGCGAGATGCCTCCGTTACACGCTGGTCGCGGCCACGCGATGCACCGGCGGCGCGGTTGCGTCTGGCACCCTCTCCGCGTTCCCGCGGGCCAACGTTTGCAGCAGGTGACGCCACAACACCACCCAAAAGCTCATCAAGCGTGACTTCCTGCACAACAAACCCTGTCCCGCTCACCGCAGCCGGCTCAACCACCGCTGTCTCAGACGGCTTCTGGTCTGGAACGGCATCCGGCCACTGAAACTCTTCAACAACCAACCCGTCTGCAAGCACGTCCGCCTCTGGCGTCGAATCCTCGACGGCAAGCCCGTCCTCCAACTGACGACCACGACCACGGCCACGGCGCCGACGCCTGCGACGTCCACCCTCGCGAGTCGCACCATCCGACGCCGCCTGCTCGCTCAAATCAGCTTCCAGCAGCTCGGAGGCATCACTGATCACCAAATCATCCACTGACGCCACAGTGTGGCCACTAACAGGCGTGGCGATAGGCAACTCAGCAACAGCGACGGGAACAAGCTCCGGCAGCAAGTGGCTGTGCCTGATTCGTCCTGTACCACCGCAACCTTCGCAAGGCGAGGTTAACTGCTCCAGCAAATTTTGCCCCTGCCGACGTCGCGAGACCTCAATCAAACCATGCTCAGAGAAGTTGGTGACCTGCGGACGACTCTTGTCTTGCTTCAGAGCCTCGTTGAACGCCTGCCAAACCTTGTTGCGATCCTTGCTGTCATCCATTGAAATGAAGTCGATGACGATGATTCCGCCAATATCACGCAAACGCAACTGTCGCGCAACCTCCGCGGCAGCCTCGACATTGGTGCGCAAAACAGTGTCCGCCAAAGACTTGCTCTGGGTCAGTCGTCCTGAGTTCACGTCAATCACAGTCAATGCTTCGGTGTGTTCGATGACAATATAGCCGCCACTGGGCAACCAAACCTTCGGTGAAATAGCCGCCTCCAATTCTTCACTGATGTGATAACGGGTCATGATTGATTCGGACCCTTCATGCGCTGCCACACGCTCAACCATCTCAGGCATCCAGCCGGCCAGTATCTCCCGCGCCTTGGTGTACCCACCGGCCGTATCGACCACCACGCGCTCAACCTCTGCCGTCATCGCATCCCGCAACACACGATGAACCAAGTCACTGTCTCGGTGCAGCAAAGCCGGAGGCGCAACAATTTGAACCTGATGCAAAATGTCTGCCCAGATATCGATCAGATCATTGATATCCTGCCGCAAATCAGCTTCCGAGCGATCCACGGCCTCGGTTCGAACAATCAGCCCGTGCCCAGGATCCTTCAGCTTCAACGTCAAGCGACGCAAGCGCTCGCGCTCACGCGCATCCGTAATCCGGCGCGAGATGGACACGCGGTTGTCATCGGGAACCAAAACCAAAAAGCGCCCCGGAATCGTCAATCGCCCCGTTAAACGCGCACCCTTCGTGCCAGTCGGTGCCTTGGCGATCTGAACCAGCAGGCGTTCTTTCACTCGAATCGCGGGTTGCTTCGCCACTTGTAATTTTCTTGGGGCCTGCGCCGCCGGCAAGTCGGCCACGTGAATGAAGCCGTTACGATCCTGCCCAATATCCACAAAAGCGGCTTCGATGCCAGGAACGATCGCCTCGACCTGCCCCCAGATGATATCCCCAACCAATTGATCCCCATGCCGCAGGAAAAACTCGACCGCTTTCCCGTCTTCCAGCACCACAGCCAGGTCGTGGGCCTCGCAAATGATGATTTCTCTTCTCAATGAATCATTCCTGTTCCTGCACCCAAGCACCAATCAAGGCCCCGATGCCACATTCAATAAACGCTGTCTTGACCGGGTAAGCGCACCTGAGCGCACGCAAGCATTCCGCGCGGACAGTCCCAACAGCCTTGTACACGCATCATCCGCGGACAAACGGGAACTCGCCAACACACAAAAAAGCTTGCAACGACTTCAATCGCGATAACCCAACGTGAACCGATGCATCACTGCGAATCGCACGCACCATCCGGCGACAGCAGCAGCACACCCCGTCAATTTCAATACTAACATTTGCAGTGAAAGCTTGACTAGGAGCCTGTCGGAGTTAGCGCCATCGGACGGGAGACTTCATCAGTACCGTGACCGTCAGGGAGCGGCCCGGAGGAAGTCTCCCGCCGCGTCCCACTTCGACGTTCTCGCCGCCAACCATGACAAACAAGCGCACTTGCCCGACTTCTTGCGTTCGGAGGCTACGATCGGCTGTCAGGCCGACAGGCGCTTAGAGCGCCGAGCAAGTCCTGCGCCAGGCATGCCACCAATCCCCCACGCTGCGGACAGCCGGGAATTCGCCTCTAACCCCCGTCAACTACAAAAAAGTGCTAACCCGGGGTAACGGCGGGGTGCGCTTGCCTGAGTTCTCACGCCATGCCTCGCTGCGCCGCTGCGCCGCCCCATCCCTCAGTGTGATAGGATGAAGCCTTCAGGCGAAGTTATCGATACAAATGGTCGGCATTTAATCAAATCGGAGGGTGCCATGTTGAATTCGGTTGTGCTGGTCGGACGTGCTGGCGCAGATGCGGACATCAAGTATTTCGACAACGGACGGGCGCGGACGACATTCAATTTGGCCGTGGATCGTCCTGTTCGCCGCACTGAGGGCGTTGATGCAACGGACTGGTTCCGAGTCGAGCTTTGGGGCAAGGAAGCCGAAGTTGCCGCTGAGTATGTCAAAAAGGGCAAGCTGGTTGGAGTCATCGGACGTTTGCAGATCAACCGTTGGAAAGATGCCAGCAACCAGCAACAGGAGATGCCACTCATTGCGGCTGAACGCCTTCGTTTGCTGGGTTCACGTTCAGAAGCCCCGAGCGCCGGCGCGTCATACGATGATGGCATGCCGTTTTAGCCGGCGTGCACACCGGATGGGGTCCTGCAGCGTGAGCATTCGCCAGCAACCGCTGTTTGTCTGATTGAACCCGACGTATCGGTTGCCGTCCGAAATGTTTGCAGCGAAAGCTCACACTGCTGAAACAGGGTGTGCAAGCATTCAATGGTGGCCGACTGTTTTGAACCCTTCAAAAAGAGGTTCCCATCTGTCGTCTGGCAGGGCACTCGGAAAGCACTGTGTTTGGGAACACGGATGCAGCGTCCACCGGCTTTTTCAGAATCTGTCGACGATAGGTGACAAGGGAAGCCGAGCGATGCGGTGCGGTCACCCGCACGCCGGGATAGTTGCCGGTATGGGACGGTTTCATGTCCTTTCGAATCCAACCTGAATCTGCTATCGTTTGAGGCGGGCTGGCGATGTCTGTCGTACGTCCCTGCAAGGTCGCGAGGCGTTCGGTTGAGCAGGCGATCGCACTCGCAACGAAGACGTGGTCGAAACGAAAGTGAAGCAACGAATGCGCATTTTGATGTTGTCTTGGGAATACCCCCCGCGAATTGTCGGCGGAATTGCGCGTCACGTTGAGGAACTTTCAGAAGCTTTGGCGGCACGCGGCCATGATGTGCACGTGGTCACCGCGAATCACCCCGACACATTGGAGCACGAGTGCGTTCGTGGCGTCTGGATCCATCGGGTCAAACACCTGGACTTTGAAACACCCGATTTCTTGAGTTGGGTGATGCAATTGAACTTGGGGATGATGGCTTACGCCACCGCTTTGCACACGGAAAGACCTTTTGAGGTCATTCATGCTCACGACTGGCTGGTTGCGCATGCGGGCGTCGGTCTCAAACGGGGGCTGGCTGTGCCGATGTTGGCCACGGTGCATGCGACCGAAGCGGGACGCAATCAGGGTCACATTGCGGGTGCTTTTTCCGGTTATGTCAATCAAATGGAGTGGTGGCTCTGTTTTGAGGCCTGGCGCGTCATTGTGTGCTCGCGTCATATGTATGACGAAGTACAACGGTGTTTTGGGGTGCCGGTCGACAAACTCGATGTCATTCCCAACGGTGTGGATGCAGGCAAGTTCGCACCGGGCTTGACGGCGGATGAAGCGCGGCAGTTCAGGCGTCATTTGGCGGCAGACAACCAGAAAATCGTGTTTTTCGTGGGTCGCATGGTCGCAGAAAAGGGAGCGCAAATCTTGCTGGAGGCGATTCCCAAAGTGTTGCCGCAATTCCCCACCGTCCGCTTCGTCATTGCCGGCAAAGGTGGATTTCTAGCCGAGTTGAAGCACCGTGCCGAAGTGCTTGGCGTGACGCCCTATGTCAATTTCACGGGGTTTGTCTCTGATACGGATCTTCACCGCATCTATCAGGTTGCCGATGTGGCCACATTCCCCAGTTTGTACGAGCCCTTTGGGATTGTGGCGTTGGAAGGTATGGCCGCAGGGTTGCCCACGGTGGTGTCAGATGTGGGTGGTTTGGGTGAGATTGTTGAGCACACCGTCAGTGGGATTACCACGTACGCCGGTAATCCGGATTCCTTGGCGTGGGGCCTGCTCGAAGTTCTGAAAAACACGGATTACGCCAAACATTTGGCGCGCAATGGGCGTCAACGTGTCGAAACGATTTTCAACTGGGCGCGCATTGCCCAAGCGACAGAAGGCGTTTATTGTCGTATTGTGAAGCCCGAAACAGAATCTGAGGAGCAAGCGGCAAAAGCGCAGCGTGCGGGCAATCACCGTGACGCGTCGTTGGATGCCCCTGCGATTTCTCAACAATCGACCGCCAAGCGCTAGCTTTGCGGACGCAACACCTGAGTTGGCATCATCAATGGCGATGAGAAGGAGGTACGTCCCATGAAAGCAGTCTTGATGGCAGGCGGTTCCGGTACGCGTTTGCGTCCCTTGACCTGCGACTTGCCCAAGCCCATGGTTCCGATAGTCAACCGCCCCATCGCGGAGCATATCATCAACCTGCTGAAACGGCATGGCATCACCGACATCATCATTACCTTGTACTACCTGCCGCATGTGATCCAGAACTATTTTGGTGATGGTCGTGAGTGGGGCGTCAACATCACTTATGCGGTGGAAGAAAAGATGCCACTTGGAACGGCCGGATGCGTCAAGGCCATCGCTGATCTCCTTGATGAAACGTTTTTGGTGATTTCCGGTGATTCACTGACCGATCTCAATCTTAGCGAGGCGATCGCCCAGCATCGAGCCAAGGGTTCGCAAGCCTCCATCGTTCTCAAACGGGTACCCAACCCATTGGAGTTTGGCGTCGTGATCACGGATACGGATGGGCGAATCGAACGCTTCCTTGAAAAACCGTCCATGTCCGAGGTCTTCTCCGACACCATTAACACAGGCACCTACATTTTGGAGCCGCAAGTACTCGATTGGTTGCCGGCGGACATGGAAGTGGACTTTTCCAAGGATCTTTTCCCAAAACTGCTCGAAAACCAGATTCCAATGTACGGTTTTGTCACCGACGGATATTGGGAGGACATCGGAAATCTGCAGTCTTACCGACAGGCTCACTACGATGTGCTGAACGGCAAGGTTGATTTGACCATCCCGTATCCGCGCCAGAGCGACGGCATCTGGATTGGCGAGGGAAGTATCATTGCTCCGACGGCGAGTTTGTCCGGGCCTCTCGTAATTGGCAACAATTGTCAAATTGGGCCTCACGCGGTCTTGTCGGCTGGAACGGTGATTGGTGACAATGCCCTGATTCGCGCGCGCGCGAGCTTGAAGCGTCCCGTGCTCTGGAACAATGTGTATGTGGGTGAAGACGCCGCGCTGCGGGGTTGTGTCATCGGTAAGGGCACGAGTGTCAAAAAAGGCGCTCATGTGCTGGAGGGTGCGATCATCGCGAACGAGTGCGTCGTGGGCGACCACGCCGTTATCAAGTCGGGCGTGAAAATCTGGCCAAACAAGACGATTGATGCGGGCGCCATTGTGACCAGTTCGCTGATATGGGGCACCCAGGCACAGCGCGGGCTGTTTGGCGCAACCGGCGTGGAAGGGCTCGTTAATATCGAAATCACGCCGGAATTTGCAGTCAAGCTGGGTGCGGCGTATGGCGCAACCTTGCCCCTTGGCAGTTCCGTGGTCGTGGGACGCGATGCCACGCCAGCAAGCCGCATGATTAACCGTGCCCTTATCTCTGGCCTGTTGTCCGTGGGCATCAACGTTCACAACCTTGAGGCGGTGGCCATTCCGATCAGCCGCTTTCACTTGCCGGATCTCAATGCACGGGGCGGGGTACACATCCGGCTCTCTGCCGATGCCGACAACGAGATAATCCTCGAGTTTTTGGATCACAAAGGTTTGTCTATCAGTAAAAGTGAAGAGAAAAAAATAGAATCGAATTTCTTCAAGGAAGATTTTCGCAGGGTCGGTTTGACCGATGTTGGGAACATTTCATTTCCGGCGCGCGTGATGGAACATTACTCGAATGCGTTTTCAGGCGTCATCGATTCAGGTCGTGTTCGCGACATGAAGCCAAAACTGGTCATTGATTTCGCCAATTCGTTCACCAACGTGATGCTACCGAGCATGCTGGGACGAATGGGTGCCGAAACGGTCGTCTTGAATGCCAATCTGTCTAATATGCCGCCAACCCCGAAACACCGTGAAGATTTGCGTGGGCAACTCGCGCACATCGTCACGGCATTGAACGCCACGTTTGGTATTCAGATTGACGACAACGGCGAACGGGTCTATGTGGTTGACAACCGGGGCCGCATCATGAGTGAGGCGCGTCTGTTGGCGTTGATGGTGACGCTCATTTCGCGGATCATACCGGATGCCACCATTGCAGTCCCTGTCAGTGCGCCATCCATCATCGAGGAACTCGCATCCAGACAAGGTGCCAAGGTCATTCGTACCAAAGTGAATGCCCGGGCAATGATGGAAGCCGCACGGGCACCTGGTGTGACGATGGCCGGCACCATGGATGGAAAATTTATTTTCCCGGCGCTTCACCTCGGCTTCGATGCGATGGTAACGACGGGCAAAATTATCGAAGCATTGTCAAAACTGCAAGTGCCGTTGTCAGAGGTGAATGAGGGCATCCCCAGTATTCACCATATCCACGAAGCTATCCCTTGTCCGTGGGACCGTAAAGGGACCGTGATGCGCGTGATGGTTGAAGAGAGCAAAAACCAGGAAACGGAAATGCTCGACGGTGTAAAAATTTTTGATTCACGCGGCTGGGTGTTGATTCTGCCGGATCCCGTCGATCCCATTGTCCACCTGTATGCGGATGCGACGAGCGCCATGCAGGCGGATCAACTTCTGGAGACCTATGTGGCGCGTATTCGCGCCTTGGCTGATGCGCCCGACCCAGGTCCGTTGGCCACCCGATCGTGATCCTCTGTCATAAAATCACTTGACAATGGAGGTTATAAAGTCCTACAGTCACATTAGCACTCACCATCCGCGAGTGCTAATGTGAGCGATGTTTGCAGGAATGGCAAAGTGTTTCTCAATTCACGTCAGCAGGCCATCTTAAAAGCGATTGTCGACGATTACGTACAGACCGCGGAACCGGTTGGTTCGCGAGTGCTATCGAAGCGTTTCAATTTTGGGCTATCGCCTGCGACCTTGCGAAACGAAATGGCGGATCTCGAAGAGGGGGGGTTGTTGCGCCAACCCCATACGTCGGCTGGCAGGATACCGTCTGATGCCGGATATCGCGTGTTTGTGGACTTGTTGATGGATCAAGACGACTGTCTCACTGAAGAGATGCGGGTTCATCTGGAGCGATTTACCTTCGCGTCGAGCAGCCTTCGTGATGTGCTGGCGCAAGCGGCGAAACTGACAGCGGTCTTGACCCGTTGTACAGCCATTGTACGCAGTCCGAATCTGGGTGTCAGTCGCATCGGCTATGTGCAGTTGTTAACCGTGGGCGAGAGCGAGTTGATGTTGATCGTACACACGCAACACGGCGCAAGCCTGTCTCAGGTCGTTGAATGGCTAGGCGTTGTCACGCCTGAGGAATTGTCTTTATTGACCAACTTTTTGAATCATCACCTGTGTGGCCGTTATCTGGATCAGGTGACTGACCAGTTGTTGGTGAACTTGATTGATGAAGTGGCCTCATACGAATCGACAATTCGCGGGATTTGGCAAAAATTTCAGGTGCTGAAGCATTCTGAGGCGCGGGTTTTGGTCAGCAGTGTCAGTCATCTGATTGAGCAACCCGAGTTCGTTGAGGCGCAGCGCATTCGTAGTTTGTTGAATTTGCTGGAACGCGAAGCCACCTTGGCCGAGGTGTTGATGCTGATGGCGCAAGGGGTCTTGCCCAGGCGATCGCTTGGCGGGAGTTGCAGCGTGACGGTTGCCATCGGTCGAGAAAACCCCCTGCCCGAGCTTCAAGACTGCAGCGTGATTACCGCGCCATACTACATCGGCGACCAGGCCGTCGGTGAAATCGGCGTCATTGGCCCCACCCGCCTCGGTTATTGGCGCGCCATGCTGGCGGTGGAGGCAGTGGCGGATCGTTTGAGCCGTTCCTTGACCCGATTATTCGGCCAACCGTCGGGAACACTCATCAGTCGGCGCCCCGGATTTTAAAACGTGTTAAAATTCCCATAGAAGAGTCTTCAGATTTAAATTGATCAAGAAGGGACAGCGGCTTTGACAGAAGATGTGATTGAGCAAGCTGAGAACAGCACGGATCAGGCAGGGGACGGGACAACAGAAGTTGTCACGGATGAAACCGGGGCTGTAGAAGTATTCGAGGGCGCGTCAGGCGCTGAAGAAGTTCGCTCAGTGGCGCCCGAATCGGAGTTGCAGCAGCAGTTCAAGCGGTTGGCGGCAGATTTTGAAAATTTCCGCAGGCGGCAAGTCATTGAGAAGGAGCAGCTGCTTCAGTTCGCCGGAGAGCGCATTCTTGAGCGTCTGCTCGGGGTCATGGACAATTTTGATCGCGCGCTTGCTTCGGCGGAAAATGCGACTGACATACAGGTCGTCGTGAAAGGCATTCAGATGATCCATCGTCAGATGGAAGACCTGCTGTCGAAAGAAGGCGTCAAGCTGATGGCCTGCAAGGGGGAACTGTTTGACCCCAACCAGCATGAAGCGGTGATGCAGGTTGAGATGGACGACGTGGCGGATCAGACCATCGTCGACGTGTTTCGCGCGGGATATACGCTTAACGGGCGCGTGCTCCGCCACGCGATGGTGCGCGTAGCGAGCAATACGTCTGGGGTGATAGCCAATCAGACGACGAACGCAGGTGCTGAGGCGGCCACAACCGATTCGGCGTCGGAGTAAAACCAATCAAGGCAAGGGGGTCGAAATGAGTAAAGTTATTGGAATTGACTTGGGTACAACCAACAGCTGCGTTTGCGTCCTGGAGGGCGGCAAGCCGGTTGTCATTGCGAATGCGGAGGGTAACCGCACAACACCTTCGATTGTTGGATTCACCAAGACGGGTGAACGGCTTGTGGGTCAAGTCGCTAAGCGCCAGGCGATCACCAATCCGGAAAATACGATTTTTTCAATCAAACGCTTCATTGGGCGTCAGTGGGCGGATACGGAAGAGGCCCGCAAGCGCGTGCCATACAAGGTTGTACAGGGAAATTCAGGCAACCCTGCCGTCCAGATTGGCGCAGAGCAGTTCTCTCCGCAACAGATCAGCGCTGTCATTCTCCAGAAACTAAAGGCGGATGCAGAAGCGTATCTGGGTGAAAAGGTGACCAAGGCGGTTATAACGTGTCCTGCGTACTTCAATGACCAACAGCGGCAAGCGACGAAGGATGCGGGAACGATCGCCGGTTTGGAGGTGTTGCGCATCATCAACGAGCCAACCGCTTCTGCTTTGGCTTACGGTTCCGACAAAGGGCACGATCACACCATCATCGTTTACGATTTGGGCGGTGGCACGTTTGACGTGTCGGTACTGGAACTCGGTGACGGGGTGTTTGAGGTCAAGGCGACGAGTGGCAACAACCACCTGGGGGGCGATGATTTTGACGATCGCGTGATGGATTGGTTGGTCAGTGAATTCAAAAAGCAGGAGGGTATTGACCTTCGTCAGGACAAGATGGCCTTGCAACGTCTCAAGGAAGCTGCTGAAAAGGCCAAAATCGAATTGTCGAGTACGGTGACCACGGAAATTAACCTGCCGTTCATCACCGCCGACGCGTCGGGTCCCAAGCACTTGAATCTGAACCTGAGCCGGGCCAAGTTTGATGAGATGACCGCTGACTTGGTTGAGGCGACGATGGGACCGGTGCGTCAGGCCTTGTCGGATGCTGGTTTGGCGCCCAAAGACATCGAAAAGGTTTTGTTGGTCGGTGGTTCGACGCGTATCCCAGCGGTGCAGGATGCCATTCGCAAGTTCTTGGGCAAGGAGCCGGACAAGTCGGTTAACCCTGACGAGGCTGTGGCGCTGGGTGCGGCCATTCAGGCGGGTGTATTGGGTGGCGAAGTCAAAGACGTCTTGTTGCTCGATGTAACGCCGCTGTCGCTCGGTATCGAAACCTTGGGTGGGGTTTCAACGAAGCTTATCGAGCGCAATACGACGATTCCGACGTCGAAGTCCCAAACTTTTTCGACTGCGGCGGATGGTCAGACGTCCGTGGAGATTCACGTCTTGCAGGGTGAACGTGAAATGGCTACAGACAACAAGAGTCTGGGCAAGTTTCAGTTGACGGGCATCCCCCCGGCGCCGCGTGGCGTGCCGCAGATCGATGTCAGTTTCGACATTGATGCCAACGGCATTGTGCATGTGTCTGCGCGTGACAAGGCGACGGGTATCGAGCAGAAGATTACCATCACCAACTCCGGCGGGTTGAACAAGAATGAAATTGAGCGCATGAAAGCTGATGCAGAGCGCTTTGCAGGTGAAGATGCGCGTCGCCGCGAAGCGGTTGAAGCGCGTAACAACGCCGATGCGGCCATTTACACAGCGGAAAAAACGGTGCGGGAGTCTGCGGAAAAAGCGGATGCCGGTGCGGTTGAAAAGGTTAATCAAGCCATTGGGGAATTGCGTAGTGTGATGTCGGGTGAGGATTTCACCGTCATCAAGGAAAAAACCGACGCGGTGAATTCGGCACTGTATGCGATGAGTTCCGCAATGTACCAAAGCGGTGCCAGTGGCGGTGCAACGGGTACTCAATCGACCTCTGGCACGTCCGGCGGTTCGGATGATGACACCATCGTGGATGCCGACTACGAAGAGGTTAAATAGAGCGGCGACGTCGACTCAAACCATTCCGGGAGGCTTGAGCCCTCGAGTTCAAGTCTCCCACGTTTCTGGCAATGCCAGTCAGGTAAGCGATCATGAAGGCTGATTACTACGAATTGTTGGGTATTGCAAAAGGCGCCAATGACGATGCGATTCGTCGCGCTTATCGTAAGATGGCACGCAAGTATCATCCAGACGTGAACAAGGAACCCGACGCTGAGAGCAAGTTTAAGGAGGTTTCAGAGGCCTACGAGGTTCTGAATGATCCGCAAAAGCGTGCGGTGTATGACCAATATGGTCACGCCGGTTTTAATCAGGGTGGCGGTTTTGGCGGTGACTATGGTGGCTTCGGCGACTTTGGCGGATTGGGCGATATTTTTGACGCGTTTTTTGGGGGCGGTCAGGGTGGACGTTCCCGGCGTCGTGGTCCCGAACGCGGTGCCGATTTGCGGTTGGATATCACGCTTGGTTTTCGTGAAGCAATTTTCGGAACTGAAAAAACCCTGGATATTCCGCATCTGGAACGATGTCAGCCGTGTGGGGGCAGTGGTGCCAAAGAAGGGACACAACCCCAATCGTGTTCGCAATGCAAAGGTGCCGGGCAAATTCAGCAAGTCTCACGGAGTCCGTTTGGGCAGTTTGCGCAGGTGGTAACGTGTCCCGCGTGCAAGGGTGAAGGGCAGCAGATTGAGAACCCGTGCGGCACTTGTCGAGGTAAGGGCAAACATCAGGTGAACCAGCAGGTCAAGGTGACGGTACCACCAGGTGTCGATAACGGGGCGAGGCTGCGGTTGACGGGTAAGGGCGATGCAGGCGGCCGTGGAGGCCCGCACGGCGATTTGTATATCGTCATTCATGTTGCTGCAGACGAGACTTTGCAGCGTCGGGATGCGGATCTCTTCCGCTCTTTCGCGATCTCTTACAGTCAGGCCGTTTTGGGTGCGGATGTCAAAGTGCCATTGCTTGTGCAATCCGATGATCCGCAGTTCCACGATCTCAAGATTCCTGCGGGGACGCAAACGGGTACGGTCTTTAGCGTTCGTCAGCAAGGGGTGCCGCATCTGAACGACCCGCGGCGCCGTGGTGATTTGCACGTCGAAATTTTCATCGCGGTGCCTGCCGCGGTGAGCGAGGAAGAGCGCGAACTGCTCGAACGTCTGGAGGCGCTTCGAACGGGCGAGGAGAAGCATCACGGGGGATTGTTGGATAACATCAAGGATGGGTTGAAACAACTTTGGAAAGAATAGGGCGTTTCTAGGAATGATCGATTTATTGTCGAGCTTTGCGCGCGATGTGCAAGCGATATGGAAAAAAGACCCAGCGGCCCGCAACTGGATCGAAGTCTTGATGTGTTATCCGGGGCTGCACGCGGTCTCCGCCCATCGTGTGGCGCATCACTTGCATACATCGGGTGTGCCAGTGTTACCGCGTCTGATGTCACACGCCACCCGTGCGTTGACCGGTATTGAGATTCATCCGGGGGCGACACTTGGTGCGGGGGTTTTTATTGATCACGGCCAAGGCGTGGTCATTGGTGAGACCGCCGTTATTGGGGATGACGTGTTGATTTACCAAGGGGTAACCTTGGGCGGCACGAGTCTTGAGCCTGTCAAGCGGCATCCGACGATTGGTTCGAACGTGGTGATTGGCGCGGGCGCTTCGATCCTGGGTAATATTGAGGTTGGGCCGAGTGCATTTGTTGGCGCGGGGTCGGTGGTGACGAAACCGGTGCCTGCGGGCTCAACGGTGGTTGGCATTCCAGCCAGGGTTGTGCAGAGAGGGCCAGCGGAGCCTGCGG
>Ga0208788_1000967_pt1 | contig 14120 bp, 9 predicted proteins | sample Wag4_2014_7_11_3_FD_187363 | JGI IMG/M metagenome (GOLD analysis project Ga0208788, IMG submission 187363) | Fresh water mixed with fracking chemicals microbial communities from Ohio, USA - Utica-2 Time Series FC 2014_7_11 (SPAdes) (version 2) ... | reverse complement strand
GTGCTGGATGTCTTGCGAGATTCGCTCGCGGGGCTTGGTCAATATCCCTCGACCGTGGGCTTACCTGAACTGCGCGCTGCCTGCGCACGCTGGCTGGAGCGACGTTTTGGCCTTAAGACCAACAGCGTCGGGCTCGATACCGTGCTGCCGGTGAACGGAACCCGCGAAGCCTTGTTTGCTTTCGCACAAGCCGTGATCGATCCGACCCCTGGTGCGACAGCGGACAGTCCGCTCGTCGCGATGCCGAACCCGTTCTATCAGATTTATGAGGGCGCAGCGCTGCTAGCCGGCGCCACGCCCTATTTCTTTGAGACGCCGACGGACAATGGCTTTCTGCCTGACCTCGATGCGATCCCCGCCGCCGTTTGGGATCGGGTGCAGCTACTGTATCTCTGCTCGCCCGGCAACCCGGGTGGTGCAGTGATGTCGATCGATCAATTGCGACGTGCGATCGAGCTCGCAGACCGATACGATTTTCTGATCGCCTCAGACGAGTGCTACGCCGAGCTCTATGCCGACGAATCCAACCCGCCACCGTCATTGCTCAATGCGGCCATTGCGGCGGGTCACTCAAACTTCGAACGCTGCGTGGTCTTTCACAGCCTCTCCAAGCGCTCGAGTCTGCCGGGCCTACGTTCAGGCTTCGTCGCCGGCGACCCGAGCGTATTGCGCGACTTTCTGCTGTATCGCACCTATCACGGCTGCGCGATGCCCGTTCCGACGCAGCTCGCGAGTATCGCGGCGTGGAATGACGATGAGCATGTCAAAACCAATCGTGCGCTCTACCGCGAGAAATATGCGCGTGTGCTGCCGATCCTCGCGCCGCATCTCGAGGTGACACAGCCTGCGGGTGGCTTCTATCTGTGGCCCGAAGTTCCCGGTGACGATGCGCGCTTTACGCGCGATCTCTTTGCCGAGCAAAACGTCACCGTCGTCCCCGGCTCTTATCTCGCTCGCACCACTTGCGATGGCCTGATCGATTCGAGTGGCTCCAATCCAGGCGCAGGTCGCGTGCGCATCTCACTCGTCGCAAATATCGAGGACTGCGTCACGGCCGCCAGGCGCATCGTCAATTTCATCCAAGGAATTCAATCTCAAGGAAGAACCTCATGAACGATCACAGCGAATTGAAAACATTGATCGAAGCCGCTTTCGAAGCGCGCGCTGACATCACGCCGAAGAGCGTCTCACGCGAACTTCGGGTGGCACTCGATGAGGTGCTTGACCTACTCGATAGCGGCAAAGCCCGCGTTGCCGAAAAGATCGACGGCCGCTGGCAAGTGCACGAATGGCTGAAGAAAGCCGTGCTGCTCTACTTCCGTGCGAATGACAATCGCGTCATCGAAGGCAGCTACACCCGCTTCTTCGATAAGGTGCCGCTCAAGTATTCGGCTTGGGATGAGAATGCGTTACGCGCGAGCGGCAATCGCGTCGTGCCACACGCTTTGGTGCGCAAGGGCAGCTTCATCGGACCGAACGTCGTACTGATGCCCTCCTACGTCAACATCGGCGCTTACGTCGATACCGGCACGATGGTCGACACTTGGGCGACGGTCGGTTCCTGCGCCCAAATCGGTAAGCACGTGCATCTCTCCGGTGGCGTTGGCATAGGCGGGGTGCTCGAACCGCTACAGGCATCGCCGACCATCATCGAAGATAACTGCTTCATCGGCGCGCGCTCCGAGGTCGTCGAGGGTGTGATCGTCGAAGAAGGATCCGTGATCTCGATGGGCGTGTTCATCGGTCAAAGCACGCGCATCTATGATCGCGAAACGGGAGAGATTTTGCAGGGCCGAGTGCCTGCAGGCTCGGTGGTGGTGCCGGGCAACTTGCCCTCAAAAGACGGCAGCCACTCGCTTTATGCCGCCATCATCGTGAAGAAAGTCGATGCGCAAACCCGCGCGAAGACTTCCATCAACGACCTGCTGCGATCGACGGATTAACCGTCGAACGCAGCAGGTCAACAACTGTCTTAGAAGCTCGCAGAGATCGAGGCTGAGAACTTCACGCCGCTGTCGTAGCGGTTGAAGAACACCTTGTTACCGTCACGCTCTTGGAATTCTTCGTATTCCGTTTCGAGCAAATTGCGCGCCTCAAACTTCAACTCGAGATCCTGACCGAACCAATTCACACCCTGACGAACGACGAAGTCGACATTCACACCCGGTGACTCAATGACGTCCGGCAAACCGGCAGCGCCACGGCTGAAGGCGCGATCGGCGGCGTACGAGATCAGCAGCGTCTGCTGCGACAGCGACTCACGATCCTCAAGACCAATCTGCAAATTGACGAGATGATTCGATTGGCCCGTCAATGGGGCGCCGTCCACGAAGAAGTTACTCGCCGGCTGCGTCGCTGTACCGAACACACTCACGGTATCGCCCGAACCCACCTCAATCTTCGAATCCGACCAAGTGTAGTTTCCAATTAGAACGCCGCGACGAGATGCAAAGAACGAACTCTCGAACACGAGATCCATGTCAATGTATTTCTGCGACTCGAGCTCGAAGCCAATCAACGTTGCCTTCGGCGCGTTCGCAAAGCTCGTAACCGGGGTGTTGTCATTGAAACCCGTGAAACTCTCGATCGGATTGTCGATCTTCTTATAAAAGCCCGCGATCGAGAACCGCTGCTCGGGGGCGAAGTACCACTCATAACGCAGCTCGGCGTTGGTGAATTCGCTATCAATCAACAAAGGATTGCCGCGATAGGAGCGATTCGACTCCGGATCAAAATACGCTTGGAACATCAGCTCGCGGAACTGCGGGCGTGCAACGGTCTTCGACCCGTTCAGGCGAACCTGCATGTTGTCGCCGAACTTGTAGGTCAAGGTTAACGCCGGAAGGACGTAGTCGTTGTCGAGGTTCGTGCCAGCCTCAGACGTTGAAGCCGTCGTGAATACCTTGAGTGGTGACACATTCTGCTCGCCCTGCTCGTAGCGCGCACCGACGCTCAGCTCCAAGCCGTCGGCGATTTCCGTCTGGATCTGCGCGTAGGCTGCCTGAGTTTCAAGCGATGCGGTGAAGGCGGGGTCCGTCTCGGTCGACTCAACGAGCCCGATACCGAAATATTCCACGACGGCTGAGCCGAGCAGGTAGTCCGGGCGGAACATGGCGACACCCGAGAGGAAGCTCGAGGGTGCCAGCATCAAAAACTCTCGGCGCTCGGAATCACGCTCCGTCTTGCCGTATTCGACACCGCCCGACAACACTGTAGTCGGCGACACCGAATACGTCAGATCGACACCGTAGGAGAACAAGTCCTCCTCGAGATCGGAGAACGCAATGCGTCCGTACCCCGTCTGACCGTTATCGAGTCGGTTAATGAAATAGCCACCGTAGGGACTCGCGGCGATGTTGGACTTGGAGTAGCCCATGCCGAGCTCGAACGGCGCCTCACGAGTCGATTTCGCCAACGCGACGCGCGCATCGATCTTGAGCGGATCGAAATTGAATCCGCCGCTCAGCTGCGTGGACCACAACTGGCGCTCGTACCAACCCGTCTCCTGCTCTAGGAAATCAAAGGTCGGACGTTGGTTGTTCTGTTTACCCTCGGCCAGACTCGTACGCTTCAAAGTGTCGCGAACGATTAGGTTCGTCCAGCGAAGACGATGTCCGTCGCCGTACTCGTAACCGAGGCCTGCCAGCCCGTTGATGACGACGCGGTTTTCGCTGGCAACTTTCCGATAATCTTTGTCAAGCTGTGACAAATCGAGATTGGCCGGGCTTTGCTCGGTGATGTCTTTCGTACGCCAGGCGTTGCTGTAGCCCGCCGTGCCGATCAGACCGAGCTCACCGTCGCCCATCGGAATCGCCGTGCCTGCGGTGATGTTGCCGGAGAAATTCGCCGGCATCTGATCAATCAACTGAACGAGGCCCGTGCGGGTATTCACGAGCTGCTTGGCAATATCGCCCGTGTCGACCTTGCCCGAGCTCATACGCTCGCCACTTGCGAAGAATGCCGCGAGAGCCGGCGGCACATCGCGAACACCACTATCCTTGCCCGAAGGATCCCACTTGCTACCGAAATGCGAGTAGCCAATCTGGCCCGTCGTCTCGGTGTCACCGCTTGTGCTGAAACCTACCTTGACGAAGGGCTCCTTCGGAACGGCAAGCGTCGTAATGTTGATCAAACCGCCGCCGAACTCACCCGGCATGTTGGCCGAGAAACTCTTTTGAACGAGCGACGAAGCCACGATATCCGTCGGGAACAAATCGAGCGGCACGGCACGACGCAGCGGCTCAGGGCTCGGTAGCGGCGAACCGTTCAAAAATGCTTGCGAATAGCGATCGCCCAACCCGCGAACGTAAACGAAACCATTGCTCGCCACGCTCAAACCAGTCACGCGACTCAAAGCCCCGGCTACGTCACCGTCGCCGGTTCGGGCAATATCTTCCGCGGAGAGGACCGAAATGACCTGCGTCGTCGCCTGCTGAATATTACGATCACGACGACCGACAACCACGATTTCGCCCGCAATGTCGATGTCGACCGCTTCTTCGACCACCTCATCCGCGGCAGGTTGTCGTTCCGTTTGCTCGGCGGGAGGTGGCGCCTCCTGAGCAGCGGCGAGTGGCATGGCGAACGCTGCGACGAGCAACAGCATTCTTTGACGGTTGAGCAGGTGATCCATGATCGTCCTCGTGTTCGTCAGCAGGCTTAGCACCCAGTGGGTCGCAGCCCAATGGCTGCGACCCACACGTCGGAGCAATTTCCGTTACAGGATGGAGGTGCAGGACTTGCTGGTGGAACCGAAGTTCGCGGTGGCCGAATTACAGGTCCAACCGGCATACCACGTATCGTTGGCATCCTTCACCGCACCGATGTAGGTGGTGGTGTCGAAGCCCGCGTTGATGGTCTTCGGATCGGTCGCCGTACGAGCCGTCTCGTTGGCACCGTTGATGAAGCCGCCGGTCAATGTGTTGGTGAAGGTCGAGGTGTTGTTGTTACCCGCGACGTTGAAAGCCGCATCGACCTGCGCGGCGGTCAAGCCACCCGAGCCGACGAAGGGCGAGGTGCCACCGCACTGCATAGCCACTGACTTGAACACCGGCGCACCAACCTTGTCGATCGTCGCATCGGTCGTGAGCATGTTCGAGCCGTTCAGGCGCAAGCACGGCATCGGCGAGACGAGCAAACCGTTGACCATCGAGACATCCGACTGACCACGCAGCAGCATCGCTGCGCCGTTGTCCGTTGCGGCGTTCTTGTGCACGAAGGTGAAGTTCGCAATGCGGAAGTAGGTGCGCGGGGTCTGGTTCTCGAGGGTGTTAGCCGAATCGAGCTCGACCGTCGAGCTGGGGTTGCCCGAGGTCTTCTGAACCGCGATCACATACTGAATCAAACCGCGATAGCCCGTATCCAGATCAATACCGTCGTCGTCAGCGCCCGTGACCACGAAGCGCTTGAGATTCTGCGTGCCGCCGAAGAACTCGAGACCGTCATCCGAGCTATTGTGCGACTGAATGTACTCGAGCACCGTTCCGCTGCCGACGCCACCCGTCGTGAGCGCTTGAAGTTCGGCGTTACCCGAGAGCACGTAACCCGAGTAGCGGATCTGCACGTACTTCATCGTGCCGCTGTTATCGGTCGGGGTCGCACCGCCGTAGTAAGCGGGGTCCGTCGCGCCTTCCGTCTGACGTTCGCAGGTCGCCGATCCCGGAGGAGCGTTCGGCGCCACGGTGCAATCGGTGATCGGCGCGCGGCCAAGCAGCACCACACCACCCCACTGACCCTGCGAGTCATCAGTCGCGAGACCGAGAACGTTATCGCGGCTCGTGAAGACGATCGGCGAGGTTGCCGTACCCACAGCGCTGATCTTGTTACCACGATTGACGGCCAACCAAGACACGCCGGTCGCACCGAAGATCGTGACGCCCGCGTCGATGGTGAGCGTGACGCCCGAACCACCGGTGGCGCCGAGATCCGTGCCGACATCGACACGACCCGGCAAGGAGTACAGCAAGCCCGGGACCTTAGTCAGCTTGCTGCTGCGCGTGATGCGCGCAGGCAAGCCGCAGTTTCGATACGTGCCGGTCGGACCCGTGATCGTGCCGAGGTCGGTGAGACCCGCGGGATCATCAATGGTCGGGCAACCCGCAGCCGGGGTGACCAGCGTGCTCACCGGCGGCGGTGGCGGCGGCGGCGGAGCCGGCGTGTTGTTCGTGATGCTGATGTTGCCACCGCTACCGGGCGAGGAAATTTCCTCGGCGCCGCACGCAGCGAGCACCGCCACGGAGGCGGCCAAGAACAGTAGATTGCGAGACTGAGAGGCGTTGTTCATGTGGGAAAGACTCCGTTGGGGCGCAAACGCGAGGGCGCGAATTCAAACGCTCGCGATGATGGAGCGTGAATGTGACAGGGGTGTGACCGCCAGATGACAATGCGTGTCACACGAGGCGGCGCTATGATTTGAGCGTGTCGACGAACGCCGCTATCACTCCCGAAACCCGTACTTGGGTCATCGCCCGCATCGAGAAAGGTGAGTCCCCCGATGCACTGCTACAAACTCTGATCGACTGCGGTATTGATGAAGAAACGGCCGTCGCCTTCATGACGCGTACCCTCGAGGCGCGCCTCGACGAACTCAAAGAAAAAGCGGCCAACCGTGATACGCCAGTTCCCGATCCGGTGTCGGCGATACCGCAACCGCTCTCGATCGAGTGGCCCTCGGTGATCCCCGCTGGCAGTCGCCCGAATCTCGATCGGGATATCCAGGTGTTATTCAGCCTCGATCATCCACGCGTAGTCTTGTTTCAAAATTTATTGAGCGCGGCAGAGTGCGAAGAGATCATTCGCCTCTCGCGTGATCGCATGACCGCCTCTCACGTTATCGATATGGACTCAGGCACGACGCGTGCCGATGCTGGCCGAACCAGCAGTGGCACGGCCTTCCTGCGTGGCGAGAGCCCCTTCATCGAGCGCATCGAGCGGCGCATCGAAGCGCTCTTGCAATGGCCCTACGATCGTGGTGAAGCGCTGCAAATCCTGCGCTACGAAGTGGGCCAGGAATACAAACCGCACTATGACTACGTTGATCCAACGCAACCGGGTGCGGCGCCTTTCCTCGCACGCGGCGGCCAGCGCGTGGCCTCACTCGTGATGTATCTGAATACGCCACTCGATGGTGGCGGTACGAACTTTCCGGACGTGGGCTTCGAAATCGCAGCGCATCGAGGCTGCGCGCTCTACTTCAGCTACGACCGCCCTCACCCGATGACCCGCAGCCGACACGGCGGCATGCCGGTGCGCGCCGGCGAAAAATGGGTGGCAACGAAATGGCTCCGCGAAGCGGAGCATCAATAGGCGATTTCGTTAACCGAAGCGACCGGTGATGTAGTCTTCGGTGAGCTTCGCTTGCGGATTCGTGAAGATCTTGTTGGTCTCACCCACTTCCACGAGATCACCCAAGTGGAAGTACGCCGTACGCTGCGACACGCGAGCCGCCTGCTGCATCGAGTGCGTCACGATGCAAATCGCATAACTCTCACGTAGTTCGTCGATCAAATCTTCGATGCGAGCGGTCGCGATCGGATCGAGCGCCGAGCAAGGCTCGTCCATCAGAATCACTTCCGGATTCACCGCAATCGTGCGGGCGATACACAGGCGCTGCTGCTGACCGCCGGAGAGACTCGTGCCCGGTTGGTTGAGTCGATCTTTGACTTCTTCCCAAAGCCCCGCACGACGCAGGCTTTGATTGACGATGTCATCGAGCTCGCCTCGATTGGCCGCAAGGCCGTGGATGCGCGGACCGTAGGCCACGTTCTCGTAAATCGACTTCGGGAAGGGATTGGGCTTCTGGAACACCATGCCAACCCGCGCGCGCAGTTGGACGACGTCTTGGCGCTTATCGTGGATATCCTGCCCATCGAGTGTGATTTGTCCTTCGACGCGCGCACCGACGATGGTGTCGTTCATCCGATTCAAGCAACGCAGGAAGGTCGACTTACCACAGCCCGAGGGGCCGATCATCGCAAGCACCTGCTGTCGGGCGATGTCGATGTTGACCTTCTTGATCGCGTGCTTATCGCCGTAGAACACATCGACATCACGACACGAGAATACCGGACTCGGCACGGTGATATCACCAATCGTTTTGGCGGGCACCTTACTCTTCAGAGAGTCGACGGTAGCGGCAGAGTCACTCATGGGGATCACCAGCGTTTTTCAAACTTGTTGCGCAGCCACACGGCCGTTGCGTTCATCACGAGCAGGAACAGCAACAACACGATGATGGCACCAGAGGTTCGTTCGACGAAGCCTCGTTCAGGCAGGTCGGACCAAAGGAAGACTTGCACGGGCAGCGCGGTGGCAGGATCAACGATGCCCTGCGGAACTTCGACGATGAAGGCCACCATGCCGATCATCAGTAGCGGTGCGCTCTCCCCGAGCGCCCGGGCCATACCGATGATGGCACCGGTCAACATACCCGGCAGCGCGAGCGGCAACACGTGATGTCCCACCATCTGCAAACGAGAGGCACCCATACCGAGTGCGGCCTCACGAATCGACGGCGGTACTGCTTTGAGTGCAGCGCGCGAGGCGATGATGATGGTCGGTAGCGTCAACAGCGTCAGCACGAAGCCGCCAACCAGCGGCGCCGATCGCGGCATACCAAAGAAACCGATGAAGACCGCCAAGCCCAGCAAACCGAACACGATCGAGGGGACGGCCGCGAGGTTGTTGATGTTGACCTCGATGATGTCCGTCAAGCGATTGCGTGGCGCGAATTCTTCGAGGTAAACCGCAGCGCCGACGCCGATGGGGAATGAGAGCAGTAGCGTAATGAGCAGCGTCAGCAAGGAGCCAATCAACGCACCACGCACACCCGCCTGCTCAGGATCGCGTGAGTCGCCGTTTGAGAAGAACGAACGATTGAAACGCAAATCGATATCGCCACGACGTTCGAGCTCTTGCAACCAGCCAATCTGCTGATCGGAGAGTCGGCGCTCGTCTTCGGGCGCAGTGCGACTGACCTTGCCCTTCATCACCATGTCGACAGTGTCATCCGCAAGTAGCCATAACGTTTGTCGTTGTCCGATGAGATCAGGATCCGACGTCACGGCGCGCTGCAACTCGATCGACGCGGCGCTGCTCATCAGACCATAGAGTTCGCGTAAATTCGGTCGCCCCTCGACCTGCGGAAACTCCTCACGCAGTGATGCGCGCACGAGAGCTTGATAGTCCGCTACGACAAGATCGTCGGGATCGCGATTCCCCGCAGGGTCGATGGTGTCGGGGTCGTAGAACACCTCGAGCTTGACGTAGCTCTGCTGAAAGACCGAAAGACCCTGCGCGAAGATCGTGCCAAACAAAAACAGTACGAACGCAATACCGGCACTGACAGCGGCGAGACCATAAAAGCGGAAACGACGCTCTGCCCGATAGCGGCGAGCAAGGCTATTGCGCACCTGTCGCTGCGTCTCCGCCGCCGATTTCACCACCGTGTTATTCGTACTGTTCACGGTACTTCCTCACGACGTAGAGCGCGATGACGTTGAGCACCAAAGTGACGATGAACAGCATTAAGCCAAGTGCAAACGCCGCCAAGGTTTTGGGACTATCGAATTCTTGATCGCCGACGAGCAGCGTCACGATCTGCACCGTGACGGTCGTCACTGCCTCAAGGGGATTGGCCGTGAGATTGGCTGCAAGGCCCGCGGCCATCACGACGATCATGGTCTCACCGATGGCACGCGAAATCGCGAGCAGAACGCCACCCACGATGCCAGGCAACGCCGCACGCAGCACCACCTGCTTGATGGTTTCGGAGCGCGTGGCACCGAGCGCATACGCGCCATCACGCAAACTTTGTGGCACGGCCGTGATCATGTCATCGGCAAGCGACGAGACGAATGGGATGATCATGATGCCCATCACGAGTCCCGCAGCGAGCGCACTCTCGCCCGCCACATCGAGACCGATCGATTCACCCCAGACGCGCAAAATCGGTCCCACGGTCGTCACCGCAAAGAATCCGTACACCACCGTCGGCACACCCGCGAGCACTTCGAGCAAGGGCTTGACGATCTTGCGCACTTGCGAGGGCGCGTACTCAGCCAAATAAATCGCCGAGAACAAACCGATCGGCACCGCGACGATCATCGCGATAAACGAAATCAGCAAGGTGCCAGCAAAGAGCGGAATGGCACCGAAGGCACCCGAGGAGCCGACTTGGTCGGCACGGATCGCCATTTGCGGCGACCACCGCGTTCCGAAGAGAAACTCCGATACCGGCACGATATTGAAAAAGCGCGTGGCTTCGAACACGACCGACAGCACGATCCCGAGCGTTGTGAGCACCGCGACGAGCGAACACAGGAACAGCAAGCCTTCGAAAACGCGCTCGACCGAATTGCGCGCCCGCAGCTCGGGGGTGATGCGCGCTCGAGTCACGAACAAACCCAGCACAGCGATCGCAAACGCAAGTGCCGTCAAGGCCATCCGCGAGTAGCCCTGCAAGCGAACATACTCCGCCGCTGCGCCACCCGCTTCGGCGGATACCTGCGATGCAGGGATGTTGCCCGCGATGACGTTGCGCACATCGTTGAGGAAGAGCGTGAAGCCGTCTTGACCGAGCGACATCACCGACGCAGGCAGATGCGAAGTGACGATCGCGATCAGCACGCGATCCTGAACGCTCACCCAGAGAATGACGAGCAGCAACGCGGGCAAACCCGCCCACAGCGCCGCCAGCAATCCGTAGTGACCCGGCAGCGAGTGCAGATCGCGAATCCCGCGCGCACCACCTGCCACAGTGAGCGCCCGCGCCTTCCCGACTTGGAACGCAACGAACGACAGCAGCGCCAAAGCAACGATCAGCAGCGATGGTGTCATGGGGTTCCAGGTAGACCGAGGTCGGGGACGCGCATTTTATCGACTTGTGTCACCGCGGTCGCCTTGTGCAATCAAAATTTCATCTGATTGGCATAAAAGCGACATACAAAGTGGCCAGTCTGCGGAAGATAGGGGGATAGCGTCTTGCGGGTTAGAACGACCAATTCAAATCGACCATGATTCGCTCGTAGTCCCGACCGCTCGACGTATCCACCTGCAGCTCATTGATCATCCAAACCCAGCCGAGGCGCAGGTTGGGATTGAGCTGATAGGCACCGCGGATCGCATAACCCGAGGCATCGGTGACACCACCCGCGAAGTCGGAGTCGACCCACTGCCCGAGCATCGCGTCTTTCTCGATGAGCTGATACAGCAGGCCAAACTCCCAACTCGATGGAATCGACGAGCTGACTCGGCCGTAGGTGAATCCCAGCGAGTAGGCCGTATCGAGAGGATCAGAGCCCTTCGCGGCGATGTTGTGGGCGTAGTTCGCAAACAGATTGAGCGGCCGATCGGCAACGCGTGTCTGCCATTCACCCTGCCACTCGAGCACGTCGTAATCGTTCGCAAGGCAGGCTCCACCGAAGTTGCTTCGGCAGCCGGCCGTCTTCGTTGTGTTACCAAAGAATCCACCTACGCTGCTTGCTTGCACGATGGCATGCCCTTCGACGGCACGATGATCTTGGTAGTTTACGGCCATCGAGTAGCGATCACCCGACGCCGTCGTGTCGCGAAAGCCGACTTGCGCACCGATCATCTCCGAGTCGACGTTCGCACTGCGCTCGACCAGGCGCGTCACGAAGCTGCCTGCGAACCAACCCGTGGAACCCTGCTGCCAATTCGCAGCGAAGCCTTCGGGATTGATATCACCGTCGTAGAAGTAACTACCGACGCGCGTCCACGGCATCTTCATTTTGCCAGCCGTCAAACGCCATCGCTCGTTCGGCATCCACTCACCGTAGGCGAGATCGATGTAGACAGATTTGCGAGAGTTCGCGTCGCTCAAAGTAATGTTCGTCGAGCGAGCATCGGCACTTTCCGCTGTGCTCAACTGCCATTCGACGCGAACGGTATCATTGACGCGAGCAAGCACACCAAAACGACCACGAATACGATCTCGGTTCCGACCGACCGCACCCTCGGCATCGATGTTTTCGTTGCGATAACGCAGATCACCGCGCCACTGCCAGCGTGCGAGCCAACCCGAGCTTGCACTCTCACCAAGCGCACGCGCGAGATTGTCAGCGCCCTGGTCGATCGACTCCTGTTGATCGGCATTCGTCGTCGCCACTTCTTCAAGCTGCGTCGCCTGAGTCTGCTGCGCCGCTTCCAAAGCGGCGAGCCGCTCCTGTAACGCAGCGAGCTGCGCGCGCAAAGCGGCGATCTCATCGCTCGAGACTTGCGCCTGCGCGCTGCCGGCGATCAAACCTACCGTGACGGCGAGCGCTACGGCGGGGTGACGTTGACCCTTCGTGATCGCGTTACGCATTACGGCGCGAAGTTCTTGAGCGACTTGACGTCCGCGCGAGTCTTGGCGAGATCAGCCTTCGGCTGCGGCACAAGACCACGATCGGCGAGATAACCCTCTTCACCGAGTGCCTTCTCGCTCACGTATTCATTGACGAAATCCTGCAGACCCGGGATCACGCCGATATGCGCTTTCTTCACGTAGATGAAGAGCGGACGCGAGGCCGGAAACTTGCCAGAGGCGATCGTCTCGAAGGTCGGCTCAACACCGTTGATCTTAAGGCCGCGCAGCTTGTCGAGATTCTCTTCGAGGAAGCTGAAACCAAAGATACCGACGGCGTTCGGATTGGCTTCGAGTTTCTGCACGATCAGATTGTCGTTCTCACCCGCTTCGACATAAGCGCCATCCTCACGCAAGGTGTGGCAGATGCGCTTGAAGCGCTTCTCGTCCATCTTGCGAAGATTGTCGATCCACGGGTATGCGCGGCAGCCAGTTTCCATGTAGAGCTCATGGAAGGAGTCGCGTGTGCCCGAAGTCGGCGGCGGGCCAAGCACTTCGATCTTGATGTTGGGGAGCGACTTGTCGATGTCGCGCCAATTCTTGTACGGGTTCGCGATCAAGGTCGACGGATTCGCCGGATCTGGCACCTGCTTGGCGAGCGCGAGATACACCATTTTCGGGGAGAGGTTCATCGTCGGGCCGCGCTTGCTCTCCGAGAGCGTCAAACCGTCGTAACCCACACGAACTTCGAGGATGTCTTTCACGCCATTCTTTTGGCAGGACGCAAACTCGTTGGCGTTCATGCGACGCGACGCGTTCGCGACGTCCGGGTGCTGAGGACCGACACCGTTGCAGAACAACTTGATACCACCGCCGGTGCCCGTGCTCTCGACCTTCGGTGTCTTGAAGCGGCCCTGACGACCGAGCTGCTCGGCGACCGCCGTCGTGAAGGGATAGACGGTCGAGGAACCGACCACGTTGATGAAGTCGCGCGCGGCCTGAGCGTTGACGGTGACCGATCCAGCGGACAAGGCAATCGCGAAAGCGAACGAGATCAAGGGTTTCTGAAACACGGGTCGTTACCTCGGGGTTGGCGGGTTTCGGCAATGATGGGCAGGAAATGTGACAGATTTATTTCATCGGATTTAACTCAAGTCTCACAAGGGCTTGCACTCTTCGCCCCCCCTCCCTATAAGGGGCGCCATGTCAGCCACGCTCGAACTCACGCAAGACCTCATTGCCCGCAACTCCGTCACGCCCGTCGATGCCGGATGTCAGCAGGTCATGGGCGATCGTTTGGCCGCACTCGGCTTCAAGGTCGAGTCGCTGCGTTATGGCAACGTCGAGAACCTCTGGGCCACCCGCGGCACCGGGACACCCACTGTCTGCTTCGCAGGCCACACGGACGTCGTCCCGACCGGACCGCTCGAAGAGTGGCGTAGCGATCCGTTTAAGCCTGTGATCAAGGACGGCATGCTCTTTGGACGGGGCGCTGCCGACATGAAGAGCGGTCTTGCCGCCATGATTACCGCGACGGAGGAATTCGTCCGTGCCCATCCGAACCATCGTGGGCGGATCGCCTTTCTGATCACGAGCGATGAGGAAGGCCCTTCGGTCGATGGCACCAAGCGCGTCGTCGAGACGCTGCGCGAGCGCGGCGAACGCATCGATTACTGCATCGTGGGTGAACCCTCGAGCGAATCGGCGGTCGGCGATACCATCAAGATCGGTCGGCGCGGATCACTGTCAGGGCGCCTCACGGTGCACGGCGTACAAGGGCATGTCGCTTACCCGCAGGTCGCCGAAAATCCGGTAC
>Ga0208788_1000966_pt1 | contig 14122 bp, 18 predicted proteins | sample Wag4_2014_7_11_3_FD_187363 | JGI IMG/M metagenome (GOLD analysis project Ga0208788, IMG submission 187363) | Fresh water mixed with fracking chemicals microbial communities from Ohio, USA - Utica-2 Time Series FC 2014_7_11 (SPAdes) (version 2) ... | reverse complement strand
CGATGTGCCAAACACTCGGCGCTCAAGAATGTTTCCATCCGCAGATGCACTGTGGGTCGCACTCGTACTTACCAACAAAACGCATGCCAAAACCAAGGCAACAGGTTTTTGAAATACTCGCATTTACTCTGCTGTGGCGATTCCGCCACCTAGAACATGGGTATTGGTCATGTTGTACAGCACAACGGATTGACCAGGGGCAATTCGGCGTTGCACTTCACTCCACGTAATGCGCACTGAACTATTTGAAAGAATCTCTACGGTTGCAGGAATTGCAGCACCGTGAGCACTTGACTGCACCAGCACATCATTGGTTGTTTGCAATCTCTGAACATCTCGTGCATCGGACCAAATGATGTCGTTCACTACTAACGAGTTGCGATACAAGCTTGCTTCGTTGCCAATGACCACACGAGCATTTGGCGTGTCAACATCAACCACATATTGCTTTGGCCCACCGCCAGGAATGCCAAGGCCTTTGCGCTGGCCGATAGTGACCAGTTCTAGCGCTTCAACTTTTCCTGCCAGTGTTCCATCTTCGTTCACTACTTCTGCTTTGCGGAATGGAATGCGATTACCCAAAAACGTTTCGCGACCACCAGTTTTGCTAATGAAGCAAACATCTTGGCTGTCGGGTTTTGTTGCGGTGCGCAATCCAAGTTCAATGGCGCGCTCACGAACTTGAGCCTTCGTTAAATGACCAACAGGAAACATGGTGTACGCAAGCTCTGCTTGATCCAACATGTGCACGACATAGCTCTGATCTTTGGCATCGTCTGCGCCACGCGTGAGTCGCAGAGTTCCTTCGTCGTCGCGTTCAATGCGTGCGTGATGACCGGTGGCCACTGCATCGAAACCAAGCAGGCGTGCTCGTTCGCTTAGGCGGTCAAACTTCAAATGGCGGTTGCATTCAATACATGGGTTCGGTGTAATGCCGTCCACATGGGCTTGCACATACGGGGCAACTACATGCTTGTCAAAATCGTCTGAAAAGTTGAAGACCAAGTGGTCAATGTCCAACTGCTGAGCAACGCGTCGAGCGTCATCGACATCGGAAACTGAGCAGCAACCTGTGTCACTCTCGCCGCCCCACAAGCGCATGGTGACGCCAACAACTTCGTGCCCCGCTGCCTTAAGTTCGGCGGCGGCGACAGACGAATCCACGCCTCCCGACATGGCTACAAGCACTTTCATGAACTAAAGGCTAACGACGCAATTGATTTACTGCAGACACAACGGCCGAAACCGCCAGGTCTATTTCGGCGTCGGTTGTGGTGTGGCCAAGGCTTAAACGCAATGCCCCATTGCTCCACGACCGCTCAATCCCCATTGCTTCCAACACATGCGAGGGCTCCATTGCCCCACTGGCGCAGGCCGATGCAGCAGATGCATACACATCGGCTTGATCCAGCAGGAATAGCAAGGCTTCGTTTTCAAGTCCCGAGAAACATATGTGTGCAACACCAGGAACACGGTGTTCGCGCGGAACCGTTTCCAAGACGCCATCAACCTGTGCGCGAATTTCATCCACCAACCTGTCGCGCAATTTCGTGACACGCTCAGTTTCTTGTGCACGAGTTTTATCGGTGACTTCAAGCGCCTTCGCCGTGGCAATGATTCCCGAAACGTTGTGCGTGCCACTTCGGCGATCTCGCTCTTGACCGCCACCAAAAATGAGTGGTTCAAGGTTCTTTCCTGTTTTGATGACCGTCACGCCAACGCCCTTTGGCCCACCGAACTTGTGCGCTGAAAGTGACAGCGCATCAACCAAGGGTGTGATCTCGCGCAAGTCCAACCAACACGCAGCCTGCACAGCATCAGTATGCAAAATTGCATTCGGTGCAAACTTGCGAACAATGCGCGCAACATCCCGCATTGGCGTGATTGAACCAACTTCGTTATTCACTGCCATCACTGAAACAACGGTGATCGGTTGTTCTTCTGTTGCGGCTTCAAGCACGCGCTGTAAATCTTCGAGGTCTACGGTTCCAACGCTGTTCACCCGAACCACAACACCGTTCACATGTTCAACACATTGCAACACAGCATGATGTTCGGCTGCTGGGCACACCGCTACTCCACCAAGCCGTCGAACCGCGCCAAGAATTGCGTGGTTATCGCCTTCAGTTCCGCCACTGGTAAACACCACTTCGCCGGGTTTACAGCCAAGTGTTGCGGCGACAAGATCTCGCGCTTCATCCAATGCTTTGCGTGCCTCGCGGGCAAAGCGATGTGAACCCGACGGGTTGGCGTACATGTGGTCGAGATACGGGGTCATTGCCTCAATCGCTTCGGCACGCATTGGCGTGCTTGCTGCGTGATCGAGATACGTACCCATACCTTCAGACTACGCCATCACTTTTGAAACGGAATTTCAGGCGAAATAGAAATTGCAAAATTGACCCCGAAAACACAGAGGCCCGCTCCAAGGAGCGGGCCCCGGACCCTTCCGTCGAAGCAGAAGGGTGGGTAATGAAGATGTTATCCAAAAGGTGTTCGCCAGTTCCACATCATTTCGAACAGTGTGAGGAGTGGATCGTGGCAACTGGCATCTATATAGACGGGCTCAATCTTTACTATGGGGCGCTGCGTAATTCGCCTTACCGATGGCTTGACCTAGAGCGCTTTTGCCAGGTTTTGCTCCCCCAGGATCAGATCAGCACGATTAGGTATTTCACAGCACCGATTTACTTACGTCAAGATACGAATTCAAGATCTCGTCAATCTATTTACCTTCGTGCGCTTCGAACTACTCCAAACGTTCAGGTCCATCTTGGACACTTCATATCCACAGAAAAGTGGAGAGCAATCGCTGAGAACAATAAGAAACCATCTGAGCTGTTTCAACCGAAATTCCGCCCCGAAAGACTATTCCGATATATCTGGGCCGATTCGCGCACGCGAAGGCAAGGTGATGCAAATCTTGCAAAAGTTGTTATAGAACAAGAGAAAGGCACTGATGTGAACCTTGCTGCACACCTACTTAATGACTGCGCGAGAAATCTCATAGACCGCGCCCTGGTCATTTCCAACGACAGTGATTTGTCTGGCGCTATACAAATCGCACGAACCTTTGTGGATGATATTGGCATTCTCAACCCTCACATGCAGAGGACCAGTAGCTACTTGAAAAAATCTGCAAAATTTGAAATTCACCTTCGTGAAAGTGCTCTTAGTCGTTCCCAATTCTCCCAAACCATTGTTGACGCAAATGGGAAACAAATAAGTAGGCCGCGGGTTTGGAAATAGCACGAATGGATGGTCAGATACAGGTGTGGAATATTCCGATAACCCATATGGCGACAACTTCGCCGACATTTATGACGAGTGGTATCGGGATTTAGACAATATCGACGAGGTGGTTGCTCTCGTTCTGTCGCTTGCCGAAAACGGAAGCGTCTACGAACTTGGAATTGGAACTGGCAGGCTCGCACTCCCTATTGCGTTAGCGGGTGAAGGCAGCGGAGTTCACGTGTGCGGAATTGATTCTTCACAAGCAATGCTCGATCAACTGGCCGCCAAACCGCGAGCCGAGTTAATTGACGCACATCTCGGGCACATGGTTCGTGACATGGCGTCAGGACCATTCAGCGTTGTACTACTGGCCTACAACACGTTGTTCAACTTGCTCAGCGCCCAAGAGCAACAACAGTGCCTTGTTCAATGTGCCGATTCGCTAGCACCAGGTGGACACATCATTGTCGACTGTTTCATTCCCAGCCCTGAAATGCCGGAGCACAGTGGCCCAACCCCCCATCGCAGTTCATCGCGCGGATACATCACGAGCGAAGTGCATGTAGACAAGTTGCAGCAAGTGATTGAGGGTGTGTTTATTGAGGTGGTCGGCGAACAAGCAGTGCGACGTGAGTGGAAAGTTCGCTACGCATCCACACAGGAAATTGATGCAATGGCGTTTACGGCGGGGCTGCAGCTTGAACAACGCTGGGAAACGTATTCCAAAGACCCATTTAACGAACATTCACGACGACAAATCTCCGTGTACGGCAAAGCTCCCATCAATAACTCGTAGTACGGTTCGCATATGGCACACATTGAAGTAAGCATCCAACTGAACGCAACACCCGAACACGTCTGGAGCATCGTTGAACCAGTGGAGAACCACGTGGACTGGATGGCCGATGCTGTTGCCATTCGCTTTCTCAATGAGCAAACTCGCGGTGTAGGAACCGAGTTCTTTTGCGACACAAAGGTCGGACCAATCAAACTTGTCGACAAAATGGAAATCACCGAATGGATCCCGCAGCAGGTAATGGGCGTGCGCCATGTTGGCGTGGTAACCGGAACTGGCAAGTTCACACTCACCCCACACCTTGGCGGAACAACGTTCACTTGGGCCGAAGAACTGATCTTCCCTTGGTGGCTTGGCGGAAAACTTGGCGAACTCGTTGGCGCAAAACTGGTGATGGGATTTATTTGGAAACGCAATTTGCGTGAACTGAAAAAGATTGTTGAAGCAAACGCTTAACAACTACCCGTACATAAAAAAAATGAGGTGGTTGAGCCGAAGCCCAACCACCTCATCGTTAGTTGTTTCTAGAGTGATGCAAGATCAACTGTTGGTGGAACAAGAACCTTGTTGATCACATGGATCACGCCGTTGCTTGCCTCAACGTCTGCAGCAATCACAGTTGCATCGTTCACCTGCACGCCGTCCATTACTGCCAGTGTCAATGTCGAACCCTCAACTGTTGGCGCATCGCCGGCAGTTACGTCGGTTGACAAAACCTTTCCAGCCACTACGTGGTAGGTGAGGATTGAGGTAAGAACTGCAATGTTTTCTGGCAAGAGCAACTTCTCGAGCAAGCCTTCTGGCAATGCTGCGAATGCTTCATCGTTTGGTGCGAAAACGGTGAATGGACCTTCACCCTGAAGTGTCTCTACCAAGCCTGCAGCGGTGAGTGCAGCAACAAGTGTGCTGAAACCTTCTGTGCTGCTTGCAACAGCGACGATGTCATTTGCTGCAACTTCTTCCATCACAGTGGTCTCTACAACCTCCTCAGTTGATGCATCACTGCCGCAAGCGACAAGAGAAATGCTTGCTACGAGTGCAAGCGCAAGTACTTTTTTCATTAAGGGGATCTCCTTGTATCTAACAGTGGGACTTTCCCACCCCGCAAAAATAATCCATTATTCACTGCTTTGTCCTGTCACGCACCAAGATTTAACCCATAGTTAAGGGATAACGGTCTCACCCCAAATATGCGACTTTGGGGGTTCAAGCCATACGCAGCAACGCGGTTGTCGCTGCTGCAAGCACTACCACAACAATCAGAGGCAGTTTCCGCCAAGCGGCAATCACTGCAACAAGCAATCCAACCGCACGCTCGTCAATGACAATAGATTGCGCATCAGTAAACGTGCCGTTTAACACCATTGCTCCCAACAGCGCAGCTGGAATAAGCATGAGGCATCGCGACAGCACATTGGGTAATGCTCGCGACCCGACTACTACAAACCCGAGCATCTTGAATGCATACGCGCCAATAGACAACCAGATCACGAGCGTCCACGACATATTCATGCTGATGCCTGCACTCGCTGCGGTTTAACACCAATGAAGATTGCAAGCCCTGAGACCAGAATTGGAAGCCCCACTGGCAGAAATGGCGCCAGTACAACGCTGAGAAGCCCTCCACTTACTGCGGCAATGCGACCGTTTTTGGTACGCAAATGTGGAACCAACATCGTTATATATGCAGCAGTAAATCCAACATCTAGACCGTAGGTCTGTGGGTCAATCGAACCACCAAGCATTGCACCAATCAATGTTCCTAAATTCCATAACGAGAACAACGCAATTGCTGTAGTCCAAAAGGCAATCTTTTGTAACCGCGGATTTGTTTGTGCCGTCATCATGGCAGTGGTTTCGTCAATGACAAAGTGCGCTGCGAGTAGACGCTTTCCTAACGACTCACCAAAATAAGGCGACAATGCCAGGCCGTACACACCGTTTCGAGCAGCCAACAACAAACCACTCCCCAACGCTGCCGACACGGTTCCACCGGTTGAAATGATGGACATTGCCGACATCTGTGACGCACCCGTAAATGCGAAGAAACTCAAGGCACATGTCTGCCACACGCTGGCACCCGCACCTACCGCAAGCACACCGAATGCAAGTGCAAACACGCCAACCGCACCACTCAGTGCAAGCGCAGAAGTAACTACAGGGCGAACCTCTGGCTCAATTCGTAACTTCATACTTAACTAAGCGCCAATGCCTTTCAGCATGTCATCTGCAGCCGCCCACGGATCAACCGTGTGATTGAGCACCTGTTGTTCAAGGCCGTCCCACTTCTCACCTGTGCAAATTTCGCGTGCACGCAATTCAAGACGACGCTCAATGATTGCGCGCAGTTCTTCGCGCAATCGAAACGACCTACGCTGTGCAAGCTTTCCGCTCGCCATGATGAAGTCGCGATGCGCAAGCACGGTATTCCATAATTCTGAAACACCTTCACCCGATACAGCCGAAGTTTGCAGAATCGGTGGTCGCCAATCGTCATGACCAATGTCTGAAAGATCAAGCATCTGCTCTAAGTCGCGGCGTGTTTCTTCAGCGCCTTTACGGTCTGCTTTGTTAATCACGAAAATGTCGGCGATTTCCATGAGGCCGGCCTTGTTTGCCTGCACCGAGTCGCCCCAACCTGGGTTCACCACAACAACTGTGGTGTCGGCTTTGCCCGCGATTTCAACTTCTACTTGGCCAACACCAACTGTCTCTACCAAAATCCACGGACATCCAACAGCATCGAGCAAGTGGATTGCTTCGCTTGTTGCTAATGACAAACCACCTAAGTGTCCACGCGTAGCCATGCTGCGAATAAACACTCCGGCATCGGTTGCGTGGTCTTGCATGCGAACGCGATCTCCAAGAATTGCTCCACCGGTGAATGGTGATGAAGGATCAATTGCGAGCACCGCAACTTTTGTATCACTCGTACGCAAGTGACCAATCGTTGCGCTGGTGAGCGTGCTCTTTCCAGCGCCAGGTGCTCCAGTGATTCCAACGGTGTAGCCACTCCCGCTTTTTGGGTACGTGAGTCGCGCAATGATTCGTGCATCTTCGCCACCGCGCTCAATGAGTGACAGCAATCGAGCAAGTGCACCACGATCCCCTGCAACAGCCAATTCAAATAACTGCACAGGATCTGTAATGCGTTGTGCCACGCCTTAAACCGCCACGACCTCGGTTACACCGTCAACACGATCGCGCATAATGCGTTCAATTCCGGCCTTCAACGTTTGATCTGATGCAGGGCACGTTCCACATGCGCCAACGAGAGTCACTTTCACGATCCCCGTGGCTTCATCAACTTCCTTCAAAACAATGTCGCCACCGTCGGCTTGCAATGCAGGGCGGATCACTTCGATGGTTTCTTCAACCTGTTGCTGCATGCTCACTGAGTGCTCCAATTCATCTTCAGTCCTCTACGATACGGGGGTGCTTGCTCACCAAGGTGGTTGGGATGAAATCCTGCTCGTTGCAGGACCAATTCTCGTTATTGTGCTCGTGCTTTGGAAGGCAACTCAACGCGCTGAACGCATAGCCGCCAAGCGCATTGCCGATTCTGCCGAAACCCCGGCTACGAACGCCGAGTAATTCGGGCCCCAAGGGCCGTCAATCGACCAACGAGGTCGTCATACCCACGATCGATGTGATGAATGTCGCTCACAATGGTTTGCCCCGTTGCAACCAAGCCGGCAACGACAAGCGCTGCGCCAGCACGAATATCTGGAGCATTGACCGGGGCGCCGACCAGCTGCTCCACCCCACGAACCACGGCGTGGTGTCCATCAATTCGCACGTCGGCACCAAGCTTCATTAACTCGTCAACATAACGAAAACGACCTGGATACAAATTCTCAGTAGCAATTCCCGTTCCGTCAGAAACAGCCAACATTCCAACGAGTAATGGCTTGTAATCAGTGGCAATTCCTGGGTACGGAAGAGTCGCAAAATCGATTGCACGCAATCGTCCTTGGCAGTTCACATGCAAACCGTCTTGCTGTGGTGTGATTCCTACTCCCATTTCAGAAAATCGATTGATCAGCATTTCCATGTGTTCTGCACGCGCTCCACGAACGAATACGTCACCACGAGTTACCGCAACTGCAGAAATATATGTGGCCGCTTGAACTCGGTCATTCACTACTTCATGATCAGTCGAATGCAATTGATTTGGCTTTACGCCAGTAATGGAGAGTTGGTCAGTACCAATTCCCGAAATGACTGCCCCCATGTCTACGAGCATGTTGCACAAGTCGACAATTTCTGGCTCCCGCGCAGCGTTGTCAATGATTGTCACGCCGTTAGCCAAGACTGCAGCTGTCAAAATGTTTTCAGTTGCACCAACACTTGGAAACTTCAGTTCAATTGATGCACCGCGCAATTCTTTCGCTGTTGCACGAATACCCTCTTTGCTCAGTTCAAACTTTGCGCCCATCGCCTCGAGGCCCATCACATGCAGATCGATTGGTCGCGAACCGAAGTCATCGCCACCAGGCATTGCAATGTCCGCACTTCCATACCGGCCTACCAATGGCCCTAGCACGTTGATTGATGCCCGAATTCGGTCTACGAATTCGAAAGGAGCAATTGGTGTGATGTTTCCCGAGTTGGTCAGCATCAGTTCGTGTGTACCAATTCTTTTTGACTGCACGCCAAGGGCGCGCAGTAGGTCGCACATGGTGTCAACATCGGCAATGTCAGGAACGTTGGTCAGGCGGTATTCGCCTTCAGCCAACAGGGTGACGGCCATCAGCTTGAGAACCGAATTCTTGGCTCCCGGAACCTGAACCTCGCCCTGAAGCGCTTCGGAATGCTCAACGACGATCTGCATGACGCAATCAGTATGCTCGCGCAGTGGCAATAAGTAGCGCTTACCCCAAGAAAAACAGCCGAATTTGGGGTTTTTCAGCGCCTGAACCATTGACTGCTCGCCAAAAAAGCGTGCTCAAATTGTTGTGGCTTGCATGCCTTCCAGCCGCCTATGTGAACACCGTGTTTACACAAACCGTTGCATATGCATCGACCGAATTTGGTATTACAGAACAAGGCCAGGGTTTTGCCGCGGCAATCGTGCGCTGGGGCGTGATCATCGCAATTCCTCTTGCTTCATACGCCGACAAAGTTGGAAGACGTCGCGTCATCATTGGTCTTGCTTGGATTGCACCGCTCATCATCTCTCTTGGAGCACTTTCGCCATCGTTTACGTTCCTCGTTGCAACACAAACCATTGGGCGGCCACTTGGCATCGCACTCACTGTGTTTGTGTTGGTGTTCGCAACCGAAGAAATGGGAACCAATACACGCGCATGGGCGCTCAGCATTTTGGCGGTGGGTAGCGGTGTCGGTGCTGGGTCTGCAGTGGGAGCCATTCCGCTTGCAGGAATTTCTGATTCATCGTGGCGACTGGTGTATTTAATTGGCATTGCATGGCTGGCTGTGGCGTATGTGCTTACTCGCTCGCTTCCCGAGACCAAACGTTTTCTCGCACTCCATGAAGAGCAAACTCATCACACTGATGTGGAAACCCACATTCACCGTGATCGATTGTGGCTACAAATTGCCGTTGCAGTTCTTACCAACGTTTTTGTTGCAACTGCGTCAATCTTTCAGTCTCGATACCTCAAAGATGTGCGTGGGTATTCAGCATTGGAAATTTCAATGTTCATCACCCTCACCACCATTCCTGCAACAGTTGGATTAGTAGTTGGTGGTCGTCTGGCCGACAAGGTTGGACGCAAAGCAGTAGCCATTGCCACCGTGCCAACGGGAACGCTGTTGTTTGCTTCTTCATTTGCACTGCAGGGTTTTGCGATGTGGCTCATAGCAATAGTTGGTGGAGTACTACTTGGAATTTCGTACCCGGCAATGGCGGTGTTTCGCAGCGAACTCTTCCCAACCGCTCACCGCAACATGGCATCCATTCTCATCATGGTTGCTTCGCTTATTGGCGGAAGCGTGGGGCTTATCGTTGCCGGCTATCTCCTTGATAACGGCATGTCATACGGTCGCGTCATGCTCACCTTTGCATTAGGCCCAGTCATCGTCGCGGCACTCGTTGCAGCGAAATACCCCGAAACTGCACACCGCGAACTCGAAGACATCAACCCCGAAGACGCTCACCTACAGGGTTCGTAGCCAATCTTTCAATATCGTCGCGACGTGTTGGTCGTGGCCCTTCAGTTCGTGGCGACCGCCTTCTACGAAGTGGACTGCAGGCGGTGAAGGCAGCAGGGAAAACGCACTACCCAGCTCTTCAGGGGTACCAAACTCATCACGTGTTCCGCTTATAAACAATGTGTTTACGTCTAATCGTGACAGGTGTTCAGTGCGCAATTGCTCGGGTTTCTTTGGTGGATGCAGTGGGTAGCCAACACACACCACGCCTGCAACACGGAGCGAATCTTGTTCGTCCGAGGCTGCCATGGTGCACATACGACCGCCCATTGAACGTCCACCGATAACTAAGTCTGTTGTTTCACACCCAATTGCTTTCGCAAACGCTCGCACTTCATCTTTCACGCTCTGCACCAAAACCGGTGCCTTGTCCGGAAACTTTTTTCCCGCCTTGCGATAGGGAAAGTCGACTCGCAGCACGGGAAGTGGGCTGAGTTCATTCTCAATGGCAACAAGCGCACCATGATCGCGACTACTTCCAGCGCCAGGAAACAGCACTACCCCACGCACCATGGCGTTATGAACTCAGTAGGACGCGACGCGCTTCGCTTAAGTCATTGATATTTGCACTCGCCGTTCGCGAATCGCCACCGTGGTCTGGGTGCACGTCGCGCAAACTCTCTCGGAAGCGAACCTGGATTTCTCGTTTGGAAGGCTTCACTGTTCCTGGGGGGAACCCGAGCATTTCAAGTGCCCACGCACGCGGGTCTGCCATTGCGGCAATTGTTGATGCATTGCTGCCCGCCAAGTACGCGACAAACGTTTGGTTCAGTGGTCCGCGCCACTTCATTGCTTTCAGCATCATCGGCGCAAGTTTTTTGCGAATGCTTGGGTCTAATCGTTCCAACACATATACGGCACCGAGCACATGTTGCAACGGTGTTCCACCTTCAGAAAATTCAAATCGAATGGAATCATTTTCGCCAATCATGCGATGAACGCTGCGAGCAAGACCATGACGATCGGCCTGAAAACGATGTCGCAATCGTGGTTGCACAATGCGTTCACCTTGTTCAATTTGTGAAATCAAACGATGAACATCGGGAATCAGATCCTCGTGAACTTCTCCAGCGTGAGCAGCAACAATTGCGCCGAGCAAAATTCCGCCAAGCCCAGGAGTTGGGTCTATTGGCAAGTTCAGCCCGCCAAGCGACAACCGCCGCGTTGGAGTAATTGGCCTGGAGTGCCAGAACTCCACTTCGGCTAGAACTTCAGATGGAGCCGAAGTCTCAGTTGTTGTCATCTACAAAAGTTACGCCACGACTATCGATTGAGTCCAAGCAAGAGTCAACAACTGCTTCAACTCCAATGGGAACCAGCAACATGGTGCCATCCCAACGGTAACCGATGTCCAAATTGTCAAGCATGTCGCACAGCTGCTTGCGCTCGCCTTCCGACCATTCGTCTAGTTCGTATTCGGTGATGTTGTCTTCGCCCGAATCGTCGTCATCGCCATCTTCAAGATTGTCGAGTTCGTCTTCAATTTCGTCCAAAATTGCGTCAACAACCTGTTCGGTGTCTTGAGCAACCAACAACTCTGAGCCATCCCATGAGTGGGCAACTTCTGCATCGGCAAGTGCCGCAGCAACATCGGCTCGATCGTCAACCGACCAATCGGCAAGGTCGTAACGCGTGGTGAGCGCCTCTGGGTCTTTGGGGTTCCATTCGCTCATATCCCGAACGCTACTTCGTTTCAGCCCAAATGCGAATTGCGACTAGATTTTAAGCCATGCCTGCACGTGAAAGACCCGACCGCAACCTCGCAATGGAACTGGTGCGCGTCACCGAATCTGCAGCTCTCGCAGCATCCAGCTGGGTGGGACGAGGCGATAAAAACGCAGCCGACGGCGCAGCGGTTGACGCCATGCGTAACGTGCTCGACACCGTCAGCATGGACGGAATTGTGGTCATTGGTGAAGGCGAAAAAGACGAAGCCCCAATGCTCTACAACGGCGAGCGCGTTGGTAACGGCAGCATGCCAAACACCGACGTCGCCGTAGACCCAATTGACGGCACAACTCTCACATCACTTGGACGTGGAAATGCACTTTCGGTCATCGCAGTTTCTGAGCGCGGTTCCATGTTTAATCCTGGCCCATGCGTCTATATGGACAAGATTGCTGTTGGACCAGAAGCAGCTCACGCTGTCGACCTTGACTGGACACCGACCAAAAACTTGCAAGAAGTAGCTCGTGCGACCAAAAAGCTCGTCAGCGAACTCACCGTCATGATTCTTGAGCGCGATCGCCACAACGACCTCATTGCCGAGGTTCGTTCAACTGGTGCGCGAATTCGTCTCATTTCCGACGGCGATATTTTTGCTGCAATCGCAGCCGCTTCACCAGAAGTTGGAGTCGACATTTTGTTCGGCATTGGCGGAACGCCTGAGGGCGTTGTGGCAGCAGCTGCATTAAAAGCCATGGGCGGAGAAATCCTCGGCCGCTTGCATGCACGCGATGATGCCGAGCGCAAGGCCGCCGAAGATGCCGGCTACGACCTCAACAAAATTCTCACGACCGATGACCTCATTAGTGGCGAAGACATCTTCTTTGCTGCAACTGGTGTAACCGACGGCGAACTATTGCGCGGCGTGCGCTACGACGCATACGGCGCACGAAGTCACAGTTTGGTCATGCGTAGTCGCAGCGGAACCATTCGTTACATCGACACTCATCATCGCCACGATCGCCTGGCGGCATACTCGTCACCTGACAGCAAATAAACGCTGTTTAACGACGCATAAACAGGCCGATAAACCAACGGCCCACACTGCGTGGCAACACGTCGGTAATTCCAACCAACGTCTTATACAAAATTCCTGGCACCACAATTGGCTTGCCCTTAATGACGCCATTTATTCCGGTGCGTGCCACCAACTTCACCGAAGTCCAGGCAACCGCTGGGAACTTGCTCTCGTATTTGCTGGTGTTTGACACCGACTGAAATTCGGTCTTCGTAAGGCCTGGGCACAAAGCCGTAATGCGAATGCCTGTGTTTACAAGTTCTTGATGCACCGCTTCAGTGAAACTAGTGACAAAAGCTTTTGTTGCCGAATACACGGCGAGTCCTGGCTGAGCCTGGAAACTGGCAACGCTGGACACATTCAAGATGTACCCGCGACCGCGAGGCAACATGAGATTTACCGCAGCGCTTGTTATGCGCATGAGCGCCACCACGTTGAGTTGTACTTCATTTGCCAATCGATTTGGGTCGATGCGATGCATCGGCCCCGAAGTTCCAAAGCCTGCGTTGTTAACAACGAAATCAACCGGTGGCTTCGTGGTGTCGCGCAAGCGTGCTTCCACTGCTGCCACGCCTTCTGTGGTCAGCAAATCTGCTGTCAATACTTCGACGTTCTTGTATTGATCGGCAATAGTTTGCAAACGATCACCACGACGAGCAACAAGCACCATCGGTACTCCCGCTTTGCCCAACATGTGCGCCATCTGTTCGCCGATGCCGCTTGAAGCACCGGTAATGAGTGCTTGCGTAAATGGGTAGTTAGTGCGCGGCACGCGTCTCGGTTAGTCCGCCAGCGGCAGACAGTCGCGCATGCGCACGACGCAAAGCAGATTCGACTGTTGCATCGTGTTCGCCACGAATTGCAGCCTCGGCACGCTCTTTTGCTGCACGCGCGCGTGAGATATCAATCGACTCTGCGAGTTCTGCAGAGTCGGAAAGAATCGTCACGTGATCGGGTGCAACTTCTACGAACCCACCATGCACTGCAACATCTTGCACTTTCCCATCAGAAAGATAGATGCGCGTATGACACTCGGTGAGAGCACCAAGGAACGCAATGTGCCCAGGCAAGAACGCAATTTCGCCACCATCGAGCGTGCGAGTGATGACCTGTTTGGCCTCACCTGAAAACAGCACGCGCTCTGGCGAAACCAGTTCTACGCGAAGGGCACC
>Ga0208788_1000965_pt1 | contig 14122 bp, 10 predicted proteins | sample Wag4_2014_7_11_3_FD_187363 | JGI IMG/M metagenome (GOLD analysis project Ga0208788, IMG submission 187363) | Fresh water mixed with fracking chemicals microbial communities from Ohio, USA - Utica-2 Time Series FC 2014_7_11 (SPAdes) (version 2) ... | reverse complement strand
CTCGAGTATCACACGGATGCGGTGCGCATGCTTGAGTTGGATCAAGGCCGCGAACTGGAAGTTGCCAAGCAGTATGAGACGATGGCCGCGGCGACCCGAGATGCTGAGGTCAAAGCGCTTTTTGAGCGCATCCGCAGCCATGAGGATTATCATGATGGCCTCTTGGGCGAGCTTGTCACGCGCTTGAAATCAACCAGACCGGAAGAGGCGCCGGCGCCTGTGACAGCAGCCACTGGGCGTTGCCCGTATCATGGTTTCACCATCGGCGGTTTACTCGGCGTATCACAAGGGGATGCCCATTCGCACGATCTCGGGCCTCGGGCGCAACAACAGGAGGTAAATCATGTATGACTTTTTAGACCGCAAATCCGCGCCTTTGCGCGACGAAGATTGGCAGCAGATTGACTCCCTGGTGGTCGAGGTGGCGCGCCGGCAACTGGTTGGCCGTCGCGTCATCCCGGTGTTTGGTCCATTGGGTGCGGGTACCCAGGATGTTGATTACGACGTCTTCACCGGTACCGATGCCGCGGTCGTGAGCACGCTTGGCGAATCCACTGATCCTGTGCGGGCGAAGCGCCGCATTCATGAGCATTTGCCACTGATTTACAAGGACCTGATGCTGTACTGGCGCGACTTGGAATCCAATCGCATGGTGGGTTCGCCCATTGACCTTGGTGCGGCTGCGGCGGCGGCATCCTTTTGTGCCCAGAAAGAAGATGACGTGATCTTCAACGGTGTCAGTGATCTGGGCTATCCTGGTCTAACCAACGTCGAAGGGCGCCAGATCATTCCCGCCAGCGACTGGGGCCAGGCGGGAATGGCTTTCAACGATGTCGTCACGGCAACCCGTCAACTCATGAATGAAGGTTTCTATGGGCCTTACGCGGTCGTAGTCAACCCGCACGCGTATTCTCGGATGCAGCGTGTTTATGCGAATTCGGGCGTGCTTGAGCTCAACCACGTGCGTGAAATCGCAACCGGGGGTGTTTTCCAGACGCCGATGCTGCGCGACAAGCTTGGAGTCGTCTTGTCGATGGGCATTCAAAACTTTGATATTGCGATCGGGCAAGATCTCATCACAGCCTATCTGGGGCCCGAGCGCATGAACCACCTGTTCCGCGTGTTCGAAAGTTTCGTGCTGCGCATCAAGCGGCCGGGGGCGATCGCAAGCTTCGAACGCACCGCCACCTAAAACAACAACCCAACCCATCGACACATCAATCCGCTGGTCTGACTGACAGACCAGCGGATTTTAACTGTCCAGCGGGCGTTCGTTGCGCTACTGTACGACGTTCGACCGTCTACGCCGACGCGGACGCATGACGACAGAAAATGCTTATGCCTGAAACCAACCAACGTTCGAACACCAATCCCTTTGTGCCAATATGGAGTGAGACAAATATACTAAAAAAGTACCTTCTAAGGGCGGATAACAAGAAAGGCAATCAGCCCATGACAGTCCTTGCGTCCTGGCCTGGCGCGTGTTGTCGGGACAGCAAATCTGCGTTCCCTCTCTGTCGGTCAACCATCAGATTGACCGATTGTTTGTTAATTGTTTTTGACATTCGGCGGTCAGTGGCACCATTGCTTGGTTCTTTTGCGTAACGATGCTGCCGTAGTCAGGCGGTTCGATCGGTGAAACTGCTGGTTTCCTCTGTCGACACGATAAAAATTGCCCACGGTGGGAATAACCAATTAGCAGTTAAACTTTGAGGAATTTAACCTATCACTCACTGATGAGAACGACATCCGGATTCGAAAGGGACGTGACAATGATTGGAACTCTTCTCCAGGTGCACCCGCAGCAGTTATTACCCGCATCAACACGCAGAGGCTTCTTGTCGCTTGCGATTGCGAGCGCCGTCCTCGCAGGATGTGCTGCTCCAATCAACACCCCAGAAACCAACAGTTCCGATAGAAAGACCTCACTGAACAATTCGGCTGATTCGCTCGCGGAGGGTACCGTGATCAATGGAGTCCTGAAGATTCCCAATGTCATCAAAACATCTGATCCTGCTTCATTGAGCGCGCCACGCATAAACTCCGACCTTGGAGCCGGCATCATCTCGAACAATGCAGCCACTTTGACTTCACGTGAGACGAGGCTCACTCAATCCTTCGCCCGAGTATCTTCACGTCATTTGCAGGCAGCGAACCCGAAGCCGATTACATCTGTACCCTTTCGGGGTGCAAAGGTTTTTCTGGCGGATGCCAGCGGACAGCCGCTTCCAAAAGTGATGACCGCCTCGACGGGACCGGATGGCAGCTTCAGCTTCAGAGGCGTTCCAATCGGCTTTAGTTTCTTGGTCGTAGCCGAGGTACCCACCCAATCGGGTAAGGTGGCCACCTTCCGCACTTTGGTGCGGTCAAGTCAGTTGGGCGCCACGACCGAGGTGAATGCAGCCTCAACGCTGGCATCAACCAGCGTCCTTGATGGTCTGACGCGGAGCGAGATTGGGGATTTCAATGCTTCGAAGTTTCAATCAGCCGTTGCCACGCTCGTGGATCGGCTTGATGAATCCAAATTGCCCGACTTCAGCGATCAGTCATCGGTCAGGGCAAGCGTGGCAAAACTGTCGGAAGACATCGCTGAATTGCGATCCCTGCTCAGCGAAGTTCGGCAGGATATTGCAAAAGTTCAAGGGTCGATCGATGATCTAAAAGCAGCCATTGATAAGCTTAGCAAAACCTCCGCGCCAAGTGCCACACCCAGTGCGCCGCTACCACAAAACACCTCAACACCCGGTATCTCTACCAGCCCGGCACCTCAGGCGCAAAAGAGCCCGGTTCCATCCGCATCGTTGGTTCCGAGCGCTGCACCATCCGAAGCGGTATATCGTGTTTCAACCGTTGCTGGTTCGACCGAAGGTTTTGCAGATGGTCCCAGCGCTTCAGCACAATTCCGTTTTTACTTGGCTCCGACGGCCATCGCCGTATCGACGCGGCGAAATTTGATTGCGGTTGCAGACCCAGCAAACCACCGTATCCGCAAAATTAGCCTGTTCAATGGAGAGGTTTCCACGTTGGCTGGTTCAGGAGTCCGTGACCAAAACGCGAAAGACGGTGTGGCTGGAGAAGCCAGTTTTTATTCGCTACGCGGCGTCGCCATCGATGACGCCAGCGGCCAGCTGTACGTAAATGATGGTTATAAGATTCGCAAGGTTGACATTGATACCCGTTTGGTATCAACGGTTGTTACTTCGGGCTCGGCGGAATGGTCGGGAATCGCTACAGACCAAAGTGGAAACGTATTTTTGACACAACAAAATCGAATTGCGACGCTTAGTTCAGGTGGCGTTGTTACCAATCTAGCTGGTGTACTCGGTGTAACGGGTCTCTTAAACGGTTCGGTGCTCAATGCCAGGTTCATTGGCCCACAAGCAGTAGCAGTCGATCAGTCTGGTACGCTATACATAGCAGATACGGGCAATAACTGCATTCGAACGATTACATCTCAAGGAGTAGTCTCCACTCTGGCAGGCGCCGTAATACCTGGATTCAAGGATGGCCAAGGTAGTACTGCGCAGTTTAACAAACCAAGTGGTATCGCGGTTGACAAGCAGGGCAATGTATACGTCACAGATCGCGATAACAACGCCATTCGAAAAATCACCCCATCAGGGATGGTAACGACCTTGGGAGTTCAGGTGGCATTTAAAGAGTTATCAGGCGGCGCGCCGGCACGCGTCTCCCAACCCCTTGGCATTACTTACGATGGGGCGAAAAACCTTTACTTTGCCGAACCCCATCGTGTACGTAGAATCTCGATTCCGTGATTCAGTCGCCAACAGGTCCACGGTATGGGCCTGTTGGCGTCATCGACCAAAATCTTGAAAAAACCATGGGTGGTTGGCTGATTGGTTCCGTTCCATGTCAGATGCTCAATGGTCGTACTCCGTTTGGCCGATGTGATTCCCAAGACTGCCAGCGAGGCCAATCCCACAGGGCAATGAACGGCCAGGTTCGTGATCGACTGTCGTTGGGAATCCGTGACTTAGTTGGGCACAGGCTATTATGGCGCAACTGCTGCCCGCATTGAACTCAAGAACCCTTTCGTTGTGTTTTTCGATTGCTCGTTGTATCGCTCGGTATCTAATATCCTCAACCATTTGAAACATACACGGCCTGCTCCTTCAATACCCGGTTGAATCGTCGGTCGTTGTAACTCACCGTTCCCGTCTGTTGACAGGGTCATTGAAATCGCGCGCACCCCTTGGCCATCGACCTGGCAAGGGGTCGTGCTTTTGGGGATCAGTTTCAATCCCGTACATCCAGTGCATGCTGACATATTCCTCAATTCTTTTGTCATGGGCTGCACCAGCCAGGCGATTGCCTTCAATCGTCACTCGTCGATGGCGCACGGCTTCTATGAACTGCCGAACGGGCATTCGACAGTTCACCGTACGAAATCCTGGAAATCAAATGATGACCCAGTCAGTGAAAAACATTCGATCCAGAAACCACGTCGTTTCGGTTGACGTGCGAAGCATCCTCAAACAAGCATCTCAAGGACGTTTCAAGCAGTATTTGACTTGATGGAATATCGAAGAAGCACCGAATGAAATCGCTGCCTCCCCCTGTAAAAAGCTTCGCGTTCAGGTCACTCAAATGGTTCCAGTTTTAATCTTTACTTAAACAAATATCCCGCAAGTTTAAACAAAAATTTTTCTATACATAATTAACGGTTAACATTGATGCTTATTGAATAAGGAGTTTGCGATGCCCAGGTCAGTGAATCCTGTACGGATCGAGGATGTTCAGGCAACGAGCAAGAGCCCGTCGGTGGTGGTCAGGGTCAAGGAAGGTTTTGAAGATACGGCAGCGGCGATGGCCAAGTTGAGTGGCGCGGATAGCGTGCGTTTTCAGATTGGTGAAGACAATCTGTATTTGGCGGGTCGGGGTTTGGATCTGAAGGGTTTGCGCAAGGGTACCCCGGTGCAGTACAAGGGTGAAGCGGGTCGGGTGAGTGAGAAGCCATTGAATCAGATTAACACCTTCCGTGAGGGTGCCAATCGTCCGGCCGCCAAGGTTGGTATCTTGTCAACGACAGCGATTGGTGCTGGAGCAGGCATTATCGGTGGGAGTATTGCGGCGGCCGGTTCGTTGTTCTTGCCGGCGCTTGGCGCGATTCCGTGGACGCCACTGGTACTTGCAGGCGCGGGCATCGGCTTTGCCGTGGGGAGTGGTTTGGCATTGCTGTCGGGCGCGACGGCGGCCAGCAAGCGGGTTGATCTCAAAAGTTTCGTCACCGTCGCAAAGTAGTCGCAGACGCTAAAAATATCGTCCAGGGTGTCGTATCGACACTCTGGCTTTTTGTTTGACGGGCAAGTGTTCAGCGATGGCGATGCTTGCCCGTCAAACAACTGGTAACCAAGGAACGTTTCAGCATGCGCTGATCACAGACTACGGCGGGGAGGCGGATTTAGGATTAAGCTTGGGACTGGTAGGGTAGAATACCGGATGGGTTCAACCTGAATCGTTGATGGGAGAAGGTATGGGTAGCCGTTGGTGTTTGGCGCTGGTGGTGATGGGTGCTTTGTGGAGTGTGCAAGCCTCATCGGCGTGGGCAGGCCCGCAGGAGGATCTGGTGGCCGCCGCAGCCAACGGTCGTCTGGACAAGTTGCAGTTCGCGTTAGGCAGAGGGGCGCGACTTGATCATCAGGACGCGGAAGGTTATACGGCCTTGATCTGGGCCGCGCAGCATGGTCGTACCGAGGCCGTGCGGGCGTTACTTCAAACGGGTGCCAACCCCGATCTGGTTGACAAGGGTGGCTACAGTGCGCTCATTTGGGCCGCTCAAGAAGGGCATCTCGATGCGGTCAAGGAACTCCTCGCAGGCAAGGCCAACCCCCAGCTACGCGATGCCCGGGGCTTCCGTGCGCTGGAGTTGGCTCGCGCAGGCCGTCACGATGCGATCGTGACAGCGTTGACGACGCCAATGTTCGTCGTGACGTCTCAGGCAATCGCTGCAAACCCCAGTCCAAAGCCGGTGGTCGTTCAGACCAGTGCGCCGGTGGTATTCAAGCCCATTCCGGTTATCAGCCTGCCGCCAACACCGAGTCCGCAACAATTGAAACTGCGGGCGATCGCATTTGGCAAACTGCAAGAATCGGAACAGCAGTTCGCGGCCGATTTCAAGAACTATGTGGATGCAACCGCAGCGAACCTGGGATGGCGCCGCATGGCGACCTTAAACGACCCAGACCTTGAAATGGGTCGGTTGCTCGTGGCATTTTATGCGAATCTGCGAAAAGACGGCGATCTCACACAAGCCCGCAACGACTGGCGCAAAGCCAACCTCATTCAAGAAAGCCGCGGCGAATCGTTGTTTGAAACCTATCTGATTGATGCGGACAAAGCGTTAAGCGCTGCGGGTTTTTAAGCGGCTGCTGCGGCTCAACAAGTCCCCCCTTGCAGCCACGCCAGGTGTTCGTTGGCATCGAATGACCAAGGTTGTTTGCTTAAGGCGTTCCAGTCAAAGCGGGTTCTCAGTGCGTCCAGTGTGGTTGGTTGGCGGCCATCCAGCAGTCCCAGGGAGTGACCCAAAAGACCGAGGAGGCGCTCGGGTTGCGCGCCAGCGGTGCGCAATTGCGCAATGCTTGTCGCTTGGTCACGCTTGGCGAGGCGCTGACCGTGTGAATCAAGTACCAAGGGCACATGGGCGTAGGTGGGCAGGGGCGCGTCAAGGGCGCCAAGGATCTGTATCTGACGGGGTGTGGAGTCCAAGAGATCCGCGCCACGCACAACCTGGTTGATGCCCATCAAGGCATCGTCCACGACAACAGCCAACTGATACGCGAACAAGCCATCCGCGCGTCGAATGACGAAATCCCCTACCGCATTCAGGACATCCTGTTCATAGACACCAAAAATATAGTCGTTGAAATGCCACAGACCAGGTTCAACGCGAAAGCGTATCGCCTGGGCGCGTTTGGGATCGGTTAGGTCGAGTGGCAGGCCTTTGTTTTGACAAATGCCCGGGTAAGCCGGGGCAGCCTCTGATGCGTGGGGGGCGGAAGCCAGGCGTTGAAGCTCGGAGCGCGTACACGTACAGGCATAGAGGCGATTGGCATGCGCCAGTTGTTTGAGTGCCTGTCGATACAAGTCCTGTCGTTCGCTTTGGCGTGACGGACCCAATTCATGTGGAAGGGGGTCCCAGTCGAAGCCCAACCAATCCAGCAATTCCCGCATGCGTGCTTCCGCACCCGGAATCACGCGGGGCGGATCCAAATCCTCAATACGCAAATAAATCCGCCCACCTGCTGCGCGTGCTGCCAGCCAAGCCACCAGTGCCGTCCGCAAATTGCCCAGGTGCAAATCCCCTGTGGGAGAGGGGGCATAGCGACCCACCACGCACACGGTCAATTCTCCTTGCGATGAACCCAGGCGTACAAAACGGGAATCAGAAACAAGGTGATAGCCGTGGAACTGAGCAGACCACCGCACACAACGCGGGCCATAGGACTCTGCAACTCAGCACCTTCGCCGAGCGCAAAAGCCATGGGCAACAGGGCGAGAATGGTTACCATGCTGGTCATCAAGACGGGGCGCATACGCGTGCTCGCAGCGGTCTGAATCGCATCCGACAAGGACAGAGCGCCTTGTCGCCGTAACTGGTTCATGCGATCCACCAAGACAATCCCGTTGCTGACGGCGATGCCCGCCAACACGATAACACCGATGCCGGCTTGCATCGTCCAACTCGTTTGTGTGAGCAGCATGCTGGCGGCGACACCGCTGATCGCAGCAGGAATGGCAAACAGAATCACCAAAGGATCAATCCAGGATTCGAACTGCGCCGCCATCACCAGGTACAGTAACAGCAAAGCAAAGCCCAACGCCAACCTGAACTCAAACTTTGAGCGTTCGGCGGCCTCAAAATCCCCGCCAAAGGCATAACTGAAACCGCGTGGCCACCCCAGGCGCGACAAACTGGCTTTCAGGTCATTCAAGCCCTTGTCGAGGTCCTCACCGGCCCATTCGGCCCCGACCTCAACCATGCGACTTTGGTTGTCCCGTGTCAACACGCTGGGCCCGCTGTGCTCATCAACACGCACGAGTGTCCCCAACGGCAAGGTAGAATCGGCACCCGTGGTGACCGGCAAGTTGAGCAAAGTCTGGGTGTCTTCGCTCTGCTTTTTTGGTAGACGAATCCAGATATCCAGGGTCTCGTCCGGCTCCCGAAACAGGCTTGCCCGCCAACCGTTGGCGGAGGCGGACAACGCATTGGCCACTTGGTCGACAAAGACCCCGTTGCTGGCCTGTTTGAGCGGGTCAAGACGCAAACGGCTGACCGGCTGCCCCGGTTGCTCCTGCAAGCCGGCGTTGGCGAGGTTGGGGTCTGCCTGCATGACGCCAAGCACATCTTCAGCGAGCTTGGCAGCCACTTGTGGATCCTCACCCCGAATCTGAACCGTCACTTGCGCAGCACCACCACCTGTGAGCATAGACAAAAATCGATTGCCACCACTGGCGGTTGCACTCGCGCTGACACCGGGCCAGGTGGCGAGTTCTCGCCGCAGGCTGCGAGCGATCGCCATGCTCGTGCGCCGACGCTCTGTGGCGGGTTTCAGCAGAATGAGCAGGGTCCCATTGTTGGTGCCAAGACCACGCAGGCCGACGCTTGTAATGACACTCTTGGCCTCAGGAACCTGTCGGCGGATCAGTTGCTCGGCCTTTTTCAATTCCTGGTCCAGCACGTTCAGCCGCGCACCGGGCGCACACTCAATGGTGACGCGCACTTCCCCCTCATCTGCAACCGGCATCAACGCGGAACCAATCCGACTCAAGCCCCAAGCACCCAAGCCCGTCACCGTGGCGCTCACCAGCACCACCGCCACGCCGTGGGTCAATGCCCATTTCAACCCCCGCGCGTAGACTTGCTCCAGTCGGTTCAAGCGAGCGGCGATCCATTGGCTGAGTGCCAGGCGATCAGCCACCGGTTCACCCACCCCGGGCGCGTGGGCAGCCAGCATCGGAATGAGTGCCTGCGCCACGAGCAGGGAACACAACAAAGAGCCAATCACCACCAACGCCAACTGATGGAACAAAACCCCAGTCATGCCACTGAGTATCAACAAAGGGACAAAAACCGCCAAGGTGGTGGCCGTCGATGCCAAGACCGCCAAACTCACTTCTTCGGTGCCCTTTAGCGCGGCATCCAAAACGGATGCGCCCATGCGACGATGACGGTGAATGTTTTCGATGACCACAATCGCATCATCGACCAGACGACCCAGACCCAAGGCCAAACCACCAAGGGACATTGAGTTAAGCGAAAGCCCGAGCAGATGCATCATCCCAAACGTGGCGACCAGGCTGATCGGAATCGCGCTCACAACGACCAACGTGCTGTTCAGGTGTCGCAAAAAGACCAGTATCACCATGGCCGCCAGCAGGCCGCCAATCCAGAGGTCCCGCGTCAAATCACCCATCGCACGGCGGATGAAACGGCTGTTGTCGCTGATCACGGCCACTTTGACGCCGGGTACATCACGATTGATCGCGATCAATTCCTGACGGACCCGATCGGCAACCTGCACGGTATTGGTGCCAGACTGCTTGCTGATGGCCATCGCCAGACCACTGCGCCCATCCACCCGCACCAGTTGGCTCCGTTCCGCCACGGTATCACGCACGGTGGCCACGTCTTGCATGCGCAACGGCCGGCCGCTTCTCACGCCAATCGGCGTCTGGGCAATCGCCTCAACCGAGTCATACGACCCAATCAGACGCCAGTCACGCACAATTGCCCCTTCCGGGATCACGCCAATGGACTTGTCCCGGTTATTGGCTACCAGTGCGGTTCCCAAATTCTGCAAACTCAAGCCAAAACCACTCAAACGTCCAATGTCCGGTTCAATAACGATTTCACGCGTCAAACCACCTCTGACTTCCACCGCGGCCACCCCATTGATGCGCTCAAGACGGGGTTTGATGCTCTGAAGAGCGAGCCTTCGCAACAGCATTTCATCGTCCGTGCCAGAAACCGCAACATACATGATCGGTAGCGCGGTCAGGTCGAAGCGAAACAGAGTTGGACTGCCGGCTCCTGCGGGGAGGCGACCGCGGACGCGATCCAGGCGCTGCCGAATGTCATCCGTGGCATGATCGAGATTCCGGCCCCAGCGAAACCCCAAGCGAATCGTGCTACGGCCTTCACTGGAGCTGGACCCGAGGCTTTCCAGCCCCTCAACCGCCGACACCGCTTCCTCGATCGGGATGGTGAGTTCGCGCTCAATGTCCTCGGGGCCCACGCCTGGGTACTCGGTGCTGATTGAAACGACGGGATAGGAAACATCCGGCAACCAGTCAACCGGCAAGCGGACGTAAGCGTACAAACCAAACAGCGAAACGATTAAAAAGAAGACCGCACAGGCCACCGGGCGGGCGATCGCCAAACGCGCGAAACTCAATGATGGTGACCCTCCGGCTTATCCCTTTCGTGCGTGCGGGATCGCTTGGTAGCAGGCTTTTGATCGCCATCGATGGCTTGTTGATCCGCCACCAGATGCGACCCTTTAACAACCACGCGATCGCCCGCACGCAAAGCCCCCGACACCCCACTCAGCCAGGTATCCAGACGCGTCACCGTCGCGGGCACGAACTGCGCCACACCCCCCCGCGCCACAAACACGCCAATGGCATCACCTCGGCGCGCCACGGCCTCAGACGGCACCACCCAAATCCCCTTCAATGCCTGAAGCGGCAACCGGATGCGGGCAAACATGCCCGGACGCAAATTTTCCGGCGGATCCATCACTTCCAGCTCAACCGTCAAGGTACGGCTCACAGAATCGATCACCGGTGAGAGTCGCTTCAAACGCGCCTGCAAGACACGAGTGCCCAACGCATCAACCGAAAAAGGAACCTCAAGGCCCACTTTCAGCATCGCGCAATCCTGCTCCGGCACACGGATCTGCACCAGCAAGGGCCGGGTTGCAACCAACGTCAGCAAAGGGGTATTGGGCCCAGTGACGCTACCCACCTGTTGCTGCACCTCAGCGATCGTGCCTGCATAGGGGGCGTATAATCGCAGTGCTTCCTGCGCGCTCAGCGCTTCCGCCAAAGCGCCGTGCTGGCGCTTCAGTGCAGCGGTTGCAACCGTCAGTTCCGCAGCCAGGGTTTCCGCGCGAACGGCGGAGAGCTCGGCATCTTGGCGCGCAATGAGATCAGCCTGACTCAACTTTTGATCACGCGTCGCCTGCAACGCAGCCAAACGCGCATCAAGGCGTCTCTGCTTCACACGCGCACGCGCCTCTTCCACAGCCGCCTCGGCCTGCTGCCGCCTGGCATCGATATCCGGACTGCTCACCTCCGCCAACAGCTGGCGCGCTTTCACCTGCTCTCCCAATTTAACGTGGATTGCGTGCAAGATGCCTGACTGCCGCAAACTCAAGACGGTTCGCTGACCGGGCAGCAACTCGGCGTTTAAGGCAAGCATGCGCGGCCAGTCCTGCTTTAGGGCAGGCGCAAGCGTCACAGGCAAAGGTGTCGCTTTGGGCGCGGGATTGGTCTTGCGTGTGTCCGCATCCTGTTTGTCACAGGCGGGCAGCAAGAACAAGACCAAACCAAGGGCCAGGATCAATTTTTTCACGATGCCTCCTCGTTTGGCTGATTGATACCCGTCAAGCCCCAGGCACGCAGACAGTCCGCCAGTGCCAAATACCGCGCAGCCTGCGCCCGCACCACCTCTTGGCGCGCAGCGTTCAGGAAGATTTCCGCATCATTCAATTCAACCAGGGACCCAACGCCTGCCTGATAACGTGCCTGCGCCATGCGCAATCCTTCTTCCGCACTTGCCAAAGCGACATGAACGGCTGGTAATCGGGCTTCAGCGCCTTGGTAAGTGGCGATGGCGCGTTGCGCTTCATTTTGCAGTCGGGCCAGTTCGGCTTCCATGGCAGCAATCGCCGCCTGGTAATCCCATTTGGCGGCTTCGGTGCGGCGGGTTTCGGCAAAGCCCGTGAAAATCGGTGCGTTCACACTGAGTCCCGTGAACCAGTTCTGGCTGATCTCATCGTCACGGGTGCGCAAGCCGTAATTGATGTCAGCTGAAATCTCCGGCCAGGCAGAGCGGCTCGCCGAGGCTTCGCGTGCCTTTTGAAGCACCAGGCGCCCCTGAAACAACCGGTAACTCGGATGACGGGGCATCCAGTTTGGGTTGCCGGTCTTGACCAATTTGAGCAACCACGGGGCGGTGATAGGCCAACTCAAGGTTTGGGCGGGGAGGGTTTTGCCGCCGCAGGACCAGCGAAGATCCGCCCGCGCAATCGACAGTGCCTGCTGGGCATCCACCTGTTCAGCCAAACTGCGCGCACGCGCCGCCTCTGCCCGCAAAACATCCAGTTTCGGGCGCTTCCCGGCCGCGTAAAAGGCCTGCGCCTGACGCGTGAGCGTTGTCGCCGCATTCAAGCGGGCCCGGGCACGCTCAAGCAAGGCTTCCTGCTGCAATACCAAAATGTAGGCACGCCGAATCTGAAAAGCGATGTCCACCGCCTGTTGCCGGGCCTGAAAAGTGGCCAGGTCCTGGTTGGCGATCGCCACATCCACCTCAAATCGTGTGCGATCAAAGTCATACAACTGCTGCCGCACATTGATGCCCCCCTGCGACAGATTAAACGGCTGAACCGTATTTTGTGCCTGAGATACTGACGTCGTGCGCGCCGTCTGACCATTCAGCCCCACCTGCGGCCACCAAGGAGCCCGCGACAAACCCACATTCGCGGCACTTGCCGCCACACGCGCCTCGGATGCCACCAACGCCGGGTGCGTCGCAAGGCTCGCACGCAGCAAGTCATCCAACGAATTGGCCGCTGCCGGCGCAGCCCACAAACACCAGCCCAGCACACCGAGCACAGCCGAACGTCTCATGTTAACAACACCACCGAGCACATTCGTCTTCATTCACCCAACCCTTGAATTTTTGTGCGATATGTCACTATAAACGAACACACGGGTTTAAGACCAGCCCAAAAACGGTTAAGTTAAACAAAAATGACCGACGCCATAACCAAATCTTGTTCAGCGGCTACAGTGCCCATTTGATGGCATCGGCTGCTCACGGTTTCGTTCGTGGCGTATTGTTGCAGTTATTTTGACCCGCAAAATAGTTGCGTGTACACTCAAGCATGGTTATCCAAAAGGGCTTTTTACGCCGTTTCTGAGCAGCGCAACGCCTCAATCGGAGTTCCACGTCACACCATGAACATTTCTGCTTGGGCCATCAGGCGGCCGACCCCGATTATCCTGTTGTTTGTCGTATTGATGCTGCTGGGTATCTTCGGCTACCGTGGATTGGGGGCAAATGAGTGGCCGGACGTTGATTTTCCGACCATTGTGGTGGAGGTGCAGCGTGCCGGCGCAGCGCCTGCTGAACTCGAAACCGAAGTTACCCGGCATGTGGAGGATGCCTTGGTCGGCATCAATGGTTTGGAGCATATTCGTTCGACGGTGACGGATGGCATGTCAGCGACGGTGGCGGAGTTCAAGATTGGCACGGCGTCGCAGGCAGCGCTTTCGGAGGTGCGTGATGCGGTGGCGCGTATCCGGCAGAATTTACCGGCCGACATCCAGGAACCAAGCATTTTGCATCCCAATATTTCGGGCGAGCCGTTTACTACCTATACGATTGCGTCGGACAAGCGGGATGTGGCAGAGCTGTCCCGGTTGGTGGACAACGTGGTGACGCGGGAGTTGTACGCGGTCGAAGGCGTGGCGCAGGTCAAGCGACTGGGGGGCTTGACCCGTGAGATACGGGTGGAATTGGATCCGGTGCGTTTGCGTGCGGTGGGCGCAACGGTGGAGGGTATCAGTGCGCAGTTGAAGGGACTCAACGTCAATGTGCCGGGTGGTCGGGCGATGTTGGGTGGGCAGGAGCAGGGCATACGCACGATTGGTTCGGCGCCGAGCGCCGAGGCGTTGCGCGCGCGTGCGATCGCACTCGATTCGGGTCGCAGCGTGCGTCTCGACACGTTGGGAATGGTTTCGGACACCTTTGGTGAGGTGCGTCAGATTGCGCGTTTGAACGGTCAACGCGTTGTTGCTTTTGCGGTATCGCGTGCACAAGGCTCCCCGATTGTGCAGACGGAAGAAGCGGTGCGCAAGCGTGTGGATGAGTTAC
>Ga0208788_1000964_pt1 | contig 14123 bp, 2 predicted proteins | sample Wag4_2014_7_11_3_FD_187363 | JGI IMG/M metagenome (GOLD analysis project Ga0208788, IMG submission 187363) | Fresh water mixed with fracking chemicals microbial communities from Ohio, USA - Utica-2 Time Series FC 2014_7_11 (SPAdes) (version 2) ... | reverse complement strand
GGTGATTCCTCACGGGCAATCTGTCTTGGCTTTCTTTTCTTACCGGCCATGACTACCCGTTAAAGAACCCTGGGAACTTATATTTAGTTGGCTGTTTAAAATCAAAGGTCGGCTTGTTCAAGCTACTAGCGTAATCAGCAAGCATCATGTTGGTCGCGTTCGACCCAGCTGAATCCCCTGCCCCCGCAAATCCCTCAAGCAATCCAGCTAGGCCACCCATAATATCAAATCCTGGACTGGCCGAACTCCCAGCCATTGCTCCTTCACCCATACCCTTCCCCATCAAGGCACCTCGACTCGGGCTAGTCGAAGACATGATATCTTCCCCGTAAGGAGACTTGCCCTCATTACTTCCGTCCGGGGTGTTTCTCTTGTACCAATCAATCACGTCGCCGGTCGTATCTCGGCTACTCGGTATCCTCGCGGCAGCCACCGAGGTGTTCGGGTCCATAGGCTTATCCATTTGGGCCGACCCTTTTTTAAAGGAGAACCCAGATTGCGCATCTACTGGCTGACTGGTGGCCTGATTAGCTGCGGGCATTGAAGACTTAATCTCTGGAAGCAGGCGATCAACGCTCTTCATCGCACCCATGATAGAGTTTGAATATTCACGGGGATTGGTTGTGGCGTAGCCAGAAGTAGCTAAGGCATTGGCAAACCCCATAGGGTCTGATTGCCCACGAACATTCTTGTACCTGTCAGTGGATAAGAACTTGCTGTACTCATCTGCGTATTGATTGAAGTCATTAAACTTTTTGAAGTTAGCCTCGGTGTTAATCACCTTGCCGTTCACAGTCTCTTTGGTCGGCATCCGCACGGACGGCCCGCCCTTCCACTCCTTGATACCTCCGAAATTATTTGCGGCCTTTGCGAGCTTGCTTGTTCCCCATCCAGACTCCATAGCCCACTGCGCCATAACTGCGTTGCTTGGTACTCCTAATCTTGCGGCTACGCGTTCGGCAGGGATGACCGCTGCCTTGATAAAGTCGATCTGTTCTTGTCTTGTAGCCATATGTTTATATTCTAATTACTTACGATTTGCGGTCAATAATCCTACAGCTTTACACCTTGTCGGATTAGCTCCGGTGTTAGCTGTGCCTTTGCAGTAGCGGTTGCCCTTTGCCCCAGCTTGGTCAAATAATCGTCCAGCTGTTCGGTGTTCATGCGCTTCGCCATCGAGAAGAACGAAGGACTACGAACAACCTGAGCGATAACCTTTCCTCGTAGCTCTCTGAACTTATAGAATTGCTCGTCGTTGAGGGGGTAGTTTTGAATTGTCTGCCCTCTTCGAGCGTCTGGGATAAAGGCTTTCTTGGCTGACAATAGTTTGAAGAGCGGGTCTGCCTCAGAGGTATTGATAAACCTCTGCAAGAACAACAACCTCTCCGGTCCCGCTGGAGCATTGACCACTTCACCTAAGACATTGAGCTGAGGCTTTCCAGTCATACTCTTCAAGATCGGTACTTTATTAAACAGCCACTTGCCTACAAAGCTTGTCTGCTGTTGAGGGATGGGCTCAAAGATCTGGTCGGCCTGCTTAACAATGTTAGGTACAACGTTACCAACTGCCCCTGAGAAGAAGTTCTGTAGGGCCGATACGTCCTGACCTTCGGAAGTTCCGTCCAACATCTTGAACAAGTTGGACAATCCCTGAAGGAAGGATTGGTTGAAGGGCACCTGAACCACGGCAAGCGCAGCCGATGTAAGTTTTTCACCTGGGTCCTTTTCACGTCCCCTTGGGTAGTTCGAGGTATCAAACCACGTTCCGACAATCGCCAATGGGATTGCGAGCGGGGTGGAGAGGTAGCTCACCTTAAGGCTATTGCCTCCAAAGGAGAATGAGTACGGCACGTAACCAGCTTCGCGAGCTTGCTTTCTAGCTGCAGGATCTGCAGGTCCACCACCAGTGATATTAAATCCGTCATCCTGTCCGTCGTCGTCCTTATCTTTTAACATGTTGGACAGGCCAGCCAGTACAAGCATGCCGGCCGTACCGAGCACCGCTTGAATGGCGTAAAGGTAGCCCTGCTCGATTAACTTGATCTGCTCCAACTGCTCGACGGATTTAGCCAGGCCACTTGTCTTGTTTGTACCCGCCTCTTTCCAAGCTTTAAAGGCTCGGTACGCACCAATCGGAGTATAGTTGATACTTTCGTTGGTCACGTTCGATACGATCTTGGTGAAAGGAACAAACAACGGACCGAGAATTGGGTGCTGTTGCGAGAACGTACCGATACCTTTGGCTATGTTGCCAAGAATCCCGTACGGCTCGTTACTATACGTGGCGTACAAGGAAAGGTTTTCAGCCCGGCGCATGATAGTAGCCCTCTCTGGATCTTTGAGGATCGCTTGGTCGCGAAGTTCATAGACTCTCTTTGTAAATTCGTCAGTGCCCGGCTTCAATCCCTCATCGTTGATGGCTCTATTCGTAGCGTAGGCAACAAAGTTGTCTGTCTGATTAAGAAGTCGCGCCGTTTCTTCTTCAAGCGACAACGTGCTAACACCGTTCTCAACATTCTCGATAGCTTGGATCTGGGCTTGGATAGCTGCAAAGCCCTCCATTGCAGAGCGGCCGAACAATGCGTCTGAAGCCGCCATAATTCGGAAAATATACTTACCTTTAGACAGTACCTTTTTCATAAGGGTATCTGTCTCCATTGATTCAAGAGCATTAATACTAGCTTCGTCCACGTACTTGCCGTTTGTTCTTAGGTTGATGTCCCCATGCAGAAGGATTCCTTTAGCTTCAGCCAAAGCAATGGTGTGCATGGATGCCAAGAATGTTTTGTACCCAAGAGCCATGTACTTGGCAGCTAGCAGAGGGTTGCCCCTAGCAGAGGCTGCAGCCAGCGAGTAGGTCGCAATATCTGCGATCGCTTTATTTGCAGTCGAGATAAAGTTCATCCAGAAGGTTGCGATACCGGATAGCATCGACATATACCAGTAAGCGGAAATCAATGGGAGAGCGTCAGATTTTGTTGCTCCGTGAAGAACTCTGAGCGCCTCTTGGAACTTTCTATCCTTCTGGAAGCCATCAGGTAATTCAGCTGCCTCTTCCATCATGCGCCTTAGGGTTTCGGCCGTGTTCACATCAAAAGATGGGAACTTACCAAGACTGTCGATGCTTGAAAGAACCACCTCCTCGTTGATTGCGCCTAAGGCAGCCAACTCAAGAATCTTCCTTGCGTCTCCCGCAATCGCATTCTCCAGGGTGTTGCCAGTCCGAGAGATCGGAGGTTTAACCACCTCGTGCATTTCGCTAAGCAACTGCTCAATACGTTCAGATCTTAGTTCAGGGATAGTCATGCCTGCACGGTTCACGATCTTTCTTCCGAGCGTACGACCACGCAGGCTCAAAGCCTTGCCGAGCTGGGTCTGCATGTTTGCTTTCACCATGTTCGCCAACTCTGCAAACCTAAGCGGAGCATTTTCATAGTCGGGCAAGAGCCGGGATAGCACCTTGACCAGGTCTTCCCCGCTGAACTGCTCGTAGTGATTCTTGATGATAGTAACGATGTCGTCCGCGTTGTTTTCCCGAAGCGCCTGAGAGTAAAGCCGGTTGATCTGTTCGATAAGGCTCTGTACACCCTTGTCCTTGAGGGTAAGTCCTAGCGCAACATCCTGAAGCTCCCTGACTTCTTTACGAATTTCTTCGTTTTGGGTAGCTACCTTATCTTTTACACCCCTGCGGGTCTCAGCAAGCCGCGTAATGTATTCGTTAACCATGCCGGCCGGCGTGTACATCAAGAATTCTTTTAGGAGTTTGTACCCAATCGATATTGTCTGCCCCATGTTGCGGCCGAGATTGGCTACATAGGTAAGAAGATCAGATGCTCTTTTGATCTGTCCCCTCTCCTTGAACCGACGAATTGCGTAACTGGCGAGCAGAACAATCTGTCGCTGGTTTAGTCTGAAAGATTGGTCTCCAATTTCGATATCCTGAGTTTTGTCGGCATCAGGCCCAACCTGCGTTAACCACATTGAAATCTTTTCGGGACTTAACTCATCGAGAACGCCTTCAACTGCCTCGATTGCCCCTTCATTAGCGAGGTATGAAAGGTCTGCTTTTTGCGATACTTGTTCGTATGTTGGCACACCGTCCTCGTAGATCTCAGACGCTCTGGCCGCTGCAGACAAAGGTTGAGCTCCGATCGGTCGGGCTTGGTTGATAGCTTCCTCCAAAGAGTTTAATCCCGGAGCTTCAGAACTTGGCACGTTATATGACGGGGGCGCTACGTAATCGGAGTAGAACCGATCGTATACCGTGGTGATCTTGTAATAAGTCTCGTAAAGACTCCTTGCCCTGGGGTCAGAAGAGTTCTTAAGAGAGCTGAAAAGATTGAATACCGAATCAAGAACCGTACGCAACCACCCTAGGAACGACCTGCGTCGCGCTCTGGAAAAGGTGTCTAGGTTTCTTACCTGTTGCCGGGACTGCCCCTGGATCAGGTTAGATATACGATCTTGGACCTGAAGACTCCGGACAAGCTCAAGACTCTCGGTAAACACCTTGGCACCCTGACTCTTATCAAGCTCAAGAAGAACTCGAAAGAACTCCGCAACCAGCACTTCATCGCTTTCTTTGGTCTCGGGATAAAGTTCGCCAAGCGCTTGCTCAACTGAAACTGCCTTCTTACCTGGCAACTTGACCATGAGCCCGTTGTCCTCTGAGCGAAGGAAGTCTGCTGCCTCGCGAACCCTGGTGTTGTAGTAAGATACCCAAGATACCCCACCATTGGGGAAGCGAGCCCGGTATTCGTTTCGGAGCTGTTCGAAGTAAGAAAGATGCGCCACCTCGTGGGTAATAAGTTGGTCCATCAAAGCCGCGGTAAGGTCGTTGTATGTGTTCCTTGCGTTACCGTCCAAGAACTTAATATCTTTTTGCTGGAAAAGTTTATCTGCCAGAAGTTCTGGGTTAACAAAGATGGTCGAGTTGACTGGGTCCGTTGCGTTCTCAGAACCGCGAACCGTGAACACGGGGTAATTCTCCGTGGTGTTCGCCTGGAAGTTGACGTTCTTTAGACCTCTGCGACGTGCAATAAAGCGAAGGTATTCCATCGCCTTCTCTTGTCTGGGGTCTTCAAGATTAAGAAGGTTTGAATCAAAGCTAACCCCGGCGTCAGCAAAGCCCGACTCGGTAGCATACTTAGCAGCTCCGGCCACATCGGCCTGAACCTTCTTCATCCTGGAGCGGTCTGCTTGCTTGATATAAGGATCGTTGATCTTGCGCATTTCACTGAGCGCAGCAGCCGAGTTAAACGAAGCCCGACTTTCAAAGGCGGGCAGGAGAATGTTAAAGAGGAGGTCCTTGACCCGAGTCCTATCGTTTTCTGGGCTGATCAGTTCTTCTGGAGCCAGCGTGCGGTCGAATTTACCAACTGGGTCCAGCAGTTGCTCGATCATCTGCTCACGGGTTACGTTATTGAGCCTGTAAATTCTATGAAGAAGATTCGTAATCCGCATCGCAGCGTCGTTCAACGACTCAAGCGGGCTGTTATCAAGAATCGCTAACATAGCTTTAGAGAGAGAACCCCTACGCGCTACGTCTGCTACAGTTTTGTTCAGCTCTTTCCTAGGGTCAGTGCCTTTCGCAATATCCGAACCCGCGGCCTTAACCGCAGCCCGGATCTCACTGTCTTTCTCGAGCTCTGCTTGAGCCTCTTGATCGTACAATTCAAGGACGTCCTTAACTTTCTGAGCATCCGAGAACTCCTGCATATTATTACGTTCAAGTTCCTTAAGAATGCCCTCGTACCTGTCTTGCGCGATTTGACGAAGCACAGGTTCTTGAATGAAAGAGGAAGGAATGCCAGATAGTGACCCGAATACTTTGTTAAGCAACGCGCCACTGAGAAAGCCCTTGCCTTTTCCTTTGTCTCCGACTTGCGACCCGCTTTTGATTTTGATGGTGGGAAACAGAATATCCAGCTGGGCGTTGCTTTTGCCGTTGTACATGGAAGGACGGTATCCCGAAGTAAATCCAAAGCCCTCACGCATAATGATGTCATGAACAGCTCTGGGGATGAAAGGCAGGGTGTTACGGTACGCGGCCATTTTATTGATGAACGCTTCGAACTTTGTCCTGCGTTTGTTTTTGGTTGGTAGTGTTTCATATTTGTCTAGCTCCGTAAAATATCCTTCGTTATCGAGGCCAATCTGTGCGTCGTAATCACTGCCCATATCTTCCGGTGTGAGACTAGCTTCAAAGATATCTTCAACTGGTCTTCCCTCTTTCACCTCTTCTGTTCTGCCTTCAAGTGAAACAAAAGACTTCTCTCTCAACTTCATCGAATCTGCAATCAGGCTAACCCGCCTTGCTAAACCAAGAACTCCGGCATAGCCCTCAACCGACAAGGATGAAACAAACCCGTATAAAGTATTGGTTGGGCGACTTTCGTCTAGGTAGGTACCGCCAAAAGGCTCTTGAGTCATGCTGTCGTACTGCTTGAAGATCTTTCCAAACAACGCGCTCAGTCGTCTTCTATTGTACTCAGCATCCCTATTTCCCCTGGCTTCCTCGGCCTTCAACTCCTCATTGTTTGTCTCAAGAACCTCGGGGGCTCTCTTGCTGCGTATAAGCGCCTCGATAAACACTCTCCGCAGCATCTCACTGTCTTTTGAATTCTCAGGAGTAGTGACGCTGAGGTTATCTACAAGGCTTCTAATCTCGGTCTCAGACAAGCCACTTTGCTTGGCTCGGGTTAGCAAATGCTCCAAGGGACGGCCGGAGCGCCCTGCTGCGTTGCGGTTGACCCCTACTTCGTAAGACCAACCCTTTGAAAGATCTTGTTCGTCAATCGGCGTATACACCATTCCGCTCTTAAAGACATTTACTGCATCTTGAATGATGCGTGGGAGCAGAGCTAGTTCTTCAGAGTCAAACGCTCCCTCGTCAATGGCTCTCTGCAGACGCGCATCAACATCTTCGAGGAACAGAGAGTTCATGTCTCTCCTGGTGTTCGCAGCCATTGATTCTACCAGACTCTTTTCAATGCTTTCGCGAGTCTTGCCGAATCCATCCAGATACGATTGAGCTATCGTCTGAAGTAGTAGCGTGCGGTTCTTGATGTCGTCATCCGAGAAAGAAGCATCATCAAGGGAAAGCGTGTCAACGTCTGCTCCACGATCTTCTTTCAACCAGGTGTTAATCTTGTTACCAAGCGTTGCTGCTTGCTCTCTATTAAGAGCGGAAATCTCTTCAACGGTCATCCTTTTTGCCCCATAGGGCAGCTGACCAAGCCATTCGTTTGTCCTGTGGTTGTATACGCCTGAAACAAAAACGCCGTCCTCGGTCTTATCAAAACTTACGACATTACGAAGAACCCTGATGACGCTGTCCGACTCCTGCGTCTCTTTCGTGAAGTCCACCACAAAGCCTTCTTTGGCTCCTACGAACTGATTGAGAAGATTCTGATGGGCGAAAACCATATCTTGTATGGTTACGTTTTCGGGTAGGTAAATGTACTGACCGAGCTTATCCATATCCCGAGCCACAACCGCCGCGGATTCCAGACGCTTGTCTTGAGCTATGATTTTAGATTCTTCGCGTCCTCGGAGCGGGGCCTTGTCTCCTAGATACTCATTCGTCATCGGATCTGTAATACCTGTGACAATGGCGAAACCGTCTCTTGATGTGATGTCTGAAGGGTTACCGAATCTTGAAATGTAGGAGATTCTAGGAAGTACCAGCATTCGAACGTACTTTCCTTCGGGGTCAGCTGCCTTGATGATAGCCGTTTTCTCTGGAGAAATTAACATGTGCAACCTGGCCGACTTAACGGCATTTGCACCTTCAGCTTGCTCCAGAGTCTGGCTGTATTCGTATCCGCCCATCCCACGACTGACCTCACCCGCCCCCTTTTGGCTTTCTAGTTCCGGTATCTGCTCATCCTCAAGGCCCTGCCCGTAAGACTTCTCACCCATAGCCAATTGCTTATTGGCCGAAGGTTTATCGGTATAGGAAGGTACGGTGTCCCCGACTGTTGATACATTGCCACCAGCTATATTGGCGGCTGAACCCATGTCATCCGACTTTTGGGTGTAAAAAGCCTTCTGTGCAAAATTGGTTTCTTCCTTAGCTCCGAACTCAACATCGCTGTTAAATTCGTTTTCTTGAGTCGTGAAGAATGGGTGAAGGAGTCTGTAGAAAAGAGTTGTGAAGTCCCTGGGCAAACCCGCTACGCCATGGGGCTCAGATGTAAATATGCCAAACTTTGTGGTTATTTCCGTAATAATTAAGGCGCTACCGCTAGTTTCCACACCCGTAAAGAACCCGGGGTAAGCTCTGACAAATTTGACGGTTTCCGGGTCTGTAATTACAACCGGACTGCCGTGCGAAGGCTTGTTTAATTCGGGCTTTTCCTTTCGCCTCGGCATGCTGGCCCCGAGCTTTTGCGCCACATCAAATGCAAACTTACTACGCCAGTCTTTACCAGGGAATTTGCCAAGCAGATTGCTTGCCTCCGCCCAGCTCAAATCATTTAGATCCTCAGGGGTCAGCTTTCTCTGTGCTTCCATCTCGGGACCGTCGTAAACGTTGATCGAGGTTGTCGGCAGCATGACGTCTGTATCGGTAACGACGTTCGTGCCCTTGGCGTTCGCAATGAATTTGTTCCTAAACGAAAACGGAAGCGCCCGCATGACGTTCCTAGCTTTGTCCATCAGATAAAGCATGTTCTCTTTGAACACAACGCCCGGGAACTCTTGAATCTCAATCGCGTTTGCTGGGGTAAAGATAGCTGCGGCAGGAGCTTCTTCCCCAACTACCTCTCCATCCTTAAACAACTGAACATTATCCGGAGCTACAGAAAGCGAACCAACCCCGGGGAGGAAGATATCTAGATTAGCAAGGTTTCCGGCTCGTGGGTCTCTTGCGATAGCTTTTGCCAGCATCTGCATGTACGTGCCAGGGAAGTTTAAGGACCATGGGTTTTGCTCCCGCACGGCCAGATACATCTTCGCTAGAATATTCTGGTCTTCTGCGTAGCCCTTAACAATTTCAAGCGCGGACTTTACAAGATATTGAGCGTCTCGCGTTATCTTGGCTCCCGGCTTTACGGAATTCACCGCAAAGATGGCTTCCTGAAGGGTCGTGATTTGCTCAGGAGTTAGAGGCCGAAGTGCGGACGTAGCGGTTCTACCCATCCTGCGCCCTTCGTCATCTATAATTACTTCTTGTGCGTACTTGGCAATATCCAGCGGTGGAGGTGGAAGGAATGTCTTTTTCGGATCGCTGCTTGCTCTTGGGTCTACGGAATAGATTTGGTTCATGAAGCTGGATCGAGCTTGGCTCTTCTTGGCTTCAGCCATCTCCTCAGTAGGCGCCATTCCGACCCAGTCTGAGTCCTGACGCCCTAACCCGTTCATCTCATTCATGTAGTCAGTACGTACGCCATAGACGCGTAGCGAACCATCAAGCGGGTTAACCAGGGAGTTAAGAACCGCGTTTAGCTCCTGCACAGAAGCCTTAACCCATTCTGGTGAGTTCTTAATAACGATACCCATGTCGGGGTTCTTCGATATCGCTTCCGAAATTCTGGATACCCCGGACTCAAGCCAAGCAATACGTTGAGCTCTTATCTTGTTTTGCGTTTCGCCGTACTGAAGGGTGACCTCGCGTATGCGATCCGAGAGCTTCTTTCGCTCAGCTGTGTTTATAGCGCCTTTCTTTTTCGGAGCATTCCGCCCGCCGTCTTTAGAGAGGTCGCCAAACTCCTGTGTTTCCCGAGCTTGGAGTTGTTCCAACTCGCTAAACAGCGCAGTTAATTTGTTATCGAGATCGGTGACGGATGGCTCGGGCGGGACTTGAAGATCAACAAACCCACGCACCGGTTTGGCCTCAACTGCTTTTTTAGCACCACGTTCTTTTTTGGTCGCAGGCGTAGTTGCTGTCGAAGGCATAGGCAACATCGGTTGTTCCCACCAAGTCTCACCTTGGGCGCCGATGGGTTTCGCTACATCGGATCTGGAAAGCATGTCGTCAGGATCAAGTGTTCCTATATTTCCGTTTTGCTTGGCTTGAGTAACCACCTCTGTTTCGCGTTCGTACGTACCCCAGAAAGATTTTCTGTAGGCTGCATCTGGCTGATAAAACGGCTCAAGCTCTATAAGATATTGTTCTCCTTTGGATCGGTTGAGCTCGATTACTTGGGGATTGGTTTGAGCTATTTGCGAAGCTTCCTCCACTCCAACCGCTTCAACTCCCTCAACTTCGTCCCCGATCACCCGGATGTTCTTAACCTTTACAATATAGGTTTTGTCCTTTTTGGAATAAGCAAATGCCGTAAATGGGAATGGGGTTAGTCTTGTAATGCCCCCGGGAGCGTCTTTTGGGTTATATATCTTGCGACCCTCAACATCTTTTTGTGTCCCCACAATTCTTCTGCGTCTTTCAATTTCTTCGGATGTTTTAGCGGAAAGCAGTTCGCGAGCTTGCCGCTTGCTCAGAATAATCCCCTCGAGAATATTATCCCCTTGGTTGCGAATACGCTCACTTAGACTCAGGTTTTTATCTGGATCGTTCGGGTCTAGTGCTTGAGCCTCACCCAGCACACGATCCATATTCGGAATAGACGCGCTCCTTGTAGATCGCTTGCCCCCAGAAGGTATCTTCTGCATTTCTTTTTGCACAAAAGCTTGCAGGTCCGTTCCCGCCAAACCATTTTGCTGACCTGTCTTTTCGGCCCGGGCTCGCACTTCCTCAAGTTGAGCTGCTGTTCCTCTGGATGTTGTACCGCGTCTCTTCTTAGGCGCGGTGGCAAAGGGGAAAATATTTGCGGCTGTGCTACTTAGCAGTTTTACGTTTGCTGGAATCTTTTGGCCTGCGAATATTTCTCTTTCTCTAGTCTCTGTAAAAGTGCTTACCCTCCCCGCCCCTTGACCGGAACCAAACATAAGCCAGTACTCTTTCCCGGGGTTTGATTTTGCGAACTGTAAGAATCTCTCTAGCTGAACTCGGGCTTCTCTTGGGTTGAACGACTCGTTTGCCCCTTGGCGATTGTTTTCGGCCGAGGGTCCTTTAAATCCTTTTTCGTATACGGGCAACCCATATGTCCGCCCATTAAGTCCTGTCTTGCCCACTTCAGCACCAAGCTCCTTTGCAATTTTACCATAAACACCGTTGTGGTTGCCGTTAACATCTGTTCCAAAAACCAGAACACGGTCGTTGGCTCGGATATCGACGGTCGGATCAAACTCACGCTTAAGAGCCTCCGCGCTCGCCGCACGAGTCGTATACCTCAAAGGGTTGATTGAGTTCTCAATTATTTTCTCGGGAGAAGCTGACACAGCAAAGTCTGTGCCCGAAGCCTTTGACCTACCCTCGATAATGTAATCCAGGTATTCGGCTCTTGCTTCCGGATCATCAGGCACCGACCCAAGCTCTTGAAATAACTCCCTAGCTATATTCTGCGAATCCTTAATGAGAGCTTCTTTATCCTTACCTCTGGTAAACCTCGCCGTATTTTGAGGCTCGATGATAGTAAACTTTGAAGCGTTTGGATTGTCCTTGAGAAACCGCGCAACCCTCGGGATAAGGACATTCGCGCTCCTACCAGCTATAAATGTCTTCCTCGCGTCGGTGGCAATGTTTCTGCTTCTAGACTGCCCGATATCGTTTTTGTAAGTGTCCGGGTTCCCAATAACCACGACGAAATCTGAATTGTTAATGTTATTTGAGTCCGCCTCGTCTGGATCTTCGGTCGTGTCGAAGCTTGAAAGTAAATCTGATTCCGATTCTGCAAGCGAAGGGTTCTTAGAACGGACCTTCCAACCACCGCGGTTCAACCCGTATTGATCTGCCAGGCTCTCCGCTACGCCAGCAAAAGGTCCAAAGGCACTGCCGAGATAAGTAAAGGCGCTCTTTTTCTTGGGTTTTTCTGTGTCTTGTCCCACGGGGGCAGGGTTTTGAGATCCATCGACCTCTTCCGGGGCAGCATCCGTAACTATATCTCGTCCGTCCAGAAGATCGTTTGCCTCAGTGGAATTAGTCGGTTGAAGCTCAGGAGCTGAGGCGTTAGCGGCTTTCTGAGCTTCTTTAGTCAATGCACCAGGCGCTACCTTAGGTGCGCCAAACTGAGCTTTTTGTTTTGTAGCTTGGATTGTGGGCGCACTGGTCTGACTGGGGAATAAAGTGTTTGTCTTAGTCTTCTCTTCAACAGCTTGTTCGGTCTGCGGGATAAGAGTACGGGCTCCGCCAAGGCCGAGTTCAACCATACCTGGAACCATTTCACCGATGAACTCTGCCCAGGCATCAGCAGGATTAGACTCTTCTCCAATGACCGCGCTACCGGCAACTTCACCCGCCGCTCCCAACATGCCTTGTAGTGCCGCATCGCCAACGCCCCTAGCCGCCAAACCTTTTAGTCCTTTAGCTGTTTTGAAAAGTATCGAAGAAGGAAGCGCCACAGAAGCCGCATCGAAGGCACCAACCGTAACGCCTCGGGCAAGAGCCCGATTCTTCATTTCTTGAAGCTTCGCTGGGTCGCGAAGAATAGCTGCTACGGCTTCGGTGTCCTGTAGATCGCCAACCTGCTCACGTAAGTCTTCTAAAATCTTTGATCCGCCTTCAACAAAGGCTGATCCCGCACCGACACCCGCCATAGTCGAAAGAAGGACGGCTTCTTTTCCACCGCCTGCAGCTCTAGTGCCGATGCTACCCGCTGCGCCCAGCGCCATGCCCGGAACGCTTGAACCTAAACCTTGAGCAGCAATAAGCGCTGCAGCTTCAGGGTTACTAAAAATATTAAGAATCGGTGCTACCCAACCACTACTTCCGGCTTTTTGATACTTGAGCATCGAACGAGCTTTTGGCTGGGCTTGAAGATCCCTATCTTGTTCAGCAAGCGCGGCGGCAGCTTCTTCGGGAGTATCAAGACCGTTGACCGCGCGAAGCGCTTTGGCCGCCTGCATAGAGGAAGCCATGCCGTTCACGAATTCGTCCTTCATTCTTTGGAAGGTCGATCGAGGATCGGGCAGGAGATTTAGTTCTGCCTTGGCTGCTTGAACCTCCTCTTGGGCTCGCACATATCTAGACATGTCGAGCTGTCCTGGGGCGAAAGCCTCATCTTGGACAGACTGCTGATAAAGATCGAGAATCTCCTCCTGCTCATCAGGACCCATTCTCTTGAACTTTTCGTTATTACGAATTTCTGAGAGTTGCATTGTGTGGCTTGTTTTTGATTACTTAAGTTTGTTTTGAATCACCGCGCCCGCGCCCGCATTCTTCGCACGTGCAGCCTTTTGCTCATCGGTCATACCCATATCCATTATCGACCGCAATAAAGGCCCCGCATCTCTTCCCGAGGCTTGCAGTGTTTGTGCATATTGATACAGCAGCTGGCGCTGAACTTCTGGGTCAGTAGTGACCTTCAGCATGTCCGCTGTGGAGCTTTGTAACTTATCGAGCTGCATGGCATTAAGTCTTCCATCCCCGTACAGCTGCTCGTTAAGCATCTGCTTGTCTGCACCCTCAAGATCATCTTTAAACCGATCTACGATATTGGTGTCCACGGCCTTGGATTTGGGGTACTTGGCTTTATAGCCGTTGATAGCTGCGGTGATTGCTTCTGTTTCCTGAAGAGTCAAAGCCCTGTTTTGTGCGTTTGAGTTGACCACCGCAGAACTGATAACAGCTTGGACGTATTTGCTGTCTGGGTTGTTTTCAGAGGTAAGCTTTTGCACCATCTCAGCGAAGTCCTTCTTCACAGTGTTTGAGGAAGCTATGATTGTGCTGTTGGCCGCGGACAACTGTGCCTTATTTAACTGATCGCGCAGGGCCGAGTACTGCTCAAGAGAAGCCCCTTCGAGGACCTCGGCACGAAACGTAAAGTTCGCTAATTCCTTCTGGGCGTTCGCGTCTCCCTTGTAAGCCCGCTTGTAAAGCTCGTTGACGGTATTTACTTCGTTATTCAAAAGCGACTGCATGTCCATCGCGCGGTTATATTTAATGCGCTCAAGGTTCGGCTGAGACTTTTCAAGAACACTTTGCATCCGTTCTAAGACGGCCCAAGGTTCCGCATCCTGCAAAGTCTGACGAGCTAGATTATCTCTAGTTGTCTGCTGCATTTGCGACTGAACCAACGGCATAGTCTGTTGAGGCTGGAAAAGCTCGAAGTTGACGTTAG
>Ga0208788_1000962_pt1 | contig 14126 bp, 10 predicted proteins | sample Wag4_2014_7_11_3_FD_187363 | JGI IMG/M metagenome (GOLD analysis project Ga0208788, IMG submission 187363) | Fresh water mixed with fracking chemicals microbial communities from Ohio, USA - Utica-2 Time Series FC 2014_7_11 (SPAdes) (version 2) ... | reverse complement strand
GCTTGCTAGCTAGGGTTGACCACGAACCAACCAGCGACGGAATCGCCTGAAGGCACTCACGATCGCGGTCCCTGCCCCTCCTAGCCCCGTTGTGCCACCAAAGATCGTGCACACTCATCGGGGCCAGTATCATCTGCGCTCCTCATGCGCCCGCTACTCCTCGGCATCGAAAGCTCCTGCGACGAAACCGCAGCAGCCGTCGTCCGCGGCGGCCGAGACATCCTCTCCTCCGTCGTCCACAGCCAGGCAGCCATGCACGCGCTCTACGGCGGCGTCATCCCGGAGCTTGCCGGCCGCTCCCACCTCCAGAAGATCCTGCCGGTCATCGACGAGGCCCTCGACCAAGCCGGCGTGCGTCCGGCTGACATCGACGCGGTCGCCGTCACCACCAAGCCTGGTTTGATCGGGTCGCTGCTCGTGGGAGTCTCCGCGGCCAAGGGTTGGGCGTGGGTGCACGGGAAGCCGTTGGTCCCCGTCCACCACATTGAGGCGCACATCTGGGCCGCGACCATGGAGCACGAGGAAGGCGCCAGTGCCGACCTGTGGCCCTGCATCGCCTTGGTCGTGTCCGGAGGGCACTCATCGATCTATCGCTGTGATTCGCCGACTGAGTTTGTGGAGCTGGCGCGCACGCGCGATGACGCCGCGGGCGAGGCTTTCGACAAGGTGGCGCACTTGCTGGGGCTGCCCTACCCGGGAGGCCCATCCGTCTCGCGCTTGGCGCAGGAGGGAAACCCGCGGGCCTACGAGTTCCCGCGCTATAAGGCCAAGGACGGCTCGCTGGGCTTCTCGTTCAGCGGGCTCAAGACTGCCGTGCTCTACAAGGTGCGCGGCGAAAGCCAAGGCGGGCCCCTACCGCCGCCGGAAGCAATTCCCGACCGCGCGGACCTGGCCGCGAGCTTTGAACAGGCTGTCTGTGATGTGCTGGTCGACCAGACGCTGATTGCCGCCAAGCGCGAGGGGTTGCGCACCGTGTTGATTGCAGGCGGCGTGGCGTGCAATCGGCGCTTGCGGGAGGAGTTGCGTCGCAAGGCGGAGCGCGTGGGTGTGCGTGTGTTGATGCCGTCGCCGGCGTATTGCACGGACAATGCGGTGATGGTGGCGGGGCATGGGGCGGTGTTGTTGGCGGAGGGTAGGACGGCGGGGTTGGGGCTGGATGCGCTCTGATCGATACTGGCCCTGGTGAGTGTGCACGAGTGCGCACGCGAAATCGCAAGACACCGAGACGCAGAGCAAAAACGACCCGTCTGTAGAAGAATCAGCACACCCGGCCCCGGCCAGGTAGACGCCTTCCTGAGCCCAACAGAAACGGGCCTGAGGGGCGCAAGCACGAGAACGGCGCTTGTGCCTCTGCCTCGGCACAAGTGGCCTCCTCGGATAACCTCTAACTCACCCCTGCTGGCAATCGGAGTTCCCTGAGACCGAACCGCCTTCTTGGGGGCGTGCCGCGCGTTGGCACTCGCCAGATCGTGCACAATCGTCTGGGCCAGTATCACTGAGCCCCCTCCAACCGCTAGAATCCGCGCCCGTTTTGGACAGCATGAAGCAGCTGCTCGAAGCGGTGCGTGATCGCCGCCTCGGGATCGATGAAGGCGCCCGCCAACTTGCGGCTTTGCCTTGTGAGCCATTGGGCCACACCCACGTCGACCACCAGCGTGAGGACCGCTGCGGCGAGTCCGAAGTCGTCTACGCTGCCGGCAAGACCAGCGAGCAAGTGGTCGCCATCGCGCAGGCCATCGTGGCGCGCAGCCCACGCCTCCTCGTCACGCGAGTAGACGGGCCTACAGCGGAACGGGTCTGCGCGGCGATCCCAGCGGCTGTGCACCACGAGCGGGCGCGTTGCGTGACTTGGGCGAGTGCGGAGCCGCCGCCTTCCCGCGGAGATGTGGTCGTCGTGTGCGCGGGCACCTCGGACTTGCCGGTGGCGGAAGAGGCTCTGTTGGCAGCGCGCCATGGAGGTGCGCAGGTGGAGCTCATCGCCGATGTCGGAGTAGCAGGACTGCATCGGCTGCTGGCGCGCCTCGAAAGGCTGCGCCAAGCCGAGACGCTGGTCGTCGTGGCAGGCATGGAGGGCGCGCTGCCCTCGGTCGTCGGCGGACTCGTGGCCTGCCCGGTGATCGCCGTGCCGACCTCGGTTGGCTACGGAGCTTCGTTTGAAGGTCTCGCGGCGCTGCTCGGCATGCTCAACTCATGCGCGGGCGGCGTGACGGTCGTCAACATCGACAACGGTTACGGAGCGGGATGCGCGGCAGCGCGCATCGCACGCACGGTGCACGGGCGCGGAGCTCGAAAGGAATCCACATGAGCGATGGCAAGGCTTGGTTGGCGTTGGAGAACGGCACCGTGATGGAAGGCCGCGCGTGCGGCGCTCAAGGCGAGGCCGGTGGCGACCTGGTCTTCAACACGGCGATGACGGGCTATCACGAGATCCTGACGGATCCTTCGTATGCGGGCCAAGCGGTCATCATGACCTACCCGTTGATGGGCAACTACGGCGTGGCCGAAGAGGACGCGGAGAGCGGCCGTGGCTGGGCTGAAGCGTTCATCATGCGCGAGATGTCGACCATCCCCAGCAACCGTCGCGCGACGAGTTCGCTTCCCGAGTGGTTGAAGCAGCAGAAGATCGTCGCGATTGAAGGCGTCGACACGCGCCGGCTGACGCGCATCGTGCGCGAGCAAGGTTCGCTGCGCGTGGTGGTCTCAACCACGGATGCGGATCATGCGTCGCTGGTGCGCAAGGCAAAGGCCATGCCTGCAACCGACGGACGTGACCTGACTGTAGGCGTGACCTGCAAGTCACCGTACTCGTGGAGCGAAGCGTACGAGCGCTCCTATCCGAACTGGATCGAGTCCGCGGCGCACCTCAAGAAGATCCGCGTCGTCGCCTATGACTTTGGCGCCAAGCGCAACATCTTGAAGAGCTTGGTGCACTGTGGCTTCGATGTCACGGTAGTGCCGGCAGGCACGAGTGCGGACGATGTGCTGGGCATGGATCCGCAAGCGATCTTCTTGTCGAACGGCCCTGGTGATCCCGCCGCAGTGAAGCCGGCGATCGCTGCGATCGACAAGCTTGTAGGCAAGAAGCCGATGTTCGGCATCTGCTTGGGACACCAGATCCTGTCGATCGTGTTCGGCGCCAAGACGCACAAGATGCCCTTTGGCCATCACGGTGCGAATCATCCGGTGCGCGACATGTTGACGGGTCGCGTCGAGATCACCTCACAGAACCACAGCTACGCGGTTGATCCGGCCACGATGCCCAAGCACATCGAGATGACGCATGTGAACCTCAACGACATGACGGTCGAAGGCATGCGTCACACCAAGGCACCGGTGTTCTCGGTGCAGTACCACCCTGAGTCGGCGCCGGGACCGTTGGACTCGTCGCATCTCTTCCATCGCTTCCGCGACTTGGTGGTGCCCAAGGTGCAGGTCGCACGCAGCTAGAGCATCGACACAGGATCCACATCCACGGTCGCGTGCGGACGCGCGTGATCGGCGATCCACTGACGCAAGGCGGCGCGGACGCGAGGCAGAGCTTCGCCCGCGGCGCGTGCATAGACGGCACCGCGTGCTTTCACCATCAGGTGGTGACGGTGGCGGCCACGCAACAAGGCGATGGGCGCTTCACCGGGACCCAGCAGGACCAGATCCGGAGCATTGCCAGCAGCGCGCTGCAGAACAAGCGCGCACTCGGCGGCACCTTTGCGCGCGATCTCGGCATCTTCGTCTTCGAAGATGACGCGCACGAGCTTGCCGTATGGAGGATAGCCCAGCTCCATACGCAACTTGGCTTCGGCTTGCGCAAAGCTCTCGTAGTCATGCTTGGCCGCAGCGCGGATGACGGGCGCTTCGGGCATGGAGCTTTGCACGATGATGCGCCCAGCACGCGTGCCGCGACCGGCGCGACCGGCGACTTGCGCGAGCAACTGGAAGGTGCGTTCCGCTGCACGGAAGTCAGGCATGTGCAACGCAGCATCGGCATCGAGCACGCCGACCAAGGTCACCAAGGGGAAGTCGAGCCCCTTCGCGATCATCTGTGTGCCAACGAGCACATCCAACTCGCGCTTGCCAAATCGCTCCAACACGCGTTCATAGTCTTCCCGACGCACCATGGTGTCGGAGTCCATGCGCGCCACGCGAGCTTGCGGCGCCAGCATCTGCAACTCGCTCTCGACGCGCTCGGCGCCGGCACCAAAGATGCGCAACTTGGGCGCCGTGCACGCCGGACACGCAGTCGGCGGCGTGATCTCTTCACAGCAACTGTGACACACCGCGCGACCGATGCGGCGATGCAAGACCAAGGCGCTGTCGCACTGCTTGCAACGCAAGGTCTCGCCGCAGGCTTGGCACCACATTGTCGGCGACCAGCCACGGCGATTGATGAACAAGATCGCCTGCTCGCCCTTCTTGAGCGTGTCTTGCAGCGCGTACACCAACTTCTTGGAGTACAGCGCGGGGCGACCATCGACGCGCGGCTCGTTGCGCAGATCAACGACTTCTACCGGCGGCAACGCTGCGCCACCTACACGCGTGGCAAGTTTGAGCAAGCCATAGCGGCCTTCGCGCGCGTTGTGCCATGTCTCCAACGCGGGCGTTGCGCTGCCTAGGATGCAGACAGCACGCGCATCACGCGCCCGCACCACAGCCACATCGCGCGCATGGTAGCGCGGTGTTTCGCCTTGCTTGTACGAGGGCTCGTGCTCCTCGTCGACCACCACCACGCCCAGATCGGCCACCGGGGCGAACACAGCCGAGCGTGCACCTACGACTACACGCGCGCGACCCTGCTTGACACGCAACCACATGTCGCGGCGCTGAGCTTCGGTCATACCGCTGTGCAGCACAGCGACTTCACCGAAGCGACCTCGAAACCAGCCGACTGTTTGAGGCGTGAGCGCAATCTCGGGCACGATGGCGATAGCACCGCGTCCCACAGCCAACGCGGCTTCAATCGCACGCAAGTAGACTTCGGTCTTGCCGCTGCCGGTCACGCCTTGCAGCAAGTAGGGCTGGAACTGACGCGCGTGCAACGAGGCTTCGATGGCTGTCAAGGCCTTTTGCTGATCGGCCGACAACTGCGCAGGCTTCGCGCGCTCGCTGGTAGCTGTCTGCAACAAGTCTGTTTCGACGGCCACTTTCTCGAGGACGCACAGCCCCTTCTGCACCAAGGTCTTGGCGAAGGCCGTCGACAAGTTCGCGCGACGACTGGCCTCGCGAATCTCGAGCGCATCCCCCACATCTAATAGCAAACGCAACAAGCGATGATGCTTGGGGTGACTGGTCTCCAGCTCTTGCAGGGCACCGCGTTCACACACCGCGCGAATCAAGGTGGTTTGACGAGCGGCGCCTTCACGCTTGAGTGCGGCTGGCAGAAACGCTGCAAGTGCTTCGCCTAGAGCACAGGCGTAGTAGCCCGCCATCCAGCGGCCAAGCTGCAGTGCTTGTTCATCCAACAACGGCACAGCATCCGGAGCATCCAGCACCGCGCGCACACGTCGAGCCTCCAAGCCGCCAGCATCAGGACGCAGTGCCACAACCACACCCAGCTCGCGCCGCGAACCGAAGGGAACGATCACACGCGAGCCAGGCTGCACACGCGCCGCATGTTCGGCACGCACCGCATAGGTGTACTCCTGCGGAATCGGCTTGTTCAGCGCAACCTCGGCATACACCACGGCCGGCGGAGTTTGCGCAGGCGCGGACCCTTCGTCCTGCGCGAACGCAAAGGCCGCAGTCTCCGCCTTGGGTGCCCCGCGCGCAGCCATCACACCCGACTCAAGGGCACGCGCACGGTGTGCTATGGCAACGCGGGCAACCGTGGCCGTACTTCTTGCGCACAGCTTCCTCGAGGTCGATGCCCGACATGGATGCCAAGGTCGAGAGCCACGCGTACACATCGGCGAACTCGCCCTCGAGCTCTTCGCGCTTGTTGCGCCGCAAGGCCCGCGTCAGCTCGCCGACTTCCTCGCAGAACCACATGTGGGTTCCCGACAAGCCACGCGCAGAGTCGCGCTGAAAGTAGATAGCTTCGATGAGTTTTTGAGAGTCATGGATACGCATGGCTGGATCCTCACGCGCTGTCACGCGAGAGCACTACGAGAGAGACATCTTGCGGGAAGGCTACGCCTTGAGCATGTGCTTCCAGCGACTTGACCAAGTGACTCAGCATCGCAGGCGAGTCGAGCTTCGCACTAGCTAGCAAGGCACGGTAGTAGGCTTTCTCGCCGAACTCTGCGCCGTCGCGATTGGTCACGGCCACGGGGCCCGTGTTGGCGAGCACCAAGCGATCACCAGGATTGACGGGGGTTTCAACGCTCGTCAGCGAGCGCTCAAACACAGGTCCTTTGTCGAGCCCCAAGGCGATGCCCTCGGGCTGCACCGTGCGTACTTGACCATCGCCGCTTTGGAGGCGCACCAGCGGCAACTTGTGTCCGGCGCACACCACCGTCGCCACACCAGCGCGTGGATCCAGCAGCACATACAAAGCGCTGATGTACATACCGCGGCGCACATCGCGCGCGATCTCGCGATTGGCGCGCACAAACGCCGCCACAGGATCATCTCCGCGCGCCAATTCGATGCGCAAGTACGAGCGCGCGATCGCGCCGATCATGGCGCCGGGGATGCCACGACCGGAAACATCCGCGACCAAGATGCCCAAACGCCCGTTCGGCAAGACGATGAAGTCATGGAAGTCACCGCCGGGCGAAGGCGAGTCGAGGTGCTTGGCTGCCAGCGTGTAGCCGGGCACTTGCGGTGCTTGCGTGGGCAGCAACTGCTCGCGCACATCACCGGCGAGCGCCAGCTCACGCTCGCGCGCAGCCAGTTCCTCTTGAGCTTCTTGCGCCCCTTTCAACTCGGAAGCCATGCGATCCACGGCAGCAGCCAAGCGCGCGACTTCGCCGCCACCTTGCACGCGTGTGCGATGGCCCAAGTTTCCACGCGCAATTTTGCCTACATCTTCGACAAGCACTTCCACAGGACGCGCCACAGCGGAACCCACGGTAAAGGCGACGATCGCGCTGACGATCAAGATGGCGAGAATGGCGAGAGCGATGGTGAGCGGCAGGCCTTCGGTGGCTTGGTCCTTCAACGCAGCCGGCACCGCCAACGGCGGCAGCACAGGACTGCCGGTGGCATCGCGCCACTCGTAGACCAACACTTCTTGGTTGGTCAACTCACGACCAGACCCCGAGACGAGCGTGCCTTCGTAGCTCCGCAGGCGACCTGCGGCATGGGTGGTGCTTTGCCCACCTGGCTTGGACGCAACCTGCACCGACTCGACCGGAGGCGGCAAGCCCAACTTCTCGAGACGGTAACTTTCGTGCAGCAGCTCCAGACGCGGACCTTGGATGGCGGCTGCCTCTACAAACGCCTTGTCCTGCACTTGCTGCGCCAGACCCGCAGTGCGCTGGTACAGCACAAAACCGGCAACAAGCAGCACAGGCAAGAGCGCCACGATCATCGTCATGGCAAAGCGCGTAGCCAAGCGCCCGCCGGCCTTGCGCGGCGCGCCCTTTTGTCCAGCCGTTTTGACACGCGGTGCAGCCGACATGCGAGTACTCAGCTAGCCACCCACACGACTTGGTCCAGCAGCAGACGACACGGCAACATGACAAAGCCAAAGGCCATGACGCCGGCTGCGACATCATCCATCAAGATCCCGTGCCCGTGCGGCAGGCGCTCCAGCGCGCTGGCAGGCCAAGGCTTCCAGATGTCAAACAAACGGAACACAAAGAAGGCAACTACCATGGCGGTCCACGACGGCGGTGCGATCCACGCCACGGTCAGCAAGTAGCCGATCACTTCATCGACGACAAAGATGCCTGGGTCCTTCTTGCTGCCGTAGCTTTCGGCCCAGCGTCCCAGCGGCGCAGTCACGAGGTACAGCACCGCACACACGCCGAGTGTCCACCACAAGTAGGACTCACCTGTGCCCAACAACAACCACGCGACGAACACACCGCCCAACGTCCCCACCGTCCCCGGTGCGACCGGAGAACAGCCAAGGAAGCCAAAGCTAACCAGTGCGAGCTTGAGCTTGTCGATCATGTGGACTGTTCGAGCAGAAAACGCCGTGTTTTCACGAGATAGTTGAGGCACGAGCCCGTCGTGGCCACCAGCGTGACCCACACGAACACTTGCGCCACCGTGTTCCAGAACGTCACCACCTCGGGTGTGAAGTCAAAGGCACGCAGGCCCAAGACCACAGACAAGGCGATGCACTGGGCCAGCATCTTGACCTTGCCCATCCAATCCGCAGGCAAGGGCGCGCCCAACGATTCCACATAGCCCCGAATGGCGGTGATCAAGAACTCGCGCGCGGTGATCAGCACGACCATCCAAGGCGCGAAGTACTCGCGTCCTGCGGGTGCCCCGCCTACTGGTGCAGCACTCAACAACAGAATCATCGTGCCAATGACGAGCACCTTGTCGACGAAGGGATCCGCGATGCGTCCAAACGCCGTGACGCAGTTCCCGCGTCGCGCTAGCCATCCATCCAAGACATCGGTGACGGCCGTGATCAAGAAGAGCCAGAACGCTACTTCACGCCACACCGCCGACAACTCGAAGCCTTGTGCACCACCTGGTTCGCCGACCGTCAAGATCCAGAACAACAGCGCCGACATCCCAAAGCGGATGGCGGTGATGCGGTTCGGCCAATGACGAAAGACTCCCATTCAGCGTTTAGCCACCGGTGTGGCGAGTAGGTTGTGCTCGGGGTCGACCTTCTGAACTTTGACCTTCATGAAGTCGCCGACTTTGGCCTTCTTGATGCCCGAGGCGACAACGATGAGGTCTGACTCAGGCGCGTCCCACTCGGGACGCCCCACCACCGTTTGTGCTTCTGCGTGCCACTCATCCACAAGGATCTCGATCTCTTGCCCCACGAAGGCCTGTTGCGAAGCACGTAGCGTGCGATCGCGCGCCGCGAGCACACGCTCCAAGCGCTTCTGAGCCACATCCCCGGGCACGCGCTGCGGCAGATCAAAGCCATGCGTGCCTTGTTCGGGCGAGTAGGTGAACGCACCCAAGCGACCGAACCCGTAGGTCTCTACGAGGCTCACTAGCTCGTCCACATCCGCTTCGGTTTCGCCGGGGAAACCCACCAGCACTGTGGTGCGCAACACGATGCCCGGCACCTCTTCGCGCAAGCGATCGAGAATGCCGCGCATCTGCTCACCACTGCCGTGGCGACGCATGGCGCGCAGCATCGCCGTGGAGGCGTGTTGGACCGGAATGTCGAGATAACGCGCCACATTCTTGCGCTCGCGCATGAGCTTGGTCAGCTCCCACGGGAAGCGATTCGGGTAGGCGTACATGACGCGAATGCGCGCCAACTTGGGCACATCGGAGAGCGCCGCAACGAGATCGGGCAGCTCGAGACCCATGTCGCGACCCCACGCGGTCGAGTCCTCGGCCACCAAGACCAGCTCTTGGGCACCGTGCTCGACGAGCTCGCGGGCCTCCGACACCACATCGTCAAGTTTCTTTGACCGGTGCTTGCCGCGAATGGACGGGATGGCGCAGAAGCTGCACTGGTGGTCGCAGCCATGGCTGATGCGGAGGTACGCGTAGCTCTTGGGAGTCGAGATGAGGCGCGCGCCTTCGCGGTCGGGCTCGCGCAGACCTTCCAAGTACTGCGGCACGCGCTCGCCCTGCGAGAGCGATGCAACACTCTTCGCCAAGGCCTTGTAGTCGCTGATCTCGGCGAACAGGTCGACCTCGGGGAAGCGCTCGGCCAGTTCGCGCTTCTGCTTCTGCACGAGGCAACCAGCAACGACCACGCGCGCAAGTTGGCCCTTCTTCTTGCGCTTGAGCAGGTCCTTGATCGCGTTCTCAGACTCCTCGCGTGCGGGGCCGATGAACGAACAGGTGTTCAGCACCACCGTGTGCGCATGGGCGGGGTCGCCACTGATGGTGAGCCCCTCTTCGGCCATGCGACCAAGGATGACCTCGGAATCCACGAGGTTGCGAGCGCACCCAAGGTGGACCACGGAAACAGTCTTAGGGTCGGTCTTAGAGTCGGTCTTAGGCATCGTCGTCGGTGAGCGGAGGAACCGGAGCCGCGCCCACCAACGACGATAGAAGTCGGCGTCAGGCGCTCGCCAACCGCTCCATCCACTGGTCGCGGGTCAGGAGGATATCACGGCGATGACCGCCGAGGTACGGGCCGATCAGCCCAAGGTCCTGAAGGTCGTCAAGCACCACACAGGCGGCATCGAAATCCATGCCGTACTCGCGTTGCAGCATGGAGACCGCCACGCGGCCGCGGTCTACGAACAGGCAGCCAGCCTCGGTGACAATGCGGCGACGCTCGGCATCCAGCAGAGCGGGATGCTTGACCGACTTACCGGGCGCGGCCGCTTGGGGCACGAGCTCGGTAATCGGCTCGGTGGTTGCTTCCGGCTTGTCGATGCTAGTGGCAACGCTAGAAGCCTCGACGGCGGACGCGGTGTCGACATCAAAGAGGCTGGGGGTCTCTTCAATGGCCTTCGCCTTGCGCTTGGCGCCACGGCGCGCGTCATTCGCTGCTTCGGCGGCGACTTCGACAGCTGCTGCGGTTTCGACAGGCTGCTCAGCTACCGGTGCCTCAACGACAGGAGCGGCCATGACCGGCTCTTCGCTGGTGCTGTCCTCGCTCAGGACTTCCTCGCTGAATACCTCCTCATCGAGCACTTCTTCGGTGGCGAATTCATCATCCACCACGAGTTCCTCTGCGACCTCAATCTCGGTGAGCTCCTCGTCTTCAGAGGCTTCGACCAGCTCGGCCTCCAGCTCATCGTACTCCGCACTCACAGCTGCCAAGACGGGTGCTTCCTCCGTGAGCTCCTCCTCCGTCACTTCGGCGCGCACTTGCTCGACCAACGACAGCGGCGTGCCGTACGCATCGACCGGCTCATCGTCAGGACCGAGCCCCGTGCGCTCCCAGCTCGGAGCCGGCGGCGTGTACGTTTCGTCGTCGTCTTGAGCCTCGGCCATCTCGGGCTCTGCATGCTCAGAGACCTCCACCGGCTCCACGATCTCGGCCTGTTCCAGCTCGGCCTCATCGTCCACCACAGGTGCCACTTCGAACGAGCCCGCAAGAGCTTCGGTCTCTTCGTAGCCGACCGAATGACCGCCCGCGACGATCAAAGGCTTGGTGCCCTCCGGGATCTCACCACGCAGGCGCGCATCCGCGGGGTACGGGATCGGGGCCAAATTCTTCACCGTGCCACCCGTGGTCGCCAACAGCGGCTTCACCGCGACCGGTTCGGGCACATCCACGATCGTCGTACCAGACAGACCGCTGGTTTCCGCGTGCGTCACAGCCGTGCGATCCGGTGCAACAACCGGAGTCGGCTTGAGCGCCAAGGCGCGCAACCAAGCGATCCAAGCCGGCACGATGATGGCCACTGCGCCGACGATGGCTGCGAGTGCGGTGCCTGCGCGCGTCTTGAGCAGACCACCAGTCGCAGCTCCTAGCGCGCCACCGGGCGTGCTCGCCTCGGAAGTCCACACGCCAAGCGCAATGGACACACCTGCGGCTACGGCGAGACTACCGAGCAGATCGCGACCGAGCCCGCGCATCTGGCCGCGCAAGAACGTGCGCGCACCGAGGAAGGCAACCGCTGCATTGAACAGCAAGCTCGGAGCAAGGCCGGCAGCAGCGATCCACTCGGTCGCAATCTTGGCCGTACCACCCTTGGTGCTGACGTCGTCACTGAAGGCGGACAGGCCCATGAGGACCGTGCCAAACGCGCCCACGACGAACACACCCATCGCCAGCCAATCGACCGGCGTCAGCGACTTGTTGTCACGCTTCATTGTTAGCTTCCTTGTTGGCGGACGCATCGCTTTCGAGGCCCAAAGCGGCCCCGTATTGCTCTTCCCACTCCTCCAGAGTGATGAGCAGTTCGCGTTGCTTGGAACCTAGGTGCGGGCCGAGGATGCCTTGCTCGGTCATCATCTCGATCAGGCGCGACGCGCGGTTGTAGCCGACGCCCATCGCGCGTTGCAGCATGCTGGCGGAGCCACGCTTGCTCTTGAGCACCGTGCGCACCGCTTGATCAAAGAGCGGATCCTCGTCGGCTGCCGCGCTGACCATGCCGACGGGCTTGATGCCGGAGGCAACCTGCACCAACTCTTGGCTGAAGGTGGGCGCGGATTCCTTGCAGACAAAGTTGACGATCTGTTCGATCTCGTTGTCTTCGATCAAGGCGCCTTGCACACGCAAGAGACGTGCACCACCCGGCGGCATGAAGAGCATGTCTCCGTTGCCCAGCAGAGACGCGGCGCCGCCATCATCAAGGATCACGCGGCTGTCAACTTTACTTGCCACCTGGAACGCGATACGCGTGGGCAAGTTGGCCTTCAGCACGCCCGTGATGACATCCGTGGACGGTCGCTGTGTGGCAACGATCAAGTGGATACCGGCAGCGCGCGACTTCTGTGCCAAACGCACGATCGCCTGCTCGGCCTCCTTCTTGGAAGCCGACATCAAGTCCGCCAACTCGTCAATCACCACCACGATGTAGGGCAAGTGACGCGGTGTGCGCTCCTCGTCGAAATTCTCCTTGAGCCGCTCACGCAGGCCTGCTTCGCCGAGCGCGTTGTAGGACTTGATGTTCTTGACATTGGCCTCTTTGAGGAGCTCGTACCGCCCCTCCATCTTCTCCACGGCCCAGTTGAGCACGGCCGTCGCCTTCGGCGCCTCACTCACGACCGGGCACATCAAGTGCGGGAGGCCCGAGTACATCTCCATTTCGACCGCCTTGGGGTCGATCAAGATCAACTTGGTCTCGTGCGGCGAACGCGTCAGCAAGAAGCTCGCGAGAATCGTGTTGATGCACACCGACTTACCCGAGCCGGTGGTGCCCGCGATCAGCAAGTGCGGCATCTTGGCCAAATCCTGCACGATCGCATTGCCCTCGGTGTCCTGACCGAGGAACAACGGCAGCGCGTACTTGGACTTGTCGTAGGCATCGCCCACGATCAGCTCGCTGATGCGCACCACACGCCGCTTGGCATTGGGCACTTCCACGCCCACGGTGTCACGGCCCGGAATGGGAGCCTGAATGCGGATGCTCGTGGCACGCAACCCAGCGGCGATTTCGTTCGACAGACTGGACACCTTGCTGAGGCGTGTGCCCTCTGGCACGGACACCTCGAACAAGGTCACTGCCGGACCAACCTGCGTGCTGTGCACGACACCTTCGATGCCAAAGCTCTTGAGTGTCGTCTCCAGCTTGCGTGCCTGGGCCTCCAGCTGCGAGCCATCGGTTGCACCGCCAGCCGATGGCGCGATCAACATCGAGGGCTCAGGTAGTTTCCATTCACCAGGCGGGGGCGTCGGCGGATCCCAGCGCGGCGCATCCTTCTTGATGCCGGCAAGCGGCTTCTTGGCCGGAGGCGCGGGCGGAACCAACTCGGCCTCAACATCCTCTACATCATCAGCATCGTCTTCGTCGTCCGAGTCCGCCTCGGCCTCGTCCGCATCGCCATCAAGGACGGCAACGATAGGCTCGCCCATGTCCTCGAACTCTTCTTCCTCGTCTTCATCGAGAGTCTCGGGCGTACCTTGCCACTCGTGATCGATGTCGTCGGGGTTGACTTCGTCGTCCTGCTTCTTCGTGCGACGGCGACGCGTCTTAGCTGCGTCCTCAACCAGCTCGGCGGTCTCCGACATGGTCTCGCCGGTTTCTACGCGCGCGTTCGCCAAGCGCGGCCCGTCCGTGGCCAACTCCGCGGGCTTGCCCGCCAAGAAGCCGAAGACGCCTCGTCCAACATTTTTGACATGCTCCACCACAGCAGCAGCCAAGCTCTGGCCGCGCTCTTCGCGCCGCTGACGCGCCCACTCGCTGAAGCCTTGCAGCGAGCCATAGAAGCCCATCTCCGTGGCGAGTAACGCACTCACACCCAAGGTCAACACCAGCACCAGCGTCAAACCAAAGGCACCGAACTTCTCGACGAGGTACGGCACCGTGTGCAACGCGACCCAACCACCGGGACCGAACGGCTGGTAGGGATTCACAATGGCGCTGGCTTCTTCGACCGTCGGCCCCATGCCGTGCTGCAGCAACAGCGCCAACGAAGTGACAAAGCACAACGAGCCAAAGATGCGCAAGCCGGGCATGCGCACT
>Ga0208788_1000961_pt1 | contig 14127 bp, 11 predicted proteins | sample Wag4_2014_7_11_3_FD_187363 | JGI IMG/M metagenome (GOLD analysis project Ga0208788, IMG submission 187363) | Fresh water mixed with fracking chemicals microbial communities from Ohio, USA - Utica-2 Time Series FC 2014_7_11 (SPAdes) (version 2) ... | reverse complement strand
GCCCCGCCACCCTGGGCTGATCAGGGTCAAACTCCCACGGGTGCAGATAGAACGCAGCTCTACGCCCCTGCGCCTCCAACTGCCGCAAGGCTGCAATCGTCACTGAGATGGGCAGCAAACGAAAGTACCCGCCACCGCCCACGGGCCAGTTGCGTCCGAAATACCTGACGGTTGCTACGGGGAATTCGGTCACATCACCGTAGGTGGTAGGCACACGACTGATGCCAGGATCGAAGTCAGGTACACCGTAGGTGGGATGGGAGATGGGATGGACACTGGAGTCGTAGAGATAGCCTCGCTGGGCGAGCACATCGAAGGCCCACCAGGTCTTGCGGGTGAGTGTAAACGTCGATGCGCGGAAGCCTACGGGGCGAGGAGCTCCGGCGCGAGCGAGGGCTTCTTCGGTGCGGGCCAGTTCGTCGTTGAGACCATCGGGGCCGATATCCCACAGGAACTCGTGGCCCCAACCATGACTCCCAATCTCATGGCCGCGGCGCAGGACCTCTTGGACCATGTCTGGACGGCGTTCGGCGATCCAGCCGAGGAAGAAGAAGGTGGCATGCGCTTGATGGCGATCCAGCGCGTCCAAAATGCGGGTCATTCCCACATCCAAGCGGCTTGGGAGCAGGTCCCAATCCGCAGACTGAAAGGCGTGCCGGAAGTTCGCAACTTGGAACCACTCCTCGACATCAAAAGAGATCGAGTGCAATGGACGCGCAGTGGTCAAGTGACACCTCCGCACACAAGTGCAGCTGGTGCATGTCGACGCCGCCAGGCATCCAGCACGAGCAAGCTCCACAACTGAGCAGTGGCGTCCTGTACCCCACGCGCGTGGGCACGCTGCAGTTGCTGCGCGCGTGCTGCGTCGATCCAGTCGCGCGACAGGGATGCAATGGCCTCATCGACGCGCTGTGCAAGCGGTCCGCGGAGCCAGTCAGCTGCGGGGATACTGAAGCCCATCTTCTTGCCGTCGAGGATCTCAGGTTCCAAACGGGCGCGCAACGCTTCCCGGAAGGCGTATTTGCCACGTCCACCGCGCACCTTTTCAGACTGCGGCAAGTGGATGAAGCGCTCGACATACCGGTGGTCTAGCAACGGCGGCCGGGCCTCCAGAGAAGCCCCCATCGAAGCCCGATCAGCCTTGACCAAGATACGATCCGGCAAGAAGGAGTGCAGGTCGGCGTACTGCGCTCGGTACAGCGGATCCACGTGCTGGGGACGATCGTAGTGAACACGCCAAGCATCCAACGGATCGTAGGCACCCAGTGCGTCTACCAACTCATCCTTCAACAGGTACAGCGCCTGAGCACGGGACAGTTGAGTCGTGCTGGCATAGTAGGCCGCGGCGGGATCTCTACCGAGGTCTTGCAGCGTGCTCTGGAAGCGCAAGGGACGCGGCAACCAATCAGCCTTGGGCCACACAGCACCAAGCGCCCCTGCAGTGCGGCACCCGAAGCGCCCAAGCCAGCGTCGAGCCTTGTGCTCGGCCACATCGAAGACTTGACGACGGTAGCCTGCGAAGACTTCGTCTCCCCCATCGCCCGACAAGGCCACTGTCACATGTTCGCGCGCCATCCGCGACACAAGCAGTGTGGGAATCGTCGAGTTGTCAGCGAGAGGCTCATCAAACAACCAAGCCACTTCACCGTCTACATCGGTGGGATCGGGTCGCAGGGTCCGCACATGATGCACGGCGCCCAAGCGTTGCGCAGAACGGCGCGCCCGAGAGCTCTCGTCGTACCGTGCATCATCAAACGCGACGGTGCAGAGCACCAACCCTGAACCGAGTGCACTCGCCTCGCGCCCACCAGCCGCTTTGGCGCGTGCCATCGCATCGGCTACGGCATTCGAGTCAAGTCCACCTGACAAGAACGCTCCCAAGGGCACATCCGATTCGAGGTGATCGCGCACCACGCGATCCGTCCAATCAAGCAACTCCTGCTGCGAAGCCGGCTCGCGCAAACCATCAATGGGCGCATCCCAATAGCGATGGGCCGTCAAGACGCCTTGACGAATCACAGCCGTGTGGCCGGGCAACAAACGCTGCAACCCGTGCCACATGGACTGACTGCCTGTCACCCAGCCCTGCATGAAGTACTGCAACAGGCCAGTGCCACTCACCTCACGAGTAACCTCGGGATGGGCAAGCAGCGCCTTGGGCTCACTGCCAATCACCCAACCAGTCGGAATGCGAGCGTAGTACAACGGCTTGAGGCCCAACCGATCCCGCGAGAGGACCACCACCGGCTCCGGCCCGCGTAGGTCCACCACCATTGCAGCCCACATGCCCACGGCACGCTCAAACACACTGCTGCCGTACTCCTCGTAACCGTGCAGCAGCGTCTCTACATCCGAGCGGCTGCCGAAGCGGTGCGCGTGCTCCAACTTGGCGCGCAAATCGCGGTGGTTGTAGATCTCACCATTCGTGACGATGACGACATCACCGTGTTCATTCACGATCGGCTGGCGGCCACCGGCAGGGTCAATGATCGCCAAGCGCCGAAAGGCGAGCCCCACATTCCCTTGCACATGCACATGTTCGTCGTCCGGTCCGCGATGCTCCAGCGTAGCCGCCATGCGCCGCAGGAGCGCTGCATCCACGAGCAAACGCGGATCGTCAAGGACGATGCCGACGAAACCACACATGCGCTAGGACGCGCCCGCCGGTCGGCGCAGGAAGCCAGTCAGCGGCGCAGTGCGCAGCAAAGGGCGCGTACCAGCGGATTCGGGCATGCGCTCGGGCTGTGCTTCCATGGCACGGCGGGCGACGACACCGAACACGGCCACGATCGCGACGAAGTGGTAGTAGAGGTCGAAGTGAGCTCGGTTCAAGAACATCGAGCCCACAGTGAAGGCGACCAGTGCCGCTTCGAACATCACGGCGTACGAGATGATCCAGCTCGTGTGGTAGCGCATCTCCGCCATGCGTCGCACGCGCCGCAGTTCCAAGAACGACAACACCAGCAGCGAGATGTACATGGCGAAGGCCAGTGTGCCGCACTCTGCCCACACCTGCAGGTAGCTGTTGTGCGCGACGCGCGTCCCCAACGGATTGGCGGCACCATCATCTGTAGTCGTCACGTTGTCATCGTAATCGCGATAGTTGCGTTGGAACTTGTCGAAGCCCACACCGAAGAGCGGCTTGTCGACAATCATGTTGCCGGCCACGGTCCAAGCAGCCAAACGCCCCTGCGCCGAGCCATCCTCCTCGTACTGCGTGATCGAGGAGATGCGTTCCATATACGCAGAGGGAGCGGCAATGACACCGAGCAACACCACGAGGCCGATCATCGAGAAGCTGGCCACACGGTTGCGCGATCGCCACGCCAAGACCAAGGTCATGGCAGCCAGCGACACGAACGCACCACGCGAGTGAGTGGCCACGATGGCCAATACCATCAAAGGGACACAGGCCAACATCGAGCGACGCAACAAGGTGCGCTTCTCGGCCAGACCAAGGTGCAAGACCAGCGGAATGCCCATCACCAACGCCAACGCAAAGTCGTTGTTGTCGGCCAACATGCCACCTGGGCCGGTGATGATGACGAGGCTACCTCCGGACAGGATGAACGCGAGGCCGTTCTTCACGCCGTAGAAGGCAAAGCTCAGCGCAATCACATACACCAAGAGCCGCAGGTGCTCGCGATTGGTGACAATGCCTGTTGTGAACAGCGCGACACCGATGATTTTCACATACTCGGTGTAGCTCTGCAGCTCCGCTTTACCGTTGCCACCGGAAGCCAACATCGACACGCCCACCGTCGCGGCAAGCGCCACCATGATCCAGTTGCGGATGTCGCCTGACATGAACTTGCGATCACTCTTATGCAGCACGAATCCTGCAAAGGTCACCGCCGCGACATAGAACGACCAACGCTCAAAGCGTGCGAAGCCCCAGGTCAAATCCTGTAAGCGCATGTACGCCAACAGGGTGAACAGCAACAAGCCGATAAACGGCCGACGGAAACACGTCGGCAGTGCCAGCAAGATGAACGCGGCGACGATTAGGTCACGCACCGGCGTCCTCCTTGGTCAACCGCGTAGCCCATGAGGGCTCAGCGGAGGGCCTCACGCAACTGTTCGATGGCTTCCCGCAGCGACGGGGCCAAGAGCTGGGCGTCGTAGGCCCAAGCCCACGTCACAAAGACTACTGTCGCCGCCACAGCGAGGCTAGACGCCCCGACTAAGGTGCGACGCATGCGGAGGGTGCGTGCTTCGGCCTGCGTCACGATGCGATCCACCGCACCAAGGACCGGAACAACCATCACGCGACTGATGTCCGCCACGCCACGGAAGCAGCTGCGGCTGAACTCGCCCAAGAGCGACGAACCCACGCCCAGCGCCAATCCGAGCACGATGCCGAAGCTCAGGATCATCCATGGATTCGGCTCCGTGGGACGCTGCGGCGTCCACACCTCGGCCGTGATCGAGAACGGGTTCGACAACGGGCTCAGCAAGGTGTCGACCTCTTGGCCCTTCTCCATCAACTTCTTGTCGAGTGCCAACAGCTGTTCTTGCAAGCGCGCAATCTCGCCCATGCGCTCGCGCTCATCGCGATACACATCTTGGAGTTCTTCCGCTGCTAGACGGTCGCGTGAGATATCCGATTCCAGCCGCTCCAGTGTGGCCGAGGCGACTGCGCGTTCGCGCTTCTTGTCTTCGATGACCTTGCGCGCCGGTTCGAGATCCGGATTGGGACGCGAGCCAGCCACGATCTGAGCCTTCGTCGATTGACGCAAGAGCTGGTCACGGCGCTCCTCCAGGCCGCGGATCTCCAATTGCGTCTTGATGTACTGGCTGTGGCTGGGCTTGATGCCTTTCAGCTTGGCTTGAGCGGCGGCGATCTGGCCCTCCACCTCACCCAACTGTGTCGCATTGCTCTCACCCGGCAGCACATCGGTGGACGCAATCGTCGGCGGCAAGTCCTGCAACGCCAGCTCGAGTTGCGCGATCTCCACATCCAACGCCTGCAACGAGCGCGAGATCTTGTCGCGCTCGGTCTCATTGGACTTCAAGCGCGCATACACAGGGTCTTCCGCGCGCTCGCGCGCACCACCGCCCGCCGGCTGCGTAGCCGAGAGACCGTGTTGACGGCGCAAGTTGGTCAAGCTCTCTTCTTGTGCCTTTTGCTGCTTCTCTAGCAAGCGGCGTTCCGTACGCAAGCTCTCTAGAGCGAAGGTCGCACGACGGCGATCGCCATCGACCACATCCGCAATCCAATCTTCGCGCAACGCCTTGAGAAACTCCGCGGCCCACTCGCGCCGTACATCGGCATACTCGATGGTCACGAAGGTCGTGCCACGCAAGGTGGGTGAGCTCGTCACCACCTTGATGTCTTCTTGCACATCTTCCAAGAAGTCGCGCTGTGCTTCCGGCGACAAAGCGAGATATTCGCGGTTTTGAAGGTCCATCACGACCTTCTTCACACGCTCCATCGCCTTGATCTGGAACGGTGCATTGCCAGGCTCTTTGGAAGCCTGCGCCACGCTCACCGGACGAAGCTCCACTTGCGTAGAGGTCACATACTTCTTGGGCACGATGACCGCGAGGAACGCGCCTAGCGAAGCGCACACCACCGTAGGCAAGAGGATCTGCCACTTGCGGCGCGACAGCACCGCGAGGAACTCTTGCAACTGACCCTGTTGTTCGATCTGGACTGCCATAGTCGTAGTGCGTAGCTAGGGACTAGCCTCAGAAGATGCTGCTGGCGTTGGCGAAGTTGCCAGTGCCGGTGAAGAAGCTCAGCGAGAAGATCGCCGAGGCAAGGCCCGTGAGCACTTGCTTGACCGGGAAGAACAAGGTGTCCAAGAAGTAGCCGATCTCGGCCATCATCGACGGCGGTACGTAGATGATGTCGTTCTCTTGGACCTGGACGTTGAAGGTCGAGTACCCGTGGCTGATCATGTCGCCCAGATCGTAGGTCTGAACAAACGGATCTTTAGGGTCGGCACGAATCAGACGCACACGCCCGAGGTTGGCGGTCTCATCTTTCGGACCAGCTCGGGTCACTGCTTGGAACAGCGTCAAATCGCCGGGGAAGTCCACCTCACCCTGCGTGCTGGTCTCACCGAAGACGTAGTACTTCTTGTTGCGCGTCGTGATCTTGACCTTGATGTCGAGACGGTCGTAGTACGGCGAGTACTTCTCCATCAAGAGGGCTTCTACGCCCGTGCGGGTCAGACCTGCGACACGCACAGCACCGAGCTCGGGCAGCACCACTGTACCGTCGATGTCAACGGTCACCGTGATATTGTCCAGATCCGTGTTGTAGCTGTCCGCAATCGACAACTGGTCGCCGATCGCGAGCCAGTTCTCTTCTTCAGCATTGCCGCTATAGCGGTTGCCGAAGCCCTGCGTATTCAAATACTGCAGAGTGCGCTTGTCAGGTGATGAGTTACAGCCAGCGAGCGCCTGTAGTAGACACGCGAGCGACAGTAGGAAGATGAGCGTGCGGACCATGCGTGGGGAGCCGTCGGGGATAGACGGCGATACAAGCGTGTTTGTCGGCAGGATCCGCTCATGGGTTGAGCAGATCAGCGTTAGGAACCGTACTGCCGCTGGTAGTAGTCACGGTACGCGCCGCTACGCACGCGCTGCAACCACGCAGAATTGGCGTGGTACCAACGAATGGTCTCCGGCAAGGCTTGGTCAAACGTGTAACGCGGACTCCAGCCCAACTCGCGCCGGATCTTGCTCGCATCGATGGCATAGCGGCGGTCGTGACCAGGTCGATCCTTGACGTAGGTGATCAGACTTTCCGGCTTTGAGAGTTCCTTCAAGACCCGCTTAACTAGCGCAATGTTGGTCATCTCGTTATTGCCGCCGATATTGTAGACCTCGCCGACATGGCCGCGCTCCAGCACAGCGAGGATCGCCTCGCAGTGGTCGCGCACATACAACCAGTCGCGAATCTGCAAACCGTCTCCATAGACGGGAATGCTCTTTCCTTCGCCGATGTTGGCGATCATGAGCGGCAAAAATTTCTCCGGGAACTGGTACGGACCGTAGTTGTTGGAGCAGCGCGTGATCAGCGCCGGGAATCCATGGGTGTGCACTGCGGCCCGCACGAGCAAATCAGAGCCGGCTTTGCTGCTCGAGTACGGCGAGTTCGGAGCCAGCGGCGTCTCTTCGCTGAAGGCGCCCGTGGCCCCGAGTGTGCCGTAGACCTCGTCGGTGGAGACATGCACAAAGCGCATCACACCCAACTTGCGGGCATGATCCAGCAGCGTCTGCGTGCCGAGCACATTTGTCAAAACAAATGGACGCCCCGAGATGATCGAGCGATCGACATGGCTCTCAGCCGCAAAGTGCACCACACACACCTTGCCACCAAACTTGGCGCACGCGGCAAAGGCGCGCTCGACATCCTCGTCAACGCAGATGTCGCCCTTGACGAACTGGTGCCGTGCGTTGCCACGCAGGCCTTCCAAGTTCTCCAGATTGCCCGCGTAGGTCAACGCATCGAAGTTGACGATGTTCCACTGCGGGCGCAGCTCCGCCAGCATGTGGACAAAGCTCGTGCCGATGAAGCCCGCACCTCCCGTCACGAGGACCGTAACGCCGTGGGCTGCATCAAAGGGCTGATCAGGGATCGCGTGCATATCAGTTCGTTTCCTTGAGATAGGTCGCGAGAGCATCGCGCCAGTGTTGCAGAGGTTTGCCGCGCAGCTTGGTCAAGCGCGAGCAATCGAGTGTCGAGTACGCCGGACGACGCGCGGGGCGCGGGAAGTCCGCCGTGGTGCAGGGTGTGACCTCCAGTCCTTGCACACCGGCCAGATGAAAGGTCTCACAGGCGAACTCGAACCAGCTCGCCTGGCCTTCGCAAGCCGCGTGAAAGACGCCGCATTCGGTCGAACGCGCGAGATCCCACAACGCGGGCGAGAGTTCCAGTGTCGAAGTCGGTGAGCCAACTTGATCGTGCACGACTTTCAGCTGCTTCTTGTCTTTGGCAAGCTGCAGCATCGTGCCGGGGAAGTGCCGGCCACGCGGGCCGTACAACCACTGTGTGCGCGCAATCGCGCTGTTCGCGCCGTGCAAGCGCAGGATCGCTTGTTCGCCTTCGAGCTTGGTCAGCCCGTACACCGACACGGGATTGGTAGCCGATTCCACCGTGTAGGGCGTGCTGGCGGTTCCGTCGAACACGAAGTCGGTCGATACCGCAACCAAACGGGTGCCACGACGCGCACATGCAGCGGCGAGTACGGCACAAGCTGTCGCATTCGCGCGCCGCGCCTCTGCGACCTTCTCTTCCGCTAGATCCACTGCCGTCCACGCAGCGCAGTGCAAAACTGCATCAAACGGACCATGGCTGTCAAACAAATCGGACACGGCCTGCGGGTCAGCCAGATCAACCCCGGGCACCGTCACCGGCGCATCAGGTCGCAAGTCCGTCCCAATCGTCGTGCAGCCAACCGGTGCATCAAGCAACAGCTGGCTGCCGAGCATGCCGCTCGCTCCAGTGACGAGCACACGTTTCATCATGGCTTCCTAAGCAACGGGCCTCAGCCCATCTTGTTGGCGCCACCATCGGCTACCAAGGATGCGGCGGAATGCAGGCTCTTGAAGGTGCCCGCATCGGTCCACCACCCCTTCAGCACCTCGTACGACATCGTGCCGTCTTGGATGTACCAGTTGTTCACATCGGTGATCTCTAGCTCACCGCGATCGCTGGGCTTCAGCGTCTTGATGATGTCCCAGACGCGACCGTCGTACAGGTAGATGCCGATGACCGCGAGTTTGGACTCAGGATTCTTCGGCTTTTCGATGATCTTGGCCACCTTGCCATCCTTGATCGTCGCGACACCAAAGCGCTCGGGGTCATGCACTTCCTTGACGATGATCTTGGCGCCCTTCTGCTGCGTCTTGAAGTCATCGACAGCCTGCTTGATGTTCCACTCAATGATGTTGTCACCGAGGATCACGCACACCGGCGAACCGGCGGCCCAGTGCTCCGCCAAGCCCAAAGCCTCGGCAATGCCACCTTCACCCTCTTGGTAGGTGTAGTTCAGATGCTTCAAGCCAAAGTCCTTGCCGTTCCCGAGCAACGACAAGAAGTCGCCCGACTTGCGGCCACCAGTCACGATCATGATGTCCGTGATGCCGGCGTTGACCATCGCCTCGATCGGGTAATAGATCATCGGCCGGTCGTAGATCGGCAACAGGTGCTTGTTCGTGATCTTGGTCAGCGGGAAGAGCCGCGTACCGAGACCGCCGGCGAGGATGACGCCTTTCATGACGCGCCTAGTTCTTTGGGGTTCGAGTCGTGCCAGCCGTGCAGGCGGGCGGGATGGGGATCCCCACGCGACGCGCAGGGGCCTTTAGCATCGAAATGCTAAGGGCGCGACTTGAGTCCAGCAACGCCCCAAACTTGGCTCCGGCAAGGATTTCCGCCTAGCCTAGCCTCTAAAGACCGTGCCGAGCGCGGTACCAAGCCACGAAACGGGCCAAACCGTCCTTCACGGGCACCGAGGGGGCGTAGCCGAGCTTGGCGCGCGCCTTGGTCACATCGGCGCAGGTCAACACCACATCACCGCTTTGCATGGGTTGGCGATCCAACAACACCTCGCGGCCACACGCTTCGCCGACCCACTCCACTAGCTCGGAGAGCGAGGTCGTGGCCGATTCGCCAAGGTTGTAGATCTCGTAGCCTGCGCAGCGATCCAGTGAACGCACCACGCCGTCGACGATGTCGGAGATGTAGGTGTAGTCCCGCCGCGTCGTCCCGTCCCCGTAGAACGGAACCGCCTGACCCTGCAGGCAGGCAGCCACGAACTTGTGAATCGCCATCTCGGGGCGCTGGCGCGGACCATACACCGTGAAGAAGCGCAGGGCGCTGATCGGCACCCCATAGAGGTGATGGTAGGTGAAGCAATGCAACTCCCCCGACAACTTGGTGGCTGCATACGGCGACACAGGGCGGCGCACGTCATGAGACTCCGAGAACGGGCTCTGATCATGGTCGCCATAGACCGAGGAGGAGCTTGCGAACACGAAGCGCAAGCCGCGGCGCTGGCGCGCAGCCTCCAACAAGGTCAGCGTGCCGCGCAAGTTCACATCTTCGTAGTGCAGCGGATCTTTGAGACTCGGGCGCACACCCGCCATCGCGGCCAGATGAATGACACCAGTGAACGAATGCTGCGCAAACAGCTCGTTTACCAGCTGTGCATCACGAATGTCACCTGTCACGAGGGTTGCGCGACCAGCAGCTACACGCTCAACTTCGGCCCAATTGCCACGCTTGATGGCAGGGTCGTAGAAGTCATTGAAGTTGTCCAGTGCCACCACCCGATCGCCACGCGCGAGCAGTGCCTCGCACACATGCGAACCGATGAAGCCTGCACCGCCCGTCACCAGAATGGTCTGCGCCATCACTCCACCGTCACACTCTTTGCCAGGTTGCGGGGCTTGTCGATGTCGCACCCCTTGAGTTGCGCGACATGATACGAAACCAACTGCAAGGGCAGCACATTCAAGAGCGGTGACAAGATCTCTGGACAGTCTGGCGCGACCACGCGCTCTTCGCCCAGGTCGAGTGAACCCGCATCCGAGCCGATGACCACCACGCGACCGCCGCGCGCCTTGACTTGTTCGATGTTGCTGCGCGTCTTCTCGGCCACACGACCCGCAGCGTTGATCACCAAGATGGTCATGGAGGGCTCGATCAGTGCGATCGGACCATGCTTCATCTCCCCCGCCGCATAGCCCTCGGCGTGTACATAGCTGATCTCTTTCAGCTTGAGCGCGCCTTCCAAAGCCACGGGGAAGTTGACTCCGCGACCGAGAAACAAGAAGCCCTTTTGAGCCAGGTGGCGCTCGGCAATGCCGCGCACCGCCTCGACGGCTCCCTGTCCCAAGAGTTGCTCCATTTTCGGCCGCAACAGGCGCAGTTCGCGCAACATTGTCGCCCCCTGAGCCTGATCCAAGACACCGCGCGCACGCGCCAAGCGCACGGCAAACAAGTACGCGGCCGCAACCTGTGCGGTGAAGGCCTTGGTGCTGGCCACGCCGATCTCCGGACCTGCGTTGGTCAGGATCGTGCCTTGAGCATCACGCACCAACGTCGAGCCCGCCACATTGCAGATCGCGGCGGTGCGCGCACCACGCGCAGCCGCTTCCTGCAAAGCTGCAAGCGTATCGGCCGTCTCGCCGGATTGGCTGATCGCCAGCGTCAAGGTGCCGCGCTCGACCACGGGGTCGCGATAGCGGAACTCACTGGCGTAATCGAGATCCACCGGCACACGCGCGATCTCTTCGATCATGTAGCGCGCGATCATGCCCGCATGCAGCGCTGTACCGCAGCCCACAATCGACACGCGCTGCAGAGCGCGCAGAGCCGCATCCGAGAAAGCCTCGCCTTCCAGCAAAGCATCACCGCGTGCTTCATCGATGCGATCGAATGCGGTGCGCGCGAGCACATCCGGCTGCTCGTGAATCTCCTTCAGCATGTAGTGCTCGAAAGCACCTTTGGCTGCGGTTTCCGGATCCCAATCGAGGCGCCGCGCCGCGCGCTCCAGGACGCGACCTTGCAAGTCGGTGATGCGCAAGCGCCCGGGCTCCATCTCGCACACATCACCGTCTTCGAGGAAGACCACCTCGCGCGCATGCGCCAACAACGCCAGCACATCAGAAGCCAACCAGGCCGCATCGGGCGCCACGGCCACGGCCAACGGTGGACCGCGGCGCGCACACACAAGGCGCGGACGGCCCGCATCCAAGGCCAGCGCCGCGATCGCGTAGTAGCCGCGCACGCGCTGCAGTCCAGCCCGCACTGCACCCGGCAAATCGAGACCGCGCTGCAAGCCTTGGCCAATGAGATGAGCGAGTGCTTCCGTGTCCGTGTCCGATGCAAAGACCACGCCTTGCGCCGACAGTTCCGAGCGCAACTCCGCGTAGTTCTCCAGCACACCGTTGTGCACCAAAGCCACACGACCATGCACATCCGTGTGCGGGTGCGCATTCACATCGGAGGGCGCGCCGTGCGTAGCCCAACGTGTGTGACCGATGCCTGCGGTCGCCTGAGCCAGCGAGCCATCGGCCAGCGCGGCCTCAAGGTTCTCTAGACGGCCGGCACGGCGGCGAATCGCCAGACCTCCCACAGCATCCAGCGCAGCCACACCGGCCGAGTCGTAGCCACGGTACTCCAACATGCGCAAGCCATCGATGATGCCGCGCAGCACCGGCGCTCCATTGCTGACTGCACCCACGATGCCGCACATGTTCAGTCTCCTGTAGCCACGCGTCCGCGGAAGTGCTCGAGCGTGCGCCGCAAACCTGCGTCCAGCGCAACTTGCGGTTCCCAACCCAACACGCGCCGCGCTTTGGTGATGTCCGGTTGACGCACCTTGGGATCGTCGACCGGCAACGGGCGGAATTCGATAGGCGAGGTCGAACCAGTGATGCGCCGCACCGCCTCAGCGAACTGCAGGATGGTCATCTCCACGGGATTGCCAATGTTCGTAGGCAACACCTCGTTCGAATGCAGCAGACGCCAGATGCCTTCGACCAGATCGTCGACATAGCAGAACGAGCGCGTCTGCGAGCCATCGCCAAACACGGTCAACGGCTCGCCGCGCAGGGCTTGGCTCATGAACGCAGGCAACGCACGGCCATCGCGCAAGCGCATGCGCGGCCCGTAGGTGTTGAAGATGCGCACGATGCGCGTCTCCAAGCCGTGGTAGCGGTGGTAGGCCATCGTCATGGCCTCGGCGAAGCGCTTGGCCTCGTCGTAGACACCACGCGGTCCCACGGGGTTCACATTGCCCCAGTAGTCTTCGCTTTGCGGGTGCACGAGCGGATCGCCATAGCACTCGCTGGTGCTCGCCAACAGGAAGCGGGCCTGCTTCTCGCGCGCCAAACCAAGCGCCTTGTGCGTGCCGAGGGATCCCACCTTGAGCGTTTGGATCGGCAGCTCTAGGTAATCGATGGGCGAAGCAGGCGAAGCAAAGTGCAAGATCGCATCCAGCCGTCCCGGTACATGGATGTACTCGGTGACATCGCGACGCTCGAAACGAAAGCGCGCCTCGCGGAAAAGATGCTCGATGTTGCGCAGATCGCCCGTGACGAGGTTGTCCATGCAGACCACCTCCCAACCTTGTGCAAGAAAACGCTCGCACAAGTGGCTACCTAGAAAGCCCGCCCCGCCCGTAATGAGCACGCGCGGAGTCTCACCTGGACCTACACGCGGAAACGGTTGGGTGGTGCTTGTCAAGGTTTTTTGACCGGCTGGGTCTTGGGGTCAGGGGGCATGGGCGCGGCAGGCGGATTGCCCTCAAAAATCGCGGTTTCCTCGCGGTCCATGCGCAGCTTCAAGCCCAGCGCATGCACCTCGTGTTCGCCACTCGAGCGCACGACCACCGCATTGGGATTCGCCTGCACATCAACGGCTCCGGCCCACGACAAAGGAAAGCCCGGGCCTTCCACCGTTTGCAAACCGGGATTGCCGGAGAACGGAGCACCGCCACTCGTCAGCAACGCGAGATCCACGCTCATGCCCGGGTCGAGCACATAGACCTCGTCGCGGAAGGCCACGCGCCCTTCGCTCTTGCCGCGGTTGTGCACACGCAAGATCTGTGGACGCGGATGATCCAGCATGAACGGGCCACCATCGCTGGTCAGGCGCGCTCCGCCGAGCAACTCCACTTCTTCGTTGGTGCGGAAGTACACCTCCGCACGATCCAACTGACGAATGGAGAAGCTGGGCTCACCACGACTCGGCGAGGCGACCAAGCCCGAGCCTTGACCGAACATCACGATGTACATGCCGTTCGGCCACAGGACTTCCAAGCGCGAACCCGGCGCACCATAGACGGCCGAGCCAGCCTTCATGCGCAGCTTGTTCTTGTAGAAGCTCAGCGGGAACGGCGCCGGCGAACCAGCAGGCCGCACCTCGACTGGGTCGGCATGACGCACAACCAAGACTTCTTCCGGCCCGGGCAACACAGCCTCGATGTCGCCCTTGGGCAACGGCGACACGCTGGCCTTCATCGGCTCGGGCAAGCGGTGCGTGCTTGACCAAGGCCAACGCCGGAATCCGGAACAGGACACCGTGGTCAGCGCCAGCGCGCACAAGAGGAGGTTGCGTCCGTGGTTCATGCCATTGCCTTCCGATCAGCCACCTTTGCCTTGGGC
>Ga0208788_1000958_pt1 | contig 14147 bp, 16 predicted proteins | sample Wag4_2014_7_11_3_FD_187363 | JGI IMG/M metagenome (GOLD analysis project Ga0208788, IMG submission 187363) | Fresh water mixed with fracking chemicals microbial communities from Ohio, USA - Utica-2 Time Series FC 2014_7_11 (SPAdes) (version 2) ... | reverse complement strand
AATAGCCTCAGCCGCGGCCATGGCATCCAAGCCCAAGGGCGCGCCGACATGCTGTTCGATTGCGGCCTTGGCCGCCGCCACATCAAGGCTCGTAAGCGCACCGCCAATCGGCCGCGCGGCATTGATGCGCCCCAGCACAAGATTCGCGTCCGTCAGTGTCGGGCGATCATTGCCCTGCCCATAACAAACCGGCCCTGGCCGGCTGCCCGCGCTTTCCGGCCCCACTTGCAGCAAGCCACCGCGATCCACCGCCGCGATGGAACCACCGCCCGCGCCAATCGTGGTGATCTCAATCATCGGGGAGCGGATGACCAAGCCAAAATCAATCGTCGCCTGTGCGGCCAATGCCATCTGCCCATCAGCGATCAAAGACACATCAAAGGAAGTACCGCCCAAATCGCAGGTGATCACATGGCTGAAGCCAGCCGCCTTGGCGATGGCACCCGCCGCAATCACCCCCGCTGCCGGGCCGGATAGTGCGGTGCGCGCGGGAAAGCGCCGTGCGGTGGCGGTGGACATGATCCCACCATTGGATTGCACAATATGAAACTGGCCACCAAAGCCTTCTTCAGCCAGCGCGCCTTCCAGCTTGCCAAGATAACCCGCGACCAAAGGCTGCAAATAGGCATTGAGCGCGGTGGTCGAAGCACGCTCAAACTCGCGAATTTCCGGCAGGATTTCGGAGGAAACCGAAACATGCGGATTGGGCCAAATGCGCCGTACTGCCTCAGCCGCCGCCTGTTCATTCGCAGGATTGGCATAGGCATTGATGAAAATAATGGCGCAAGCTTCCGCACCTGCGGCGCGCAATTCCCGCGTGGCTGCCTCAACCGCAGCGATATCAACCGGCCTGTGGATGCTGCCATCAGCCAGGCAACGTTCCGGGACTTCAAGGCGCACATCACGGTCAGCTATTGGTTGGAATTCGCCCCAAAGCCCCCAGGTGTGGCGACGATCTCGGCGGCGCATTTCAAGCACATCGCGAAAGCCAGCCGTGGTGATCACGCCAAGCTTGGCACCCTTTCGTTCCAATAGCGCATTGGTGCCAACCGTGGTGCCATGAACCACCGCCGCCATGCCGGCCGCCCCGCCAAGCGCGCGTAGGCCCGCGAGAAAACCCGAAGCCTCATCACCGCGCTGGCTTGGCACTTTCGCGGTCTGGAAGCGCCCCGTCGCAGGATCGAACAGGAAAAGATCCGTGAAGGTGCCACCAACATCAACGCCGACAATTGCGCCATTCATGATGCGCGCTTTCCATAATCGCGCGCGGCGGCCTCAGTACTGACATAGCCCATGCGGATATCACGCGCGATGGCCTCCATGGGCCGCGCGGCGGGGTCACCCCAGCCGCCGCCCCCTGGCGTTTCCAGGCGTACGCGTTCGCCCTGGCCGATGGAAACGCCAACAATTTTGCTTGCCATCGGCGGCGTTTCGCCCGCACTCCCCCAGGTGAAGCGATTGAGCGCACCATCTGCACCGCCAGCGACACCGAAAGGCGCGAAACGCCCGCGTTCACCAAGCAAAGCGACTTCCGTGCGGCCCGGGGCGAGTGCTTCAATCTCATAAATCGCACCAACACCGCCGCGATGTTCGCCCGCGCCGCCACTATCCGGGCGTAGCGCCCATTGCGTGAACATGACCGGATAGGCGGCTTCCAGAATCTCGACAGGCGGAATCGTCGCGGTTGAGATCGGGTTATTCGCGTGATGCAGGCCATCGGTTGCAGGGTTGCCGCCAAGCCCGCCGCCAAAGAAGGAAAACATCACCCAGCGCGTGCCATTCTCCCGCTGACCGGACAGTGCCAGCGCATTGATGGTGCCGAACGGTGCTGCCGTTGCCGTAGCGGGCCGTGCCTGGCCGAGCGCACCGAAAATCACGCCAATCAAGCGCAGGATGGTTTCTGTATAGCCCGCGACCGGGCGCGGCGCTTCCGCACCCAGCAAGGTGGTGGGCGGCGCAACCACTTCCACCGGGCGCAAAACGCCAGCATTGGCCGGCACATCCGGGAAAGCGTGTTTCAGTGCAACATAACAAGCCGCCACCGTCGTCGCGACCGAGATATTGAGTGGCCCGGCACAAGGTGGCGAGGATCGCGCCATATCCAGGGTCAGCCGATCACCTTCAATCGTCAAGTCAAGCGCAATGCGTAGCGCCTCATCCTTGACGCCGTCATTGTCCAGAAAATCATCGAAGCTGTAGCGCCCATCGGGAAGGGCCGCGATTTCCGCGCGCATCAACGCTTCCGCACGATCGGCCAATTGCCCGAAGGCCGCAGCGATGCGCGCATCGCCATAATCATCCAGCAATTCAATCAGCCGCTTTTCACCAAGATCAAGCGCATTCAATTGCCCGTTCAAATCACCCCAATTGGATTGCGGCACGCGCGAATTGGCGCCCAGAATATCCAGAATATCCTGCTGCATCTGCCCGGCGCGGATGAGCTTCACCGGCGGGAAGCGCACACCTTCCTGATGGCTTTCAGTTGCGCGCGGATTGTAATTGCCGGGCACATTGCCGCCGATATCAAGCCAATGGCCAACACTGGCCACCCAACAGAACAGCCTGCCCGCACGGAAAATTGGCCGCACCAGGCGGAAATCATTCAAATGCGTGCCGCCATCATAGGGATCATTGAACAGGAAGGTATCGCCCTCCTGCAACCCGCCTTCCGCCGCGACTTTGCGAATGACGGACCGCACAGCAAAGGACATGGCGCCAACAAAAATCGGCAAGCCCTTGGTGCCTTGCACCAAAGTATCGCCAGTGATCGCATCGTAAACGCCGTGACAGGCGTCACGCGCTTCGGCGATAATGGGGTTGAAGGCGCTGCGATACAGCGTTGCATCCATCTCGTCAGCGATTTGTTCAAGCCGTCCCTTCAATACGGCCAGGGTCACGGCATCAAGACGTTCGGCTACAACTTCGGTCATCTCACAATCCAAGATAACTGCGGCGCAATTCGGGATCGGCGGCGATATCGCGCGCCGCACCACTCAGGCTGATCACGCCGTTTTCCATGACATGCGCCTGATCCGCCACGTCCAGGCTTTGCGCGACATTCTGTTCCACCAGCATGATGGTCAGCCCATCCGCATGCAGGCGCCGGATCAGCGTAAACATTTCCTCGACCAGTAAAGGCGAAAGACCGAGCGATGGTTCATCCAGAAGCAGCAGCCTCGGTTCCGCCATCAGCCCGCGCCCGATGGCGAGCATTTGCTGCTCACCGCCTGAAAGCGTGCCGGCGGCCTGACGTGTTCGCTCCGCCAGGCGTGGGAAAATGCCAAAGACGCGTTCCAGATTGCGCGCCCGATTGGCGCGCGCGCGGCGATAGGAACCAAGTTCCAACACCTCACGCACATTCAAATTCGGGAAGATCTTGCGCCCTTCCGGCACATGGATCAGGCCAAGCGAAACAATCTCCGGCGGAGAGAGCGCGGCGAGGCTTTGTCCCGCGAAACGGATTTCGCCGCCGCGCGGGCGCACCACGCCGCTGATGGTCATGTTCAACGTGGTTTTGCCCGCCCCATTGGCACCGAGCACCGCAACCAGCGCACCTTCGGGCACGTTCAGATCAATGCCGCGCAGGATCAGCGTTTCGCCATAGCCCGCTTCCAGCGCTTTGATTTCAAGCATGGCCGGCCAACCTCTGCGCGGCGCCGTGGCCAAGATAGGCCTCAATCACGGCGGGATTGCCGACCACCTCTGCGGCCTCACCGGACGCAATGATGCGCCCGCCCGCCAGCACATGCACATATTCACAAAGGCTCATCACCGCTTGCATCACATGTTCGATCATCAGAATGGTGACGCCGCCTGCGCGAATATCCTGCAGCACCGGCAGAAAATCGCGAAGTTCGGATGGGTTCAGCCCCGCCAAAACCTCATCCAACAACAGGATGCGCGGGCGCGTGGCCAAGGCGCGCGCCACTTCCAGGCGCTTCCGCCCCGCCACCGTCAGCGCCGCCGCGGGTTTCTCCAATTGCGGGCCAAGGCCAAGGCGCTGCCCCACATCTTCCGCCAGCGCCAAGGCATCGCGGCGCTTGGGCAAGCGCAGAAAGGCACCGACAGCGATGTTTTCGCGCACGGAAAGCCCAGCGAAAGGCTGCACAATCTGGAAGGTGCGCGCGAGGCCAAGTTTGGCCAAATCATGCGGTTTGCGCCCGGTGATGTCCTCGCCGTCCAATAGCACCAGCCCGGCGCTTGGCTGTTCAAAGCCCGCGATCATGGCAAACAGCGTCGTCTTGCCCGCCCCATTCGGGCCGATCAGCCCGGTGATGGAACCTTCCCGCACATCGAAGGTCGCATCCGCCACGGCGGTCAGCCCGCCGAAGCGCTTGGTGAGATCACGCACCGCGAGGAAAGCGGGGTCCCTCCCCTGCCCTGTCATGGCGCCCCCTTGCCGCGCCAGCGCGCGGCGAGCAGCCCAGGGATGCGATGCAACGGAAAGCGCACTACCAGGATCAGCAGCACACCGAAGATGATCAGATCAACGCCGGGGATTTTGCCGATCAGCATCTTGGTGCCTTCGCTGAGGCCTTGCAGGATCAGCGCACCAATCAGCGGGCCGAATACAGTACCCGCGCCACCAATGATGGGCGCCAGCAGCGCTTCCACGGAAATCCAGGTGCCGAAGGCAATATTGCTGTCAATATAGAGGAAATACTGCGCGTAAAGCGCCCCCGCCGCACCGGTGAGCGCCGCCGATAGGCTGATGGCGCGCAGCTTCACCGCCAGAATATCCACACCAAGTGCAGCCGCCGCGGCTTCATTTTCGCGTACCGCCACCAACTGCGCGCCGAGCCGGCTTTTCTCCAAGGCGAGCGTGATCAGCATGGCAAGCGCGAGCAGCACTGCGCCCAGGATCAGAAAGCTTGAGCGATTGGCGAATTGCAGATTGCCCGCACCGAGATTGAGGCTGATCAGCAAGCCCGCCGCACCGCCCGTGATCTCTGTCGCATTGGCGAGTATCCGCAGCACCTCTGCAAAGGCAAGCGTGACCAGCGCGAAATAGGAACCGCGCAGCCCAGCGCGAAACACCATGGCACCAATCGCATAGCCAAGCAGCGCGGCAGCGGTGATGCCGAAGGCCACCGCCGGATAGGCATTCACGCCAAAGCGCTGCTGCAGAATGGCACTCACATAAGCACCCATGCCGAAAAACGCCGCATGGCCGAAGGAATATTGCCCACCATAACCGCCGAGCAGATTCCACCCTTGCGCCGCAATCGCCAGGATCAACGTAAACACCAGAAAATTCAGCACAACATTGCTGGTAACGAACAAGGAAAGCAGCACGGCCGCCACCAGAAAGCCCAGAATGGGCAGGGTTTCACGGGGCGTCATGCGCGCGCCCCGAACAACCCGGTTGGGCGCAGCAGCAGCACCAGGATGAAGATCAGGAAAATCCCGATCTGCCCAAGGCTATCGCCGAAATAAAGGCCGCTCAGGCTTTCCACCACGCCAATGAATAGCCCACCCAGTAGCGCCCCCGTCACGCTGCCCATGCCACCCAGCACCACGATCGTGAAAGCCACCAGCACAAAGGCATTGCCCACGCGCGGTGAGACATAAAAAGACGGCAGCAAAAGACAGGCGGCGATGGCAAGACAGGCCGTGCCGATACCGAAAGTGACCGCATAGATGTGTGCCACATCAATGCCCACCAGCGCGGCACCGGTGCGTTCCTTCGCCACGGCGCGAATGGCGCGGCCCGTATCGGTCCGCGTCATCAGCACAAACAGCAAAGCCGCCAAAAGCAGCGTCACGCCAAAGCCGATCAGCCGCGGGACAGAGAGCAGCACATCGCCAAGCTCCACCATGGACATGGTATAGGGCAGGCGCAGCGTCATAGTATCGGAACGAAAGATCGCCAGCATGGCGTTTTCGATAATGATCGAAAGGCCAAGTGTCACCAGCAGCATATTGGAATCATCGCCGCGGCTGGCCGGCCCAATGACGAGGCGCTGCACCAGATAGCCAAACACGAAGAACAGGCCCGCCAGCGGGATCATCGCGGCATAGGGATCAAGCCCAAAGACGCCATGCGCAACAAAGGCTGCATACATGGCAAGCGTCAGCAGGGCGCCATGGGCGAAGTTGATGATGTGCAACACGCCGTAAACCAGCGTGAGGCCCAACGCCACAAGCCCATAAACCGCCCCCATCAGAAGGCCGTTTGCCACGGCCTCCAGCAGAATTTCGGGCGGGTAGCCCATTCAGGTGGGCACAGGAAAGACCGCCTGCGCATCAGCGAATTCGCGCGGGAAGATCACCTTGATATCGCCATTCTGCACTTGCGTATTCACCGGCTTGCCGCCCTGGTTTTGACCATTGACGAATTGCGTCGGCCCATAAGGCATGATGTGGCGATCGAAACCAGCGCCCGTTGCCGCCAGCGCCTGGATCAAGGCGCCACGATCTGCCCGGCCCGCGCGTTCCAGCGCATCGGCAAACAGCATCACGGCGGAATAATTCAGCGGCACATTGTAAAGCCAGAAGCGCCCCTGCGCTTCGACACGCCGACGCAATTCGCCAGTTTTCGGCTTGCGCGGATCAGCCCAATGGTTGCAATCCATCACCAGATTGGCCGCTTCCGGGAATTCCCGCACAAAGCGGAAATTGGAAGCCGCGCCATTCAGGATGCAATAAATCCCCTTCGGGCGAATGCGCCGCTGCTGCAAGGTTTGCGACAGCAGCACGAATTCCGCGTAATAGGATGACGGGATGATCAGATCGGGATTGAGCGCCCGAATACGCAGCGCCACATTGGACATATCGCGCGAAGGTGTGGGGTGCGCGATAGTCTCCAGCACCTGGAAGCCGCGCTTCGGCAATTCCGCATTCAGCAGCCGCGCCATGCCGGACCCGAACAACCCATCCTCATGCACAATCACGGCAGTGCGGGCAGGCTTGCCGGCAGCGTCATTGATCGCGACCAGGCCCGAAGCGGAAGGTATTGGTGAGCCCGCGTGAGACGATTTGGTCGGACACACCAACATCCACAATATAGGGCAGTTCATAACGCGATGCGGCTTGCGAGGCAGCAAGGCAGATCGGGCTCGCGAAGCCGCCCACAATCGCCAGCACGCCTTCGGCCTGCATTTTCTCAACTTCGGCCACGCCACCATCCGGGGTGGATCGTGCATCACCAAACACCATTTCAATCGGCGCGCCACCCAGCGCCTTGATGCCGCCGCCCGCATTGATATCGGCAATGGCGAGTTCAGCCCCCAGGCGGCCATATTCGCCATCCTGCGCGAGTGCGCCGGTGACAGGCTGAAGAATACCAAGCTTGATCGCGCGCGGCTGCGCTTGCGCAATGGCGGGTGCCGCGAGCATCGCGGGGGCAACAAGCAAGGCCTGCCGCCGGGAAAGGCTGAAATGAGACATCGGAGACTCCCCTGTTATGATCCAGAAATGGTCATGCCCCAGGCTTTGCCAATGGGCCAGGGGAGATTTGCGATGGCGCTGCTTCAGCGCCGCGTCGTGCGGGGGCGCTGCTGCGGCGCGGCCCCGGCCGCGCAATCCGGCGCTTCCAGGGTTTGGATGATGTTTTGATTGGTGGAGAATTTCGCCAATTCCCCGGGGCGCAGCGCCCTTACCTGCATCAAAATCGTCTCAGCATCGCGGCAGAAGAAGGACCCGGCACGGGAAGCATCCATCGCGTGGTCCTGGGAAATATTGGTGTAGTATTGGTCAAAACGGGTCTGCCCCGCATTGCCATGGGCCCGGCGAAAATAGCCCTGCATCACATCATGCGCCGCCTTCAACTCGCCCCTGTTCGGGGTACGGAATTCATTGCTGACCCGTGTTTCAACTTTGCACTGCAGCGCCATGACCGCCATGTAGCTGTTCAGCGCCCAGGTATCGGCGGCCTTTCTTTCCTCAGGGCGCAGGCAGGTGCTCGCCAGCACAGGGCCGGCGACCAGAACCGGCAGCATCGCTGCCATCAGCACGCGCTTCACATTCATGGGATTGATCCTCTCATCGTCAAAGGGTGGCGAATCGACCACCGCACATGACCCCTCGCGCCCATATAGGCCCTCGCCCGCTTGATTGGAACTGAAGCGCGCGATCAGGCAGCGCATGGTTTTGGCGCATTTCCAAGCCCCGCAGAATCACTTGGCGGCGCGGAAAATGCCGTCAAACAAAGGCTTGGGGAATTTCGCGCTCCCCAAAGCAAAAGGATTCTTCCCCAAGCGCTTCAGGCCCTTCTGGAAACAGGCGTGATCGGCCAACCGGCGATCAAGGAATGCCAGCGCTGAATCCAACCCATCGCCCCGCCCGCTCAGCCAATAGGCCAAGGTCGCGCTGTAAATGCCAGCCAAGGTCGCTCGGCGCGTATACCAGGAAAAATCAGCGGATTTGTCGCCCGCCGCATACCAGATGGCGTTGACACTCCGCGCCAGGCTGCGCGCAGCAATCGGCGCGTGCCAGGGCAGTGCTAGCAGGGAAAGCGCGGCGCGCAGCGCATCCTGGTGCGGCTCTGCCGCTTCCAGCCGCGCCTTGATCAAAAACCGCACGCGTTCATGGGTGCGCATGCCTGCCAGATCGGCGGCAAGGCCTGCGGCTTCCATGCGCCGATCGGCAAGCTCAATCCAGGCCTCGATGGCGGAAATCGCGCCGCGCGGGAACATCCATTCGGCGTCTTCCGGCGCCATGCCGGCATCGCCCAGCCCCTCGGCAATGGCGCTGCCCTGCCAGCCATAAAGCGGCACCAGCGGCAGAATGGCATCCAAGGCGGCATCCCGCGCATCGCGATCCGCACCAGCGTCCATCATGGTTTTTATCCTTCGTTTTCAACAGGTTTCGGCGGGTTGAACCGGGCCAATTCCTCAACAAACCCAAGCCGAGACAGATCCGTCATCCGCATAGGGTATAGGATCCCCTCAAGATGGTCATGTTCATGCTGCATGACCCGCGCGGCCATACCAGCGGCTTCGCCTTCAATCCAGGTGCCGGCGATATCCTGACCGCGAAAGGCGATCCGGACCGGGCGCTGCACCGCACCGCGCAGGCTGGGGATGGAAAGGCAGCCTTCCCAGGCTTCCTCCTTCTCCTCCCCCATCGGTTGGATTTCCGGGTTGAACAGGGCGGAATGCCCGCCAGCCGCTGTGCGCCAAATGAAAAGCCTGCGTGAAACATGAACTTGCGGGGCCGCGAGGCCAAGCCCGCCAATATCTTGCAGGGTTTCCACCATATCGGCGACCAGGCGGCGCATCTCAGGCGCCGTGGGGTCGGCCACTGCCTCAGCCCGTTGCAGCAGCACAGGATGGCCCAGCCGGGCGATTTTCAGAATGGCCATGACATTTCCGCGACCGAATTGCGCTTTTTATATAATTGGCCTGAAAAAGGCTTGAAAGGGGCTTCCGGCGCGGCGAATCATCGTGCTAGAGATCGTTTTCTCAGGACGGGCGCCGGTCAACCGGCTGCGCGTCTTTTGCTTTGAACCAGCGATCCATGAAGGGGGTTGTGCCGCGTGCAAGTCGTCGTTCGTGATAACAATGTTGATCAGGCGCTGAAGGCGCTCAAGAAGAAATTGCAGCGTGAAGGGGTCTTCCGTGAAATGAAGATCCGCCGCCATTACGAAAAGCCGTCCGAGCGCCGCGCCCGTGAGGCCGCGGAAGCTGTCCGTCGCGCCCGCAAGGTTGAGCGCAAGCGGATCGAACGCGAAGGCTTCTGATTACCCCTTTCAGGGTTTTGATGGCAATCCGCGGCACGGGGTAACCCGTGGACCGCGGTTTTGCGTTTGTGGCCTTACAAGCGCGCGGCCAAACGCCGGGCCAGGATATAGCCAAGCACCCCGCCCAAAGGCGCGGCCGGCAAAGCGAGCAGCCAGCCGGCATGGGAACCTGCGACCACCAGGGCCAAGCCGGCATAAAGCATTAAGCCGCCCACGAGGCTGCCCACCACGCCGGCCGTGAGGCCAAGAACCAGAATCTCTTCTCGGGATACGCTCATGCCACCGGGGATGGGGCCGAGCGCGTGGTTTGACAAGCCCCGAGGCGCGGAATATCACGCCGCCTCCTTCCGGGAATGTGGACGGGCCTTCGGGGTCCGCGCCCGCCCTGGCCAGCCGGCCAGGGACTACCGGGACAACAAGGCCCTGACGGGCATAGCAAGAAAGGCCATCGCATCCGCGATGGAGTTTGCGCATGACGAAGCGCGCCGAAAGCAAGTACAAAATCAATCGCCGCCTTGGCGTGAACCTTTGGGGCCGCGCGAAATCGCCCGTGGCGAAGCGTGAATATGGCCCCGGTCAGCATGGCCAGCGCCGCAAGCAGAAGCCAACCGATTTCGGCGTTCAGCTGATGGCGAAGCAAAAGCTGAAGGGCTATTACGGCAATATCGGCGAAAAGCAGTTCCGCAAATATTATGAAGAAGCCGTGCGGCGGAAGGGCGACACTTCCGAAAACCTGGTTGAATTGCTGGAACGCCGCCTGGATGCGGTGATCTATCGCATGAAGCTTGCCGTCACCCCCTTCGCCGCGCGCCAATTCGTCAATCACGGCCATGTGCTGATCAATGGCAAGCGCCTCAATATCCCGTCCTATTCCGTGAAGAATGGCGATGTGATCGAGGTGAAGGAAAAGTCGAAGCAACTGACCGCTGTGCTCGATTCAACACAGAGCGCCGAACGCGATGTGCCGGAATACCTCGAAATTGATCACCGCGCGATGAAGGGCAAGTTCCTGCGCGCGCCGAAGCTTTCCGATGTGCCCTATCCGGTGCAGATGGAACCCAATCTGGTGGTCGAATTCTACAGCCGCTGATCGGCAGAGATTTTCACAGCCTGGATTGCCGGCGCCTTCGGGCGCCGGCTTTTTTGTTTGTCAGCGCCTCAGCCATCCCAGCGGGTCGCTTGTTTGGCGCTGCCAATTACGGGAAGCTGCCTTGATGCGGGTACAATGAAGCGGAGAGCGTGGATGAAGGAACAGATTGCGGTTTTTGGCATGGGTCAGATGGGGGCGAATATGGCGTCCCGCCTGACCGAGCAGGGCTTCGATGTGCTTGGCTATGACATCAACCCAGGCCGCCGGCAGGAATTGGCGGAACGCCAAATCGCCGTGGCCAATACGGTGGAAGCTGCGCTGGCAGGCCGCCCCGTGGTGCTGACCAGCCTGCCTGATCCTGCTGCTGCGAAAGCGGCCTGGCTGGCACCCGGGGGCTTGGTGGACACAGCGGCACCTGGCACGTTGATCATCGAGCTTTCAACCCTTGACCCCGACACGATGCGAGAGATCGCCGCCGCAGCCACCGCCAAGGGCATCGCCGTGCTGGATTGCCCGGTGAGTGGCGGGCCCATGGAATCCCTCCGTGGTGATCTGGTGCTGATTGTGGGCGGGGATATTGCCGATATCCGCCGCGCCGAACCCGTGCTGCAAAGCCTTGGGCAATCCTGGTCCCATACCGGGCCGATTGGCACTGCAAAAGCGGTGAAGCTGGTCAATAACATGATGTCCATGGGCAATGTACTGATCGCCTGTGAGGCCTTTGCGCTTGGTGAAGCGGCAGGTGTGGCGCCAGAGACGCTCTATCAGGTTCTGTCCCAAAGCGGCGGACGTTCCTTTCATTTCACGAAACGCTTTCCCAGGGCGCTCAAGAATGATTTCGACCCTGGCTTCAAGATGGAACTTGGGGAGAAGGATCTGGCCTTGGCGATTGATTTCGGCAGGGCGCTCCGCCAGCCAACACCGGCCACTTCCACCGTGCGCGAATTGATGGCGCAGGCGCTGGCGACTGGCCATCGCGGGCGGGATGTGGTGGCGCTGCTTGAGATGTTTCGTGGATTTACCGCGAAGAAATAAAGACATTGCCGCAAGCCGCATGATGCCCCTGTGCGCTGGCGGCACATTCGCCCGGGCAATGCCAGTGTGAAGTCCCTGCATGACCAGGTCGCTCCAAGGCCATCGGGTAGACAGCCTTGCCCTGCGCCATCATGGTCTATCAAAAGGCCCCAAGGATAATTCGTGACCTTTTCGTGGATCATTTGGGGCTTATGGCAGCAAGCCTGCCACCCGACGCCTTCCCCTCCACAGCAGGGATGCCGTCGAACTCCTCGGCTTCATGATCAGGGGCACAAGCATGGATCGCCGCACGACAAGCGCCGAACTTGCCGAACGGGCGGGCATGTCGCGCGGCCAAGTTCAACGGATTGACCCTGGCGTATGGGCTGCTCAATCGGCAATGCCTTCAAACGCGCAGCAATTCTTCACACCCGCCTGTTCGGTATCAGCGACCGCGGCCGCGTTCTCGGCGTCGAGGAAATCCCCGAGGCCCTCCGTGAGCGGCTGCGTGCTGCCAATGTGTCGGGCGGACGGGCGACCTGTGCCTCTCAGCTTCCCTCAACCGAGAAGGCCTAGCCGCAGCAGCAGCAACGCGAAGGGAAGACCTATTCATTCACCTCGCTCTGACCTCGTTTCCAGGCTCACCACGATACACAACTTTACCGCGCCCCATCCAGCGCGATCTCCGCGCCTTTTTCGGCAGTCACGCTGCGGCGATCCAGGGGACGAATGCTTTGCTTTTCTCCGCCGGAAAGCCGGAGGCAGTACGTCACGCAGTGAATGCCGCCGTTGACGACGGGCTAGGCGGCATGCGTGACGCGGTCACCTTCCGCTTCTATGCAGCAGAAGGAGGGGGAAGGCACTCAACCACAGATGGGCCAGACACCCCGTCACACAGAACGCCAATTGGTCTCAAATCATTTGACGACGGACAGTGGTGGTTTCTTGAGATAGGGCGCTGACAGTCAGGCTCGAATGACAGCCAGCATGTCATTAAGGAACTTCGTCCTCGCTGCCTCCGACGCCCCGATATTCGCGGGTCTGGTACGCCCAGGCCAGTCAAAGCTCTGAATACGTAGCGGGCCGATGAAAATGCCATGCGCCGCGTCATCATAGAACCAGATGTCAATGTCGGCACCCGCCTCCCGCTGGCGCACCACCCATTGCTCGGGACTTTCCGTGCGATTGAAGGCGTTGCGCGTCGGGTTGCAATTAGCCGCATTGCCGGGAGGCCCTTCGAACCCCGACATGTTGAGCCGGCAGGGCACCTGTCGCGCCCAACGCCAATCGGTCGCTGAATCGCCCGCATAATTGTCGAGCCGCCCGAATACTGCACGCAAGGGGACGTTCAGCCGATCCGGTAGCCCTAGCCCTGCGCCAGCCAAGCCCTCCGCGAAAACCATCCGGACATGGGCGGGGCTGACAACTGCCGCGAGGTTTGCGGCCACATCGGCGCCGTTCGAAAGACCATGGATGAAGATGCGGGTGGTATCGACACTCTCAAGGGTGGTCGCCCAGCGATAGGCGCCCAGGGCGGCAGAGTAGATCATCCGCTGACGCGCTTCATAGGTTGCGTTGCGAATCCAGAAGATCGAGTTACGCTCCAGGCCTGCCACCCGGTAGGCGTCGAACCCCAGCACGGCGACGCCCTGCGCATGAAAAAGCGCCATCGCATTGGCCTGGTCGCGCGCGCCTCCACCCCCGTGCACCAGAATCAGCAGCGGTGGTTTCGTCACGCCCTGGGGAAGCCGCAAGTCAACTGCGGGATGACGCGGATCGAAGGGAGACAAAGGCCCGCGAACAGTGTGCATGCCGGGGGCGATCTCGACCAATCTGGGTCCGGCCACGTTGGCGGTTGGGCCATCCTGCCCAGCACAGCCGGCGACGAACGTCCCTATCGTAGCCGCGAGAAAGCCCCTGCGCCCTAGCGGACTGGTGCCGGCGTCTTGTGTCATGACAGAACCCCTTCCCGACCTTTCCCAGGGAGGTAGCACATCTGCTTCACCCCTAATCGGCAAGTCATGGGCTCGGATCCGGTTATATTTCAAGCGAGATAGCTTAGCGACAAAGTCCGCAGTGACGGGCTCCGCTGAATGTATCCATTCAGACGGGGAGTGCTCTGCTTTGATGGCTCATTATTAAGGTGTAGCAACGTAGATGGGGACCCAACTCCAAAAAACCACGCGAAACTGGCCGGGCCTTTCTGACCGCGTCATATGCCGGGGCAGTTTTTCCAGCCCTCGGGTGCCTACCCCCCTCCAGACACTTTCCTGCAACGGCGCACCCGTGCAACCACTCCGATGCCGGCCAGTTGCATGGTTGCGTGGTTGCAGCAGAATGAGGGGACAGGCGCTCAACCCC
>Ga0208788_1000957_pt1 | contig 14175 bp, 10 predicted proteins | sample Wag4_2014_7_11_3_FD_187363 | JGI IMG/M metagenome (GOLD analysis project Ga0208788, IMG submission 187363) | Fresh water mixed with fracking chemicals microbial communities from Ohio, USA - Utica-2 Time Series FC 2014_7_11 (SPAdes) (version 2) ... | reverse complement strand
AAACACCAAAGCATGCCGCGCCCGCAGCGCCCCGGAAGCGAGCGGCCTGCCCGCCGTGCGTTCCACCTGCCGGTCCAAATCGCGGTCCCACAAATCATTCACCACGCAGCCCGCGCCGCGCATCAGTACCGCCCCCAGGCCGAACAGCGCGGTCAGCCACAGCCCCTGCCGCCAATCCGGCGCCACCAGGGCAAAGGCCCAAAGCCCCGGCAGGAACAGCAGCCAGGACCCGATGGGCCGATCCAGACGCATCAGCAGCGCATAGGGGCGCCAGCCCTGCGGCAGGCGCGCCACCCAGCCAGTGGTGCGGATATCGGTATGGCCACTCATGGGGCTATAAAGGGGGATGGAACCCCGCCATGTCCACCCCGCGCCTTCATCTTGAAACCCACCTCGCCGCCGGCCTTGAGATAGAGGCCGAGCCCGGCCAGGCGCATCATTTGGGCGCTGTGCTGCGCCGTGGCGCGGGCGATGCTGTGGCAGTCTTCAATGCGCGGGATGGCGAATGGGCGGGGCGGATCACGGCACTGCGCAAGGATCGCTGCCGCATCGCGCTCGAGGCGCAAAGCCGCGCGCCGGCGCCCGCACCTGATCTGCGCCTGATGGTCGCAGCCCTCAAGCGCGATGCCATGGAATGGCTGGTGGAAAAAGCGACTGAATTGGGCGTTGCCGCCATTCATCCCGTCCTCACGCGCCGCAGCGTGGCGGATCGGGTGAACCAGGCGCGGCTTGCCGCCATAGCCCGCGGCGCGGCGGAGCAATGTGAAAGGCTCAGCCTGCCCGTGATCCACGCCGCCATGCCCCTGCACGCGGCGCTTGGCGCCTGGGATGGCGCGCCGATTTTCATGGCGGCCGAGCGCGCCGATGCGCCCGCCTTGCCGCAAGCGCTATCTGGGCAGCGCCTGCCGCTTGGCCTATTGATCGGCCCGGAAGGTGGCTTTGACCGCGCCGAACTTGACGCCGCCCGAAGCTACGCGTTTGTTAAGACCATCGGCCTTGGCCCCCGCATCCTGCGGGCGGAAACGGCAGCGGTTGCGGGGCTTGCGGTCCTCGCCGCGCTGGCGGGTGACTGGTCCTGATACTGTTTTGCGCCGTCCCGGCGGCGCCCCTGGAAGGTTTTGATGTCCAATCCCGGCGAGTCCGATCCCACGCCCATCACCTCCACCCGCCAAATGGCGGAATGGTTCGCGGCTGGCTGCAAGCCCAAATCCGCCTGGCGCATCGGCACTGAACATGAAAAATTCGGCTTCCGCCTGACGGATTATACGCCGCCGCCTTATGAACCGCAGGGCATCCGCGCCATGCTGGAAGGGCTGATGGCGAAGGGGTGGGAACCCATTCTAGATCGCGGCAACCCGATTGGCCTGAAGCGCGGTGCGGCTTCCGTCAGCCTGGAACCGGGCGGGCAGTTTGAACTTTCCGGCGCGGCTTTGCCCAATCTGCATGACGTCGCCGCGGAATTGTTTCAGCATTTGGATGAAGTGCGCGACGTCGCCGCCCCCTTGGGCCTGGGCTTCGCGCCGATTGGCTTTCATCCGTTGGCGAAGCGCGAAGACATGCCCTGGATGCCCAAGGGTCGCTACGCGATCATGCGCCAATACATGCCGCGTGTCGGCGCCATGGGGCTGGATATGATGCTCCGCACCTGCACGGTGCAGGTGAACCTCGATTTCGGCGATGAGGCGGATATGGTGGAAAAGCTCCGCGTATCGCTGGCGCTGCAACCACTCGCCACCGCCTTATTTGCCAATTCCCCGATTTCTGAGGGCAAGAAGAACGGCTATCGCAGCCTGCGCGCGCGGGTCTGGACAGATACGGACCCGGACCGCACCGGCATTCCTGCTGTGGTGTTCGAAGATGGCTTCGGCTTTGAACGCTTTGCCGAATGGGTGCTGGATGTTCCCATGTATTTCATCATGCGCGATGGCCAATGGCTGGATGCGGCGGGGCAAAGCTTCCGCGCCTTTCTGGAAGGCCGCGCGGAAAAGCTCTCGGGCCAATCCGCCACCATGGGCGATTGGGCGGATCATGTGACGACGGTATTCACCGATGTGCGGCTGAAGCGCTTTCTGGAAATGCGCGGCGCGGATGCGGGCGCGCCTTCCATGCTGAATGCGCTGCCGGCCTTTTGGGTGGGCTTGATCTATGATGACGCTGCGCAGAAGGCAGCGCGCGCGCTGACGCGGGGCTGGAGTGTCGCGGAAATCCGCGCGCTGCGTGAAGCCGTGCCGCGTGAAGGCCTGACCGCAACCATCCAGGGCCGCAGCTTGCGGGATGTTGGGCGCGATGTGCTGGCGATTGCGCGTGATGGGCTGGCGGCGCGTGGGCTGGATGAGGGGCTATTTCTTGACCCGCTTGATGCAATTATCGCCAGCGGCGAAACCCAGGCGGATCGCTGGCTGAACCGATTTGATACGGTTTGGCATGGCGATGCGCGGATGATGCTGCGGGAAGCGGCAATTTAGCGCCGAATAGCACATCAATCGCGGTGTCACAGCCCAGCCCTTCCTGCTGGGCTGCCGTGCCAACTGCGATCAGGCGCTTCCCGGAACTCCCGCCAACAACAGCAATTTCCGCATCACACTCGGCAAGGCATGCGCTGCTTCCGCGGGCGTCAGCCATTCCCCCTCAGGCCGCTTGGCACGCTTCGGTAGCCGCGCCTGATACATCCGCATCGTCAGCGCGAAATGCGTGAAGACATGCCGCGCTTCTCCCGCCACTGGCTGCCAATCAAGCGCGATGGGCGCTTGTGCCAGCGCCTCGGCCTCAGTCCAGATAGCCTCTCGCCAAGAGGTACCAGGGATTTCCAGCATGCCGCCCAAAAGCCCGCGCGGCGGGCGGCGCCGGAGCCAAACCCGGCCATCCGCATCCCGCAACAGGAAATGTACGCCATGGCGCGTTGGGCGCTCGGGCTTTGGCGCCTTGCGCGGCAGGGCTTCAGCCAAGCCAAGCTTCCGCGCCTGACAGTCCTTCTGCCATGGGCAAAGCGCGCAGGCGGGCTTGCGGGGCGTGCAAATCCCCGCCCCCAAATCAAACAGCGCTTGCGTAAAATCGCCAGGTCGGTCGCGCGCAGCCTGATCGGCCAGAAAACCCTGCGCCAGCGCATCAAGCCGGGGCTTGGCGCCGGGCAGCGCTTCCTCCACCGCGAAAATCCGCGCGGTGACGCGCTCCACATTGCCATCAAGGGGCACCACGGGCAGGTTAAAAGCGATAGCGGCGATGGCGGCGGCGGTGTAGCGGCCAATGCCGGGCAGGGCGGCAAGACCCTGGACCGTCTCAGGAAAGCCGCCCAAAGCGAGGATTTCCTGCGCCGCCGCGTGCAGGTTACGCGCCCGCGCATAATAGCCAAGCCCGGCCCACTCTGCCGCCACATGCTCCCACGGCGCTTCAGCCAAGGCGGCCAAATCCGGGAAGCGCGCCAGAAAACGTGAAAAGCGCGGCCCTACCGTTGCCACGGTGGTCTGCTGCAACATGATCTCCGAAAGCCACACATGGTATGGTGCTGCCTGCTGCCCCGGCGGGGCGCGCCATGGCAGGATGCGGCGGTGCCTGTCATACCAGTGCAGCAGATCGGTGGCGGAAGGGGGTTTCACGGCATGTCCCGGGATAAGGAGGAAAGGCGGTTCTTCGGCGGGCCAAGACCTCTTGGCGCCCTGATCCCAGCCCTGACGCGCCCGGCCTTCAAACGCAAGAGCCCCGCCGCCGCGCAGATCATGGCGGATTGGCCGGCCTTGGTCGGCCCGGCGCTTGCCGCCGTGACCCAACCGCTGCGCTTGACCGCGGGCAGCCTGACCATCGCCTGTTCAGGGCCAATCGCGCTGGAACTGACCCATTTGGCGCCGGAACTCATGGCCCGGATCAATGGCGGGCTGGGACGCGTGGCGGTGGAGCGGCTCCGCTTCGCCCAGGGCATAGCCCCGGCCCGGAACTCCGGCCAGCCGGCCCTGCCACCCCGCCCCGTGGCCCTGCCAAAGCGCGTGACAACCGCCCTGGAAGGGTTACCCACAGGGGATTTGCGCGAAGCGCTGGAAAGATTGGCGCGCGGCGTCTATCGAAAACAACGCTGAGGGGGGCGAGTCGCACCCCCAAGGCCAAATCGGCCCGGCCGCTTCCCCCCGAAAAGGCACGCCGGTTCCGCAGGAGAGAAATTGATGCTCGACCGTCGTTTGCTGTTCCTTGTGCCCCCCGCGCTGCTTTTGGGCGCGCCTGTTCTGCATGCGCAATCGGATGACCCAAGGCTTGCGGAACGGAGCCTTGGCCGTGCCGATGCGCCCGTCACGGCGATTGAATATTTCTCCCTGACATGCGGCCATTGCGGTGCCTTTCACCGCGATACTTGGCCGCGCGTGAAGCGCGAATTGGTGGAAACCGGGCGCGTGCGCATGGTGTTCCGCGATTTCCCGCTGGATCAGGTATCGCTCCGCGCCCATGCGGTGGCGCGGAGTTTCCCACCCGATCGGTACGAGCCTTTCATCTCCGCGCTCTTTGCCGCGCAGGATCGCTGGGCCTTCGCGCGCGGCGTGGATCACAAGGCGGAAATCGGCAAAATCGCGGCCCTGGCCGGCATGGGCGCTGATGCTTTCAACGCCGCCTGGTCAGATGACGCGCTGGCCCGCGCCATTCTGGAAGCGCGCCAAAAGGCTGAGGCTGAGCACCAGGTGAATTCCACCCCAACCTTCATCATCGGCACACAAAAACTCCCCGGCGCAATCCCCTTTGATCGCTTCGAAGCCGCGGTGCGGGAGGCAAATCCGCGGTGACGGACGAAGTGATCCCGCCGGAGGCCGAAGCCGAAATCAGCACGCCCGAAGCGGAAGCAGCGCGCAGCGAAGAACAGGCACGCGCGGCGCATAACGCCAAACTGTCGCGCATCCGGATCGCCGGCTTCAAATCCTTCGCCGAGGCCACCACCGTTGAAGTACTGCCGGGCCTGACAGGTATTGTCGGGCCCAATGGCTGCGGCAAATCCAATGTTGTTGAGGCGCTGCGCTGGGCCATGGGGGAAACCTCGCCCAAGGCGATGCGCGGCGGCGAAATGGATGATGTGATTTTCGCCGGCACCGCAACGCGGCCCGGGCGCAATGTCGCGGAAGTGATGCTGTTCCTGGAAGATGCCGCAGGGCTCGCGCCGTCGCCCAATAATGACATCGCCGAATTGGAAGTGACGCGCCGGATTTCGCGCGGCGAGGGCAGCAATTTCCGTGTCAATGGCAAGGAATTGCGCGCACGCGATGTGCAGACCATGTTCGCCGATATCGGTTCCGGTGCGCGGTCCTCAGCGCTCGTCAGCCAGGGCCGCGTTGCCGCGCTGATCCAAGCCAAGCCCGATGATCGGCGCGGCGTTTTGGAAGAAGCCGCCGGCATTGCCGGGCTGCGTGCGCGCCGCCACGAAGCCGAACTCAAGCTGCGGCAGGCGGAAACCAACCTGTCACGCGCGGAAGATTTGCTCGGCCAATTGGATGCGCAACGCCAGGGGCTGCAACGACAGGCGCGGCAGGCCAATCGCTATCGCAATATCTCGGGCCTGGTGCGGCAGGCGGAAGGTGAATGGCTGGCGCTTTTGGCCGCACGCGCCAATACCGCACTGACCGCCGCCGCGACCGCGCTGGCATCCGCGCGCAGCGCAACCAGCGCGGCAGAACAGGAAGCCGAAGCCGCGGCGATTGCTTTGCATGAAGCAGAACAGGGGCTTGCCGCGCCGCGCGCCGATGAAGCCGCCGCGCGCACCGCTTTGGAACGCCGCCGCGTTGAAGCGGAAGGCATGGAAGCCGAAGAAAGCCGCGCCCGCGCCGCGCTTGAAGCCGCCGAAGCGCGCTTGGCCGAACTCCGCCAAGATCTGTCGCATGCTGAGGCTCTGGCGCAGGATGCCGAAGCCGCGCGCGCGCGCATCGCCGAAGAAGATTCGGCGCTGGTTGAACGCGAAGCAGCCCTGCCCGCGCGGCGCGATGCCGCCGCGACAGCGCTTGTGGAAGCGGGCGAAGCCGTGCGCGAAGCGGAACGCGCCGCCAATCAGGCGACCGAAGCCGCCGCTGCCGGTGCTGCCCAGTTGCAGGCTGCCGAAGCTGAACTGACCGCGGCAGAAACCCGTTTGCGCCGTGCACGCGAAGCCCATGCGGCCTTGAGCGCGGATCATGAAGCCGCCCTTGCCCGCGCCGTATCGGCTGCGGAAAAGCAGGCCGCCGCGCAGAGTGTTACCGAAGCCGATACCGCCTTCGCTGCCGCGCGTGACGCCCTGGAACAGGCCGAAGCGCGCCGCACTGAGGCCGTTGCCGCCCATGCCGAAGCGCGCCGCAGTGCCGAGGAAGCGAGCGCCGAAGCCGCGCGCCGCGAGGCCGCTTTGCAAGCCGCTGATGAACGCCATCGGCGCATTGTTGCGCAGTATATGGCGCTTTCCGCCGAACGTGATGCCGCGCTTGCGGAACGTATCCCTGAGGTCACGCGTGATGCGGCAGTGTCCTCCGCCAGGCTTGCAGAAGCCACATTGATCAGCAGCGCGACGCGGCTGAATGAAGCGGAAGCGGCGCGTGCTGAAGCTGGCGAAGCCGTGGTGCAGGCGCGCCGCAGGGCGGCTGAAGTCGGCGCGGCGCGCGCGCGCATTGGCGCTGAAGTGGCGGCGCTGACAGAAGTGCTGGAATCGCGCGGCACGGCCTCGGCCCAACCCATTCTCGATCAGGTGCGTGTGCCGCCCGGCCTGGAAGCAGCGCTTGGCGCTGCCTTAGGTGAGGCGTTGGAAAGCCCCGCTGATGCCTCTGCCGCACGGCATTGGCGCAATTTGCCACCGCTGGCCGTGACGCAAGCCCTGCCCGATGGCGCGGTGCCGCTTTCGCGCCTGGTGGAAGCGCCGGCGTCCTTGGCGCGCGCGCTGTCGCAAGTGGGTTTGCTCGCGCGCGGCATGGATGGCGCGGCGCTGCAAGCAGGGCTGCGGCCCGGTCAGGCCTTGGTGACGGAAGAAGGCGCCGTTTGGCGCTGGGATGGCCATACGCATCACGCGGGCGCGCCAACGCCGGGTGCCGTGCGGCTGGCGCAACGCAATGCGCTGCGTGCTGCCGAAGCGCGGCTGGATCAGGCCGAAGTCGCGGCGGCGGAAGCCGAAGCCGCGCGCATCGTCGCGGAAGCTGCCGAAGCGGAAGCCGCCAGCGCCGAAGCCGCCGCCCGCAATGCCCGCAGCGCTGCCGAGGCCGCCGCATCCGCCGCGCGCCGGGCTGAGGGTGAATTGGCCGCACGCGATGCGCGCGCCGAAAGCCGCATCACCGCGCTTGAACCGCAATTGGCGCGCCTGGCTGAAGAACGCGCGGGGGCCGATGCCGCGCGGGCCGAGGCCGAGGCGCTTTTCACCGCGCGCCCCGATGTGGCCTTGCTGCGTCAGGCCGAACAAGCTGCCGCCCGCGCCGAATCCGAAGCCCGCAATGCGGAGGCCAATGCGCGGGAAGCGCGTCGTCGTGCAGAAATGGCTTTGGCGGAATCGCGCCAACGCCAGGCCGCTTTGCTGAACCGCGCGTCGGAGGTGGAAAACCGCCTTGCTGCGCTTGCCCCGCAATTGGAACGCATTGGCGCAGAATTGGCGGAAGCCGAAGCCGCGCGCGCCGTTGCCGTGCAAGCGCGCGAAGCGGCACCTGATCTGGCGCAACTGCGCGCAAGCGTGGAATCGGCGCGGTCCCACTTGGCAGAACAACGCACTGCCGAGGCTACTTCGCGCGATGCGCAAGGCGCCCTGGCGGCTGAGGTTGGATCCATCGCCGCCCGCCGCGCAAGCCTTGCCAATGAAGCAGGCCTTTGGGCCGCGCGGGCCGAGGACGCCCTGGCCCGTGTTGCCGATCTCCGCCGCCGCGATGCGGAAGCGGATGCCGAACGTGATGCGCTGGCCGCAGCACCGGAAGCCGCAGCGCTGCGTCGTGCCGAAGCCGCACGCCTGCTGGAACAAGCCAGCGAAGCGCATGCCACCGCCGCTGCTACGCTGATGGCAGCCGAACGGCGCGTGAGTGAAGGCAGCCAAGCCCGCCGCGGCGCCGATACCGCCTTCGCGCTCGCGCGTGAGGAGCAGGTGCGCGCCCAGGCCGCGACGGAAGCGGCGGAAACCGCCTCAGCCGCTGTGGCCGCGCGCATCGCCGAAAGACTTGGTGAGGGCGCTGAATTGCCGCCTGCGCCTGAAGAACTTTCCGATGTTGCGGAAGACAAGGCGCGGCGCAAGGTAGAACGCCTGGCGCGTGAGCGTGACGAAATGGGCCCCGTCAATCTCCGCGCGGATATCGAAATTGCGGAGATTGAAGAACGCATCGGCCAGATCACGCATGACCGTGATGAGGTGATGAACGCGATTGCCAAGCTGCGCGGTTCCATCGGCCATCTGAACCGCGAAGGCCGTGAACGCCTGCGTGAGGTTTTTGACCGTGTGGACAATGAATTCCGCAGCCTGTTCACCCGGCTTTTCGGCGGCGGGCGCGCGCATCTGGCCCTGGTTGGTTCCGATGATCCGCTGGAAGCGGGGCTTGAGATTTACGCCGAACCGCCGGGCAAGAAGCTTTCCACCCTGTCGCTGCTATCCGGTGGCGAACAGGCGCTGACGGCGCTTTCGCTGATTTTTGCGGTCTTCCACTGCCACCCCGCACCGGTCTGCGTGCTGGACGAAGTGGATGCGCCGCTGGATGATGCAAACGTGGAACGGCTATGTGATTTGCTGGACGCCATGGCGGCCGAAAGCGGCACGCGCTTTTTGATTGTGACGCACCACCCGCTGACGATGGGGCGGATGCATCGGCTTTATGGTGTGACCATGCAGGAACGCGGCGTGTCGCGGCTGCTGAGCGTTGACCTTGGCCGCGCGATTGAATTGGCGGAGACGTCCTTGCTGTAGTGGCAGGGGCTTTTTCGGCGCAATCAGCAGCAAGGGTCATAAGACAAGCAGATAGCGTTCCGATGGAAAATCTGAACGCGTGAAGATGCTCGAAAAACAATGATGTAGAGCGGGCTGCGTGAACCGATGTTAACGCAACACGCTCTCGCCTCGGCATGCGCCCCGCGCCATGGAAGCCGGCTTTATGGCTGTCCGTCTGCGGCTGAAGGTGATATTATTAACACAAAGCGTTTGGGTTCTTTACCCTTCAGCTTGTGGCAAGCAATCCGTGTTATTAACCATGCGTCGGGTCCGTCCCCAAGGCTTGAGGCGTATCGTGGAATCTTCAGTTCCTAAGATTGACGAATTGGCGCGAGCCAAGATTGTCCTGGTGCGGCTTTGGCAAGCGCGCCAATTCCATGAAGCCGCGCGCCTATCCGCCATGGCCATGGCGCGCTGGCCACATGAGGTTGAGTTCCGCGGACATCGCGCGAAGAGCCTCCTGGCGGCTGGCGCATTGCCGGAGGCTGAAGCCGCAGCGCGCGAAGCCTTGGAGACGGGGAACAGTGACGCGCAGAAGCAGGAGGCCTGGATTGTCCTGGCCGATGCGTTGATCCGCCAGGAACGCGCCGCCGATGCACGAGAAACGCTGCGCGAAGCCTGCCTTGCCATGCCGGGCAGCGTTGCTTTGCAGGCAAGGCGTGGGCATCAGGCCGCGCAGGCCAAGGATTTTGCGGAGGCCATTGATGCGTACCAAATGGCCTGCGACTTGGCGCCGGAACGTGAGGCGCTGCATCTGGGACTGCTGAACGGTCTTTGGATGGCCAAGCGCTACGCCCTGGGCAGCGCAGCGGCGGCACGCGCGGTGGAACGCTTTCCGGAATCGGCAGTGATGCTGCAACAACTGGCCAGTTTTCTGCTGTCAGAAGGGCGCAATACCGAAGCAACCGCCGTCGCACGCGCCGCCCTCGCCAAAGACGCCTCATTGAGCGCGTCCTATTGGACTTTGGTGAGTGGTCTTTGGTCTGATGGGCGCCAAAATGAAGCACTGCGGGAATTGGTTAGCGCCTGCGAGCGCCTGCCTGGGGATGCCTTTCTTCTGATGCAATTGGGTCGGACGGCCCGCATTTTGTCGCAGCACGATATTGCGGTACGCGGCTATCAACTGGCTGTAGAGAAACCCGATGCGCCGCAGATCGCGTGGACCGGATTGGTGCAGACGCTGATTGAACTTGATCGTCTTGCTGAGGCCCTGGAATTTGCCAGGGCAGGGGCGCTCAGCCGGTCAGATATCGGTGAGATGCCGTCCCTCCTAGCGGAGGTGATGTTGCGGCAAGGCGCCGATCAGGAGACCGCAAGCATTTCATTGGCGGAGACACTTGGGCTTGCCAATTCAACCCCCACCGTAAGGGACGCCTTGATCGGCGCCTTGATGCGGCTAAATCGCTGGTCTGACGCGCTGCAACTGCTTGAAGAACTCATCGCCGTGTCGCCAAACGAACCTGATATCGCGGTAAAATACGCGCAATCGCTGACAGGATCTGGCGCGTTGGTAAAGGCTGAGGAATTACTTCAATCGGTCCTGGCTGGTAATCCCGATTTCATACCAGCTTGGCAAGGCCTGTGCGACACTTTGCGCCAACAAAAGCGCATCAAGGAATCACTGGCTGCATATCGCAGAATGGAAGCTTTGGGGGCTTCTGCAAAAGTCTTGCGGGAGACTCGCTACAACCTGTTTGGCGAGCACGATTGATGTTTGCCCCGCAGGTGATGAGACGCCGATATCACCTATTGAGCACAAGGTAGTTTGCGCTGTTATTTAAACGTGCCAAGCAATCCGATGGCGAAAGCCAACACGTCACCCCAGCCGGCTCAGCGATCGCAATACGAAAACCCTGCTTTTCAAAATCATGAAGATATTCCAGCGGCGATGACGACATCTTTCGGCGAGGATCGAATTCGAGAATGATGGTGATGTGCCTCGATCGCCCAATCAACCCTGCTGCGCCAGCAAGAACCTTTGGCTCGGAACCCTCAACATCAATCTTCATGACCTGTAGGTCTGGAACATTGACGAGCAAACTATCCAACGGCTCACCCTGGACCGGGAGCACCTCACCCACCGCAGCGCGCCCACTTCTGGAGATCTCGGTCCAGCCACCACCGGAAAATTCATGGCGAAAGAGAATTTGCATTGGCGTCGATTCATCATGAACTGCGACGTGGAACACAGTTACGCGTTTGTCGAAGCCGTTGATCGAAACGGATTTGATTGCTTTCCTAAATAGGAAAGGGTTTGCTTCGAATGAAAATACATGGCCCGAAGGGCCAACCAACTCGGCACCGATCAGGGTATAGTATCCGAAATTCGCCCCAATATCAGCGAAACGCATGCCCGGTTTGATGGCTTTAACCAGAACCCGCTCGATCCAAGGCTCCCACCGCCCTTCCAGCATAAGATGTGAAGCAATTCCGATGTCGCGCGTATCCACGTAAATGCGATGCCCCGTATGCAGACGTGTCAACGCTTCATGATTGCCCAGATAGATGGTTTGGGAGAGTTCGAGGCGACGCAATCTGGTGTTCACGATCTCCAACTGCTTCGCCAATGCTTCAAGTCGCATATCAACCGATTCACCTGAAACCGGCCCCTGTGCTGCTGATCTGTCCGCGTGCTCTTTGATCGTGTTGTGCGGGGCCCGAAATCTTGTCAGGGAACGGAACAGACCTTGAATTTTGCCACGCAACCGCGTGGATTCTGAATTACCCGCATCAGACATGTTGGTCAGCCACTGGAATTGCTTTCTTTCTTTTCGCAACGAAACAGCCGTGGGGATCCGATAGAGGATGAAAATAAGTCAGCCCAGATTTCACCCACTATCGCGCCGTCTCACAACCCACAAGCCGCATCCAGAAACGCGCCATCCAGGGTCCCCTGCGTTGCCGGGCGGAAGCCACTGCGGCGGGGGCGCTCAGCATGCACGGGTTGCTGCGCATTGCGCCTGGCGAACCAAGCCCCTTCCAGCGGGCGCCACTGCCTTTCCGCGCAGCGATACTCTCCAATAAAGCGCACCGACAGCGCCCGCCCGCCCGTTTCCGGGATCGGAATGGATTCGCGCAAATTCAGCATGATCCAGGCCCGCCGCACCGGGCCGGAGATGTTCAATTCACGTTCCTGTACATAGCCGCTATCAAACATCTCATTGCTGAAGCCAATGGATCGCCAGCCCACAAGCCCGGGGCCGGGCGGCTCAGGAACCGGCTGCGGCACCGGCGCCGGGGCCGGGGTCGGCGGCCGGGCGCACCCCACCAGCGTCAATGCAAGCACCGCAGCGGCCAACCAACGTCCCATCACCGGCTCCCCCTCATGCCATATTCACCATAATCGTTTTCTTATGGGTGAAATGCTCCAGCATGGCCTCAAGCGACGCTTCCTTGCCAAGGCCGGATTGCTTCACGCCACCATAGGAAAGATTGGCCTGCACCACCAGGTTTTGATTGATCTGGACCAACCCGGCTTCCAACCGATGCGCCAGATCAAGCCCGACCTTCAGGTTATTGGTCCAAAGGCTCGCCGCCAGACCGTAATCGGAATCATTGGCTTCCGCCAACACTGCTTCCGGGTCATCAAAGGGCTGAATCACCGTCACCGGGCCAAAGATTTCTTCCTGCACCAGGCGGCTTTCGCGCGTCAGGCCCGTGAAGATCACCGGCTGCAAGAACAAGCCCTTCTTCAAAGCAGGGTCTTCCGGCATCCGGCTGCACACATGCGCGGTGGCGCCGGCGGTCGCCGTGCCTTCCGCAATGAAGCCCTTCACCTTGTCGAATTGGCCCTGGCTGATGATGGTGCCGATATCGGTCTTTTCATCCAAGGGATCGCCCATCACCATGCCATTCACCGCATCCTTCATGGCGGTGACAAAACGATCAAAAATCGGTCGTTCCACATAAATGCGCGATGCGGCGGTGCAGCTTTGCCCCTGGCGCGTGAAGCGCATGGAAGTCAGCGCGCCCGAGACCGTTTTGTCGAAATCGCAATCGGCAAAGACAATCATCGGACTTTTGCCGCCCAATTCCAGCGTGACCGGGATCAGCTTTTCAGCGGCAGCGCGATAGACAATCTTGCCGGTCTCAACCGACCCGGTGAAGGTGACTTTCTTCACCAAGGGATGTGATACCAAAGGCGCGCCGCATTCCGGGCCAAAGCCGCTCACCATATTGAAGACACCTGGCGGCAGCACGCGGTTCATGATTTCGCAAATGCGCAGCACCGCCAGCGGCGCTTCTTCCGCGCTTTTCACCACCACGGCATTGCCCGCCACCAGCGCCGGCGCCACTTTCAGCGCCATCAGCAGCATCGGCACATTCCAGGGGATGATAGCGCCCACCACGCCAAGCGGCTCGCGCACCGTGACCGACAGCACATTGGGCGCGAAGGGCACGCTTTCGCCCTTCAATTCGCCGCCAAGCCCGCCGAAGAATTCGAAAACATCAGCAACAACATTGGCTTCCACGCGGCTTTCCGTGCGCAACGCCTTGCCGGTTTCGAGCGCAATCAGCCGGCCCAATTCATCCACATGCTCCTTCAGCAGGGCCGCGCATTGATGCACCAAGGCGCCGCGCTTGCGCGCCGGCATCTTGGCCCATTCCTTTTGCGCCTTGGCGGCATTGGTCACCGCCGCATCCACATCCGCCGCATCGCCTTCTGCCGCGCGCGCCACTTCAATCCCCGTGGCCGGGTTCACTACGGCGAAGCTTTTGCCGCTACGCGCTGGGACATAAGCGCCCCCGATGAAATGCAGGCCGGACAGCGCCTTGGCCAAGGCAAAATGGTCCGCCGAAGGGGCGGCCGGGGTAGGGTGCGGGCGATCCAGCATGGGGGGTCCTTTCTCAACTTCAGGCAAGCCATAGCGCCTGAGCGCCCCCGAGGGAACCTTGATGAGCTGGCACTCTTGGCGCCCCGGGCGGACCGGTGTAGCCACCCGCCCGAAACCCCTGCAACCGGAATCATACGCCATGGCCGCCATTGCCGATATCATCGCCCGCGAAGTACTGGATTCACGCGGCAACCCAACTGTGGAGGCCGAGGTGGTGCTGGATACCGGCGCCCGCGGCCATGCCATTGTGCCATCCGGCGCTTCCACCGGCGCGCATGAAGCCGTGGAACTGCGTGACGGCGACAAGGCCCGCTATGGCGGCAAGGGTGTGCTGAAGGCGGTGGCGAGCGTTGAAGGCGAGATCTTCGACGCGATTTCGGGCCTCGATCCGCTCGATCAGGTCAAGATAGACGAGACGATGATCGAATTGGACGGCACGCCGAATAAGGCGCGGCTTGGCGCCAATGC